>Ga0182021_10001053_pt1 | contig 31313 bp, 21 predicted proteins | sample 612E3MmetaG_FD_120493 | JGI IMG/M metagenome (GOLD analysis project Ga0182021, IMG submission 120493) | Permafrost microbial communities from Stordalen Mire, Sweden - 612E3M metaG (Illumina Assembly) | ecosystem: Environmental > Terrestrial > Soil > Wetlands > Permafrost | place: Sweden... | reverse complement strand
CAATGACCAACCTAGTAAAGCCAGGAAATTAATCATCGTTTCCGGCAAGTATCCCTGCTCTCTAAACTGCCGGATAGAAGTGGAACCGTGCCGTTTACCTAGTTTGGAACGGTCACTGCCTAATAGCATCGGTAAATGAGCAAACTGCGGGACTTCGTAACCCATCGCGTTATAAAGCATAATATGACAGGGCGTGCTGGACATCCATTCCTCAGCGCGGATGACATGCGTGATCAGCATATCATGGTCGTCGACAATGTTGGCCAGATGATAGGTAGGATAACCATCGGATTTCAACAGCACCAAATCCTCAACCAAATTGTTTTTAAATACAACATCACCCCAGATTAAGTCATTAATAACGGTCTGTCCTTGAAGAGCCGTCTTCAAACGTATAACAGGAATAATTCCTTCTTTCTCTTTCTGCGCCCGCTCGTCCTCAGTCAGGTTGCGGCAGCAGCGGTCATAACCGGGTGGTATCTTGTTTTTAGCCTGAAATTCATGTAATTTTTCCAGCCGTTCCTGGGAACAATAACATTTATAAGCAGCGCCCTTCTCCAGTAACTGCCGGGCGGCTTCTTTGTATTTCGGTAATCTTTCGGACTGAATGTACGGTCCAAACTTACCGCCAACCACCGGCCCCTCATCCCAATCAAGATTCAACCAGCGTAGATCATCCTGAATAGCCTCCACCGCGCCTTCCACTTTACGGGTAGCATCCGTATCTTCGATACGTAAAACAAAAACACCGCTGCTATGGCGGGCAAAAAGCCACGCAAATAAAGCTGTCCTGATGCTACCCACATGCAGAAAACCAGTGGGGCTAGGTGCAAAACGCGTTCTCACCCGTTGTGTCATGTTTTTCTCCGTTCGGTATTAATTCTTTAGATACAAATTAAGTAATAATTTTATCCCCGTTTATATACAACACATTCTACCATCTATTACAGCTAACATTCTATTTTCAGATATGGAAGTTTAATTGGTTTTTAAAAGCTTCTGAGCCCTTCGTCGGTATGGGGATAATAACCGCCTCCCGGGTTATGAAGCGGAAGATAAAAGTGCTAGAATAAAAATTGTATGTGATGAGCAATAACCATCGATACCCGTTCACCGTTAATCTGAGCAGAGAATAGCAGCATCCTTCCGGAAACAAGTCTTTCTCAACGGACAATGAATAATTCTTTGCGTTTGAAAACAGGGTACCGGCGATTATTCGGGACATTGGTATATTTTATAAGCTAAAGAGCAGATACTTTTTGATGGAATAAGAGTTGTTCAAACCACCGTAAAACGGTTTGGTTAGAAAGCGAGCATTTATTGGATAAACAAATAAATCCCCCGATTGATAGTCCTAAAAAACGCCGGATATATTACGGTTATATCGTTCTCGTAGCCTGTTTTTTCATCATGACATTTGCATCCGGGGTGCAATATTGTTTCGGGGTCTTTTTTAAGCCCATGTTAAATGAATTCGGGTGGACACGCGCTTCTACGTCCGGCCCTTTTTCGGTCAGTCTGATCCTGGGCGGTCTTTTCAGTATTTTTGCGGGCAGGCTTGCTGATAAATTCGGTCCGCGAATCGTGGTAACACTAGGCGGCATCGTCCTGAGCGCGGGTGTATTGTTGATGTCCCGTATTAACAATCTATGGGAACTTTACCTGACCTTCGGGGTTTTGGTAGCTATAGGTTCGAGCGCTATGTATGTGCCACTGGTAGCGATGCTTTCCAGATGGTTCCCCAAGAGGCGCGGGCTGATGGTGGGTATTGGCGTTTCCGGTATAGGGTTTGGAATCGGCGTAGTGCCTACGATCGCCAGCCAATTCATTGTTAGTTTTGATTGGCGTACCTCCTTGCTTATTCTAGGCGCAGCCAGCATGGTATTGATCGTACTGATGGCCCAGGTATTAAAAGCCGAACCTGAAACTGCACAGGCAAATGGCGCAGTGGAAAAAGGGGTAGACCCGGCCATCTACACTCAAGGGCTGTCATTCAAAGAAGCAGCCAAGACGCGAGCATTCTGGATGATTTTTATTGCTTGGATCTTGTACGGCTTTTTCTATCAGATAGGGACGGTTCATACTGTACCTTATGCCACCGATCTGGGAATGTCAGCTCTGGCCGCCGCTTCTATTCTGATGATAATCGGCCTGGTAGGTATTTTCGCCAGAATGGGTCTGGGCTTTACCGGTGATAAATTCAGCCACAGGAAGATCTTGTACATCAGTTTTATATTCCTGGCTATGGCTTTTATTGGAGTTTCCCTCAGTGGCACGGTTCACATGCTCTATATCTTCGCGGTCCTTTATGGGGCTTTCTCCGGAGTAGGAATTTTACTCGCGCCGATGCTCGCAGACTATTTCGGATTTAAATCTCTGGGCGCTATTACCGGCGTAATGATGTTTTCCAATAATATAGGAGGAGCTATCAGCCCCACACTAGCTGGATATATATTCGATACCACCGGGACATACCGGCTGGCTTTTATTATCAGCGGCGCTACAGCTGTAGCCGCCGCAATCTTCATGTGGATTCTCAAACCCGCTGCAAAAAATAGGTTATAACGCCAGGTTCAATAGTCTTAGCTGAACCAAAACAAGCTAAGTTGATAACGGGCAGTCATTATCTAAGTAACGGTTCTGCCTCAGCTAATAGACCTACCATTTCATCGGCGACTTTTTCCGCCTGTGGTCCCAATTCCTGCAGCAAACTTTCCTTGACCCAGATATAGAACAGGTATCTCATACAACGTCGGTCTTCTCTTTGGGAAAGCAGAAATTCATAATGTTCACGGTTGATGCAAATGACACCCTCACTCGGGTCGTACCAACTCCGGTAGTCCGACTTTTCGTTACCCGGCGATTTCAGTTTGATATGTGGAGCATGAGTCGGATGGTGTAATACGGTTCTCAACGGTTTTTCCTCGGATGGTGGCGGCGAAGACCTGGCTTTCTCTTCATGCCCGTCACCTTTCGAGGCTGTGCCGGCCTTCGAACCAAGACCAAGCGTCTCCAGAAGTCCTTTCTCACGATACCGCACGAACTTATCGATCAATTTACCGGCGCGACCTAGTATGATATTGAACCGCTGCTCTTGTGATTCAGCGCTGACTTCTTCAATCAGTTGCCGTATCTTGGGCTCCAGTTGTCTTAATTCGTTCACGAAAGCCCGGAAAACTTCATCCTGTACGACAGCAGTTTTATCGGCGGTCCGCGCCAAGCGGTCAAACCGGATATACCCCTCGAGCCGCTGGTCGATCCAAGGCAATATATTGAAATCCTGTAAGTCTTTTAATGAACAGATGCGTGTGCCGCCCCGGCCGTAAAGGTTGATCGAGGCATCCGCCATTTCCCATGGTAAAACATAAAGTTCGATATAGGCTAAGCCTGCTTTCGGCACATGGAGATTGGCAGACATAACCTTTACCCCGCGGAAGCGCTGCGGATGAATCGGTTCGAAGGTATGATTATCGGAGATAGACATGGCATACATGTTCGTCCGCAGATCGCTTGCAAACTGCTGTCCCAGATATTCTTTTATCCGGTCTTTCGAAAGCTGAATCGATATTTCCGGTAAAATCCCTTCCAGGTAAGCTGTCGTGCCTCGATGGGTATGTTCGTGGGCAGGACAGTGCTTGATTACCTCCGCGTATCCTTTTTTCAGCCACTGACGTTTTAGCACCAGACAACTGGAAGGCTGTCCTTCTTCTGCCGTGGAGGCAAGGTGTAACTCCTCAGCAATCAAAGCAAAAGCCAATAGACCGATGCCCTGTTCTCCTCGTAATGCGAGATGCAGTTTCTCTGAATCGCCGATTTGCTGCAGTACCTGTTTCATTTTTTCAGGATCGATACCGACACCATTATCCTCGACGGTAATGTTCTGCAGAGCATGCGCGCCCAAACCGTTGAGCACCGGCTGGTAGGATAATTTAATCAGTATCTGGCCTTCTTCGGTCTTCGCCTGTTCGATGGCGTCCGCTGCGTTTTCGACGAACTGTTTTAAAGCTTCTGATGGACTCCGGCAGACGTGTGCCAATACCTCGAAGACGCCCGGTCCGGTATGTAATGTTACTTTAGCCATAAACTGCCTCCTGTTTCCTTGTTCCGTATGAACTCTATTTTTTACCCACGGTCAAAGAGGGTAGGTTTGTTTAGCTCCTGTTGTGCTTTTTGAAAAGCCATGTCCCAGGTAAAACCCTGGCGGCGGTACTTGATAATAAGTTGGATTTTGCGGGCATCAGAATCCTCAAACTTCCTTACTTCCCGTTCCGTAAGCTTGGATTTTATGGATTTGATAAATCCTTTCTTTTCCAGATAGTGCATTTCATCGACGGATGCTCCGGTTTTTCTGGCTATTTCAGTAATACGTAACATTTCACGAACTATTTCCTATAATATTTCACGTAATTTTACCTGAATTATATGACGATGTTGTAGATTTGTCAAGAGCAGAAAAGCCCGCGTACCTGCAACACCGATGTTCATGACTGATATTTTAAACTGATAAAAACATATTGATGTTTATATGTTACAATGTTATAGTGTCAATATGTCGGGAGGTATTGTCATGACTACTCAAAACAAACGAACCACTATATATTTAGATCCCACTCTACACAAGGCTCTCCGTTTAAAAGCTGTTACGCTCTCCCGGTCTGTAACAGAACTGATAAATGATGCCGTGAGAGAGTCCCTGGCAGAGGATGCAGAGGATCTGGCATCTTTTGAAAATCGAGTAAACGAACCACTAATCAGTTACGATGAAATGGTTAAAAGACTAAAGAAAGATGGCAAAATATAAAGTCTATTTCAAGGCCTCAGTGGAAAAAGACTTAACGGTAATTCCTAAAAAAGATATTAAAAAGATTCTAAAACGGATTGCTTTATTAATGGAAGAACCAAGGCCTATGGGCTGTGAAAAATTAACCGGCCAGGAAAAGTATCGCCTTCGTCAGGGAAATTACCGCATCGTATATTCGATTCAAGATATTGAGCTCACCGTCTGGATAGTAAAAATCGGTCACCGTAAAGATATTTATCGCTAAGCTGAATCAAGATATTATTTGTGTGGAATCAGATGAATTACAGAGGCCTTGAACGCGGCGCTAACTTCTTTCCCCTCAACCAGTCCCATCTCCTCATAACTCCGCCTGGTGATAAGAGCCGTCAGTTGAAACCCGGAGTCTACTGTAACCCTGACTTGCGCGGCCAGCGGTACCACTCTGGTGATGACACCCTTTAATCGATTTCTGGCGCTGGTTGTATTATCGAAGCCATCAGGCAGCGATAGCGTAATATCCTCGAATCTTAAACAAGCCGTTACCCTGGCGCCCGCGGGTATTGGAGAAACGGCCTCGATCTGATTCGAACCGATACTGACAACCGCCATACCGTTGATTTGCTGTCTTATGTCTCCATTCAGGATATTTCCGATTTCCACAAAACCGGCAACTTCTTCATCCAGAGGATAATTGAATATATCATTCGGTTTTCCGATCTGGCGCAGTTGCCCGTTGATGAGCACTGCCACACGATCGGCCAGAATTAGAGCTTCATTGCGGTCGTGGGTCACCATTACCGTGCTGATTTTAGTCTCACGTAATACGCTTTCAAAATCAGAGGTCAGAGCTTGCCGCGTGGGACTATCCAATCCTTCGAAAGGTTCGTCCAAAAACAACACTTCCGGTTCGAGGGCAAAGGCACGCGCCAGACTGACCCGCTTGGCTTCTCCCCCGGAAAGTGTTTTTGCCTGCCGGTGCGCCAGATGCGCCACCCCGAAACGCTCCAGCCAGCGTTGCGCTCTGGCTTTAGCTTCTTCCTTTTTTACGCTGCGGAACCCTAACCCCATTATGACGTTGTTCCAGACGCTGGTATTTAGTAACAAAGACTCCTGAAAAACCACTGCCATCTGGCGTCTGATTTGCAATATCTGATGATCGTCCTTGACCGCTTCGCCCTTGTATTCGATCTTCCCTGCATCTGGTTTCATTAATAATGCCAGACATAGGACCAGCGTTGTCTTTCCCGAACCATTGGGCCCGATGATTACCAGTACTTCATCACGCAATACCTGTATGGAGGGGATATCAAGTGTCTTCTTTTCATTTCGCGTGACACTCAAACCCTCTGCGGATATTGTAACCCGGTTTTGTGTAATGTGGCTTTGTGTCATGACTTTTTACCTCTCTGTTGCACCCAGGTGAGGAAAAGATTTACCGCGAAGACCAGTATCATCAGTAAAACGCTGAGGGCGATGGCAATTGAAAAGTCGCCTTTGCTCACTTCACCGACAATTGCCGTCGTCATGACTCTGGTCTGCCCGGCGATGTTGCCTCCGACCATCATCGAAGCGCCGACTTCAGAGATGACCGCGCCGAAGCCGGCCATTACCGCTGCTAATAAGGGCAAACGCGCCTCCAATAACAGCATTTTGACCATTTGCATTCTGGATGCGCCCAGCGCCTGGATCTGTAGCCGTAATTTCGGATCGAGTTGCTGAATTCCCGCCATGGTAAAACCGGAAATCAACGGCATGGCAATGATAAATTGAGCCAGGATCATGGCTGCCGGTGTATATAAAATGTGCAGTAACCCCAGGGGCCCATTACGCCAGATGAATAGAGTCACAACCAATCCCACGACCACAGGCGGCGCGCCCATTCCGGTATTGACCAGGGTGACGAAAAAACGACGGCCGGGGAACCGGTTCAAACCAAGGGCGACCCCGATGGGGACACCGACCAACAGACTCAACGCAGTTGCTGCTCCGGAGACGCCCAGTGATAACAGCACGATCTGTAATACCTGCCGGTCTCCGTGGACGAGCATCCAAAACGCCTGCACGATTCCATTGATGATGAAATTCATAATTATTAACCCAGGACTTTGTGCCGGGCACTCGAATTACGTTTTCGCCCGGGCAGAGGAATAACAATCTTTTTCGGCGATAATAAGGACACTCTGTTACAGTGTCAGATACGGGAGTCAGGAATCTGGATCTGGAAAAACAATCTTTTTAATACCTAAAATTATTAACCCGGGACTCCCCGTTTTTAATATCGGGGAGTCCTGAACATTGATTTCACTGCTGGCTTATTATATAGAATCCAGCTACTTGCTGCCAAATGATGCTTCGGTTTTTCCAGCACCGGCTAAGAAAAGCGCCTGTCCGTATTTATCGACACCGTAATTAGCGATAGCCTGTTGCGCTTCGTTGGAAACCATGAATTGGACAAAGGCTTTAGCGCCCGTGTAATTCAATTTGATGGTGGGGAATTTAATTGGATTCACCTCGATGACGTGATAGATGTTGAGCATCGTCGGGTAATCGTTTTGTACCAGGATATCCAGGCTTAACGTGGATTTCTGGGTAATATATGTAGCGCGGTCTGTATAGGTATATCCCTGTTTTTCAGAGGCGATACGCAGCAGGTCGCCCATTCCCACATTAGCCTCAACGTACCATGATTGTCCTTTTTGGGTGATGCCGGCGGTTTTCCAGATGGCTTTCTCGGCCTTATCAGTGCCGGAAGCATCGCCACGACTATAGAAAAGACTCTTTGAGTCGGCGATTTTTTTGAAGGTAGCGACTATAGATGTCATACCTTTGATGCCGGCCGGATCGTTGCTCGGACCGACGACTACAAAATCGTTAGTCGCAAAAAGAGTTCGGTTGATGCCGTAACCATTAGCCACAAATGTGACTTCATCCGCGGGTGAATGGACCACCAGAACATCAGCCTGTCCCTGCTGACCGAGAGCGATTGCTGCACCGGAACCGTTATAAATCGGTTTTACTTTGTATCCGGTCTCTTTCTCGAACATCGGGATCAAGACATCCATCAAGCCGGAATCGCGAACGCTGGTAGTGGAAGACAAGATCAAATCTTTACTTGCCGCAGCGGTAGTAGCAGTTGATGTTGAAGTTGTTACAAGCATGGTTGTCGTAACAGCTGTCGTGGTCACTACCTGTGTAGTCGTCATGGTTGTGACCTGTGTGGTCGTTACAGCAGGTGTGCCGTTGCAACCTGCCAGAGCGCCCAGCAAACCGACCAAAACGGCAGCCACAAGCAGAATTTTTAGCGCGGGATTAAGCAGTTTTTTCAGTTTCATTTTTCTCCTTATTTTTCCTTTGTTTTTTACACAAAAAAAGCGCCTCGGAAAGAGGCGCTAAAAAATATCATTTAGTGCGCGCATCCTCTCCTTTCCAAATACGGGAGGCATCACTATTTTTAGTGATACCCTTTGAACTTCCTGAGAAGTTCAGCGGTCGACACACCATTTTGCCGATGTCAGGTATGTCAACTCGAAGAGTTCGGTTTATTCTATTGTCTTTAAACGGTCTGCACGGCAGACTGTATTTACTTTAACAAACAACATTTGGAATGTCAAAGAGCCCTTATCAGGAAGTTGAGGGTGAAATTTCTTGCCAGCGATTGTTCCAAACCGAAGTAAGGATACAGTTAAATCAGTCATCTGGATTCCAGTTTTTACTGGAATGACAATAGGGAACGCGATACTGAGTCACTATTTTGTGCCGCAGTTCCCAGCCAATATCTTAGGCTATTGTGCTATAATTACTATTTTGAATAGAGGTAGATAAAAATGTATGCAGTTGAAGTCAACAAAATCCTTAAGGCCTATGGCAATCGCGCCGTGGTTAACGACGTGTCTTTTTACGTTAATCAGGGGGAGATCTTCGGCTTGATCGGTCCTAACGGCGCCGGCAAGACCACCACCATCCGCATGATGATGGACATTATTAAACCCGATTCCGGCACCATCAGGATCATGGGGGAAAAGTTGAATGACGGCAGTAAAAACAGGATCGGGTATCTGCCGGAAGAAAGGGGCCTTTATAAAAAAATGAGTGTCATGGACACTATTATCTATTTTGCTTCTCTAAAAGGGATAGATAACCAGACCGCCCGCAAGCGCGGCGAAGCGCTGCTGAAAAGAGCGGACATGTTCCAGCACCAGAACAAGAAGATCGAAGAATTAAGCCGCGGCATGGGACAGATCATCCAGCTCATCGTGACAATCATCCACGAACCGGATCTGGTGGTACTGGACGAACCGTTCTCCGGTCTGGACCCGGTCAACACCCAATTGCTCAAAGATATGATCCGGGAATTGAAAAGCAGCGGCAAGACGATCATCATGTCCACCCACCTGATGAACGATATCGAAGAGTTGAGCGACCGCCTGATGATGATCAACAAAGGCCGCGAGGTGCTTTACGGTAGTCTGGCGGAAGTCAAATCCAAATACCGGAATAATGCCGTGCTGGTGGAATGTGTCGGGGAAATAGGCAACATCGAAGGTGTCACGGAACAGCGTCGCCATAATGCCGCGATAGAATTGGTGCTGGATGCCAAAACCACACCGCAAATGGTTCTGGAAAGATTGGTCGCTAAACACATTGTAGTCAATCGTTTTGAATTAGCCACCCCTTCATTGACTGAAATCTTTATTAAAGTAGCCGGTGACGAACATGAATAAAACAATGCTTTTGATCAGACATGAATTTTTAACCGTCGTCAGGAGAAAGGCCTTCATCATCCTTACGCTGGCTTTTCCCGTAGTGGCGCTGCTCGGTATTCTGGCGGCTCAGGTAATACCGAAGATGATCACACCCACCGTAACGATCGAGAAGATCGGTTATGTCGATAATACCGGCATGTTCAGCGGAAGTGTCACCGAGGATCAATTGCAATTGGTTCCTTATAATTCTGAGGACACCGCCAAAACCGCGCTGGTCAATAAAGACATTACCGATTACTTTGTCATTCCCTCAAATTATCTGGCGACCGGTCTGGTGCAACGCTACACGCTGAAAAATGAGATCACACCAAGCAGCGCCACGCAAACGGTTATCAGGGATTTCCTGCTGAACAATCTATTGAAGGGAAATGACGCTGCCGTCGTGAACCGTGCCAAATCTCCGCTGAATATCGCCAGCACCACATTAAACAGCACCGGCGCGGTGGCTGCGCGGCAAGGCGGCTTCGCGGCTTTGATTCTCCCCTATATCTTCAGTATTTTACTGATGCTGGCTATTTTCACTTCTTCCGGTTATTTGCTGCAAGGCCTTGTGGAGGAAAAAGAAAATCGCGTCATGGAAATTTTGCTGTCTTCCGTTTCTCCCAGGCAATTACTGGCTGGCAAAGTCATCGGCCTCGGCGCCGCCGGACTGGTACAGATCGTGGTCTGGCTTATTTCTACCAATTTCATAATGAAGATCGCTTCTTCTTCCTTCGGTAACGTCATCGGTTCGCTGCAAGTGCCCCCGGATTTCCTGATATTAGGCATCGTCTATTTTATTCTCGGTTACCTGTTGATGGCCGTCCTCATGGCTGCGGTCGGTTCGGTCAGTCCCACCGCGCGTGAGGGACAGCAGATGTCGGCGTTTTTCATTATCCCCGTGATTATCCCCATTTATTTTATGGGTCTGATCATGGAACATCCGGAGAATATCGCCGTTAAAATACTGACGTTCATCCCCTTCACAGCGCCGCTTACCGTTATTGTGCGTTTAGGATTGTCGGAGATCCCGATCTGGGAACTGGGGCTCAGTATTCTGATTCTGATTCTGACCATTTGGGGATGCTTTGTGCTGGCCACCAAGCTCTTCCGGACTTATTTGCTGATGTACGGAAAGAGACCGGACCTCAAGGCCATTATCCAAAGCTTCCGTGAGTCATAATTACTGTACGGTGGCATAGGGGTCCCTGCCCGTATCTGTCATTGTGAGTCCTTCTACTGAAGGACGTGGCAATCCCAGGGCTGGGTGGAGCCTGTCGTTCTGAAGGAGTGCCGCGAATGAACGAATCCGGGGGAAGAATGGAGACTCTCCCCTTTGTAAGGCTTAGCCCCGCATTGGTTCATTCTTGATTCAGAATGATATTAAATAATACGGGGGAGATATAGAGGGATTTATTACGGATTCCTGGTTAGGTCGGGAATGGCTTGAAACCCCTCTCTCTAACTCTCACTACGTTTGCTTCGAACAACTCCGCAAAGTACCTCCGATTGCGATCTCCGGCCACATGGGGCGTACATTTTAACTGCGGTTAAAAGTATTTCGTCCCTAAAGTCCTCAAAGAGCACTAACCTTTCTCGTTGACTCAAAACTCTCCACTCATCATTTTATTACCCCAACCTAACCAAACCGCCGCAATTACGTTATATAAATGTGGCAATACAAAATAACACCCGTCATTGCGAGACCGCCGCAGGCGGGCGTGGCAATCTCCGGGAGGGGATGTACCCGCCACCCTGGGATTGCTTCGTTCCTCGCAATGACGATGGTGCGCATTGGTGTCATTCTGAAGGAGCACAGCGACTGAACAAATCCGGGGGAAAACGGGGGGTTGTCATTCAGAGGAACAAGGCGACGAAGAATCTAGTCTCCTTTCCGCTTGTGTATCGGATACATTCGTCGCTTAAGGCGGACTCAGTATGACAAGAGCAACTGTCATTACGAGGAATGTAATGACGAAGCAATCCCAGGGTGGGGTTGCCCCCCACCTCCCTGAGATTGCCACGCTTCGCTCGCAATGACAGATGTGTAAAACAGAATCTCTGCCAGACAAGTAAAACAGGTGTAATAATTGAAGCTATTGACAGCGTATGGTATAATACATCGGTTGAATTCAATTCAGCTTGACAAATCACGTTTGCGTGCTATAATAAAAGTAAGATTATGTAATGAAGGAGGTGATGTTGTGCCATGCACCCGTGAGGGGAGACAGCGCACCGCGCTGATGTTGTATATCTAATATTTTTCAAGTTATCACGGTCTTCGCACAGAAGCTTTTTGGTGTGAGGACTTATAGAATTTAAGGAGGAAACTTAAAGTCGATGAAAAGCAAAATTAGTAAAATCTTGAGCGTGTTTGTGGTTTTAGCTACAATTGTAGCATTATTTGCCGCAACCACCGCTCTCCCCACCAGCGCTGCTGTGACTACACCGGATTTCAATCTGGTTACACCCCCCAGCGCAATTGGCAACGTCCTGATTGCCGGCACCACCACTACTGGTGTTTATGCTATAGCCGGTACCCCGGACGGCAGCACGCTGTTCGCATGGGCAAACACTGCGGCAGGTACTTATCTCCTCTACAAATCCACCAACTTCGGCGCTACATGGACCAACACTGGCGCCGTCGGCGCAGGGCTTACTACCACTTGGACCCCGGTAGCTCTTCTGGTTTCACCGAAATTCGCTACCGATAGCACAGTTGTATTTGTTACAACAACCAACGCCTATATTTCCAGTAATGGCGGCGTCAGCTTTGCTGCCGCTCCCGCACCCGATGCAACGGATGGCGGTTCCATCACCAGCGCTGATATCGGCACTTCTTATACCACTGGCGCGGTTACCATCGTGATCGGCCTTACCGCAGCTGGTGCTGGAGCGCAAAGCAACGTTAAAACGTTCGCACCCAACACTAATGCCTACACTTGGACAGAAGTCGGCGGCTTAACAGCTGTTGGCGTTACTCTTACTTATGCAGTAGGCGCCGGTTCTGCTACTTCAACTGGTGGCACTGCAGCTGGGTATAATCTCATCGCCGGTCAGAACCTTATTACCGTAGGTGCTGGCACGACCTTAACCTTTACATTCGTATCCGGTACTGTAACCGCTAGCGGTTCCGGATTGGCTCCTGGTACTGTCGTAACCAGTGGTGCAGCTATTGCCGGCCTTACAGCAGGTACCCTCACTGTGACCTATACACCATTAGCTACCACTGCTGTTGGCGATCTTAAGGTTTACGGAGTCAAGTTCTCCGCTAACTATTCCTCCGATGCTGAAATCGTCATCGTCGCCAATTCTGCCGGTGGTGCTACTTTAGGCACACCAACCGTGTATTCCAGCTTCAATGGTAGTTTATTTAATACCGCCAACGGTTTAGCATTACCCGGTACAGTGACAACCGCACCTACCGGCGCAGTCCTTGCCATGGGCACCGACTACAATGGTATGAGTGGTTCCAATACCTTCGCGGTGGGCCTTAATGGTCTTACCGTCACGAATCCAGGTCTGTATCAGATTACTGGACGTACCTCCACCTCCGCCGGTACAGCCACCAACATAAATACTGCCTTAAAACCCACCAGTATTGCGATTTCTCCCGCACCTATCGCCGGCGCCACATTGCTGGTTGGTTCTTCCAACTCCTCTAATATTGCCGGCTATACTGCATTCACTGCCGCTACCCCGACCGCTCTTGCAATAGCTAAACAACCCAGCGGTTCAGTTAGCGCTTCAGTCATCTGGGGAGGCACCAAAGCCTTCGCCGGTACTGTCGGCACAGACGGTGGTTTCTCCGCCAGCACCGATGGCGCGGTTACCTTCACCCAGCTTTCTCTGGTTAATGTCGGTACAGTTGCTTCCATGTCATTAGCCGCTTTAACTGTCGCTGATACCAATAATCTGTTCCTTCTCATGGGGAACACGTCTGGCGGTTATGCGACCAAACAACTCTGGGGCACCGCTGATGGCGGCGCTACCTGGAAGAGAACTCTGCTAGGCACCCTTACTTTTACCCCCGCTTCAGTATGGGCCTCACCGGCTTTTGCGACTGATAAGACCGTCTTCGTATCACAGCTCGGCGCTGGCAGCAATATTGCCAAATCCATCGATGGCGGCAATACTTTCAGCTTTGCGATCACCGCTGCCGTCCAAACTGGGATATCCCCGATTAACGGTACCAATTTCTATTATGGCGGCGCCGGAGTTGCAACCTTCTACAAATATCCTAACTTCGCCTCCGCCACATTCCCGGTAGGCGCCACCGGAACAGTCTTTTCAATCGCGGTCAACCCGAAAGACGCCACCAATATTGCAGTTGGCATGAGCGATGCTAATGTTTACATGTCCACCGATAGTGGCGCGACTTTCACCAAGGTCGGCGGCGCGATTAGCACCGTCGGACAAAATGTCTACGTTGCTTTCGGTCCTGCCGGAACTCTTTATGCGGAAGGCGGTGCAGCTGCTGGTATTCAGCGCTGGATTCCCGCCTCCTCCACCTGGTTCGTCATTCAGGCGCTGACCGGTGGTACCGGTTCAGGCTTAGCAGTCGGCGCAGACGGCACGTTATACGCCGCCGATTCTATCGCTGCTGCCGCAGGACATGGTATCTTCCGCAGTCTTAACCCGACTCTGGGCAACCCCATTGCCGGTAATGGTGATTGCCAGTTCCAGAACCTTATTTCTACTCAGGGTTTCAGCAACATCACCGCAGCCTCGACCTTCGTTGGCATGTCCGTCGTCAGCAGCACGGCTGCGAATACCTTCTATACTTTAGATACAGCATTCCTGCTCGCAACCAGTGGCTATGGTTATAACGGCGCACTCTTCGGATTCAATGACACCTTCATCGGCGCTCCTACCCTTACTTCACCGGCCGATAAAGCTCAGGTAGCTGATCAAACCTCAACCGTTTTAACATGGGCAGCTTTTACCGGTGCCACAAAATATGAAGTTGCGATTAATCCTGCCAGCGACTTCTCCGGAACCGCTATTGGTATTACCGATGCTACTACCCCCTCGACCACCAGTACTTCTGCTACAACCCTTACTTTAACTGCCGGTAGCACATATTACTGGAAGGTTAGAGCAAATTCTCAGCAGGTTGGTACCGTAACAACTAACCTTTATAGCCGCTGGGCAACAGTACGTTCATTCGTCACCACCCTACCCGCCGTCGGTGGCGCAGCACCATTGACCCTCGTCCCGGTCATTGGATCAACTACTGTCGCCGTTGATGGCACATTCAGCTGGCCCACAGTGGCTGGCGCTACTTCTTATGACTTCGTCCTCGCCGAAGATCAGGGTACCGCGAATCACTTCGCTATCATCGACTTCGGTGATACCACCTCGATCAATGCCTACAAGCTGAAAGAACCCTTAAAATACAGCACGGCATATTGGTGGGAAGTCAGAGCTAACACCGCAACTTCAACCGGTGCTTGGACTGTCGGTTACTTCACCACAGCCGCGGCACCTACTTCTACCACCACTTCTACATCCTCGGTAGTGACGCCCACAGTTACAGTCATCAACACCAATCCTGGTGTAACCCCGACTGTAGTTGTAACAGTACCCCCGAGCAATGGAACTACAACCCCGGTCATTCCTACCTACTTGCTCTGGTTGGTAATTGTTGTTGGCGCAGTCCTGGTCATCGCCGTCATCGTCCTGATTGTCAGAACCCGCAGAATCAGCTAAAGGTTTTGAGCTAAAGGATAAACGGTAACTTGAATTAAAGGGAGCCCCGATAATATCGGGGCTCCCTTCTTTTTACCTTGTCATTGCTTCGTTGTCATTCTGAAGGAGCGCAGCGACTGAATGAATCCAGGGGAATAGGGGGAGGTTGTCATTCAGAGGAGCAAAGCGACGAAGAATCTAGTCTCCTTTCCGCTCGGGTATTGGATATATTCGGTACTTAAGGCGGGCTCAGTACATTTTACTTTAATAGTATACGTCTGCCTTTGGCAGTGTACCTTCGGAAAGTATTTCGGCTTGTGAGCCTCAATATGACAAACCACTGTCTTTTCGAGAAGCGATAGTGACGAAGCAACCTAAAGCGGATTGGATGAGAAAAGACATATATCTCATTTATAGCCGACGCTTAAATACGATGCTCTACTGCAATGCTATCAATAACCTGAAAAGTAATCCTTTGGAGAATTGAGAATAAAAAAGTAATGTTTTAATAGCGAATCCGGTGATTTAGACAGGAGTTTCAGATTGCCGCGTACTATCGACTTCGCTCAAGTACTCGCAACGACATTTAAGAGAGGGCTGTTACCCCTGTAGCGTCTTCACAGCGTTAATATCCCCGATATTCACTGTCTCAGATTCCCGGCTGATGCGCCTGATGAGGCCGGCAAGCACTTTTCCGGGCCCAAACTCTATGAATCTGCCAGTATTTCGTTGCAGCATATATTCGACACTGCGCTGCCATTGTACGCCGCTGTACAGCTGTTTCAGCAATTCGGCTTTGATCTGACTGCCACTCGTTATTGGTTGTGCGGTGACGTTCGCTATAATCGGCACAGACGGGTCTTTGAAGGTGACTTTGGCTAGCACTTGCGCCATCCCGTCAACGGCCGGTTGCATCAATGGAGAATGGAAAGCGCCGCTCACCTGCAGGGGAATAGTGCGAGCCGCGCCTCCGGCTTTGGCCGATTCCGTGGCTCTTGCAATGTTTTCGCCGGCGCCGCTGATGACGAGTTGTCCGGGACAATTATAATTGGCTATCACGGTATCATGCTGCTGACATATCTCCGCCAGCGCCGTTTCTTCGATCCCGATCACGGCCATCATGGCGCCGGGCCTTGCTAAACCGGCTTCATACATCAATCGCCCGCGCTCCCTGGCCAGGTAAACTGTCGTGGAGAAATCGATCGCGCCTGCGGCCGCCAGGGCCGTGTATTCCCCCAGACTGTGACCGGCCATAAATGACGGCGAGGGCAGGTTTTTCCCGGCAACTTCCTGCGCTGCCTGGAGGCAGGCAAAGCTGACCGCGACCAGTGCCGGCTGGGCATTGCTCGTTTTCTTTAATTCCTCTTCCGGTCCCTCGAAACAGAGTTTGGCTAAAGGAAATCCCACCGCTTCGTCGGCCTGTCGAAAAAGTGTTTTTACGGAGCCGAACGCATCATAAAGGTCTTTGCCCATGCCTACTGTCTGCGCGCCCTGGCCGGGGAAAACATAAGCCGTTTTTTTGGTTTCAGACACAGTTATCTCCTGTTTTGCAATTATTGAGGTGAAAATGAACGATAAGAATAGTTGATAAACAATTACACCCGATAATTTCAGGTGAGCCCGGATCGGCGACCGCCGGGCTAAACTCGCCGGTGCCAATATCGGCTGCTACTCCCTGTATCGGGTGTTTGATGCCTGTTAGATCGCAACTGGCTGTTCTGAGCACAGTTTAGCTTTCCTTAGGAGGCTTTCTTAGGTTTGGCGCCTTTGATTTCAATTACGTCTCTGCCGTCATAGGTGCCGCAGGTTTTACAAACATGATGCGGCAGCTTAGGGGTGTGACATTGCGGACAATCGACAACTGCAACGGGGGTAGTCCCGAGGTGCGCGCGTCTTTTTCCCTGTCTGGCTTTGGCGTATTTTCGTTTAGGTAGCGGTGTCATTTTACTTTCTTCCTTTTACGATTTGATATCTTTACTTTATTACTATTTTTCAGTTTAAGCAATTCCGACCAACGCGGGTCTGCTGTTTCTGTCGTACAATCGCACTTTGCCTGATTCAAATCCTTGCCGCAGGTAGCGCATAACCCGGCACAGGCCTCTTTACACAGGGGTTTCATCGGCATCGCCGTTACAATATATTGCCGTATCGCCTCTGTTAAGTCAAGCTCATGGTGCTCGTCGAGGGTAAAACTGCCCGGGTCTTCCGGTTCCGGGAGTCTGAAGCCAGTGACTACATCGATTTTCGGAGAATATTCTTCAATCAGATTCAGATGGATCTTACAGGTGAACGGTTTCAGACAACGGCTACAGACGATGCGGGTTTGACTCGTCAGATCGCCCTGCGCCAGTACGCTGCGATTGGTCAGAGTAAGTGTCACCTCACCTTTCACAGTGTATTTAGTGCCGCTCTCTTCCAACTTATCATCGACCGTAATGGTTCTTAAAGAACCGATCGGCGACTTTAGTAACTGGGCAACATTTGTCTGCATCATGTTTTTTTCTTTGGATTCAATAGCTGAGCCGTCCGAAATTATCTTGAGGGGAGATGAGGAGGTTTCCTGCAAAAATGACGACCGGATTTATTGATACATTTTTTATTATACGATGTAAGCGTGCTAGAGTCAAATTTCACGAGGAATACCGCATTGTCGTTCTGAAGGGAGGTTGTCATTCAGAGGAGCAAATGCAGCGACTGAACGAATCTGGGGGAAAGGTAGGGTTCCCTCAACACCCCGAGATACATTCGCTTCGCTCAGTATGACAATCGCGGGCGTAGGGAGCGCACTTTCCCTCCTTTGTAAGGACAATGTCCCGTGTACCCCCACGGGAGGGACTGAAGGCTGGAAGTTGGAAACTGGAAGTACTTCGCGGAGCGAATGTAGAGAATTAAGATATACGTATTGCAGCGCTTCGCTCGCAATGACGATGGTGCGCATTGAAGGCATCCTATCCGCTGTCTGTCATTCTGAAGGAGCGCAGCGACTGAACGAATCCGGGGGAAAACGGGAGGTTGTCATTCAGAGGAGCGTAGCGACGAAGAATCTAGTGGTGTGGTGGGCTTCACCACATGGCATACCAACAAAAAGGCAGACAGAATCTGTGTTATAATACACTTCGCAACGTAGGAAAATAACGCTTTACATTAACCATGCGAGCCTCAGTCTATTACGGTCAGAGATTGCTATGCCCGCCTGCCTCGGCCTCGCTTAATAAAGGTTATTCACAGCTAATTTACTGTGTTGCAACAAATTGCAATAACACCGGGGGTAGAATGGCGCTGGATTTCAGTAAGATCATCGAACAGATAACAGTAATGGCTGTTGGCCTCAAGTCGCACCGGGACGAAAGGGCGGACAAACTCCGCCGCGCCGTTGCTATTCTCCATAGTCAATCCAATAACCTGGAGCAATTGGCGAAAAAGATCGAGGCGAGCAAGACTACCTGGCTAGTTGCGAAAACGGTTGAAACTGTCGACCGCCACCTGCAACCAAAACCAGCTCCCGCAGAATTTACCGTCTTCGCCACGGATGGCTCACACATCGATGTTGATAGAAATCAGGCAGCCAATTGCTACCTGATCAATATCGGTTCAGTTTCCCTGTCTTATGGTTCCCATCCGGATGCCGTTTTGGATAGCATCCCTCACCTGTATACCAGCGCTGAGGAGCTGTCCATCGTTCAACCGGATACACGGCGGGAACAACAGGTCGAAGGCGCCTTGCTGGGCATTAAGCGCAGCGTAGAGGAATGTCACCGGCTGGCGGAACTGGCCGCGAGTATGCTCAAGGACCGCCCCGCGCTGGGATTGATCGATGGCTCACTTATTCTCTGGAACCTCGAGGCTTTCCCGGATTTTGTAAGCAATATCATGCTGGAAAAAGGCTTTTTAGCTTATCTCGAACAAATGCGGCAACTCAATCAGGACAGGATGGTCCCAGTTGCCAGCTATATCAGTTATCCCCGGAGTAAAGATGTGGTCAACGCTTTACGCGTGGCGCTCTGCCCGCGGGATATTGTGGATAGCGACCGCTGTTTTGAATGTAAAACCAGAGAATGCGATTTCATTGCCGGTGTCGACGACCGCGAACTCTTCTTTGCCGTGTTAGCGCCGGGGGAACGCTCTGCTTTATTCATCAGTCCCTCGAATATTCAAAAGCGCTATGGCGATCATCTGGTCCATTTCTTTTACCTGAAGCTCGATGAAGAAATCGCCCGTATTGAAGTTCCGCAATGGGTGGCGCAGGATAAAAACCGCCTCGATCTGGTACACACGCTGGTGCTGGACCAGTGCCGGCGCGGGCAGGATTATCCGGTGGCCTTGAGCGAAGCCCACGAAAAAGCAGTCATTACCGGCGCCGACCGTGAAAACTTCTGGCAAATTGTAGAGTCGTCACTGATTAAAGAACACCTGCCCATTCCGGGATCGGCAAAAAGCCGCAGTAAAAGAACACGTTGGATCTGACTTGTTAGTCTCCTCTCCTTGAGTCCGCTTTAGGCGGACAAAATACTTTTGCAACCGAAGGTACTCAGCTCAACGAGTTTGATATTTAAAGCAAAATGTACCGGGAGAGGACTAAGGTGAGGGGAATTATAACAATTTCACTCTCTTCTGACTTGAAAGCCTCACCCCCGAGAGTGTAACATAATTCACGAGGGATATGGATTTGTTCCATACTTTCTCTCAGAGCCCCAGTAGCTCAGGCGGATAGAGCAGCGGTTTCCTAAACCGCGTGTCGGGAGTTCGAGTCCCCCCTGGGGCACCATTTTTTGAGGCTGAATCTTAATATCTAACGCTATCTTATTGTTTTTTAGTGTATGTTGCTCTTTTTGATCTATCTTTATTATACCGGGTTACTATTCTTTCTCATTTAGCTTATTGCTGACGCTGCCTTTCGGGTTCGGTTGCTTTTGTCGCGCTTCCAACTTATACTGACGATATTTGAGTCCGCAAAGGGATTGCTTGCTGAATTCATCCGGGCAGAATCTCTGGCGCTTGTCATTGGCCAGGAATGGCGTCCCGCACCATTCGCACCGACGGAAATAGTCACCTTCCGAGGTACTCCTAATTGCCAGTTCTCCAACCATCGACCAGATTACCTCGATCAAAGTGCGGAATTTACGCACCCATACAAATTCTTTCTCCCACAGCTCCTGCCGCATACCCTTGGTATTGGCATTTACCAGAGTAGCGATCAATGATGGAACCACGCTCAAAACATCACCTGGTTTGTTGGGATATAGTGTTTCGGCATTGGCGTAACCGGCGCCATCAGGATACCGGAAAACGTGATGTTTCGTGCTCGGGAAGTTACTTTTAGCTTCCTTTTCCTGCATCATCTCTATGATCGATGTCTCTAACCCGGCTTCTTTAGTGTGTGACTCCAGTAGCTCTCTGAGGCTGGCACTGTCTTGCTGCGCGAAAGCATAGATGGTATCGAGGGCAAATCTCACCCACATTGCCTGTTCCAGAACCCAATCGAGGGGATCGCCGCCTTTTCTCTCGCGTGGGTTGTAAACCAGGTAATCGTATCCTACTGGAGTATAGTCCAGTTCAAAATAAATGACCGATTGCGCGTCTTTTACTTTGGCAAACTCAGTCGGTAAGTTCGGCTGTTGTAAAGGCCAGATGTTCATCATTCCCTGTTCCAGGTTAAGTTTCCCCGGAATGAGAATACCGTTCTCCAGTCGGATATCCTTATACCGCTGTACTCCCATTTCAACTTCCCAATACATTTCACGCCTCCCGGTCATATATTATAACGCCATTTATATTATTCTTAATGTATTTTATATATAGTTAATGTATTTGCGGACAATTATAAATGCTATGCCTACCAAAGTCAATCTAACCGAGAAGGGCAAAATCAGGCATGAAAAAATAAACAAAAAAGCAAAGGTTTTCTTGAAAACTGTTTGATCGTTGATTGCAGGATGCAATTTGAAAATATTTTTCAGCCACTCCCTTGACTATACTCAGTAAACTGATGTTACACTTATATTAAGGGGAGGTAATGACCATGATAATATGTGATTTATGCGGTAAAAAATTCAAGAATGCGCAAGGCTTGAGGGGGCACAAGACTTTTGTCCACGGGATCACAGGCAGCAAGATCCCTAAAGCCCCCGCTATTCAGCAGGCCGGTGAACCGCAGTTAAGTTCGCTTGAGGAGCGGCTCGCCAGACTGGAGCTCATTGCCATCTCCAAAGACTCTCTCCCCGGAATTATCGCGGAGTCCATTGCACCCCTTTCCGATAAATTAATTAATACGACCGAGCAACTGGCCCGTATCAGCAATACTGTCAGTATACTGAACCAGGATATCAGACGCAGTGATGCTACAATAACTGCGCAAAGGAAGGAATTTAACCAGGTACTGACGAACTTGCAGGATTCTCAAGACAAAATTGATTCTCTGATCAAAGAACAGCGTGATACTTTTAGCAGGAACCTCGCAACTCTGGAATCCCGGATCGACCGGACGCAAAGGGAAATGGAAATTACGGGTGATTCCGAACCGTTGCCCCGCAAACTGTTAAATACAATCGAGCAACTGGCGAAACTTAACGGCACTGTGAGTATCCTTAGCGCCGATACCAAACACAACGAGACCGCATCGGACGTACAAAAGAAGGAGTTCAGCCATTTACTGGCGAATATTCAGGAATCTCATAATCGATTAGCCACCGCGATCAACGAGCATCATTACACTTTCACCAGGGAACTGGAAGCATTGGGATCACGGATCGATCAGACTCAAAAGCTGGTGGAGATACCCGGCGACCCCGAACCGCTGACTCAAAAATTAAGTAATACCAATGAACATGTATCTAAACTGAGCGACGTCGTCAATAGATTGGGACAGGATGTCAGGCGTACCGAAATCACTACCGAAGCTCAGGTAAAGGAGTTGAGTAATAAAATAAATGATGCCGCTGAGCAACTGAACAAACTCAATCGCCGACTCGATAAGCAGGCTTTCATCACCGGGGTAAAAGATTCTGACGATTTGAACGGAGATACTGAATCGCTGACTCAGAAATTAATTAATACCAACGATCAACTCGTTAAATTACGCGATGTGTTCGTTTCATTGAATCAAGATTTTAGACTTGGCGAGACTGGGGTGCACGCACAACAGAAAGAATTTACCCGATTGCTGGGCAATTTACAGGAATCCGACACTCATTTATCCGGTATCATCAGCGAGCAACGCGATACATTCAACAAAAGCTTGTTGGGCTTGGAATCACGTATTGATGAAACTCAACAAAAGATCGAGGCAAAAGGTGATATTGAACCGCTTACTGTGCAACTGAACAACACCACGGGTCAACTGGCAAAACTCAACGACGTAGTGAATAAACTAAGCCAAGATGTCAGACTGAACGATACCGCCACAGATACCCAAAAGAAGGAATTCAGCAATGCGATAACCAGTACTTCAGCACAACTGAGTATACTCAGTGCCCGCCTGGATAGGCTGGATTTCATCACCGGGTTAAAAGACTCCGATGCATCGATTGGCTTTGAACCGCTTACATTGAAATTGAGCAATACCGCCGGGCAAGTGAATAAACTTGCCGGTATTATCGATAAATTGGAACACATTACCGGACTCAAAGATATCGGCGCCAATGGTAATCCAATTGACTCACCGCCGTTAACCGTGCGGCTAAATAATACAACTGAGCAGTTGAACAAAATTGAAAATATCGTAAGCAGGCTGGATCAGGATGTAAAGTTAAATGAAACCACAACCAATGCACAGCGAAAGGAGTTCAGCCAATTACTAACCAATCTCCAGGAGGCTAACAACCGCATCACGTCAGTAATGAATGGACGTGACGATACTTTCGACAGGGACATTGAGGTCCTGGAATCGCGGGTCGATGAAACTCAAAAGATGATCGAGGCCAAGGGTAATATCGAACCGCTGACCAGGCAGCTGGATAATACGAACGAACAGTTGGTAAAACTGGGCGACGTCGTCAACAAATTAAGTCAGGATGTCAGTCAGAATAATACAGCGTCAGACGCCCTTAAGAAAGAATTCGGCAATGAGTTAAATAATACCTCAGCGCAACTGACTAGACTCATAACCAGACTGGATAAGTTGGATTTCGTCACCGGTTTAACAGACTCAGATACCGCATCGACCGGCTTTGAACCGCTTACACTGAAATTGAGCAATACCGCCGGGCAAGTGGATAAACTGACAGATATCGTCGGTCGTCTCAGGTTCGTTACGGGACTAAAAGAATCCGGGCTTGAGGATATCGAGCCATTGACTCAAAAACTCGACAATGCCGGAGCGCAATTGGTTGAACTCGCTGAAGCAGTTGATAAATTGAGTCGGGATATCAAACAAAACAATACCGCTTCGGATGCTCACAAGAACGAATTCAGTGACAAGTTAAGCGATACTATCGCTAAAATAGATAAAATCAACGATACCGTGCACGGATTGAGTCAGGATGTCAGTCAAAGCAGTTCCGCCTCGGATGCGCAAAGGAAGGAATTTGACGACAGGTTAAGTAGTACCGCCGGGCAACTCGCTAAATTCAGCGAAGTCCTCAGTAAACTCGAATTCACTGTAGGTCTCTCCGAAGACACTGAACCGTTGACTAAACAATTGAATAACACCACCGGGGAGCTGAATAAATTGAATAACCGACTTGATAAATTCGCTCTTGTCATTGGGGTAAATTCCGGTTCAGCCGATGTAACAGGAGAAATCGAACCGATTACTCAACAAATAAGCAATACTACCGATCAATTGAATAAACTGACCGGTATCGTAGGTAAAATCGGTCAAGACATCAAACTGAACGAGACCGCAACGGATGCTCATAAGATGGAATTCAGCCAACTTCTGACCAACCTGCAAGAAGCCCATAATCGGTTAGCGACGGTGATAAACGAGCACCACTTCGCCTTCAATAGGAACCTGGAGGTTTTAGAATCCCGGATTGATAAGACGCAAAAGATGGTTGAGCTTCCGGGAGATTCTGAACCGATAGCTCAGAAGATAAGCAATGCTATTGAGCAAATGAACAACTTGACGGATACCGTCAGTAAGTTGAATATAGGCATCGATTTGAATAACACCACGGCAGAAGGGCAAAGGAAAGAATTGACCGCCAGGTTAAATTCTACCAATGAAGAATTAATGAAAATCGGCGGCATAGTCAATAAACTTACATCAATTACCGGGTTGGGTGACACCGCATCAGGGGAGACCCCCGGCAACGCCGAACCGTTTTCACGAAAATTCAGCAGCATTACGGATCAATTGAATAAACTCACCAAAATAGTCGATATACTGGGTCAGGATATCAGTCTGTATGATGCTGTTACTGATGGTCAAAGGAAGGAATTCAACAACAGGTTTAATAATACTAATAACGAATTGACTAAAATAAATGGAACTCTGAATAAACTGATATCCGTGATAGGGTTGGAGGACTCGGACTCAACGGAGGTGCCGGGTGACTCCGAACCATTGTTGCAAAAGGTCAAAGACACTTCCAGTCAATTAGTTAAAATCAGCGACTTAGTCAGTAAGCAGAGCCAGGATATCAGCCTGAACATAACCGCCAGCGAAGCTCAAAAGAAGGAATTCGGCCTATTGCTGGCAAACCTCCAGGAAACTGATATTAGATTGACCGCCATTATCAATGAACACCGCGATGCGGTTAATAAAAACCTGGAAGTATTGGAATCCCGAATCGACGAGACTCAAGAAATGATTGAGATACCGGGTGATTCCGAATCCCTGCCTCAGAAGTTAGTCGGGGTTATCGAGGAAATGAATAGACTCGCTAACCGGCTCGATAAGCTGGATTTCCTCACCGGCTTACGCGATTTTGATGCAAATGAAACACAGGGTAATATCGAACCGCTAACGAAAAAACTAAGCAATACAACGGAACAATTGGCTAAAATTGGCGACATCGTCAACAAATTGAATCTGGATGTCAGACTGATCGGGCACACCACAGACGCTCAAAGGAAAGAAATTTCCAACCGGATAACTTATACTTCCGAGGAACTGGTCAAAATAAGCGGAATGGTTAGTAGATTTGAGGTTGCTATCGGGTTGGGAGATGCCGATTTAGCTGATACAGCGGCTGGGTCCGAATCCCTGACGAAGAAATTAAGCAAAGCCGCCGATCAACTGAACAAACTTAGTGACACTGTCAATAAACTGAAATTCATTACCGGTCTTAAAGATTCCGGTCCGGATGATATCACGGAAAACGCCACACCGCTCACCCAAAAAATAAGTAACGCCACCGAGCAATTGAATGAACTCGCGGATATGGTCGGCAGGCTGGAGTTCATCACCGGTCTGAAAGATTCCACACCTGATGGTATCCCTCAAGGGATTGAACCGTTGACTCAAAAGTTAACCGATACCACGGGTCAATTGAATAAACTCACGGAAATGGTCGGCAGGCTGAGCCGGGATTTCAGGCAGATTGATACCGCAACGGACGCCCAAAGAAAGGATTTAAGCAACAAAATAAGTAATACCGGCGAGCTATTGAACACACTCACCGGCAGGCTCGATAAGTTGGATTTCATCACCGGGTTAAAAGAATCCAGCCCGGGTAATATTCCGGGGAACCCCGAACCGTTGACCAAAAAATTAAACAACACCACAGAGCAATTGAAAAAACTCAATGAAATTGTTAATAAATTGAGTCAGGACGTCAGCATGAGTAATGTAATAACGGATGGCCAAAGAAAAGGCTTCACTAATAAGTTAAACGGCACTAACGAACAACTGGCTAAACTCAGCGATATTGTCGGGAAACTGAGTCAGGATATCAAACAAAACGAGACCACTACCGATGCTCAAAAGAAGGAATTCAGCCAATTGCTGACAAACCTGCAAGAAGCTCAAGCCAAATTGACAGCTGCAATCGAGGAGCATCATAACGTTTTCAATAAAGACTTGGAGCTCTTGGAATCACGTCTCGAAAATACTCAAAAGATGGTAGAGATACCGGGCGACCCCGAACCGCTGGCTCAGAAATTAAGCAATATCAACGGGCAATTAGCTACACTCGTTAATACAGTCGGTAAAATTGAGTATATTATCGGGCTTCACGATTCTGACTTGGCCGTGATTCCCGGTGATACAGAACCGTTAACAGGGAAGCTAAATGCTACGGCAGAGCAATTGAATAAGCTCACGGAAATAGTAAGCCAGTTAAGTCAGAATGTAAGATCGAAGGAGACCACAACCGACGCTCAAAGAAACGAATTTAACGACAGGCTAAATGATACTAAGGAACAATTAGTCAAGATCAACAATATCGTGGGTAAACTGAGTGAAGACATCGGACAGAGCAACACGGCAACCGGGAGTCAAAAGAAAGAATTCCACCAATCGCTAACCAATTTACAGGAATCTCAAATCAGATTAGCCGCCGTGATCGATGAACACCGCGATACTATTACAAAGAACATGGAGGGTCTGGAGTCGCGCATAGAAAATACTCAAAAGATGGTAGACGGTATTAGCGAAGCTAACAAGGAGAGCAAACCCAAACAGACTCCGGATGGGCTCGACAGCCTGGGTTTAATACCTCAATTAAAAACCGGGTTGGAAAATGTGGACCGGCAAATAGGAAATCTACAAGCCGAAGTTGCAAAAGCTCAAGCTCTGGCGGTGCGTACGCCAACCGATGAGTTCGTTACTATCAACATGGCGAATGGCACCAGGCATCCTTTCCGGGTATACAGGGGTAAAAGGGGATTAGCCAAACCGCATCGAATCGGAATAGATCCTGTATATGGCGAAAAATATGTGGATTTAGCTGAACCGGAAGACTGAGTTTACCGCTATTTGGAGATAATATAAAAAAGGGGGAGTTTTTCACTCCCCCTTTTTTGTTCAAGCCTGTACAGTCCGTTTTCGTCGTTTATGCCAGGATCGCCTCTAAATACAGCATGATCTACCCCTGAAACGGTGAACCATAGTATGACCTAATCGGTTCACGGTTTTGACCCAATTCGCCCCTGCATTTGTATACTTGCAGGCCTTACTTCATGTGTCTGCTGGTAGGAAAATGATTGGCAGACGAAAAAATATATGCAAAGGCCCAATAAAGCTCTTAGCATACAGGGAGGAAGACATCAAATGAAAATGAAGAAAAAGATGGTATTCACATTAGCAGCGATTTTGCTTGTTGGCGTGACAGCACTCACTTTCGCTCGTACCAGCACGGCAGCGTCAGTGGGAATCACTGCTGCAGTCACTGGGGATCCGTCGCTTGTACAAAGTGTGGGAACTGTTGGCGACAACGTCCCCAACACCACGCAATTAAAGTATTCCACCGGAGCTAACGCTCCATTCACGCAGCACGGACCTTCATGGGCTCCCGTAGAAAATTTAGCAGGTGGCATTACAGCCGGCGATGTTTACTATGTGGATACCGCGACAAAAGGCTATGCGGGTGACATCCGGGTAACTATTTACCTTACCAACGCCGGTTTACTGGCCCAGGACTATACCTATCTGAATATGAAAATAAACGTTTGGACGGGTACTGGCGCTACATGGACTCAGGCAACCCTGGTATCTGATTCATCCGATGCCACCGATTATCTTACATTGGATAAGGGTGTCGCGACCTTCATCCTGGCGGGTAACGCCAATTATTGTATCAGCATCGACGGCGGCGATTACTTCTGTGTACATACCACCGCTGATAGCACTCATTCCATGTCTCCTGATTTCTACATGGACGTCAAGTCATTCTAATAAAATAAAAATAGCCACGGCACTGATAGGCTGAAACCGATTACAAATCGGTTTCAGCCTAAGCCGTAAAGGTCAAAGTATTGTGAACGGGTCGATTAAGAGAATTGTTTCCCGGTGGGCCAGGCAAGCTTTATGGATTCTTCCGATTGCCGGCCTATTTATATTTTTGTCGACATCACATTCGTTCATGATCATCGCCAGCGGCAGCATGAAACCGGCGCTGAATGTGGGTGATATGGTGCTCATTCACGGCACCCCGGCGGAACAACTCAAGGTCGGGGACGTTATCGATTACGCCGTTCCATCAACTTTCCAGAAATTGTACAGCTACCCACCTACTATCTGCCATAGAATCGTCAAAGTCGAGCAGACATTAAACGGGCTGGCTTTCAGGACCAAGGGGGATGCCACCAACCAGGATCCGTTCCAGGTCATGGCTCAAGATGTCATCGGAAAGGAAACTGATTCAATCCCCTACATCGGCTATCCTATCATGTTCGTAAAAAGCAAAAGTGGTATTTGTATGGAAGTGGGGTTACTGTTGCTAGTTCTTTTTTATAAGAAAGGCGACAATATTACCAAAAACGCCCAAAAATTCCGGGGCACAGTTTTTGGTGTATCCACCACAGAATTCAATTTCTTTCAACAAGAGCAGCAGCAACAGATGCGCGAGATGAACAAACACGTGACCGTTTCCATGGACAAATTTTCCACAGCGATGGCCGAATATGCCCAACACCTGGAAAGCCATACAACGGCCGTTAAAAGTCTGGCTCAAGCCGCTGTACACCTTGACGCGGTCGTCTCAAGCGGAGCAAGGCCTCTGCCATGGCAAGGATCTAATGCCGGGGTTTCTCTGGCATCACGGGCGGACGCAGACGTCCTCTTAAGACAACTTGATAGAGAATTGGATAGCGTCCAAAATATCGTTGATGCTAAAGAATACCCATCTGCTGCCAAACAGGGTCGTTCATCCCGATACAAACCTTCGGCAAGCCCGGTGTTCCCTTATAAAAAATTGCAGGAATCTGATCTTAAGGATTCTGATTCCAAGACAGGTACGGATGCGCTTTTAAGACAACTGGAAAGAGAATTCGATAATCGAAATACGATCAGCGAAGATACTGACCAAACCGACGCTTCAGAACCAGCAGTTCGCATATCAAGGAAAAAATCTTCTACCAGTCCTGTATTCACTCACAGAACACGCCGAACCGGCGCGCGCTCCCGGCGTTCCTCCACCATCTAGTACCGGATAATGAACTAAACTTTAATGCCTGCTCCAGGGAATTAAGCGGCGCCACCACATTTTCTTAGCGGAAGACCCTTCTTCTAATTTTCCATCTTTACCGGGTGGTAATTGTCGTTGAGACTGTTGCAATAAAACATGCAGCTCCTGAACCTCCCGCCGGCGAGCTTCCAACTCAACCTCAAGAATTGATATTGTTTTTTTCATGGCTTCAATTTCAGAAGCGTTCTCAATCTTTTCTTTGGGAGACTCCTGGCTCGGTGTGACATCGCCCGGTAATTCCACCAGATAGATTTCGCCATGGGGCGACGGCACTTTGCGGGCTTTTAGTTCCTCTTTGCTTATGCGCCTGCGTACTGTATCGATGGATATGCCTAAGCATTTTGCGGCTTCGGCGATAGTGACTTCTTGCATTGTTTCCCCTTCTTTTTAGCTTGTTTTCTCCCTCTGATTTAATATTACACTATATTTTCGGAATTTAAAGAGCTTAAGCAATTGCCTGGGCTGAAAAGGGTACTGCTAAGGCAGAAATCCAATTAAATTATTCCGATACCATCCACCCGGATTGCATAAACATAAAGGAGAGTCCTTCGATTGAAGGACTCTCCTTTTTTCTTTAGTATTTAGTTTGTAGTCTAGATATCGAAGTACAGATGGAACTCGTAAGGATGAGGACGGAGGGCAATGGCATCCATCTCATTCTTTTTCTTGTAGTTGATCCAGGTTTCAAGTAATTCTTCGGTAAAGACATCACCGACGAGCAGGTAATCATGGTCTTTCTTCAAAGCTTCCAATACCTCGCCCAGAGAACCGGGGGTCGATTTGATCTTGGCTTTCTCTTCAGGCTCCAATTCGTAGATATCTTTATCGATCGGCTGACCCGGATCGATCTTATTCTTAATACCATCCAAACCGGCCAGTAACATGGCAGGGAAGGCCAGATACGGATTGCAGCTGGCATCAGGACAGCGATATTCGATGCGTTTTGCTTTGGTGCTCTTGGAATAGAGCGGGATACGGATCGAGGCGCTGCGATTCCGCTGAGAATAGACCAGGTTGATGGGGGCTTCATATCCCGGCACTAACCGGCGATAAGAGTTAGTGGTCGGCGCGCATAACGCCAATAACGACGGTGAGTGGGCAATAAGCCCGCCAATGTAATATTTACACATCTGGCTGATTCCGCCGTAGCCCTTGGCATCATAAAATTTATTGGTATCCCCTTTCCACAAACTCTGGTGAACATGCATACCGGAACCATTATCCTGGAAGAGCGGTTTGGGCATAAAGGTCACAGTATAACCATTCTGGATGGCGACATTTTTAGCAACGTATTTATACATCATTACTTTGTCGGCCTGGCGCAGCAATGTATCAAAGCGCATACCGAACTCTACCTGACCACCGGTAGCAACCTCATGATGATGCTTTTCAATATCGATGCCGGCCGCAACCATCTTGAGGGTCATCTCGGTGCGGATGTCGTGCATTTGGTCGGTGGGCGGACACGGGAAATAACCTTCTTTATGACGCGGTCTGTATCCGAGGTTAGGCTCTGAATTATCGCCGGAATTCCAGATACCTTCCTGAGAATCGATTTCATAGAAACTGGAATGGCTGGTAGTCTCGAATGCAATACTGTTGAAAATGAAGAATTCGAGTTCAGGCCCCCAGAAGCTGGTGTCGGCGATACCGGTCGATTTAAGGTATGCCTCGGCCTTTTTGGCGACATAGCGAGGGTCATGGTCGTAGGCTTTACCATCCATCGGGTCACGGACATCGCAGATCAGACTTAATGTGGAAGGTGATAAGATCGGGTCGACTACCGCGGTAGCGGGATCAGGGAAGAGCAACATATCGCTCTCATGGATCGGACGAAAACCCCTGATAGAGGAACCGTCAAACCCATTACCTTCCTCAAACAAGCTCTCTAATTCTTTTATCGGCAATGTGTAGTGCTGCCATGTCCCCGGGAGGTCGATGAATTTCAGGTCGATGAATTGACATTTGTTGTCTTTTACCAGTTTCAGGACATCCTGATAACCGGATGGTGAAGTAGATGCCATTTTTTCT
>Ga0182021_10001052_pt1 | contig 31342 bp, 30 predicted proteins | sample 612E3MmetaG_FD_120493 | JGI IMG/M metagenome (GOLD analysis project Ga0182021, IMG submission 120493) | Permafrost microbial communities from Stordalen Mire, Sweden - 612E3M metaG (Illumina Assembly) | ecosystem: Environmental > Terrestrial > Soil > Wetlands > Permafrost | place: Sweden... | reverse complement strand
TCTATCATATTCGCAATCTCAGTTAAACCTTTAGCTTACACATTTCGATTTCGCTTGACTTTCTTTCTGCCGCTTTCTTTGGTCAATCAAAGAAAGCGGCGAAATTCATTTTGATGTTGGGAATTAGAACGTAGAATTATAAACTAACTTGACTTCTTTACCTGCTCATCAATCCATGCATACGTTTTTGCAATACCATCCTTGAGCGGTTTGTTCGGAGCCCAGTCAAGTTTTTCTTTAATAAGCTTGTTATCAGAATTTCGCCCGCGTACACCAAGCGGTCCTTCAATATGTTTCAATGTTACTTTTTTGCCGGCAACTTCCATAACTATTTCAGCCAGATGATTAATAGTGACCATCTCTTCAGAACCGATATTCACTGGACCCCGGAACGTAGTGGAATCCATCAACCGCCGGATCCCCTCCAGGCATTCGTCTATATAGAGAAAGGATCGGGTTTGTTTTCCATCTCCCCAAATTTCGATCTCGCCGCCATTCTTTGCCTCGGCAATTTTCCGGCACAGTGCTGCAGGTAATAGAGTTCTGTAAAATCAATATTAGATTATTGCATGGTAGACTGCGAAAACAGCTTTTCTTTTATCACCTGAGCAATGATAAGCGGGATAAATAAAGGGGCTTCAATAAAATACCTTCTGAACAAACGAAAAGGCTCTTTAAGAAACCGGTAAAACCATTCCAATCCGGCGTGTTGCATCCAAAGAGGTGCACGACGAACAATTCCAGCTGTTACATCGAAAGCTCCGCCCACTCCCAATGCTATCGATACGTCTAGCTTTTCATAATTCTGATAGATCCATATATCTTGTTTAGGAGCGGTCAAGCTTACCCACAGAATATCCGGTTTTGCAGTATTAATAAGGCGTATAATCTTATTGTTTTCTTTTTCGCTAAATGAATTAGAAAAGGGTGGAGAATACGTGCCAGCAATTTTGAGATTTGGATACTTCGCTCGTAAGGTATCCGCGAGGAGATCAGCAACTCCTTCCTTTGCCCCCATGAAGAAAAACGAATATTCTCGTTTGCTTGCCAATTCAGCAAATGCCGGAAGCAGATCAAGACCTGTTACTCTTCCTGGGATCGGAAAGCCGAGCCACCGAGACGCCCAAAGAAGCGGCACTCCATCTGCCAAACAGAGAGCGGCGGAATTGTATATTGCTGCAAGCTCGGGATTTTTGTATGCCCACAGGATGCAATTTACAGGCAGAACACATATTCGTTTCTTTAATTTCTGTTGAATCCACTCTTCAAAGAGACTCATCGTCTCCTTGAGGTTAACCCTGCTTACTTTCACACCCAGAATTTTAACATCACGTATCATATGAATATCGTTTTTTAAAAAATCATTCTCATGTTTTTATAGAGAACATCCCTATTCCATAAACATTGGTATAATGAATGAATCGATATACCTGATACGAGTCAATGTATTCTTCATTCTTTTTAAAAAGTATGAGCAACGAGATATTCCAGACCCTGCAGAAAATGGTTGTCTTTAATTAGTTGATGAGGTCTATTGTCTACATCGAACATAAGACTTTCTGTCAAATAAAGTCGAAAAAAGTCTGACAGTAAATCTGCGTTAATACAAAGCGCTGCTGCATATCTTAATAGTTGAGTTCTATTCGTGGTATGATTTTTTATTTTATGCTCAATAATGTACTTCGCATCCTTTTTAAATATTTGGTAAGATCCCTGGTATATAAAATGGAATGCATCACAAAACGGCAGGCCTTGACGTTTTGCATATTCCAGATCAAAAACCGACAATGTATGTTTCCCTCTTCTTATATTATAGGGAACAAAATCACCGTGGCTAAACACTAAAGGAAATGATTTATTTCTTAGATTGTCAATACTTTTATGAATACTCGCAAGTACTTCAGGGTGAACTCGATAATCATTAAAGAATTTTGACACATTCTCTTCAAGTGTAATTAGATACCGGTTTAATGCCGCCTCAACTTTTGTTTTTTCGGCGATGGATATAAGTGAATCAGTAATATCATTCGTAAGAGTATATCCGACTTTTTTCGTGTGTTTTGAAACCGAAGTTTCCAGAAGAAGGCGCCAATCGTTCCAATCGAATATATTTATTGTTTCCGGGACATGTATTGGCAGGTCCGGGAGAGTGTGTAAGAAGTCATTGGCCCATCTTTCATTATCTATATACATCCTGGCTTGTACATTATCGGCAATTTTAAGATACGCAATCACATTTCCTTCCGATGTGATTACCTGGAATGTCAATTTCCTGCTTTTACTTTCTGTCCCATAAAAGCCTGAAAATTCAACAGGCCTTTTTTGTTTCAACGTTTCTTGAATGTCATTTTTCAATTGCTCAAGTTTCGATGTGCCGTATAAAATATTTCTTCTTAATATCTTTATAAAGGGAAAGCTCTCTCTTAAAACAAATGATTTGAGTCGATTAAGAGGGGAAGCTGTATTATGGACATTTAAACCAGTTCGAAAATTATTGCGGTTTGACAATGGGAGTATGATTCTCGGTGATTCTGTTGAGGGGAGAATAATATACGTATTTCCAGATTCTCCCTTTTCGTCATGAAAAAGTAATTTATATGAATCGTTCATGAATGTCCGGATTTCTGTTTGGATTTCTGGCGGTTCACTTTTGCCTGATCATAAATATTCATGAGGATCGGATAATTGGTCTCTTTTGTATATTTTAATTCAAATTCTTTTCGAGCATTTTTGCCCATTTGATCAATTTCTTTCCTGTGTGTTAATGCCCATTTTAATTTTGATTCCAGGTCAATTGTATTATTTGGTTCAAACAGAAGTCCGGTTTCACCATCTTTGACAATTTCTTCTAATGCCCCCAGCTTACTTGCTATGACCGGTTTGCCGTTAGCGAAAGCTTCAATGATACTCATGGGCATACATTCATACCAGATGGATGGAAAAACCAATGCAATACAATTTCTTATCAATACATCCATTTGTTCGCGAGATACTCTACCCTTGTAATCAATATTTTTTAAGTTTTGTTTTAGTAGCATATCACGCAAGGGGCCATCTCCAGCAATAACAAATTTTGTTGAAGATAATTTTGTCGTAGCGTCAAGCAATACTTTTAATCCTTTCGTCTCGTCTAATCTTCCGGCAAAGAGAAAATATTCTCCTTGATTCTCAGAAATGCCTGGATCGATAGGTAAATAATTTTGTTTAACGTATATCTTAGAATTTGAAAATCCTCCTTGTATGAACTTCTGTTTCGAAAATTGGGTAAGACATATATAAGCATCAATCTTTTCATCCCACGTCCCCCAATTTCTGTTCTTTTCAATCATTCTTGCAACTGCATAAGATTGAATATGAGAATCACGGTAACAACCATACTGCACTGAGTGGTACGTAGTTCTACCCAGGCATTCTTCACAAACGTGGCCATTTCTGAACAAGTATGCATTTGTACATAACAATCGGTAGTTGTGCAAAGTCTGAACGACAGGAATACCCAATTCGTCGCAGGCATAGTAGATAGCGGGACTGAAGAGCGGGAAGAAATTATGTACGTGGCAAATATCAGGCTGTATCTTTTTAAGTTGATCAATGACTTGGTAGTAACTTGTATTTGACCATGTGGTCTTCCATAAAAGCGACAATTTCTGGAATGCTGTAAACAATTCAATTTCCTTATTATCCTTTACTAATAAAATAACATCATGACCTTTTTCCGATAGCAGCTGCCTTTCGTTTTCTGCTACGACATCTTCTCCGCCAGCGAACTGGTATTTATTGTGAATTTGCAGAAGGCGCATTTATCGTATCCATGTAAATCTGAAACATCCATTTTGCTTTTTGTTCCCAGAGGTACATACTTTTGATCCTCTTGATTGCATTGACTCCATAGGATGATCGAAGTTTTTCATCTCCCGCCAAAGTATGAATCGCATGTACCAAATCTTGTACCATCTGATCGTACGATTGTACTGGAATTTTAATTCCGCAGGAAGAATCGAGTATGTCTTTCATTCCATGATGGTCGAAGGTAATGACAGGAAGACCGCTCGCCATTGCTTCCAGAACAACATTGCCCGATGTGTCGCGGATGCTGGGAAAAACAAAAACATCATGTGTCTGATAAAATTCATGTAATTTATTATGCTGAATAAATCCTTCGAATGTCACGGATGATGTCAATCCCTTCTTTCTGACTACTTTCTTCATCATATCTGCGAGCGGCCCTTTGCCTATGATGGTGAGATGAAAAGAATCGTCGAGTTTTGAACAAGCATCGAGGAGAATATGCAGACCTTTGCGAGGTATAAGAGCACCGACAAAAAGTATACGAACGCTCGATGGATCATTCAATGCGTAATTTCTGAAATCATTATTCACATCGCTTTCAGCAACACCCGTCTCCAAATGGACTGGAGCGTTGCCGTTCATGTGGATAAGAAATTGTGCTGTCTCATTATTTGCAAATATCACTTTTTTATAGCCCTTTAGTGCTCTTATTATTGCCGGGCGGTAACGGCCAATAGTCGTGATAAGGGTTCGTAAAGATTCCGCAATACCATAGAAAAATCCTAAGTGAAAAAAAGCAAAAAGTGGTGCTACGATCCCCCCTCCTACTGGTCCCCATACTGAAGAAGGTGTTAATTTGTAGATAGGCACCGGGACTTGAAATGTATTAATCGTCAAATGGTGGATCAGATCAAAATCGTTCTCGAGCCTATTTCTGCGAATAAACCGCACAGAATATATCAGCCAGAGTATATAATAGATAGTAATGCTTATGATATGCCATCTCTTGAGTTCAACAAAAAATGGAATGTCATAATAGATGAAGTTCAGATTTTCTATCCTGCATCGTTCCAGTTCTTTTTCTACGGCTTCTTTGTTGTTCAACCGCGTTAATATCGTGACGTGACAATGTCTCGAGAGGCTGGTAGCCCAATTCCAACCCACACCCGGCTCCGATCCTTTGTTGGGCTCACACGCATAAGCGATAAGTAAAACACGAAGCACTTTCCCCATAGCATTTTTAATCGTTTCGTAAGTGGTCTGACAACTTAATTGATAATGCAACAGTTGTTAGTACAGGATTGGCATACCCAGAAGAAGCGAATACCGACGGACCAGCAATAAAGAGATTGGGTGTTGAAAAAACACTACTATTCTTATCGACAACACCTTCCTTTGCGTTTGAGGCCATCCTTGTGGTTCCCAGATGATGGCTACCAACAGAAACTGTCGTGCTCATTAAATTTGATATTGTAACGTCATCGTACACGAGTCGGCCTACCCCAAATCGTTTTAATTCCATATCAATAAATTGAAAATTGGTTCTAATCATTTCGATATCACTGCTATTGACCCGCCAATCTACTTTAATCACGGGGAGATCGAAGAAATCTCTACCTGTTCGTGAAAGGCTCACCTTGCTTTCATAATTCGGAGATTGCTCAGCATCAAAATGAAAAGCATACTCATTTGCCTTGCTTGATAAAGTGACTGCAGGAAGTTTCCTATATCTCACTATTCGCTGGTCGATCCACTTTGTAGTAAAAGCGATAAGCCGAGGAACATCGAACACTATATTACGTAAATGTGACACGACGTCATGGTACTTAGTAATAGTAGACAATGATTTACTGTACTCAGGTGGAATTCGAGACGTAAGGATATTTTTCAAAAGATACATGGAGGATAATACTCCATTTCTGTGGCTGGGAATTGCGGCTGGTGGATGATCGATAATTCCACTCATATTGATGACCTGAAGTTCTCTTTGTTTCCGTTCGCTCAGTGTAAATTTTCTGCGGCAATAGACGCCATCAGTCGTACGATCAAAGTCCCATTGTACACGAACACCTTGTCGGAACACAAATTTGCCGCAAGTGCCACTTATATGCGAGCCATAGAAACGGCCAACTAAATCATTTTCATTTCCTATCCCAGATGAGCGAATATCATGAGAAAGAAGAAGTATTCGAGCAACTTCTAATCCTCCCATTGCAAGCACAAATTTTTTCGCTTTGACAAAGAATGTATTTTTATGAAGCGATGTAACATATACTTTTTGAACCTGTGTTCCATTATCGTTCGATATAATTTTTAAACAATTAGCATGGAGGAATATTCTCATGTTTGAGTTATTTTTAAATTCAGGAAGAAATGCCTTTCGAAAATTTGTAGGAGGACTAAATCTCCATAAACTATTCGTCAAAAGGTCTGGTGAATTCAAACCATCTACATAGAGTGAAGCATTGGGTAGAGCACTTGCGCATTCGTAATCATAAGTACCTATTTCGCAATAGTGATGTGCACGCTTATAATACTCATCAAGGATATGCCGTTCGATTGGCCAACCGGAATAAGTAATATAATTTCTTGTTTCAAAATCAATATTGTCTAAAGGTGCACATCGTCCTCCCCATACATTCGTTGTTCCACCAAAAGATCGTTGTCGATACAAATGGAGGGCGCCATGCAGATTCGTATTTGCTACTTCACCACGATACAGATCCTGTGTTTTCCGTTCCTTATGCATTCCCCCGCTTTCGAGCAATATTATATTTAATTTCGATGAGGAGAGTTCTCTGGCTATTGTAATTCCGGCAGCTCCTGCACCGACAATACATATGTCACAGTCAAATACTTTTTCATTTTCGATTGTACGCGCGTCAATAATCATAATGATCTTTATTTTAAATTGTGGGACTCTCTATCTGTAAGTTTTGATTAAACAATGGATTGTAATTCCCGCTTTCAATTATCTCAATATTATGCCTTATGTGATTCGAATTGAGAGATCCTATTAATACAGATGTAATCGATCGGTCATTTGTCAATACGACAAGTGAAAATTCGGCAATATTTATCCTTTTTTCTCTTAGCAATTGGACTAATTCTTTATCTATGTACGATAGATGCTCCGCATTGAACAGGTTATCAATGTCAAAAATTTTCCCCGATGAAAATGGCTGTCTTGAAATGATACCGAGTGATGCACTTGCTCGCTTTTTTAGAAACACAAATGCTTCTTTTACATTGAAAATGTTAATTGGTAATTGTAATGATGATATACCATGGATTTTTGAAAAATCATATGCGTCTCCAAGGTTTTTCACCGATATACCATAATATCCTATTTTTCCTGAACGTTGTAATTCTTCCAGAGTATCAAATATTTCCTCCTTCTGGGCAATTGAAGTGGGAGGATTGTGCAGCTGTAATAGATCAATGCGCTCAATGCCGAGACGCCGGAGACTTCTTTCTACGCCCTGCCGTAAATAATTTGATTTAAAATTTTGATATTCATAATTCCACGGTTTGCCACACTTCATGAGGAGCTTCCCCGTCATTCCTACAGGATATCCTATTTTTGTGGCAATTACTACCTTTGATCGGATGCGACGTAGAGATCGGCCAAGGACAATTTCACTCGATCCGCTACCATATGAATCTGCCGTATCGAAGAAATTTATACCAATCTCCACAGAATTTTGAATTAAAGCTTCAGAACGTTTAGGATCATTCAAAAGTGTACCAAGGTGGGAACAACCGAAACCGACAACCGAAAACCGTAAATCTGTTGAACCGAGAATTCTGTAATTCATGAGGCAGACTCGTAGCGTGTATTCATGAAATTGAGTGCAATATCACGGATAGAGGAGGCAATTTGTGCAATTGATCTATTTGCATCAACCACATAAAAATGTCCACGCAATAGCTGTGCTAGATAATTTATTTGTTCGTTTTGGTGTTGAATTTCATGAGGCTCTATTTCTTGCTTTCGGGCGAGGATCACATCAATATCTGCTTTAAGAAAAATGACAATATCTGGCTTTGGTACAAACGTCGTGAAAGCTTGTATGATGCTTTTGGGAAGGCTCATTCGATAACGTTTTGGATCAATCAGGAAATCGTAATAATATCTATCGTAGATTATGAGTGTGCTTTTAATTTTCCAAGGAAGGATTTTCAGAAAATAACCAAGTGTATAATCAAGAAAGTAATAAATAAACTTCAGAGAGGAAAGAAATATGCCTCTCTCTCTCTTCCCATGAGGTTCATTGTTAACTACTTGTCCATCTGAAGGTACATATTCTGGAAAAATACCCGGTCTCCAGTGCTTAATAATTGTGGAGCGAAATACAGGGCCAAGCATTTCTGAAATATTACGCGCAATAGTTGATTTACCACTTCCATCGGGACCGAGAATTGAAATGACCATACCTGTTGGGTGCTGGAACCTCTTGATAATTCTGACGAGATTTTTAATTCTGCATAAGAGAACATTTATTGGATAAAATAGCAATGATCTTTTAAGAATAGCTTTGCGCATTTTCGGAGTAAACAGATTGAGTAAATTGAATTCATTTCTCTCGACTATATTTAAAAATATAACAGATAGTTTTTCTCCGATCCGTGAACGCACCATAGTGCATAGCGCATCATGTTCTAATGTAAATTTTTGTCGAAATTCATTCCAATGATGTTCATGCCATATTCCCTTGAGGGTGCGTTTTATAAACAGATATTCCCCCTCAACGACAGGATTCGGGATATGAAATCCGTTCAATGCAATTCTTCCCTTCATTAAATCTCGCGAACGAAGAAGTACTCTTCCGTTGCGTCTATAATCGGAACAAAAATCAAGCACAAGATAACTACATTGCAATTCTGACGTTTTAGCAAGGACAAAATAGAATGCTGTATATTCATGCTGCAACATTTGAACAATAGAAAATTGATTATGCTTCGAAAAAGATTTTACGATCGTTCGCAGTATGTGCAATGTCTCTTGAGATACCGCTAAGTCAATATCTCCTTTCACGTCATCGTTATAACCATGTATCCAGACATATTCGATGCCAGCTGATTCCATAAATGCCAGGAATTTCATTATATCTGGTTTATGATTTACTACGCTTGTCAATTCTTGCCCTTCGTCGTAAAAAGATATGCCCCAAAGATCTTTTCTTTAAAAAAGCGGATATAGGTTTAAGAATAATATCATCAAGAATGTGATAGCTCCACAGAGTAATAAAATTTACAGGAACCGGCAGGGTGGAATACCGGTTATATATTTTTAACCCCTCTTGTATCCGTGTTCTATTGGTATTTGCTGATTCTTTCGATTTATTGTTTTCATGCCATCTAAACATTGAAAAGAATTTGTCTTCGTATTGTATATTAAATCCGGCAAAAAGAATATGAGCAAAGAATTCTTTATCCATGGCCAGATAATAATCTGTATCAATTGTTAATCCATTATCCAATAATTTCCTTTTAAAAAAGAAAGTAACGGAAGGAATGTAACAATGAAAGAGAGCGAGCCATCTCACTGGACGATGTGTAACTATTTCTTTTGTAGGTCGAAGTTCTTCATCACAAAATAAGTAGTTTGAATATACACCGTCTACTCTTACATCACTTAACGTATTCACTACATTCTGAAATGTTCCTTTGAGGTACACATCATCCGCATTAAGCCAGCCAATAATATCTCCAGTAGCCTTTTTAAAACCTTTAATTAACGCATCGCTTTGACCTTGATCTTGTTCCGAAATCCATTTCAAGTGTTCATATTTCTTTAGTATTTCTAAAGTTCCATCTGTTGAACCGCCGTCAACTATGATATGTTCGAAATTAGTATATTGTTGATTCTGAACACTCAGAATACATTCTTCAATATACTTTGCTGAATTAAAAGACGGGGTCACAATAGAAATTGATGGATACATTATGACAATTCCAATAAAATTAGGTTGTCTGTCATCTGAATAATATTTTATTGAGCGTTAAGAAAAAGTACATTTTAATTGATGTCTTCCTATAAAAGAAATTAAAAATATCAACTTTTCTTTGTATTCTTGAAAACATTGAATCATAACAATCGGATGCCAGTGAAACTGTAAAATAATTGCCTGGATTGAACGGATCAATATTTGAATGGATTGATTTGAAATTCAATCCATATCTTTTTATCGGCTTTTTGGACGGTTTGCTCGTAATGAAACAATATTCCGGATCATTTATTAATGGCCGGTTTCCATAAAGATCAATCACTAAATTTCTATACTTTAAAAGATCAGGCTCTCTTTTCTTAATGTAATCTGTACATATTTCACAAAACGGATCATATTTAATCTCTGATTCTTCAAATGTCCTGAACACCCACCGCTTTTCGCCATAAAGTATTGGCACTTGATTGCGTGCAGTATCCATGCGATAATTTTCACCGCTATCAGAATAATTTGTCGCCAAAGATATTCTTGGATAAACAAAATACTTATTTGTAGCAACAAGATATCCGATAAAGTGTTTTTTCCATGAACTTTCCGGCCAGCGTAGAATTGAAGCAGGTACATCCTTTATCTCTGTAATATCACTATTTATTTTGTACCATTCTCTAAAGAGCTGCCATTTGTGTTTCCAGAACAACTGTCCCCAGGAGGCAGCAATTTGCAGGAAATATACATCACTCCCGTCATCGATTGGATAAAAAGGAAAAACCGCAACTTCGTTAAACATATGATTGTAGAGCGATATGCCCGCCACATGGTCATCATCTCTATAGAATTCGGACGATAGCAGCGCATACGTATAAAAGTACGGCGAGACAAAAAGATCATCCTCCAGCATAATAATACTGCCATACTCATTTGTGAGATCGCCGCAAAAAAGGACATGATTTTTTAATCCCAAACGCTCGCGATGATGTAGAATGATCTTTTCTCCGAAATTCCAAATAAAACCATTTGCGGCATCCGTTACTTTCTCGTTGTCACTTTTATCAATGGAGATAACAAGTCGAACATTCTTTGCAGGATACGTTGCTCTCGTCAACGATTGCAGTAACCTGTCTAAAGATTGTTCTCTCTTATAAGCGATAACAACTATTGTTGGTTTAATCATTACTTCACTAACTTTTTGAGGTTTTTAAAAAATAATCGTAATTGTACTGCATACAGTGTAGCAATTTCTTTAAATATATGATTCGGGAAACCAGTTAAAACAATAAAGCTCGTATAATATATGATATTGATCGGATTTTTTTTAGAAAAATATTTTTCCCAAATATCAATTAATGAAGTGTATTTTACTCCAGCATATCCGGTTGTTTCCTCATTTTTAAAAAGCCAGAGTGTATCATCTGTAATAAGTTGAAAACCCTTTTTATAAGCTCTATAAGTAAACTCATAATCGGCCATATAGTGAGGTAATACAAATGGATGAAAATTTCCTATCTCGAGAACATCGTCAACGTGTGCAAATAACCCACGGGTGGTAAAACAGTTTATTTCTTCTATTGAATTTGCTTGCTGAAATTTCAATGGATTCCAGGTGATCTTTACTCCATGGTCTACTAATTGCTTTGTTTGCTGACTGAAAGATTTTGCCAGGAAAATAGATCGCTTGGTTTTTGAAAGAAGTCTAACGCCATTTTCCAGGAAATCTGATTCAAATACAACATCATCATTAATGAACAATATATCATCGTGCAAATATTTTTTTTGTTTAATCCAATCTAAGCCTTGTTGCAAACTGCCTGCCCACCACCAATCTCCTTTTCCATTAATAACCGTGCACTGTTCTATTTCCTTCTGCACAAGTTCACTCGTTCCATCAGTAGAGCCATCATCAATTAAGAGAAGATGATAATCCTTGAACGTCTGTGTCTTAAGACATCCAATGAAAAGTGCAGTAGTTTCTTTTCGATTATGAACAGGTAGAATAATATGAAGCATTTTAAACGCCTTCGATCGTTTTGTCGATGCCATTTCGATTCATGACAGTATCGCGAGAAATAATAACAATCAATAGTATTATAAATGGGAAGATAAAGGATGGAAAAATATGCGTTAATGTCATGTTTATAAATATCACATAAAGAATGAATACGATACTTAATAATATCCCATGTCGGTTTTTCCAAAATATGGTAACTATAGTATAGACTAATGCAAGAAAAAGTGTAAAACCGGCGATACCATAGATAAATACCAAATCAAAAAAACCATTTTCAAATCCCCGAAGTATTGTAGTAAATTTAGCTGATCGTAAAAAGCCAATAACAAGATTACCGATAGCTCTATAATCATAACCAATCAACAATTCCTGGTAGTGAACTTTTAAGTAATACCACGCGTATTGATAAATATTTAATCGTATGGTCAACGTATCCGATTTTGTCACTATTGCTTGCAGGAGAGCAATTATTTTATCACTAAATATAATTATCACGAGTATTGTAACTATATAGATCAATAATCTCGATCTTTTTGATGTCTTCACATAAAGATAAAAGAACATTAATAGATCACTGAGCACAATGAGAACCAGGGATGTTCGTGTCGTATTTAATACTTGCGCAACTAAGACAAACATGAGAATAATGAAATACTTTCTTTCCTTATTTCTCAAATACGCGTACAAAAATATCAAATTATAAACTGGAAGCTGCATCCCCCAATAATTATGCTGCCCCAGTAAACCACTGAGACCAAAATGAAGATAGTTGAACGGATTGAGAAATAGCGGCACAGGAATAATAAACCTATTAATATATGTATTTGATTCTTCAAGAAAATTCTTATTTAGAATATTATAGGCTTCAACAAAATAAAAATTAAAGAGAGATTCAATTAATGATAAAACAAATTGGAGGATAAAGATAACATAGACCGCATTGAAACATTTTTGTATAAACTCTTGTGACTTTGAATCGGAAATTGATTGTGAGTATTCAATAAAGACTGCACTGAGAATGAATGGTAAAAGTAAGTTAAATAAAGTATAGGAATAATCATTATAGACAATCATTTTCAGAATTATAATTGCCATATACAAATAGGTTATAATTCTTATAATCCGAACATTGTTGTCAAGATGAATATTCTTTTTCCCTGCCAACAACCAGCCCAAGAAAGAGAAAAGGAATATCACCACAGTATACTTATAATCATACTGGTTTATCAATATGGGGAGAAAGATTGGTGCAGAAAGAAGAATAAAATAAAAACGAAAACGCTTAATTGGAGGCATCAATAATTGTCTCCAGTATTTTTACTGTACGGTCTCTTTGAGATTCTTTGTTCCAATAATCGGTATGTGAATTATGATCTTTAGCGTCGTATTCTCCGCGGAGTAATTTAATTAATAGTTCTGCAAGTCTCGTATGATCATTTGGATCAAAATACCAGGCGTTATCACCAAGCCGCTCCCTATTTGCATATACATCCGACAATATGACCGGACAACCTAATGCTGCCGCTTCTAATGGGGGTATGTTCGTCGGACCGAAGTAACTTGGAAAAACCAATGCTTCTGCCCTTTTGTACAAAGCGACAAGTTCATTGTTTGGTACATAACCCAATATTTTTATCTGATTTGTCAATCGATACTCTACAATATTCTGCTGAATATTGTTGTATGCGTTTTTTGTCGATCCCACAAATACTGCATGTATTGTTTCTGCATATTTATCCCGTAGAATACATAATGCATTTATGATTGCAATGTGGTTCTTATGAGACCAAAATTGTGCGGGATAAAGAATAAACGGATCAGGCAGGTTATATTTATCAAGTATATGCACATCGACAGATTCGTAAACGTAACGCGGAGGAATGTAGGGTAAGACAACTATCTTCTCTGCATCACATTTGTACGATTCTAAAACCTGTTCTTTGCCTAGATTTGAATCGACAAGAATGAATTTTGCATATTGGCAAATATTCTTATAATGATGTTCGCGCTTTGTGAAAATATATTCTTCTCCTACTTCCGCAAAATGAGGTTCATAACGATGCATGAGATCAAAAATGGGGATCATAGAGGGAATTGAACACTCATAAGCCAGGTTATCATTCCCGGGATAAAATATTAAATCTGGTTTCTGCCGATAGAACAATTGCTGAGTAGCATCCAAATATTTTCCAATGAATCGCCATAATCTAAGCATTTTAAATCTTTTCAAGATCAGAGCTTTACTTTTTCGTTCAATAAATGAGAAATTAGGCGAACTTTTTATTGATGGAATCGTGAGATATTCTTTCCAGATATCATCTTCATAAACAGCCACAACGTCTATAAAACCTTTATCAAAAAGCACAGTCAATGCATCAAGCATAGTAATGGAATATTGAAACTTTCCCCCCTCTTCCGGTTTCATTGACAAATAGACCAAGATTTTCATGTCTTCTCACTCGTCGCTATTTATTCTTAGTCGTAGTCCATTTATTTTCTTTAATCAAGGCGAATTCCATTTTCACGGTGTCAATATTTACCGATTGAAAATCATAATTCTTTTTTAGGCGTTCGTATGTTTGGGATTTGACATTCCTTATATCACCTCTGAATAAGTCATTCTTAATAATAACGACCAGCGTAGGTTTTGACACATATGCGCTATCAGTAAAGACTGCCTCTATGTCTCTGTAAGTTTGCATATAATCGTTGGGCAGAAACATATTGATGTACGGATTCTGTGCTATGGCCAAACGAGGCATGTTCCCAACTTGTTCGCTTGCCTTCTCGATGTGTTTGCTTATTCCGGCATATATCTTTTCACAACTACTCCAATAATCATATCTGTTCTTACCAATATACGAATTGGAAAATATTCCAATAATAATGTAAATAACTACCATAATTTTGAATAGCCGTGTTCTATAAAATAAGTTATTTTCTGTTTTAGTAAATAAGAAGATGAGCAATAATGGGACAAGGTATTTATAATATCGTCCTTCAGCAATTGGAGTCCAATTGCTTCTCTCACTCGGGATAAAATAAAATGTCAAAACAAGCAAAAATAAAATATTTGTCAATACAGCTGTAATTAAAAATTGAGAAAACACTTTTGATTGTTTAACATTGTCACGGTTCACTATCAATAAAATAAACAAGAATGCAAACACGATTGAAGCCGATGATTGAATCAGAACAGCGGTGTTATACGAAAACATTTTAAAGAATTTGTGAATAAATAGATTATTGAGTAGACCTTTCATGAAGAGATTATCAAGAACATTTGGTATCCAGTTCCAATCCCACCAAAACAAGAAATGAGCATTCGTGTGTTCTGATACAATCCCGGAAGAATGAACATTGATATAAGCAATAATGGAATATACTATAATCGGAATTGCTGTGAACGATAGACAGTATAAGAATAGTTTTTTCTTTTCCCTGAAATAGTTCAGAAGTATCCACAAATTAATAAAGAGAACAAGTTCCAACGCCTGGTAACGAATACTTATTAAAAGCGAGACTAGGAAACCGATATACAGGTAAGACAAAGATGAACTGATTAATGAAACCTTTAATCTTGTGGGAGATGCGGCTTTTAAAACTAATAGTGAAATGATGGGGAAAACAATGAAGAAAATCTGATCCGTTGGATTGTCCATAAACACAAATAATTGGCCCACAAAGACAAAAACAAGAATTCGATGATAGATTGACTTTAACAGATATTGAGAAAGCAGAAGCCAAAAATAGAAACCGGCTATGATCACAACTACTCGCATAAGCTTTGGCGCTAAGTCATATGATACCGTAAAATTTAATAAACCAATGAGTATACTATATCCTTGAGGCCAGATCACCAAATAATTTGAGGAATTTGAGGCAAGATCTTGCGGCGGAATCCAGTTGCAGTGTAATCCTTCCCCGTGACTAAACCTGTAGGCACTCTGCAGTAACCATGTCTCATCAGTGTTAGGCACGTACCGGTTGGCAAAGAGCGCATAGAAGAATGGAAATGCTAATAATAAAAAAAGGATACAATAGGCACAGTACTCTTTTTTGTTGCACTCACTCAAGAACATTAGAGCCTCTTTAATAAATGTGCTGCAATGATATTTGAGACGATAAAAATGTTATTTGCACTAAAAGCGATCAAAACTAATGTTTGTTTTTCGAGGGAAAGGAAGGTGAAAGAATTCTGACTCCATTGGAATAAAATAAAAGTAAATGATATTATTCCCAGCAGGCACAATAGTAATATATAGACAAGCAGTTTGTCTTCTTGGAGATTCATTATATAATCGTAATCACGCAAGCTGTCTTCATTTTTCTTGAGCGATAAAAAGAGCCCCAAGGACCAAGAAAATATCCCTAAAAAGCTCCCCAACATTATAAACATCATGGTATGCAAACCTAAAACTGAAATATGTGCTATAACAATAGGCCCTATGAATGCAGAAAGCACCATAGATATCCAGCAAAGTCCAAAGAGCAGATAACCAAGATTGCGAAAGAATTTAGGAGCGTAGACGAGAATTTGCAGTAAATGTCTCATACCATCACGCCATGTCTTAAGGTGTGGTACACGGTTCGCCTTCATATCAGGATAGAGAGTGACAGGCACCTGGGAAATTTTTGCATCATGTATCATAGCCTTGATTAACATTTCTGAAGCAAACTCCATCCCATCGCCTTTGATTCCCCAAAGCTTATAACTCTCTCGTTTGAAACATCGAAATCCGGAATTGCAGTCATTGATTCTATTCTTTCCCTTTGCGTATAAAAAATTTATAACGAAATTAAGCACAGGTGTACCCAAATACCTATGCAAAAAGGGCATAGCGTGTTTTTTTATTGTACCGCGTAATCTGCTGCCTAGTACTAAATCATAGCCCCGCTCTAGTTCCTGTATGAGTTTTGGTGTTTCGAGGAAATCATATGTATTATCGGCATCTGCGAATATTATTATCTCACCCAATGCCTGTTCTATACCACCCTTTAATGCCGCACCATATCCTTTTGTTGAACAATGGACAATTCGCGCACCGAACTTTTCTGCTATTTGAATTGACCTGTCATCACTTCCATTATCTGCAACAATGATCTCCACAACTCGTTGGCTCAATGCTTCTGATTTAACGGCACTAATCTTCTCGAGTACAAACGGTAGCGTATATTCTTCATTGAGGCAAGGAATCACAAACGATACCGATGAACTCATAAAATCATCCTTTCTTAAAAAAGAATCAGTGTCTCAATGAAAAGGAAAATTACTAATTAAGTATCATTAACAATAATAAGAGTTTAAAAAATGATGCCTTCTACAGCTCTGCAAAAATATCCCCCGCGCTTAGTTTCATGGTATCCAATGAAGTAAAATCAGGGTTACTATTCTGGTTATACAAGCTTATTAAACTATCGCTTCGGAAACCGGTGTTGATGTGTAGTTTTTCTGCAGTTCGTAACAGACTATAAACCAGGTAAAATGGAATCGGGAAAAACAGCCTCTTCTTCTTCAATGTATGCGCAAACAATTCGAGTATTTCTTTGAAAGTTCTTCCTTGTTTATGAGCAGCAATAATTTCTATTGATTCTTTGTTTTCAATTGTCGCACATTTGTAAATTATTTCGCAAAGATCTTTTTCGTGTACCAAATAGAGGATCTTTTTGCCGCCGACAACGGGAATAATTGGCAGAGAAATAATTGCCTTCCGTAACGCGCCCACCATCCCTTTTGCCTTCTCACCATAAATCAAACCCGGTTTAATAATGACAGGTTGATAGCGCCATATATGTTTTTCTATCAATTGTTTTGCCCTGCCGTAATTTGATTTGCAGGACTCATACGAACTCATCGTGGAAATAAAAATCAATTTCTTTACTCCAGCCTCATGCGCATCATCAAACAATTTATTAGGCCCGTCCACATTTGTTTTAAGAATGTCATCCCATCGTAGTAACGTAAAATCGTACGCACAGTGGATCAGAACATCTAATTCTGCTAATATATCTTTACTAATTCCCTTTTCAAGGCTATACTGAAATTCGAATCCTCCGCTATGAGTATCCGGTCTCCTACTAAATGAATATACGGTGTGTCCATGTGCTTCTATGTATTTTACTAAATTGTTTCCAAGGTAGCCGTTCGCTCCTGTTACTCCAATAATCATATGTTTTTCTTTCCAACTTATTGAGTACTTAAAGAGCCAATCCTATGTGCATTAGCCATTGCTGTTAAAGTAATCGTCGTTGCAGGAATAGATGGAAAATTTGATGAATCAACAATAAAGACTTTTTCAAAACCGTACGGTCTTCCCAAAACATCGGATTGAAATTTATGGGGCGTCAATGTCATTGGAAATGTCGCACCTGTGTGGAAACTTCTCCCTGGTTTTGTCATCTCCATCAATAATTTGATAGGAATGCCGCCGAGGAGAAAACTATCGTTCCTCAGTTTCGCCAGAAGCTTGTTCGTTGTCGGAAGTGTTACCGGATTATCTATTTTGTCCAAAACCAGGATGTCCTTCTGGTATTTTTGATTTCTCTCAAGGGAAATAGAAATTGTGTGCGAATAATCTGAATGGAGAAATCCTTGAAATAAATGGAGCCTGCCTAAAACAATATCCTTAAAGTACGGAAAGAAGATACCCGTTATCTTTTTAAGTTTGTTAAGAAAAAAATCGTTATACGTATAAACCTGAAGATGGACGGTATTTTGTGAAATATTCTTATCAAACACTTCAAGAAATAGTTGTGCTAATGTATGAAGTTTCTCCTCGACCACATTTCCACTCGACGAAAAGCTGACAAATGGGAAAAGGAAATACTGGCTATCTCTCATCTTAATCTCATCATGATATGACTCGAGAGACTTTAGGAGGATCGCCGTAGTAGATAAGGCTCCGGCACCTAAAAAAACTCGATCTGCGACTATTCTTTTTGCCTCGTGAGTGAAACGGTCAAAATAAGTTACATTTGCTTCTCCATTCTTTTCATCAATTCTATCAACAAACACGTTGGGCCTATATTCTAACTTTGGGAATTGTTCCATCATACTTCTGAGCAAATCTTTGCTTGAAAAGATAAGTTGGTATGGGCAGCCATAAAGGCACATACCGCAATAGCAGCAGCCAAATCCCGATTTATTGACACCTGTGTTTACTGAAAGCCTTGATTTTCCATAGAGGTATCCTTCTCGATTTAGTCTTTCACTATTATTTCTCATCCGTTTGATCAACGATTGGGTCTGTTCGCTCGACAACAAACTGTGATCACTATTGTTATAGATTTGAAAGAGATGCTGTAATTCATCAGACGCTGTGGAGGTCGGAATGATGCTCATAACCTTGGAATAATGCTTATCTAATTCTTCGATTGATATTGGCCAATTTGTCATATCCCGTTGATTCATTGGTAGGATAGCACTTCCCCAAACATTGCTGAATCCACCAACAGCAAGAGAGGGCAGGACTTCTACATCTTTTTGGATTAACTCATAATAGTCGTCAATTCCTTGATATGGATAGTCTGAGCCGTAAACAAGTTTATTTGAAAGCTCACTTTTAACATTGACATAGTCTTTTTTTATATGCTTGATATCCCCCGTCTCCCATTGTTCGTATGGAATCCGGGACATCTTATCAATTATTTTTTGAGTTGATGTTTCAAGATCATAACCGAAGTCAAGTATAAGGACTTTCCTATTATGTTCGAGCAAGGAATGGGCACATGCAATGCCTGAAGGTCCAGAACCTATGACAATATCCACTCAAGCACCTTTATGATAACGAACAACAGCATTTGCTATATGCTGAATGTCTTTTTCTGTTAGATTTGAACCTGATGGTAAATAAAAACCGTTGGATGACAGCCATTTTGTGATTTTATAATCTCCTGAACAATCACAGCCGTATTTTAAAAGTGATTCTTGTTCGTGCATTCCGCGGAAAAAATACCGTGAGTCGATTCCATCTTCTTTCAATTTCTTCAACAAATCATTCCGGGAAATTCCGAACAATTCCTCATCGACGACGATTCCATTCATCCAGTAAACATTTTTGTTGTTCGCTGATTCTTCCTGAAATAGTATACCGGGAACAGTTGCAAGATACTTTCTATACAGTCGGTTATTTTCCCTTCTTCGTTCTACGTAATAATCCAGCTTTTCAACTTGAGCTAACCCGAGTGCAGCATGGATATTCGACATACGATAGTTGAATCCGATATCATTATGGAGATATTCACGTTCACCTTTCAACGGAAAACAAAGGTTTTTAAAATACCTGCACCGTTCGGCGAGATCATCATCATTCGTTAAAACCATTCCTCCCTCACCTGTCGTAGCAATTTTATTGGCGAAAAAACTAAATGCAGCAATATCACCGAGCGCGCCGCACTTTTTCCCATAATATTCGGCACCATGGACCTCCGCGGCATCTTCAATCACTTTAAGATTATATTTATTGGCAAGAGCAAGGATCGGTTTCATATCACAAGGTTGGCCGTAGATATGAACAACCATGATCGCCTTCGTACGTTCTGTTATTTTCTCTTCTATTTTTGAGGGATCAATATTCCATGTTTTTCTTTCTGCGTCAACAAACACAGGTTTTGCTCCGGTATAGCATACTGCAAATGCTGTCGCGATCATTGTAAAATCCGGAACGATCACTTCATCGTTATCTTTGATACCTAAAGCCGCTAGTGCTGTGTGTATTGCGACCGTACCATTTGTAACCGCGATACCGTGTTTCACACCGATATATTCTGCAAATGCTTTTTCAAATGCGGGAATATATTTACCGGAAGAGGATATCCACCCCGTCTCAAGTGCATCAAGAACATATTCCTTTTCTCTTCCGGCTAATAGCGGTTCACAGACGGGAATGAATTTCTTTTCCACGTTATTTTTTCCTTAAGATAAAGCAGACTCCCCAGGTATTCTCTGACGGGGCGCTGGATGTCATAAATTCTTCAGATTCAATCACTTCAAAACCTGCGAGTCCAGCAAAGAGGTGAATTTCCGGAGTGCTGAAATAACGCATAAAATGTTTCTCTTCAATCAAAACAGAATTGTTTGTTTTCTTATTGGTGAGGAATGATTTAAAATTGACGTCGACGATATTTTTGTTGTACAGAATATTCGGTTCAGTGATACGATGCAGCAGAAAATCATCAGATTCGATTTTCTTGATCTTGTTTTGAGGATGAAGCGTAAGCACAGCAGGTAAATACCAAACATCAAAGAGGAAAATACCTCCTTGTTTTAAATGTGATGCCGCGTTACGAAATGTTTGGACAACATCATCATTGTCAGTCAAGTAACTGATGACATGGAATAGTGAAATAACCGCATCGAATTTCTTGTCGACTGTGAATGTCCGAATATCTCCATTGATTAGTGAAAAACAGTTTTCTTTCTTTTGGTCGGCAATCCGTTTTTTCGCCTGCTCAAACATTCCCTTGCTCAGTTCAACCCCTGTAACGGAATATCCTTTATCCGCCAGCAGACAGCCATGAATTCCTGTTCCACTGCCATACTCCATAACATTCTTGACACCATACTTTTGCAATATGATGTGGATATATTCTACTTCGCTTGGGTAATCTTTATCAGTATATAAAAGATTGTAGATAGTGCTATATTCATTAAAGACACTCATATATTTCTTTCTTGAAAAAGAGGGTTAGTAAAAACGAACTTTATCCTGATCTCCCATATACGGACCCTGCTTCACTTCAATGATCTCACTCTCTTCGAGCATTTCAAAACCATGGCCTCCGGAAACAAGAAGCACAACGTCGCCTTTACTAACAATGTAATCTTGAATGAACTCTCTCTTTTCATTGAAAAAATTCATTTTCACTTTCCCTTTACGAATAAAGAGTGTTTCAAGTGTATTAAACACTTCACGGGAAACCAGCTTATGCGTATGCGGTGTAATGACGTAACCGCATGGTCGTTTCATATACGCAAGCTGCTGCGAATAGTCATTTGGTGTAAAGAAATGTATACCATCTTCCTCAAAACTAGCCGGGATAATGATTGCAATTGTTTTACTTTCATATTCAATTTTTATCATTATTAATACTTCCTATGTTTATTCATTGTCTTGTTTTTTAAAAATGCATGCTGATATTAATCGCAATATATTAATTATTTTAGCACATATTAGGGACAATATTCCAACAACCTTTACTTACGTCATACATTATGAGATGAATTTCTTTAAATATTCTTTTTATCATTGACATTATTCTAATCATTTACATCGACCTATTCAGATAAAAGAATAAATTTATATTTGATATTTTATTTGATTTCTTATTTTAATATGGTAAATCTACTATTCATGTTTATACAAAACATGTTAACCAATCAAGATTTTATCCGATAATCCACCAAAATGTGAGGGTAGTATCATTTTTATTCTGTATAAATACCTTGCTATTAAATGATTCGATGAGTTAACGCCATTGTCTATGAAATACGTAAATTCGAATCTTTTGTTATTTACAAATCTTGCAAATTCTGAAACATTTGAATCTCCGCATAATATGCCAGTACACTTTGAAAGAATAAATGCATCAATCAAGATATCTAATCCTAGTAAATATTTATGCTTATCTCGTGGATACAGATTATATGCATTTACTTTATGCGTACGAAAGCTATCTGTGTATATAACTTTATCACCATATGTTCTTACAAATAAATTCAGGTAATCTATATCCTCTGTAACAACAAATATTCTATCAATCTTATATTTTTCAATAATCTCATTAGTACATTTAATCATTTGCTGCTTAGTGGGAGGGAAGGAATGTCCAGCTGCTAATTTCTGTTCTTGCCCCCTGAAATGAATCCCAAGCACCCTGCCCTTAATTATTCCTAAGTGATCTTTTAAAAACTCTTCAATATGATTTTGAAGAAATATTTTTTTCATGTATATATCTTCATACATTTCACTTATTTGTGAAATATTATATCCCATTGAAGCAGGATATTGACCACTACAAAAAAACACATTCTTACTATGGTACACTTCATCTAGATGAAAGGGAGAAACTGGCTTAAAATAATACTCCCACGCATTTTCAGTATTATGCACCTCCACATTTTCATTGTATAAGGTCTTAAAGTTTTTAAAGTCCACTACAGGAATCATGCCTGCTTGATCAGCAATTTTTAAATGACATAACACATATGAAACATTTGAAAAGAAACCGGATCCCATGTGATCACGCCAGATGACATAAAATATTTTGTCAGGATTATTATCTCCTAATGATTTAAAATAACCCATCGGAAGTCTTTTTATATCAAAAGGATAGTCTTCATATAAAGTCCTTGAGGCAAAGTTACTCGCCCGACGACTTCTTAAATAATGCTTAATATGTTTCTTAATATTCATTACAAGTAATCTTTGGTTATTTATAGCATTTCTATGTGAATCGTATATAGCGTATTATAAAATATCATTTATTCCAAATACCCGTTGCTTGTTTGTTTATTATTTTTTTAACCTGTATTGGCATCCAAGTAAGCACGATAATTGGTGAAATAGACATGGCCACTACAATGCCATATATATCTAGTCCAACTATTTTTATTAATACATGAACAAGCGGTAAAAAGATTACCATTTCAAAAAGTGCCTGAATAATTGAAAGGCGTATCTTACTTATACCATTAATAAAAACAACGTATATAGCACTGTATGAATTCAAAATAAAATAAAGTGTAAAAGTGATACTCAGTGAAAATGGTATCGTGATAGTTTTTCCCATCCATATTTTGAAAAAGAACTCAGAAAAAGATAACATGAGTAGTGCAATAAAAACGAACACTACCCAAAGTCGTTTTAATCTACGCATTGAACTCTTTATCCAATCTAGATCATCCTTTATATATGCTTCGGTAAACGCTGACCAATAGGGTGTCATCACCATATTAAATATCATATACACTGTTGAAAAATATTTATAGGCAACATTGTATATTGTTACCGAGATAGGATTAAAATAATTTGAAATGAGTATGTTGGTTAAAGAAAATAGAACTACTCCAGCTATTTGAATAATAAAAAACCTTATTCCCAATGAAAATAACATTCGCGAGTATTTAATATCCAGCGATAGAAATGAAGGTGCAATATTTCTTAATGATGTGCTAAAAAATACTACACTATAAAACATATATACCAGAATAGGTGACAGACCGAACACTATTCCAAGTGCAATAATCGAAGGATTCAGAGTATATTTTAAGAGAAGCACGAGAATAAGTGTCAGTAAATTTGAAAGAAGCCCTGACAGATTACTTAATGCTGGTCTTTGAATTGACATCAATACTGTATTGATCACTTGGAAGAAAAAACGTAAAGAAAACGAAATAAATACGATGTAGGCTAAATACATTAATTCATTTTTATTGCTTTGAGGAGCATTAAGAACATTTCTCCAATCAATAAAATATATTGCTGGTATAACAATGACACTGATTGCTGCAATTCCTAATAATATTATTCCATACGTAGTGCTAATTAATATTTTTGATAACACAATATCGTTCTTTGATAACGATTCCGCTAGACGATTTCGTAATCCATTTGACAACCCAAAATCAAAATAATTTAACCATCCAATTATTGAACTTAATGTAAGCCATATTCCATATTCATGCGGGGATATATAATGGATCGTTAATGGAAAAAGAAGAAAGGTGATTGCTATGTTTGCCCCTTTTATCAAAAAAATGCCAGCAATATTTTTATCAATATGCCGGCTTCTTTGATCTTTTGATTTTAAAAAAGGAATTGAAATATTTCTAATATTCATTGAATAAAGTTTAGGAAAGGTCTGATCTAAAACAGATCATGAACATGGATCTTTTAATTATTTTCATATAGGTAAACCAATGCCTGTTCAGTCCTCATTGAGTTTTAATTAGTTGATTCCAATAATTTGTAACAGTAACTTTGATCGTATTTATATTCATTTTCAATATGTAATATCCAGCAATGAGTAAGTTGGCCATAAATAAAATGATCACAAATCTCATTCTCCTATTCGGGCCGTCTTTTACAATGGGATCTCTTGCAAGCTCTTTAATATTCAGTACGGGGATATCACGTATCTCATCTAATTTTACTAACTCCAATTGCTTTTGAAGTTCCGCAAACACTGTCCCGGATATCGTAATATCACGTATCAATCGTTCCTGTATTAACAATAACGTAGCAGATTGAAGAATCATTTTATTATTCTCTCTGAAATTCTTCAACCTTTCTTCATACAATGAGAGTTCGTTTTTGACCTGGTTAATTCTTTTTTCAATATAAAACCGTGACTCGGAAGCGTTCGATTTCTTTTTGGTTCTCAGATAATTATCAAGTGATAATGCGATCCTATTCAAGACTTCTGCTGAGAGCATACGCTCCGGCATTGTAATCCTCAATGTCATTATTTTGGACATTAAGTCTATATCAACAAAAAGCGTACTCTTAATCGTTTGTTTATAATATTTTAGAAATTTTTCTCTCTCTTGTTCTTCAGGTGTGACGCTTACTGTTGCTTTAATGTCAAAATACTGTAAGAGGTTGACTGAGTCCGGGTATTCAAGAGTTTTATATTTACTCATAATCACAGGTTCCAGAACCGATTCGCTGATGATTATATTTTTATAAATCTCCATTGGAGACTCGCCGCCAACATCTAATCCCGCTAAGGATGCGATACTTGCCAATCCTCCAAGACCCGATTTACTGCCATATTCTGGTAAAATGGTAATGGTACTGCTGTAGTCCGGTTTTACAAAAATAATCAAATACACTAACGATATAGCAATAACTGCAATATTAAAGAATAAAATCTTTTTTTTATAGATCATTAAATATTGAAAATAAGGACGAATCAATTCTATAAAAGAAAGTATAGAATCCTTAGACTCACTTATTTTTTCTTGATTTATTTGTTTATCCACAACAGCCTCAAAATAATGAATAATTAAACTGATATTGAATATTTTATGATAGTCGCACTTCTAGTTGCTCTGTGCCGGACCTATTTTCTCAATCGGTATTCGTTTAAATCCTTTTTTATGAACAGAATTTAAATAACGAATTTTCTCTGAAGAGAGAGAATATTTTTGAGTGGCCTCAACTGAATAGTTTGCGTCGATATGTATCAATGAATCAGTCGCATCGGGAAAAAGTGTTATCAATTCACACTGAGTATAAATATTATTCATTACTTCGTTCCCTTTGGGAGCACCGAATTGATCTTCCAAAATATTTGTCAATTTTGGGTACCGTTTATTCCATATCTTGTTTTGATACGGTACTGCTTGAAGATTTTTCATCACTGTTTCGCTTTGCTCACCATAGCGCCAGGTGTTTTTGCCATCCCATCCGCGTTTGCTGAACCATATTCCTGGATTACATTCAATGAAGATATTATTGCGTATAGAATTGTCACGCCCGCATCCGATATCAATTCCCCGGCTGGCACGATAAAATATATTCCCATATATAGTGACCCCGGAAGTAAAATCATCGAGGTAGACACCACGCACAACGTTCGAAAGTGATTCTTGCACTTCACTTACCAGATCGGATATTTTGTTGTAACGAATAATTATTCCGCGCTGGGTCAGATCTCTTCCCATATAGATCGAACCCGCATCACCCGTCTCTTTGCAGACATCATGGATATTATTATACTCGATCTGATGGTCATTGCCTGACAGCATAATAGCGCTGTGCGGAGCATCAGACAATTCATTGTGTGCAACTATGATTCCCACACCGCTTATGGCAATACCCGGATGATAGGTCCTGGACCAGCGACCGAACCTGTTTATTCTATTATTTTCAATCCGATGATTGCTCGAAGACAATGTAAATCGGTCGCCGCCGCTTATCAAAATTCCTTCATCACCGGTTTCTGATATGCGGCAGGACAGAATCTGATGACTATTGCCACCTTGAACGACAATCCCGGCAGTCCCGACATTACTTATCGTACAATTATTCAGCTTCACAAAAGAACCTCCAACGATCTTCACTCCAAATCCGCGGCCATATGAAATATCGAGATTCTTTATCATCACGTTGGAAGCGTTCTTTATACTCATCAATGGTCCGTTGTATAATGAAATAATTACATCGGCATTTGTAATTTCTGAAGGCGGATAAAAATATAATATTCCATTATCTCGATCCAAATACCATTCACCTGGTGCATCAAGCTCTTCTAAAACATTGAAAACATAAAATCGTTTTCCAGGTGTATACCCATAAACGCCATGTGGAGGATATGTTTCAATTGTCTGTCTCGTGATATCAATATTCTTTACTTGTTCATATGAATCAGCCCATTCCCATTTCCAAAAACCATGCACCCACAAATCCTTGGAGGTTGCCCAGCGTTGGATTCTTTTATTATGGAAATTGAATTTACTTTTATCTCCGGAATCCGCTATGCTATCAATATACGCCCAGCCGCTATTTGGCCAGCGGGCAAGCGTCATCGGTTTCCCGTTGAAAAACAGCTCCAATCCTGAATTAATGTTTCCCATTCCAAAACCGCGGCGTGCAAGTTGACCAAAATTATTTATCCCGAATTTTTTAAGATTAAGTTGAACTATGTAATTGCGGACTGATACATCCAATCGTTTAAGAACAGTGGAGTCTTTTACCGGTTCGAATCCGATTATCTTTTTCCCTCCTACAAGATACACCATTTCTTTGGCAAATGATGTATAAACGATAGGTGCACGTTTACTCCCCGAATCCATCGAATCCATTTCGAATGAATTTGATAATTCGTAATACCCTCCTCGTAAAAATATTGTAATTGGAGAACTATCAGACTTCTTTATTGTCCGTACAACATTTCTTGCTTTTTGCAGGGTTGCAAATGGCTTTTCAATGGTGCCTGGATGAGAATCATTACCCTTTGGAGAAACATAGAATGAAGTTTGCGCATTTATCGGAAAAGTGAAGAAACAATAAATCAGCGAAAAAGAAAAATATATTGTTTTCTTAAACATGATGTGTGTGTCCTGGATTCTGAGCCCTGATCTTTTTCTCCCTTACCTTCGCCATGCACTCATCTCTTCTTTTGCGGTTTACCAACCGTCCTATTAAATGGATTCATCTACCATTTTGTGTAAAGGGTATCTACTTTTCCACTATTCCCTTTTCACTCTTTATTCTTTTATATCTAAAGTTTACTTGCCCTATTTTGGCTGGCATAGTCTCAACGGCACATCTGCTCAACGGCTCACCCGCTCTTCGTCTCATCTGCTCATCGACGCATTTATAGTTTATTCGCAAGCACCACAATTGTAACCGCTGACACGACAATGGCAAACATATCCTTATTAAGTATGCAGTAAGGAGTTATCAGTAAGCAGGAATCATTATGTAAATCTTTCTGGTTTGTTTATTTCTTCGTATAGCTCACTAAAGGTTAAATACTTATCTTCAGTTATATATTTCAAATCCTTTGAAAAATCTAACCAGACCTCTGTTTCAGACGCTCACTTGCTCTACTACTTATCGGTTTATTTACTCATAGACTCATCTGCTCAACGACTCAATCATTCCCAATGCTGCAGTATAAGATTTTTGATAAACAATCAAATCTCTATAACCCTTATACTCCTTACTCATTTCTGCTTACTCCATACTTATTTCGACTTACTCCCTACTTCTAGCAATCGGCTCAACGGCTTTCTTGCTCATCTCCTCAAGAATCTTTACCATCAATTTTTCAAACTTTGGCAGCTGCTTAAAAAGCAAATCGGCAACTTCTTTATGGTATGTATGTGATGTCAAATTTCTTGCATCTATCATTTCCAATGCGCATTCCGCTTCTGTGTCAGTAAGGATCCCTGATTTTTTCGCTTCCCGCATACATGATTTTGGCGATGCGGAAATTATCCCTTCAGATTCCTTGAGATATGCTTGCAGGCATTTCCAAAGCGCTTCCGTTGTATACTCAAAACGCTGGATAGCCGCATCTTGTATGGTGGTTGAATATTCTTCTTGCAAAATCTCGCTTAATGTTTTTAATGCCCTCGATGCATCGCTATATTTTTGAAAGAATATGTTCATAATCTATGCCCTCCACCATACCGCATGAGATAATGCGTTTTTCTTAAACGACTCTGAGACCATTGAAAAATCAACAATATCAACCACGTACGGTACAGTGAGTTCTTCTACTCTTTCGCGTACTCGTGATAGCGCTGCACGGTTCATTATTCCTCTAGGAATAATCGCGACATCGACATCGGAAGCGCAAGTTTCAGCCCCAACTGCCGCAGAACCAAAGAGCGCAACGGCAACGTTTTCTTCAGCAAGCTCGCTGAGAATATTCTGCTTTATTCTTTCAAGATAATCCTGAAGCATGTATTGTGCGTTTCCTCTTTCGCAATATTCGCCATGATGGCACTAGTATACTTCATCGTGTGTACCCAAATCAATCAACACTATCAGTTCTTCGTTTGTTTTCGAATCTACTTCAAATGTGAAAACAATTCTACAGTCATAATCGACCCAGCAAGCCCATAAACCATGCAACTGACCACTTAATTTGTGGGTTTTGAGTGCAGGTTGAAAAGGATCAATCATCAATTTGTTCAACACTTGGAATATTTGTTCCTTAAGTTTTTCATCGCGTCTTGTTATTCGTTTAAACGATTGGCGAAAGCTACTATGCCACGCTAACTTTCTCATTCCAAGTCATGTTTAAGATCAGCAAGAGTACCATATGCCGCAGATCCTTCTCGAACAGCTTGCACTGTCGCGATAGCATTTTGCGCAATTTCCGTTCTGCGTTGTTCCAACAGTCGCCGTTGTAATATATCAAGAACCGCGATTTGTTCTTCACGCGTTAATTGCTCAACTGCATCTAACGCATTCTGCAAAGAAACTACTTGTTCAGCATTCATTGTTCATCACTTCCTTTTATAAATACTCTGTCTTTACTAAAGCCTTTCGATCATCGTAAAACCAATGAAGAAGATGTATTTGTAGCTTTTTTATGATACTTATTTTATCAATCGTATTTATTTTCTTCCATATATATCTTGGTTCTTTTCGTTTAACACTTTCAATGCTGACCGATTACGAACAAAATAACTAATCACTAAGAACTATGAACTAAGAACTAACCACTACGAACTAAACAACTACGCACTACGAACAGTATTCAAAATAAAGTATGCAGTAAGGAGTTGTGAGAAAGGAAGAATTATGTTGAAAATTTTTCCGGTCTGTTTATCATTGAATAAAGCATTTTGTTTATCTCTTCGTATAGCTCACTAAAGGTTAAATACTTATCTTCAGTTATATATTTCAAATCCTTTGAAAAATCTAACCAGACCTCTGTTTCAGATGCTCACTTGCTCAACTACTTATCGGCTTATCTACTCATAGACTCATCTGCTCAACGGCTCAATCATTCCCAATGCTGCAGTATAAGATTTTTGATAAACAATCAAATCTCTATAACCCTTATACTCCTTACTCATTTCTGCTTACTCCCTACTCATTTCTGCCTACTCCCTACTCATTTCTACTTACTCCCTACTTCTAGCAAACAGCTCATCTGCTCAACGACTCATCTGCTCATTCGCTCATCTACTCCACTACTCAAAGGCTCAACTACTCATCTGCTCAGAAGTATCAATCCATCGATTTCGAGTTCAGACTTTGCTTCAAGAGCAGCTTGCTCCAATGCTTTCAACGCTCTTTCGAAATCTTCTCTTACCTGTTCAAGTCTTTTCATATAAATTAATTCTATCGAGAAGGATTTCGTGCTGCAATTTTTTGTTTACTTTTCGAAAATTGACAATATCTATCCTGAGTAATGTTCTTATTTCTTCATCAATCGACTGAATGAGAAAATCATCTTCTCCACAGTCAATAGCGATATCGACATCAGAGGTTAAGGTATAGCTGCTGCGTGCTCTTGATCCGTAAAGCAATATTCTTGATGGATGTACTTGCCGTACAATGACATCAATTATCTCTTGTAGAAGTTCCTGAGATAGTCCCCCTTTCACCTTTTCAACTGATTGGATATTCATTGGCTCAACTAATCAACTAGATAACTAAGAACTAATGAACCACGAACTAAGAACTACGAACTAATCTATTCACTCTTTACAGTCCTAATTCTTTTTCACCGTCTTTAGGTTAAGAAATCTTTCAAAAGGAAAGAAGTCTTTGTCATTGTGTAAAAGGATGAGATTGTTCTGTATACAAAATGTTGCTATAATAACATCAATGGTTTTTCGAACAGTGATGCCCCTTTTGCGTAAATACCTGAAATGTTCTGCACTTTTTATAGCAACTGCTGCTCCGCAAATATCATAACATGGGAAAAACTCGAGCATCGCTTTTGCTTTTGCATAATCCTTATCGGTCCGGAAGCCCTGCAGAACTTCAGCTAACACATGATCGCCGATGATAATAATATCCTTCTCCAACATTTCATCTAATGCATCTGACTGCCATGCCGGAGTACCGTTAAAATAATCGATCCAGACGGAAGAGTCCACAAAGATCATTGCGACGCTCTC
>Ga0182021_10001051_pt1 | contig 31344 bp, 29 predicted proteins | sample 612E3MmetaG_FD_120493 | JGI IMG/M metagenome (GOLD analysis project Ga0182021, IMG submission 120493) | Permafrost microbial communities from Stordalen Mire, Sweden - 612E3M metaG (Illumina Assembly) | ecosystem: Environmental > Terrestrial > Soil > Wetlands > Permafrost | place: Sweden... | reverse complement strand
TATAGTGTGGCTATAAAGGAATTTTTCGTTAATTTTGCAGCCCCATGGGGTATTAGCTCAGTTGGCTAGAGCGTTAGACTGGCAGTCTAAAGGTCAGGGGTTCGACTCCCCTATACTCCACAAAAGACCTTCGCAAACTTAGGAAAATTATGTACAGCGAAGGTCTTTTTTAATGTCCGGACACGGGGATTTGAATGGAAAACTGCAAAATTTCACCTCCAAGGAAATAATATAACACATTATTTATCAGATTGAACAGGTACTTTTGTTCCGAAATTAGAAGAACGAATAATGAATCTTGCAGAATTATTTAACGCCTTCACTGTTGCCCTCAGAAGAGGAAAAAAACTGAAAGACCTTGGACCGCTTTTAGCCAGTTACGATGGCGACGACTGGAAGCAATACGAAACATACACTGCTGACCACTATGCACGGAATCTTGTAAAGATCAACGATCAGCTTGAAATGCTCATTCTTTGTTGGGAGGTCCATCAGGGCTGCCCGGTCCATGACCATCCGGTTAATGGCTGCCTGGTAAGGATACTGAAAGGCGAAGTGACCGAAACTGTTTATAAACTATCCGGAAAGCCTGAATTCCTGAGCAGCAGTATACTCCCGACCGGAGGAATCGCTTTCAAGGAAGGCAATGCGATCCTGCATGAAATTTTCAATCATTCCGATAAAAGGGCCGCCTCAATTCATATTTACAGTCCACCAAATTATCGCCCAACTTATTTCACAGAGGGTTCAATTCGGAAGAAATAATTTTCGGGCAGGGTTTTATTTTCTATCGTACCGTATTCCGTAAAACAATACATCAAGAAGATGATCAAGTCTATTTTCCATATGGCCTTGTTCTTCATCCCGGGTAATCAGCAAAGGGATTTCCATGCCCTTAAGGGCAGTCACAATAGCAATTGCCGTCAGAAAGGTATCTTTCAGGTTGAAAGTTTCAGCGGCAACTCCTTCATCCAGTATTTCTTTAATGATCCGGATCTCTTCCTCATCAGTCCTCATCCTGATCTCGTCCGTATAGTCATGCTGCCCGAGAAATTCTATCCGTAATACTTTATAAAGATTGACAAAACGGTTCAACCCCTGCATTCTTTCCATTACATAGGCTTTGAGCTTTTCTTTCGGGCTCCCTGCCATGCTGACGGCGGAAATGATATTCGACTTCATGACAACAATTTCCTTTTCAACTACAGCCCTGAATATTTCATCCTTGCTGCTGAAATAATAATAGATCGAACTTTTACCCTTGCCCATTCCCTTAGCAATATCTTCCATTGTTGTCTTCTGAAAACCATACCGGGAGAATACTTCCTGGGCTACTTTTAGTACCGACTCCCTGACCTGATCCCTGTTTATCATAATATATACTTTTAATATTAATTTCGACTATTTGAATAAAACGTTCCAAAATTAAAATAATTTTCATTTCATTTGACATGAACTGACAAAATGGCCATTGGGATTTCCAAAATTCCCAGTATTTTTGCCATTCAATTGTGAATTTTTTAACAAACAGATAAAAAAGAATAACAATGAAACCTACACATATTGAACATATTGGAATAGCTGTTAAAAACCTTGAAGAATCCATTCCATTTTACGAAAAACTCCTTGGAACAAAATGTTATTCTGTTGAAGAGGTTAAGGATCAAAAAGTAAGAACTGCCTTTTTCCTCATCGGGCAGACAAAAATTGAATTACTGACATCGACCGATCCGGACGGTCCCATCGGAAGGTTCCTGGAAAAGAAAGGTGAGGGCATACATCATCTGGCCTTTGCAGTTGAAAATGCGGATAATGCACTGAACGAGGCAAAAGAACTGGGATTAGAATTAATTGACAAACAATCACGTAAAGGGGCTGAAGGATTAAATATAGGTTTCCTTCACCCTAAATCGACAAAAGGAATTTTAGTTGAATTCTGCAGTAAATAATAACTATGAACCATTAGTTGAAATATTTGAATACAAACCTGAAAGCATATGGCAACTGTTAACAAGATTGAAGAACTGCTGAAAAAACGTGAGGAGGCCAAGCTGGGAGGCGGTGAAGACCGTGTAAAATCACAGCATAAAAAAGGCAAATACACCGCCCGTGAGCGAATTGAAAAACTGCTTGATGAGGGCAGTTTTGAAGAATACGACATGTTTGTTACCCACCGTTGTACTGATTTCGGACTGGAAAATGAGCAATATTTGGGAGACGGGGTAGTGACCGGCAGGGGGACCATTGACGGCCGGGTGGTATTTGTTTTTGCACAGGATTTCACTGTGTTTGGAGGCTCTCTCTCCGAAACATTTGCCAATAAGATATGCAAGATCATGGACCAGGCCATGAAGGTTGGCGCACCGGTTATTGGTATTAACGACAGTGGCGGGGCAAGAATCCAGGAGGGCGTTAACAGTCTGGCCGGTTATGCCGAGATCTTCATGAGAAATATAGCTGCCTCAGGGGTTGTTCCCCAGATTTCAGCAATTTTCGGACCCTGTGCCGGTGGAGCTGTCTACTCCCCTGCCCTTACCGATTTTGTGATCATGAGTGAAAAAACGAGTTATATGTTCGTGACTGGGCCTAAAGTAACCAAAACTGTAACCGGTGAAGATATCTCAACGGATGATCTGGGCGGGGCTACAGTTCATGCCACGAAATCCGGCGTCGCTCATTTCAGGGTCGGCAATGAAGATGAAGGTTTAATGATGATCCGCAAATTGCTTTCATTCCTTCCGCAGAATAATCTTGAAGACCCCATTCAGACCGATTGCAAGGATCCGATCGACAGGGTCGAGGATTCGCTGAACGAAGTCATCCCGGTAAATACCAACCAGCCATATGATGTGAAGGACATTATATACTGCATTGTGGACAACCGGGAGTTTTTAGAAATACATCAGCATTATGCAAAGAATATTATTGTAGGGTTTGCAAAATTCAATGGTATCCCGTGCGGCGTGGTTGCGAACCAGCCAAATTTCCTTGCGGGCGTTCTCGACATCGAAGCTTCCCGTAAAGGAGCCCGTTTTGTCAGGTTCTGCGATGCCTTTAACATTCCCATCATTACACTGGTGGATGTTCCCGGTTTTCTACCCGGCAGCAGCCAGGAATACGGTGGGATCATCATCCACGGCGCAAAACTGCTTTTTGCTTATGGAGAAGCTACCGTTCCTAAAATCACTATCACTTTGCGCAAATCATACGGCGGGGCGCATGATGTCATGGGTTGCAAACAGCTCAGGGCTGATATTAATTATGCCTGGCCATCAGCCGAAATCGCTGTCATGGGGCCCAAGGGTGCCATTGAAATCCTTGAAGGCAAGAAAATCAGCGAGATCAGCGACGCCAAAGAAAAAGTGACCTATATCAACGAAAAAGAATCCGACTATAAGAATAAATTCGCAAATCCTTATGATGCAGCGCGTTATGGTTTTATTGATGACGTAATTGAGCCAAGGAATACCCGCTTCCGCATCATACGTGCATTGCAGACCTTACAAACGAAAAAAGATTCCCTGCCTCCGAAAAAGCACAGCAACATTCCCTTATAACCTGAATTGAAATGAAAACCCTGTCTGTAACTTTTAATCCGGGCCTGATCGACCACCATATTCTCATTATGACGATCACGGGATATTGTATCGTTTTGATCTCCCTGGCCATGTTAGGTTATATTTTCAGCCGTGTGCACAAGCTCCTGGACTACCTCGCCGGGAAACGTTTGAAATCCGGCAAACCGGAATTACTGGAAACCAACCGCAAACCAGTTATGACAGGTGAAGAAAATGCAGCCATAGCTGCAGCACTTTTTCTCTTCTTTTCCGAATTGCATGATGAAGAAAAATACGTGATGACGATCAAAAAAGTCTCAAAAACATATTCTCCGTGGAATTCAAAAATCTATGGTATACTGAATCATTTTAAGCATTGATAACAACAAGATAATCCAGCTTTCCATGAAAAAATTCAGTTTTGTGATCAACGGCAACGACTACGAGGTGGAAATTCTCGGCTTTGAAGAGAACACCGCAAAAGTAGAGGTCAATGGTACGCTGTTCAATGTGGAAGTCAAAAAGGATCTTCCGATGACAAAAACCCCCACCCTGGTCAGGGCTGAGCCTCCGAGACCATTGCCCAAGGAGTCCAGGATACCAAGGATGCCATCGCAGACAAGTAATGTAGCAATAAAAGCACCATTGCCAGGGACAGTCATCCAGGTTTTGGTCAAACCCGGCGATAAAGTAACGATGGGGCAGAAACTGCTGACCATGGAAGCTATGAAAATGGAAAATAATGTATTATCGGAGAAGGACGGCATGGTCAGGATCGTCAATGTCAAACCCGGGGATTCCGTTGCACAGAATGATGTGTTGGTTGAAATTGAATAAGATTTTGAAACATGAAAAAACTTCTGATCTCCGATCTTCTGCACAATCTCTGGGAAGGCACGGGATTCTGTAATCTTCACTGGGATAACCTGATGATGATTGCAATCGGCATTATCCTGATCCTGCTTGCCATTAAATACAGTTATAAACCTTTGTTGCTTATTCCGATAGGAGTCGGTATTATTCTGGGAAATATCCCTTTCATGCACGATGCCCCTTATCCGATCGGAATCTATAGTGAAGGCAGTGTTTTACATTACTTGTTTTTCGGAGTCTTAAAAGGCATATATCCCGCACTCATTTTTCTTGGCTTGGGGGCGATGCTTGACTTATCCCCGCTGATCTCGAATCCGAAGCTGATGTTGCTTGGGGCTGCGGCCCAGGTTGGCATTTTTGCCACCTTCCTGGGTGCCATCATCCTGGGTTTTCCGATCCCTTTTGCTGCACCCATTGCAATAATCGGAGGGGCGGATGGGAATACTGCCATTTTCCTGACCTCGCAGATGGCTGCCGGGCTACAACCCTCAACTGAGGCTCTGCATGTGCAAAATCTTATAGGCCCGGTAGCCATAGCTGCCTATCTTTACATGTCGCTTATCCCGGTCATCCAGCCGCCTTTCATGAAATTGCTGACCACAAAGAAAGAACGGCTGATCCGGATGAAACCTCCACGGACCGTCAGCAGATTTGAAAAAATACTCTTCCCGCTGGTATGTCTTCTGCTTACAGCTTTTGTAGCGCCCGCCTCTCTTCCTTTGCTTGGTATGTTTTTCTTTGGAAATATTTTAAAGGAATCCGGACTTACGAAACAACTGGCAACAACAGCATCCACCATCCTGATCGACCTGGTGGTTATTTTAATCGGAGTTACTGTAGGGGCATCCACGCAGGCGGATGTCTTTCTTAAGTGGGAATCTATACTGATCTTTATCCTTGGAGCGCTGTCCTTTATGGTAGCTACTGCAGGGGGGATAATCTTTGCCAAAGTAATGAATCTGTTTCTTAAAAAAGAAAACCAGATCAATCCGCTGATCGGGGCTTCAGGGGTAGCGGCTGTGCCCGACAGCGCCAGGATAGCACATGAGATCGGATTGAAAGAAGATCCGACTAACCATCTGATCAGTCATGCAATGGCCCCTAATATTGCAGGCCTGATAGGCAGTGCCGTAACGGCAGGGCTGATGCTGGCGTTCTTACTGTAAAATTCACGATATTAGCAGAAAATTTCAAACCGGACATGGAAACACATAAGGCTCTTGACATCCTGAAAATGGCCATCCTCATGGAAAAAAGAGGATATGCCTTTTACGCAAAAGTTGCAGAAAATTCAAAGGACCCGGAAACCAAACATGTCTTCCTGGTGATGGCTGATGAAGAAGCCAAACACGTGAAGTTCCTTTCGGAACAATTTATTCATTACGGGAAAAACCATGAATTCGCCAAAGTTGATTTTCCCGACCTTAAAGAGGAAGGATTTACAAAGCTTATCCTCAGCGAAGACATGAAACAGAAAATTTCTTCAGCAGGATTTGAAGCAGCTGCCATTTCCGCCGCAGTTGATTTCGAAAAAAGAGCTATAGAAGTTTATACCAAACAGGCGGAAATTACCACTGATCCGAACGAAAAAGCACTATATCACTGGCTAGCCGACTGGGAAAAAGGCCATCTTAAAGTGCTTAATGACCTGGATAATGAATTGAAAGAAAAGATCTGGAACGACAACCATTTCTGGCCTTTCTGAAGAAAATCAGAGATTGGACCTCATTGCCTCTACAGGATCCAGACGGGAGGCTGAAAATGCAGGGATAATACCGGAAATCAACCCAATAGCCGCCGAAACACCTACCCCAAGAAATATATTTCCCTGGGTAAGGATCAGGTGAAAACTCGTCGTATTCGAAATGATGAGGGTCATGATCAGAATGATCAGCAAACCCACAATTCCTCCGATGACGGATAGAAAAATTGCCTCAAACAGAAACTGCATAAGAATAAAGTAATTTTTTGCTCCAAGGGCTTTCTGTATTCCGATAATACCTGTCCTCTCCTTAACTGATACAAACATAATATTGGCAATTCCAAAACCACCTACTAGCAATGAAAAACCGCCGATGATCCATCCCACCATGGCAATAACCCTGAAAAGACTGTTAAAGCCCTTTGCAATGATATCTGTTTCATTGATTGCGAAATTATCTTCAGCCGATGGTTTCAGTTTCCTTATTGACCGCATAATGCCGGTAAGCTCATCCTTAAGTTCGGCATTGGAGACCAATGGCTTTGCCTTCACGGCTATGGTAGTTCCTTCCTCCTTGAGATTTACAAGTGTTCTGTAGTAGTTGATCGGCATATATACAGCCTTATCGTTGCTGTTCCCGAAAAAATCCTCACCTTCTTTTTTGATCACGCCTACAATTTCAGTATTTCTCCCGAATATTTTTATCTTTTGGCCTATAGGATCCTGAAACGGGAAAAGGCCGGTCGCAATATCAGCTCCGATAACAGCAATAGCCCTTCCATTGCTTGCCTCGCCTGTTGAAAAATAACGCCCGTTATCAATCTCAAAATTCCAGACTTTGTCAAAGTCATATGAAACCCCAAGGATCCCCACATTTTCAACATAATTGCTTCGGTATTTTACGGTTTTATTTGTCTGGACCATAAAAGCAACATTGTCGGCCAGGGAACTGCGTTTTTCAATTTCCTTCATATCCTCCAGGGTTGCTTCAGGTCTTTGATAGTATTTCCACCAGGGGTAGTTGGATCCCATTTCCCATGGCCATTTCTGAATATAAAGTACATTATTCCCAAGGGATTCAATACTTTTTCTGATGGCAGCTTCCATTGAATCGAAAACAGTAAAAACAGAAACGACACAAAAGATGCCGATCGTAATCCCCAGCAAAGAAAGTACTGTTCTTACTTTATTGACTATAATGGCCTGTATAGCAAACAAATAACTTTCCCGGAAAAGTCTTATGAAAATAAGATATGCCTGAAATCGTTTCACTGCAGGTAATTTACGTAAATCCTTAAAAACTAAGATGTATTAATTGGAAAATCCGGCTATTTTTAATATCATTGCAGGAAATTGAACCTACAGGAATTAGACGTTAAAACAATAATATCGTTACATTTAAAATTATGATCGATCAAATAAAAATTACTTCAGCGCTGATTTCCGTGTTTTCTAAAGATGGGATCGAAGAACTTGCTATAAAACTGCAGAAGAGGAATATCCACCTCTATTCAACCGGAGGAACCTATGAATTCCTTAAAAGCAAAGGTATTCAGGCAACATCTGTCGAAGAAGTGACCACTTATCCTTCCATCCTTGGAGGAAGGGTGAAAACCCTGCATCCCAAAGTTTTCGGTGGCATTCTCTGGAGAAGGGACCAGCTTTCTGATGTCAAAGATGTTGAACATTACGATATACCCTCACTGGACCTTGTGATAGTTGATCTGTATCCATTTGAAAAAACTGTTGCCGGGACGGACAATGAAAATGAAATCATAGAAAAGATAGATATAGGCGGGATATCCCTGATCCGTGCCGCGGCCAAAAATTTTTATCATGTCCTGGTCATCCCTTCTTCCGATTTTTATAAACCATTTCTGGAAATGCTGGAAGAGAAAAATGGGTTTACGAATCTTGATGAAAGACGGTTTTTTGCCGCCCAGGCCTTTAACATATCTTCACATTACGATACGCAGATATTCAGGTATTTTAACCAGAAAGAAAAAATAGAAGCATTCAAACAAAGCTATATGATGTCCTCTTCGATGCGATACGGGGAAAATCCACATCAGAAAGGAACTTTTTACGGATCACTTAAGGACGTTTTCACACAGCTTCATGGCAAAGAGCTTTCATATAATAACCTGGTCGATATTGACGCGGCAATAAACCTTATTGCAGAGTTTTCCGAACCGGCCGTTGCCATTGTCAAACATACCAATCCCTGCGGTATAGCCTGCAGGCCCCTGGTCAAGGATGCCTATCTGGACGCTCTGGCCTGCGATAACCTTTCAGCCTATGGAGGGATAGTTATTGCGAACAGTAAAATCGATATGGCTGCTGCGGAAGAGTTGAATAAATTATTTTTCGAAATCCTGTTAGCTCCCGAATATGAAAAGAATGTTCTGGAACTCCTGAAGTCAAAGAAAAATAGAATAATTTTGCAGCAAAATAAGTTCAGTTTTCAGCCTAAGCAGTTCAAATCGGTCCTGAACGGGGTCCTTGAACAGGATAAGGACATTAAAATAGAAAATGAATCAGATTTTCAATTTGTTACGAAAAAGAAACCGACGGCTGAAGAAACCGTTGAACTTCTTTTTGCAAACAGGATAGTTAAACATCTTAAATCAAATACGATTGTTATTTCTAAAAATAAACAGCTGATTGGCTGCGGAATGGGGCAAACTTCGCGGGTTGATGCAATGAAACATGCCATAGCCAAAGCGAAAGCATTTGGATTTAGCACAACCGGTGCCGTTATGGCATCGGATGCCTTTTTTCCTTTTGCCGATTCCGTTGAAATTGCTCATGAAGCCGGAATTACTGCTGTCATTCAGCCAGGAGGATCTATCCGGGATGCCGACTCAGTCAAATTCTGTGATGAGCATGACATGGCTATGGTTTTTACGGGAATCCGCCACTTTAAACATTAAATACGAACTGAAATGGGATTATTCACTAAAGAGATTGCTGTTGATCTCGGGACGGCCAATACGATCATAATTTACAATGACAAAGTGGTGGTCGATGAACCTTCAATTGTCGCAATTGAAAGAAGTTCCGGAAGAATAATTGCGGTAGGCAAGAGAGCACAGATGATGCATGGAAAGACCCATGAAAATATCAAAACCATTCGTCCGCTCAGAGGCGGCGTTATTGCAGATTTTCAGGCCGCTGAACACATGATAAGGGAAATGATAAAAATGATCCAGATCGGAAAATCATGGTTCCCTCCGGCAATGAAAATGGTCATCTGCATTCCTTCAGGTATTACTGAAGTTGAAGAGAGAGCTGTTAAGGAGTCCGCTGAACAGGCGGGAGCTAAAGAAGTCAGGCTTATACATGAACCTATGGCAGCCGCCATTGGCATCGGGATTGATGTCCTTGAACCAATCGGCAATATGGTCATTGATATCGGAGGGGGAACCAGCGAAATAGCCGTGATTGCCCTTGGCGGTATTGTGAATAATAAATCCATCCGCATTGCCGGCGATGAATTTAATTCCGATATAGAGGAATATATGCGCAAGCAACATAACATCAATGTAGGGGAACGGACGGCAGAGAGGATTAAAATAGAAGTCGGCGCAGCGTTGGTGGACATCGATAACCCTCCTCCTGATTACGCTGTTCACGGCAGGGACCTGCTGACTGGTATCCCGAAGGAAGTAATTGTTAATCACGCAGAAATTGCCCATGCCCTGGATAAATCTTTGGCCAAGATCGACGCTGCAGTCCTGAACGCCTTGGAAATGACCCCCCCCGAACTGGCATCGGATATTTTTGAAACCGGTATCTATCTTACAGGCGGAGGTGCCTTGTTAAGGGGACTGGATAAACGCCTTCATTTAAAGACAAAGCTGAAGGTACATGTGACCGAAGACCCCTTGCGTGCCGTTGCAAGAGGGACCGGGATAGCCCTGAAGAATTTTGATAAATTCACCTTCCTGATCAAGTAAATCCGTGATATGCGGAACTTATTGGATTTTTTCCGCAGGTATTATTTCATTTTGCTCTTTCTGGTACTTGAAACAGTATCGCTAAGCCTTTTCTTTAATTTCAACGAATTCCAGAACACCGCATTGCATAATATCACCGACACATTCACCGGGGCCATTAACAGCACGTTCAGGAATATCTCAGAATATTTTTCACTTCGTAAAACCAACCAGACCCTTGTCGAGGAAATGGCAAAACTGCATTCACGCCTGCCGGATGCCTATTATAAAGCCGATGTCTATTCGTACTTTCGCAGGGATACTCTCTTCCGGCTTCAATACAGGTATATCAGCGCTAAAGTAATCAGCAACACCACCAATAAACGCAATAATTTCCTGATGATCAACAAAGGGAGCTACCAGGGGATTAAAAACCATATGGGGGTCATTCTGGGGAACAGAATAGTCGGCCAGGTTGTCAGCGTATCCTCCCATTTCAGCTGGATCATGTCCATGCTGAATAAAGAGAGTAAAATCTCGGGGAAATTCAGGAAGAACAACCAACTGGTTAACGTGGAATGGCCTGGCGGGAATTACAGGTATGGTTCTGTAAAGGAAGTTCCCAAGCATGTCGAAATAAAAATCGGAGACACCATCATTACGAGCGGAAATTCAGATATCTTCCCGGAAGGTATTCTGATCGGAACGATCAGCGATTATACCGTTGCCCAGGACGAAAATTTCAATTACGGGACCATCTTATTTTCCACTGATTTCAACAGCCTTGGATATGTTGAAATCGTTGTTGACCTGATGAGACAGGAAAAGGAAAACCTGAAGGCTTCTTTTAAAAGCGAATAAATCAGCCGGGAACATGACAACATCGAAAATAGTTCTTTACAACAGTATGAGGTTTTTCCTGCTCATCCTGATACAGGTGCTGATTCTGAACAATATTAATCTCGGAGGATTTATAAACCCTTATTTCTATATTTATTTTATACTCCTGCTTCCATTCGAAATTTCCGGCTGGCTTTTACTGCTGCTTTCTTTTCTGCTTGGAGCCGGCATAGATGCCTTTACAAACACCCTTGGCCTGAATATTTCAGCCTGCCTCGCAATGGGTTTTGCCCGGCCATATATTATCCGTTCAATTTCAACTGGTACCGATTCACTTTTAGGGGACAGTCCTTCCCTTAAGAACCAGGGGTTAAAATGGTTTCTGTATTATTCGATCAGCCTGGTCCTGATCCATCATTTCGTCTTATTCTACCTGGAAGCTTTCCGGTTCACTGAATTTTTCATGACTTTTTTCAGAATGATTTTAAGCAGCATATTCACCCTGCTGCTAGTAATGATAAGTGAATACCTGTTCAATCCCAGGGAAAAATAAAAGGCTGTACGGTTCATCCGCCCAGCCTTTTATCCGGAGGTATCGAGCGGAGTCGAACCGCTGTACGAGGTTTTGCAGACCTCTGCCTAGCCACTCGGCCACGATACCCTTTTATTCAGGGAGTGCAAAGGTAAAATTTTTTTTGGATTCCGTATTATGCCGTTGAACTTCCTGTCCCGGGAAAGGAAAAAATCAAGGGGCGAGCCAGCACGTAAAATTATTGTTTTTCCCAGAAAGTGCTGAAGCCTATCTGGGCCATCTTACCTCCTACCGGGGGATTAAGTTTCGAAATCGTGATATCAATTCGGAAAATAGCCGGAAAATGAGATATAATGGCATGGATTATCCGGCAGGCCACATGCTCAAGCAAATGAGATTTAATATCCATTTCTGTCTTTACCAACTGGTAAAGGCTGACGTAGTTAATCGTATCGGCAAGATGATCGCTTTGCTCAGCAGCAGAAGTATCTGCTTGAATTTCAATATTCACAATGAATTTTGTCCCTATGAGCTGTTCCTCTTTAAAACAACCATGATAGGCAAAGAATTCCATTCCATCCAAAATAATCCTTCCCATACTTTGAATATTTAAAAAGATATAATCAAACCGTGAAATTATCAAAATCCAGACAACCAGCCATTATTCTTCGATTTTAAGTAGCTTTGCAAACTGATATCCCATATGCCATTTTTATCCTGAATCAGGATATCCTTCATCAATTTAAAATGCTGATAAATAATATATTAATTTCTGATTTTTTATATGGAATTGAATAACAACAAACAGGAAAACCCGGTTAGATCCTTGAATTTTATTGAGGAGATTATTGAAGAAGATATCCGTACCGGAAAGAACGGGGACAGGATCCACACCCGGTTTCCACCCGAGCCTAACGGTTATCTGCATATAGGCCATGCCAAATCCATCTGTCTTAATTTCGGACTTGCCAAAAAATACAAAGGAAAAACCAACCTGCGTTTTGATGATACCAATCCTGTTAAAGAAGATGTGGAATACGTCGATTCGATCAGGGAAGATGTTAAATGGCTTGGTTTTGACTGGGAGGACCGTGAATATTATGCTTCGGATTATTTTGAGCAATTATACGAATTTGCCCTTGTCCTGATCCGGAAAGGCAAAGCATATGTCTGCGATATGACCGCAGAGGAAATAAGCGAAACCAGGGGCACCCCTACCCGTCCGGGAAAGGAAAGCCCTTTCAGAAGCAGGACTGTTGAAGAAAATCTTAACTTGTTTCTCCGGATGCGGGCAGGAGAATTTCCTGACGGAGCTAAAGTGCTGAGAGCCAAAATAGATATGGCTTCGCCCAATATGCATATGAGAGATCCGGTTATTTACCGGATCCTCCATGCTTCGCATCATCGGACAGGAGATCAGTGGTGTATTTACCCTATGTATGATTTTGCACACGGCCAGTCCGACTCCATTGAACGGATCACACACTCAATCTGTACACTCGAGTTTGAAGTGCACCGGCCATTATATGATTGGCTGATAAACGAGATCGGGATATACGCTCCGCGGCAGATCGAATTTGCCCGCCTCAACCTGAGCTATACCATTATGAGTAAAAGGAAATTACTGGAACTGGTCCAGGAAAAGCATGTTACCGGGTGGGACGATCCAAGAATGCCGACAATCTGTGGATTGAGAAGGCGGGGATTTACCCCTGAATCCATCAGGAATTTTGCTGATATCATCGGTGTTGCAAAAAGGGATAATGTGATCGATATCGGGCTTCTTGAATATTGCATCCGCGAAGACCTCAATAAAAAAGCCAGGAGAGTGATGGGTGTATTGAATCCATTGAAAATCATCATTGATAATTATCCTGATGATCGGGTTGAAGAGATGGAAGCTGTCAATAATCCCGAAGACCTTTCGGCCGGAACCAGAAATGTTCCGTTTTCAAAAGTCATATATATTGAACAGGAGGATTTTATGGAAAGTCCTTCCGGAAAATTTTTCAGACTTGCACCCGGACGTGAAGTGCGGTTACGTTCTGCATATATAATTAAATGTGAGAGCGTTAATAAAGATCCTTATACCGGGCAGATAAAGGAAGTGCATTGCAGCTATGATCCTGCTACAAAAAGCGGTATGCCCGACAGCAACAGGAAAGTCAAAGGAACCCTGCACTGGGTTTCAGAGAAACATGCCATTAACGCAGAAATCAGGCTGTATGATCGTTTATTTAAAGTTGAAAATCCGGATAATCCCGAAGAAGGAAAGACCTACAAGGATTATTTAAATCCAGATTCCCTGATGATTAAAACAGGCTTCCTGGAACCTTTACTCAAGAATGTAATTCCGGGAGAGAAGTTCCAGTTTGAACGGATAGGATATTTCTGTGTAGATAAGGATTCTTCTCCGGATAAGTTGATTTTCAATTGTATAGTGCAATTGAAAGATCGTTGGGCCAGGATAGATAAAGCAAAATAAATTTGGCTTTTTACTGCAAAATTTATAATTTTGCAGCCGCATTGTCCGATGGTGTAACTGGCAACACGTCTGACTCTGGATCAGAAGAGTCCAGGTTCGATTCCTGGTCGGACAACTTATAAACCCCAACACATTATTCATCAGAGTGTTGGGGTTTTTTCTCATCCATCCCGCAAAATCCGGCCAGTTCAATCAACAATAAATATCCTTTTTCAGATATTCTTTAGTCCACGGTATATCCTGTTAAGGAATTCCTCTTTTCCTAAAAGGATCGCTATGTCCATCATGCCAGGACCCTGGTTTGACCCCACAATTAATAACCGCAGGGGGTTCATCAACTGACCGGTCTTGATTTTATGAAATGCAGTGAATTCCTGGATAATCCCGTGAAGGGCATCAATATTAAAAGGGTCCAGTGCGTTAACAGCTGAAACAAATTTTATAAGGAGTTCAGAAGTCTCGGGCGTCCATATTTTTTGTTTGACGACCGAATCATAAGCATCCGGTGCTTTAAAGAAGAACCAGGAATTTTTCCAAAGGTCAGGAATCAGTTCAACCCGATCCCTGATCAGTAAAATTACTTTTTTAACATACCCGGGATCTGCATTAATATGATTCTCAATAAGGAAAGAATTCAAATAACCATATAATTCTTCATCCGATTTCTGCTGAATATACTTATGATTGAACCAGCGGGCTTTTACCGGATCAAATTTCGCTCCTGATTTATTAATTCGTTCTAATGAAAAATCTTCGATTAGCTCCGAAAGAGTGAAAATTTCCTGCTCAGTCCCGGGGTTCCAGCCTAAAAATGCAAGCATATTTATAAATGCTTCAGGAAGGTACCCGTCTTCGCGGTAACCATGTGAGATATCATTTGTAAAAGGGTCTCTCCATTCAAGGGGAAAGACAGGAAATCCGAGCCTGTCACCATCCCTCTTACTCAGTTTTCCGTTGCCATCGGGTTTAAGAATAAGCGGAAGGTGAGCAAACAACGGCATACTTTCTTCCCACCCGAAAAAACGGTATAAAAGCAAATGCATTGGCGCAGAAGGAAGCCACTCCTCCCCTCTTATTACATGTGTGACCTGCATAAGGTAATCATCGACCACATTGGCAAGATGATAAGTGGGAAGACCATCTGATTTGAATAAGACCTTGTCGTCAAGATTATCTGTTTGTACACTGACCTCCCCCCGTATCAAATCATGAAAAACCACTGTTTCGTTACATGGGATACAAATTCTGACCACATGCTTCTCTCCTCTTTCCATCCTTGATCTTACTACATCCGCAGAAAGCGAGAGACTGTTTTTCATCATCATCCTGCTCTTGCATCCGTATTGAAACTGATCATGTCCGCCTGAAAAAGTTTTCCGGGCCGTTTCCAGCTCATCGGAAGTATCAAATGCATAGTATGCGTGACCTTTATCTAAAAGAAACTGAACATGTTTTTTGTAGATTTCAGATCTTTCCGATTGCCTGTAAGGCGCAAATGGCCCCCCCCTGATCAGATCTTCATCGAACGTCAGGCCGCACCAGTCCAACGCCTTAATAATATACTCCTCGGCCCCCGGCACAAACCTGTTCTGATCCGTGTCTTCTATCCTTAAAATAAACCGACCATTAAATTTCTTTGCAAAGAGATAATTATACAGGGCCGTTCTTACACCCCCTAGGTGCAATGGACCGGTGGGACTTGGAGCAAAACGAACACGAATGTTATTGGATTTCATATAGACAAATGTGATTTAGCCGGCACAAAGTTACTTTATATCGGTTAAAATCAGCGATTGCGTAACTTTGTCAACATTGTAATAAATAAACCCACGGAATCGTTAGCTTCCTTATGAACGAAGAAAACATACTGATACAAAAGCTTAATGAATTTATCAGGAAATACTATAAAAACAAAGCTATCAGGGGCAGCCTGATCAGCGTTGGGATTTTAGTGGCATTATTTCTGACCGAGATCCTGTTGGAGTATTTTAGTTATTTTTCTCCTCCGGCCAGGATTTTCCTTTTTTATTTTTATTTATCAGCTGCAACCATATGCATGGGCTTCCTTGTGTTGAAGCCTGTTTTAAAAATGCTCAAGATCGGAAGAACAATAACATATGAACAAGCAGCGGTGATCATAGGAAAGCACTTTGAAGAAGTCCGGGATAAACTGCTGAATACTCTGCAACTTATAAATCAAAAATCCTCTGGAATACAAAATGTTGATTTATTGATTGCAGGGATCAATCAAAAAATCAAATCATTAAAAGTCATTCCTTTTACAAGAGTAATTAATTTCAAAGGAAATCTCAGATATCTGAAGTTTGCTCTTCCTCCCCTGTTCATACTGTCGATCATTTTGCTTATATCTCCCTCAACGATTTCTGACCCTACAAAAAGAATAATCAGTTATTCTGAAAAATTCCAGCACCCGGCAAGCTTCAGAATAATCATATTGAATAAGGAAATGAAATCCCTGCAACAGGATGATTTTTTGCTCCGGATTAAACTTACAGGGGATGAAATACCTGAGGAAATATATGTTAAAACCGGAGATAATACGTTCCAGATGCAAAAAGCCAATCTGATCAGTTACTCCTATTTATTCAAATCTCTTCAGGGGAACACAAGATTCAGAATTATTGCCGGGAAAGTTCAGACTGAAGAATTTGAGATAACAGTCTACCCCAAACCGATTATTTTAAACTTTGAAACAGCGCTGAATTATCCGCCTTACACAGGAAAGCAGCCGGAAACACTTAGTAATATCGGGGACCTTGTTATCCCGGAAGGAACCAATGTTAACTGGAAGGTCTTTACAAGAGATGTTGACAGAATTAAATTCCGTATCTCCTCAAAGGAAACTGTTTTAAACAGAGCAGGCACAAATGTTTTTGAATATTCTCAAAAAATGATGGAGTCATCGCGGTATCAGATATCCCAGGAAAACGAATACACAGGGAAATCAGATTCTTTGAGTTATAACATAACGGTCATCAAAGATGCCTTTCCTGAAATTTCAATGGAAGAATCGAGAGATACAACACTTAATAATATTTACTTTTTTAAATGCAGCATTAAAGATGATTATGGATTTTCAAAACTCTTGTTTACTTTATTGAAAAAATCCGAGGAAGACAGTGCGTATAATTTAGTTAAAACAGAAAATATACCTCTGGATAAGAGAAACTCTTCACAAATTTGTTTTTATTCCCTTGATTTATCCTCAATTACACTAAAACCCGGAGAAAGATTTTCTTATTTTTTCGAAATCTGGGACAACGATGGGATACATGGGCCTAAATCAACAAGAACCCAAAACACAATAGTCGAAATACCTTCTCTCGAGAAATTAATGAAGAATGCCGATAAAAACGCACAGGGAATTCAGAATGATCTGAAAGAGAATATAAATGCCTCCAAAGAAATTCAAAAACAAATTGAAGATCTTAACAAGCGTATGGTGGATCAAAGTGAATTAACATGGAGGGAGAAGAAAAAACTTGAAGAAATATTAAAGGAGAATGAAAGGATTCAGAAAAATGTTGAAGAGCTGAAAAAGAAAAATGAGCAAAATATTGAAAATGAAAAGAAATATCTGGAGACAAGCGAAAGAATTCTTGAGAAACAAAAAAAGCTGAATGAATTGGCTGAGAAATTGCTGACAGATGAGATGAAAAAGTCAATTGAGGAAATGAAAAAGCTTTTAGAGACGATGGATAAAAACAAGCTTAATGATTTGTTGCCAAAACTGAAAAATACAACGGCAGAGCTTGAAAAACAATTGGATAGAAATCTTGAGCTTTTTAAACAATTAGAGTTTGAAAGACAGCTGGAAAAAAATGTCAATCAGCTCAATAAATTAGCGGAACAGCAGAAAAAACTTTCCGAAAAAAGTGAAAATAAAACAAATTCACTTGAATCAATCAAAGCGGAACAAGAAAAAATTCATTCAAAATATGATTCTATAAAACAGGATATAAATGAGTTACAGAAGCAGGAAAAGGAGTTAGAAACCGCACCGGATTTATCGAAAACTCAGGATATGCAAAATTCAATCAGCGAAAAACTGAATAAAAGTGATAAGTTAATGAAGCCGGGAAAAGAATCAGAGAGGTCTAATAATCAAAAACAAACCGCAGATGAAATGAAGGAATTAAGCCAACAGATGGAAGACCTGATGGCTGAAGCAGAAACGGAAAATCAGGAGGAGGATGCACAGGCCATGATGTTGTTAATAGAAAAGCTAAACAAACTCTCGTTTGAACAAGAGGGAATCATTGTACGAAGTGGAAAAATCAACAGGAACGATCCGAAATTTTTATTATTGATAAATGATGAAAAAGAAATTTCTGAAAAATTTAAAACTATTGAGGATACCTTGAATAAAATCGCAAAAAGGCAAATTATACTTAACGATATCATTATTAAGCAAGTAAAAGATGTAAAAGATAATATAAATTCATCAGTTGATGAGTTTGTTGAAAGAAGAATCCCATCGTCAATGACCAGGCAGCAATTTGCAATGACCGCTGTAAATAATCTTGCAGTTTTACTTGACGAAGTGCTGCAACAAATGAACGAAGAACAGAGTTCAACTCAAATGAGCAATAGTAAAAAATCTTGCAACAAGCCTAAAACCGCAGGAGGTAAACAAAGTATGAAAACGATGAGAAAAATGCAGCAAAATTTGAATAACCAGTTACAGGATTTAAAAAATAATTTGGGAAAAGCAATGCAGGGACAATCTCAAAACAGGAATGAGCAGGAAGGGGAGAATAAGGAAATAGCAAAAATGGTTGCGGAACAGGAAGCAATACGCCAACAGATGCAGGAATATGAAAATGAATTAAAAGAAGAAGGAATAAAAGATAATGGAAATATAAATCAAATTATTAATGAAATGGAAAAAAATGAATCAGATCTTTTAAATAAAACCATTAATCAGGAAACTTTTTATCGTCAGCAACGTATCATTTCTCGAATGTTGGAATCTGAACGGGCTGAACAAATGCGGGAAAAAGAAGAGAAACGGGAATCAAGGGAAGGGAATAACCAATTGATAAGTAACCCTGCGCCAGCTTTTAAGTATAATAAGGATAAAGGACAAGGGAAAGATGTCTTAAATCTTACACCGGTCCCTGTAAATTATTATTATAAGGAAAAGGCATCAGAATATATTCTAAGGATACTAAAATAAAACGTTTTTAATTGTAAAATGACTGAAAAAGAATGTGTTAGAAATAAAAGAATGAATAACGAAAATAGAATTACATGAAAAAGGATTACAGGGAAATTGAAATTAAAGGGAAAAAAGAACTCTTTAAACTTGAAAAATTTGTCGAGGAAATATGCGATTATCATAATATTAATAATGAATACTTTGGAAATATTCTCCTGGCCTCAACTGAAGCTGCAAACATTTTAATTTCTTTAGCAATTGAAAACAAGATAGAGACATTAATAATTTCATTTGAAAAGAGTTTGAAGGGATTTAATTTTAAAATCCGGATTATAGGAAAGGGTATTGAGGAAGGAAATGAATTCAGGCTGGAACAGGAAGTAAGAAAGCACAGATTATCCAGGGAAATATATATTATTAAAGCATTGGCAGATGAAGTTACAATATCAGTTACCGGAGAATCCATTATCATGATTTTTTATGTATCAAGTATAAACTATGAAAAATCATTGGTCAGAATTAATCAGCTAAAGGAATACTGGGTTAAGAAGAGGACTACAATTAGAAAGGGAAATGAGTAAAACTTTAAATTATTTCACACACAGGATTCCATTCAAACTAAAAGATAAAAGGAAAATTACCAAATGGCTTACTGGAGTCATAGAGTCTTTCGGAAAAATTGCCGGAAGCATTAACATTATCTTTGTTGGAGATAAATACTTAAGAAATATTAATAAAATATATTTAGGAGAAACAAAGTTTACTGATACTATAAGTTTTCCATTATCAGAGGAAGAAAATATTGTCAGCGGCGATATTTATATAAGCGTAGAAAGGATTAAGGATAATGCAAAAAGATATGGAACAACTTCAAAGAATGAACTTTACAGGGTTATGGTGCATAGTGTTTTACATTTAGTAGGATTCTCAGACCTGACTAAAAGGCAAAAACGAGTGATGAGAACCAGTGAGGACAAATTTCTTCGGCAGATAGCGAAAGTTTAATATAAGTTAAAAAAGAGGGAAGAACCTGTATAATAGTGGAATATTATACAGGTTATCTTTTTAAAGGAAAATAGGAAGAAATTCGATCCAGGCAATAAAGACCAGCAAATTTGAAAAAAGTTCCACGTGAAACAATATAAAAAAGAAGAAATTTTTGATATAATCGTAGTAGGAGGAGGACATGCCGGTTGTGAAGCAGCTGCCGCTTCAGCGAATTTAGGATCAAAAGTTCTTATGATCACGATGAACATGATGAATTTTGCCCAGATGTCTTGTAATCCATCAATTGGGGGAATAGCCAAGGGGCAGATCGTAAGGGAAATAGATGCGATAGGAGGATATACTGGACTAGTAACGGACAAGACAATGATTCAGTTCCGGATGCTGAATCTTTCGAAAGGCCCTGCAATGTGGAGTCCAAGGGCGCAAAATGACAGAATGTTGTTTTCATCTGAATGGAGGATCGTCCTGGAAAAACTAAAAAACTTGTTTTTCTGGCAGGATACTGTAGAGGAGCTAATCATTAAAGGTGCGAGTGTTATAGGTGTAAGAACGCAATTAGGAATAAAATTTAAGACCAAAGCTGTAGTCTTATCTAATGGGACATTTCTGAATGGATTGATTCATATTGGAACAAAACAATTTTCGGGAGGAAGGCTTGGTGAAAAAAACTCAAAAAACTTAACAGAAAACTTGAATGAACTTGGAATTTATTCAAACAGGATGAAAACAGGAACACCTGTCAGGGTGGATGGAAGATCTTTGGATTTTTCAAAAATGAAGGAACAGAAAGGAGATGAAAAGCCAGGAGGATTTTCATATCTAAATAAACCAGAAATCAGAAAGCAAAAAAGCTGTTATTTAACCTATACAAATTTGGAAGTTCATGAAATTTTAAAAGAAGGATTTGAACAATCACCTTTATTTACTGGAAGAATTAAAGGAAGAGGACCACGTTATTGTCCATCAATCGAGGATAAAATTGAAAGGTTTGCATCCAAAGAAAAACATCAGTTATTTATTGAACCTGAAGGATGGGATACAATAGAATACTATGTCAACGGCTTCTCCTCTTCATTACCGGAGGAGATCCAATTCAAAGCTTTAAGAAGAGTCCAGGGTTTCAGAAATGCCAGATTTTTCAGGCCAGGGTATGCCATCGAATATGATTATTTTCCACCTTCCCAGTTGAAATTCAATCTGGAATCAAAAGCTATAGAAAATTTATTTCTGGCCGGACAGATAAATGGAACTACGGGTTATGAAGAAGCTGCCGCTCAGGGACTAATGGCCGGAATTAATGCACATTTAAAAATAAGGCAAAAGCCTGAATTTGTTTTAAAAAGATCCGAAGCGTATATTGGCGTACTGATAGATGACTTGATAACTAAGGGAACAGAGGAGCCCTATAGGATGTTTACATCACGGGCTGAATACAGAATACTGCTCAGGCAGGACAATGCAGATACCAGGTTAACTGAAAAATCTTATAAACTGGGATTAGCTTCTGAAAGAAGAATGAAACTCCTCAGTGAAAAATATGAGAGAATTCATAAGATTGAACAGTTTCTCAGGAATGAATCAATCTCTCCTGATGAGATAAATGATTATCTCGAAGAAAATAAACTAACCAAAATCAAGCAAAAAACAAAAATAGAATCACTTATTCAGCGACCACAGATAAACCTGGTAGAATTAACGAATAGAATTTCAAAGATTGGGGATTTCATTAAAACCATCGAAAATGCAAATGAGGCAGAACTGGAAGAAACGGAAATAATGATAAAATACAGACCATATATTGAAAAAGAACAGGCAGTGGTAGAAAAAATTGAAAAATTCGAGGATGTAAAAATTCCATTGACGTTAAACTTCAATAAACTTCTTTCGATATCTTCGGAAGGGAGGGAAAAGCTTTCAAAGATCAGACCGGAAACCATAGGACAGGCCTCAAGAATAAGCGGAGTTTCACCTTCGGATATTGCTGTGCTGATAATTTACCTCGGGAAATAAATGATACTATTTTAAAAGAAAAAATATGAACTGAAATCCCTGAGTGAAATTTGTATATTCAAATCTGTTTTTGACAAAGGCGTATTTTGTATAACCGCTTGATAAAAATCAAATATGTTCCACGTGAAACTTTTTAAATAATGGAACAATTATCCAATTGCCCGGTATGTAATTCTACGGAAAGAAAAAGTATTCTCTATGGCCATGATTACTTTCTGACCAAAGAACAATTCATCATTGCAGAATGCCTGAATTGTGGATTCAGGTTTACAAATCCCAGGCCGGATTCATCCGAAATCCAAAGATATTATGAATCGGCTGAGTACATTTCACATGATTCCAATCAAAAGGGATTACTCACCCGTGTTTATAAATTGGCAAGACGGTTCACTTTAAGGAAAAAACTTTCAATCATCAGGAACTTTTCCAAAGGCCAAATAATTTTAGACATAGGATGCGGGACAGGAGAATTTTTAAATTATTGCAAAGGAAAAAGATTTGCAACCCATGGGGTTGAACCAAATGAAAAACCCAGAAAATGGGCATGTGAACACTTTGATCTTGATGTAAGGGAGAGCTTGAATGATTTTTTACATGAGGAAATAAAATTTGATTGTATTACACTCTGGCATGTTCTTGAGCATATTCATGATTTACAGAACACAATGGTTTCTTTGAAAAAATTGTTAAATCCCGGCGGAATCATCATAATGGCGTTACCAAATATAAATTCCTGGGATGCCTTTCATTATGGTAAATATTGGGCTGCTTATGACCTTCCAAGACACCTCTATCATTTTAATCACTCAACGTTTAAATTGTTTGCTGAAAATAATGGATTTAAACTGAACAAGACATTACCTCAAACCCTGGATTCATTTTATATTTCAATCCTAAGTGAAAAATATTTAAATGCCAAAACTAATTTTATTAAAGCCTTCTTCTTTGGACTCTACTCAAATATAAAAGCAACAACATCCAAATATGGTCATTCCAGCCTTGTTTATATACTGGAATAATAAAATCATTAATTTTAAGCTTTTAGACCAACGATCGGTCTTTTCCGGCAGCTTACCCTGAAAGGGGAGAAAAAATCGTTTATAGCCAATCTAATGAAGCCGCGTCTACCAGTCAATAATCCAATTAATTACGCAATATTCTCGTATTTGACTGGATTTATTTTTCTGATAAGTATACTTTTTTTTGAATATTACTTCCGTCTAAGAAATGATCCGGATAGAATTACAAAAAGAATTGAAGAAACTTTAAAACAAAAAGAAATTTACGGAATTACAAAAGTCAAGGAAATCATATATTCTAATAATGCATATGATATTCTGAGGGAAAAAAATCATGATAAGATAAAGTTCCCTGAGATCTCAAAAGACGGATTGACTTTCCAGTTTTACCTCAACGACAGCCTTGTTTTCTCTCCCGATAATTCCCTGGCCGAATTGAATAAATCTGAACTCGGGGACAGGCATAGTGTCATGAAACTCAATAACGGCTGGTATGATATAATAACAACTCAAAAGGACTCCTTAAAAGTTACCATCCTTATTCTTCTTAAATACAACTATTCATTCGAGAATGAATTTCTAAGTAATTCATTTCAAAACGATTTTAATGCTCCTGATGAAATTGGGATCAGCAAGGCATTTTCGGATAGGATTGTGCGTTCTTTTTCGGGACAAAAATTGTTTTCTCTTGTCTTTAAAGATTTTCAGGCAAGTTATGATTCTTATACATTTATATTATTGCTCTTTCTTTTATTTGGATTTATTTCATTTTCACTTGCATTTTATTTCAGCTATACGAGTTTTCATTGGCTCAGGAACAAGCCCTGGTTGTTCGTTTTTTGTTTTACTGTGGATGTGTTAATCCTTAGATTACTGCAGATAGCGGTTAAATTCCCGTCTCAATTATATTCCACAGAACTGTTTTCGCCGCTGCTTTATTCCTCTTCTTTTTTCCTGCCGTCAGCGGGTGATTACCTGGTAAACAGCATTCTTTTACTCGTCATTTCTTTTGTTATTTATAAAAAGTTAAGTTCTGAAATTGCAAATAGAACCTGCATTTATTCCTGCCGTCAGGTATATCTTTTAATACCATTTATTTTCATCCTTCTGGCATTTGTTCTGATCACTTTGGCCTTTGATGACATTGTAAAGAATTCATCGTTTTCCCTTGATTTAAAAAATATATCCACGGTGAGCTGGAATAGTCTCATCGGGTTCATTATTGTCTTTATCCTCTCCTTATCATTTTTTCTGCTGACAAAGTTAGCAGGAGCGTTTGCCAGGTCAATCAAAGGGAACAAACAGACTATGGTTCTTCTGACAGCACTTATTGCTGTCATATATTTCTTTATCGGCCGTGAGATCTGGGACCTGCAAATCGTCGTCTGCACGACTTGTTTGTTGATAGCATACCTGTTTCTTATGCTGTTTTGGACTCAGGAGCAGGTGAATCCATGGCCATTCAGCAACCTTCTGCTGCCTTTGATATGGGTCTCCGTTCTGGCGGCGTTAATGTTCAATAATGCCAATTTTTACCGTGAAAGGGAAGAACGCAAATTAATCGCTGTTAAACTGGCTACCGGAAAAAACCCGGTTACCGAAATGATGTATGGCCAGCTTGAACATAAACTTCTGAATGATTCGGTCATCAGGGAAATGATAAAGAATACAAACACTAAAACGGAAGAGGAAATAATAAAAAGGATCAAAACAAATTATATTAAAGGTTATTGGAACCGGTTTGTTGTCCAGATAACCGTTTGCTCCCCCGGAAAATTACTTAAAATTCAACCTAAAGGATACCTGGATGACTGCGCGCAGTATTTTAAAAGAGTAAATGAGAAATTTGGTGAAAAAACGGCACATCCGAACTTATTTTATCTTGATTACGGGACCGGGAATGAGAATTATTTGGCGGTTTTTAATCCTGATGATAATGATACATCCAAAGTGAGTCAACCGACGAAAATATTTATTGAGCTTACTGCAAAAATACCTGTAAAAGACCTTGGATATCCGGAATTACTGATGGACAAAAGAATCATGAACTTTCCGGAAATCGGTTCTTATTCCTATGCCCTTTACCAATATGGTTCCCTGGTTTACAGGACCGGAAAATATCCCTACAAACAAATGTTGGTGCAGGTTCTTCAACCTTCAGCCGGAAAATTATTCTTTGATTCAGACGGCATGAATCATTACAAATACAGAATGGATAAATCGAGACTGCTGATCATTAGCAGGAGCAATGATAATATTCTGGCAACGATCTCCCCGGTCTCCTACCTGTTTATTATGTTTTCTTTTTTGACATTGATTCTGAACCTTTTAGTGAGACCGGGAGTTGTGCGCCGTTTTTCATTACTTACACTGAAAAACAGATTTCAGATTGCCAATGTCGGTATCATTGTCCTGTCATTTCTGCTAATGGGATGTTTGCTGGTATATTTTCTTATCAGGCTGAACAATTTAAAGAATACGGATTCATTTACAGAACGTACCCTTTCTGTCATGTCCGAAATGCAGGACAAGTATAGTGAACAGGATAAATTCGACAGGTTCGACAGGAGCGGGTTAGAAGAAGAATTAATCAGATTGTCAAATATATTTTATACCGATCTTAATGTATATTCTCCGGAAGGGAAGATAATTATATCAAGCAAGCCACAGATTTTCGATGAAGGGTTGATCTCAGGACGGATGAACAGCCGGGCGTTGAATGAACTGACAAAAGGGATGCAGACCTTGTATTTTCAGGATGAAAAAATAGGGAGTTACAGTTACCGTTCTGCATATTTTTCCCTGTTTAATGATAAAAATGATCTTCTGGCTTATATAAATCTGCCTTTTTTTGCGCGCCAGGAAGATCTTAAAAGAGAAGTGTCTGATTTTCTGGTTGCCTTTATGAATTTATATGTACTTTTCATTTTACTGAGTGTGTTTATTTCCTATGTTATCTCGAGATATCTTTCGGCGCCTTTAAGCATGCTGGTCAGCCGGATGAAAGCGGTCCAATTGGGAAAACAAAATGCAAAAATCAACTGGAAGAAACAAGATGAGATCGGGAGGCTGGTTAATGAATACAACCGTATGATCGATGAATTGGAGAAAAGTGCGGAACAACTGGCCAGATCTGAGCGGGAAAGTGCATGGAGGGAGATGGCCAGGCAGGTGGCCCATGAGATTAAAAATCCGCTGACCCCAATGAAACTCAGTGTACAGCATTTGCAAAAGGCATGGGATGAAAAATCAGGGGATTTTACTACCCGGATTCAGAAATTCTCAAAAGTCATGAGTAATCAGATCGATTCATTGGCGCATATCGCATCAGAGTTTTCCGACTTTGCCAAAATGCCTGCAGCGGTAAAGGAAAACATTGATCTGATTGATCTTATTTCTTCAGTAGCATCAATGTATTATGGCCTTCCGAATATTAGGCTGGAATTGGATTCCTCATTATCATCTGCAAAAATTTCAGGTGATCAAAAGCAATTGATCAGGGCATTCACAAATCTGTTGAACAATGCCATACAGGCTATAGGAGATAAAGAAAACGGGAAGATTTTAATTTCGGTCAACAAAGAAATAAAAAACTTTGTGATCCATATTGAAGACAACGGCAGAGGCATTTCTGAGGAAGTTGCCGGAAAAATATTTTTACCAAATTTCACTACCAGATCAGGAGGTACGGGCCTGGGCCTTGCAATTGTTCAGGAAATAATACACGGCATGAATGGGGAAGTTAAATTTTCTTCAAGTGAAAAAGGAACTGTTTTCACGATTATGCTTCCTGGTGCTTTTAATCCGGAAAATGATATATCAACCAAGTAAAAAGTGATGAAACAAGGCGCAAGATACATATTGGTCTTCATTCTGGTTTTACCCTTTATTTTTTCCGGATGCAGCAGGGAAAAACCGGTGGAAAAATATTATCGTTTCGGCAATACCTCCTGGAGCAGGTTCAATATACTCAGGTTTGAGTTTCCCATTGAACAAAAGAACAGTTCATATGACGTTTTCTTTGATCTTCATGTCACAAAAATTTTTTCCCATGATGAATTGCCGTTAAATATGGTTTTAAATACACCCTCGGGTGAAGAAAGAATAAAAGAATATCAGGTGAAAGTTCAAAATAAGGACGGGTCTTTCCCCGGAGAGTGTTCAGGTGATTCCTGTTGTGTCAAGGCGGCGCTTAAAAGAGGATTATTTATTCCCAAAACAGGTCTTCTTAGGATTGAGATTGAAAATCTAACACCGAGGCTTGAAACAGAGGGTGTTCTCTCGGCCGGGATAATCTTAGTTAAACATTGATAAAAGGGAAATTGCCTTTTCTTTATCCGTTTTAATTTGCTTTGCAAGCGCTTCAAGACTCCTGAATTTTTTTTCCTTTCTCAATCTGGCCAAAAAAACCAGGCAAATGGATTTTCCATAGATATCTTCCTCAAAATCAAAGATATTGACCTCTGTTATCACCTTAGTCCCACCGATGGTAGGGCGTTGACCGATGTTACAAACCCCGAAATACACCTTTTCTGTAAGCAGGACTTTGACGAGATAAACGCCATGGCTTATTTTCACAGGAGAGATTTTATCGGGTTCAAGATTTGCTGTCGGGAATCCCAACTTCCTGCCCAGGTGATTACCGTGAACAACGACTCCGTTGATACAATAATCTTTTCCGTTAAAATCTTTCAACGGGAAAAGATCTCCGGTGGCCGGCGTTTTTTTAATATGACCAGATTTTAACCCGGGACTCATAGGACCCCAAAACTACATAAAATGATACTTGTATGGATAACGGGCCTGATCTTTTTTCCGGGGAAACCCTTTAGTGGTTGCTGACAACTCAATGCCTTCTGTCGGCCGGTAAAAAAAGTATATCAGGATTTATGATATCCGTCAATAATACTTTTAAAGTTACTCCAGAAAGTCTTACCAAAGGTGCAGAAATATATATGGACAAACATAAAAATCGTGACAAAAAAACCGCATGCCAGATGGAGCAGATCCGTGTAATCAAGCCCGCTGATACCGATGAGGCTATTCACAGTAATCTCAGGATATAAAAGACCGATTCCCGAGAAAATCAAAAGAGGCAGGATCACATACATTATCGCTACATACGACATCTGCTGAAGCGGGTTGAATTTGGAGTCGCCAGTGACAGGGAAAGGAGCCGTTTCCCCGTGAAATACACCGATTGTATAAAAATGAAATTGTCGTTTCAGCCGTTTGAAAAAACCCTTGACTTCGATTACATAAAAGATCCCGTTTGATGTAAAGAGGTTTCCCAGGAAAAAAATAAGGTAATTCAGCGAAAGAGTTACTCCCGCTACATTGTGAATGGCTACAGCCATTTTAAACCTGACTGCAAGGCTTGGATTTGAAAATTGAATGCTCAACCCTGTAATGATGAGGGTTAAACAAAGAAGGGCATTCAGGATATGCCATAATCTTATCCAGATTGGGTAGAGATATAATGGCTGATATTGTTTTTCCATGGGTCAGTTTGATTTGCGCATACGCAGAAAAGCATGGATAAGGATTGCTGAAAGTGTAAAGCCAAAAAGTATGAAACTGATTATATTCAGTGTATTATCCTGGTCAGGGCCGATAGTTGCAGTTTCGCTCAGGAATAATCCTTTAAACCATCCTTTCTTTTTAATATTTTCCTGGATCTGGTATTTAAAAAGAGACGCATAAAGAATGGAATTTTTTGCATGGCAGGACTCACATTTTTTTACAGCCAGGTTCTTTGGTACAATTTGATGTGCAACTGCAAGAGTATCTTTATTTTGTGTGTGACATTCAATACATCTCACATGGGTAAAGTGAGAAGCCTGATTAGGGAGCCATTCGTGTTTGTTCAGGATATTTGGCTGTTTTTTACTGGTGAGTAACTCGTACCTGGTCACGTCACCGTGACAGTTCAGGCAAATCAGGTTATCATAAGTAATTGTTTCCTGCAGGTTTTCATTAGTCCGGGCATTTATTTTATAGGTGTGCGGGTTATGGCACATCCAGCATGTAAAATCCTGGCTGTGTTTCAGGGAATGGACACTGGCCATAAAATTTGAATCTATTTTTTCAAACTGGTATTTCGCATATTTCTCATCTCCCCCGTGACAATCAAGACAGCTGGGCCTGGATTCCATTCTGAGGTTTCCAGGATGGGGAAAGGTACCATAGTCTTCGGAATGACAATCGGTGCATTTGAATTCCCTGTGGTTTGAAACATAGAACTCATCACGTTTAATGATCAGTTCAGTATACATCCGGTTATAGATTGTTTTTTTTGATTCAGGATTCTGATAGGCATACTTGGACTGGCCGTGACATTTCAGGCAATACTCATTGGTTTGACTGTTCCTGAACTTGGAAAGGTCGAATTTTTTTAAGGACCCCTTATTTGTCATCGGATTCCCTGAAGTCGTCAGGTCGGAACTTTTAACTAAAGCAAATGCAAGGGCACAGCAAACAATCAGCACCAAAACAACCCAGGCAGGACGTATATTTGCTTTGTACATCATGATAAAAACTTTAGGCAACAGGAAAAAAGTCAGGGAAGAAAGATAAACGGGTGTTTACTTTAAATCCAGGTAAACACCCATCTATCCTAAGCGATCATGGCAATTGAATTATTTTTTAAGTGTGCGCATATATGCAACCAAAGCCCAGCGATCGTTGGCTTCCGGGATTTTCTTTTCATATGCGGGCATTTCATCGCGGCCTTTGCTGGTCTCATAGAAAATTTCCCCATCACTTTGGTTCTGGAATGCGGCGGCAGTAAAATCACCGGGATTGGTTTTCAGTGAAGCAGCTTTTGGTCCATCGCCCAGACCTTTGCTTCCATGGCATGATTTGCAACTTTTTGCCCAGAGATCTTTGCCATTGTTTATCACGTTAGCATCCTTAAGATTTACAGGACTTTTAACCGATTTTGCAGCAGCCGGGATGTCCCATGGTTTTTTAGCCTGAGAATAAGTATTCCCGGTGATAAAGAAAATTGCGATCACCATAGTGATCAGGACTGTAATGATTTTCTGTGTTGTTTTCATAATCTTATATGGTTTATTATTAAGGTTCAGTTTTTCATTCCTTTATTCAAATTCAAAAACAAATTCGTTCAACTAAAAACCCTGATTTGTACTTAGTGTTATTTCATTGATTATTTCCCGGCAGGAAATACAAAGTGAACTCCGGGACCTGGAAAAAGTTTATTACTGCATCCCGGTAAAATTATTAAAATGTCCACAAACGTGTAATATTGAACCCAAATAATATATAACCGTTCCAGAAGTTATTTGAGTTCTTGGCAGTAACATACTGGGGAACAATGCCATTGGCAGCTTCGATAAACATCTGGAAAGTATGTGTACTCGTAGAGATTTCCCATCCAAGGCTCCAGTTCTGGTATGGAGTGGCATGATTGATTTCCAGCCAGTTATTTGGATAGCGCACAATAAACGCAGGATCATAATTCACCACGATAGGCTGTTCGAAAGCAAGAATGACGGATGACTGAGGGCTGACCTTTATACGGCCGAGCAAAGAAATTGACGCTACATCGTTCGTCGAATTTGAATCAACTTTATTGAAGTGTGAGTAGGCAAGACCGAGCTGCATTGAAAATTCTTTACAGAGCCGGCGTGCGATCATGAATTCGTGGAACCAGGAGAACCTGTCGCTGAATTTGTAATCCTTACCAAAATTCTTCCGCGGCGTGGCATCCAAACCCAGATCTCCGTAATATCCTATGGTAAGCGGGCATCCTCCTTTACGCTGATGCAGAAATACGTATTTCACCTGGAGATCCTGGACCATGTAATTTTTGGTGGTCCCAAGGCCGATCATCAGGTACTTGATCGGCGTGAAATTAAGACCAAGCCGGATATTGGAGGCCCCCCAAAGGCCGTAAATATCCGAGATCCCTTGCTGGATTGTCCCGAAGCGATGCTGAAGTACAAACTCCAGGGTTTTGGCCGGGGGGGCTTCTACTGTTTGGTAATCAATGAAAATTCCACTTTCAAATGGCTTCTTTTCAAGGGGCTTCTTTGCAGGGGCTGCCACAGAGTCAGTGGCTGCTTCCTGTGATAAGGCCAATATCATACCCGAGAAAAAGAATGATATGCCAAGGATTATTTTTTTGATTGTCATAGTAATGGTTTTATTCATGTTTGTACTTGGTTTAATTATTC
>Ga0182021_10001050_pt1 | contig 31354 bp, 29 predicted proteins | sample 612E3MmetaG_FD_120493 | JGI IMG/M metagenome (GOLD analysis project Ga0182021, IMG submission 120493) | Permafrost microbial communities from Stordalen Mire, Sweden - 612E3M metaG (Illumina Assembly) | ecosystem: Environmental > Terrestrial > Soil > Wetlands > Permafrost | place: Sweden... | reverse complement strand
TTACGTAATCTGGAGCGGAAGAAGACACTTAAACGCGCTGTTCGTCGTCGGAGCTATTTTTATCACCATGGTACCGTTGGCAATTAATCTCTGGGTTCATATTTATCCAAACATTCTCTTTTTACAGGCGATTGTCATCAGTGCTATCATCGTCGCTGTGACAGACGTGGTTATGTTTTACGTAATCTGGAGCGGAAGAAGAAAAATAACTCCGCTGTTCGTCGTCGAAGCTATTGTTGTCACAACGGTACCGTTGGTAATTAGTCTCTGGGCTAGCATTTTATAGATATGTTGGTAAGACCGTCAGTGAGGCCGCAGGTCGCTGATGACTTCTCGCGTCGAGTTCAACAAGAGTTCAGCTGACTTCTTCAGCCACCTGACCGTTTTAGGCGATAGCCCTGCCGCCCGTAGTGTGAGATATCCGTCCAAGTCTTCTTTTGTAAACGGCAGCGTAAGATCCAACAAGCTGTAGCTGTTAGACTGATGTGAAAGTTTACACTCGAGTTTACACTTTTTTCCTAATGCTGAGAAGCTTCTTTCGTCAAATAGACGCAAAAAAGGAGCGCCCGAGTCGGGATTTGAACCCGAGTCGGAGCCTCGACAGCTAAAAGAAGCGCGTTTTCAATTTAAAGCTCAAGAGACTAATATTCAAGATGTAGAATTACAGCCAACTAAGCGAGAAACGCTAGCGACGTTAGAATTCAAATACACAAAGAAGGAACTGAGTAGCTATCTCGCGTGGCGCACAGCTGGCTTGACGTATAAATCAAGCATCTGGCTTGCAAAGGCTGCTTCTGTGTTTTGGTCGCATACGAAAGGAAGGATCAGCCGGGACAGCTTGGAGCGCATGCGTGAAGCTCTGTTTAGTAAGTACGACGATTTTTATGCACAAGGCAAGGTGCTCAACTTCACAAAGGGATTCTTGAGATATCAGGCGAAACTCACGTTTGATCAACGCCTCCTAGCTTTTGACTTATTTTTGGAGAAGCCGAAGGTACGAAAAGCCCGAAAGAAAATGACGGCGCGAATAGTCACCAAAGACGATGTGGAGCACGTCCTCTCAGTAATTAATCAAGAGTTAGAGCACGGGTCAATTGATGAGCTGCACGCCCGACATTTTAGCGGACTTGTTTTGTTCAGCGCTTATACTGGTCAGCGGCCGTACAGCACCATCGCTCAATTGAGAGTTGAACAACTTAGAGAAGCAATGCGGCTTGAAAAGCCTGTAGTTCTCGTCGAACCGATGCAAGACAAGATCACGATGGAACACTATGTGCCCCTTCATCCACAGGTAGTTGAGATCCTACCAACCCTCTGTGCAGACAGAGATGATGATACGCCAATGTTCACGCTTGAAAGCTTCCGCAAGTGGACACAGAAGCAGCGGATCCCGCTCAAGCGATGTAACGCCCACTTTGTTGCGTCTGACCTAAGGAAGTTCGCAGAGCAGCAGGGTGATATCATAGGTTGGAACGAGTCGAATCGCGCTTATATTTTGACTCATGGGGTTCGTGGTGTGGAGTGGACTAACTATCGGCATCCATTACCTGAACACGTGTACGACGTGTACATGCAAAGCTGGGGAGACGTTTGGTGCGAGGAATCGTAAACTGTAACAACGCCGCGTCACGCGACTATTTTATGCGAGAAGCATCCTTTAGTATGAACTTGTGCTCAGCGAGGCACGGGGACAATTCTAAGGTTTACGCGCGAGCGCGGAGGTTGTTTCATGGCATATAAAGAGGGATCCAATCCGGCGTCGGACCCTGTCAAAGTGGCGCCTGGCGTGAAAATGTTCGCAGAAGTTGTAGGTAGTGGCAAGCCCATGTTGCTCGTTCACGGTTTCGGCCTCACCCACGAGATGTGGAAGTACCAGATCCCTTATCTAAAGAGACATGGCTATCACGTTGTGTCTATTGACCTGCGAGGGTTTGGATACTCGAAAAACGTGCCAGCTGGCTACACGTACAAAACGTGGGCCAAAGACCTCGGGAAGGCCATTGATAAGTTTGAACGGGATGATGTGACGCTTGTTGGCTACTCGCTCGGCGGAGCGATTGCCATGTATTATATGGCGTTGCATGATGACCCGCCTGTGGAGAGGCTTGCTCTTGTCGCAGCGGCGGGGCCATATATGACCTGGAGTAAGGAGGGCGTCTTTGATCGTCTGGCCGAGATCGGTCTCGGCTCCGTTACCGGTCTCGCCGAAGCGGCTGAGGCAGCTTTAGACTTGCGTTTCGTCGATGCCGTAGGTGCCTTATTCGGAACGGGCGAAGTGCTCACTGGAGAGACCCTCTCCGCTGTTAGAGACATTCTAAGTCACTGGGCTTGCGTCGGTCGCGATCCTGTATTCTTTGATGCGCTCATTGATCTCATTGATCTTGGGGCATCCCCTCAACTGATCCCTCGGATTTACGGTAATACAGTCCTAAGAGCGGAGGCGGATTATCAGTGGATACAAGATATGTTACAATCTAGCTCTCCTGAGGCGTTGATATGCGGGCTTGTTGAGATGCGAGATCAGGACCTGCAGGAGAGCTTGGAAGATATAGCCGTGCCAACGACCATAATAGGAGGATGGTCAGATGTATTGGTACCCCCTTGGTTGATCGCAGAGCAGCTTATGCAGATTGAAGACGCGAAGGACTCTATGTTACCTGGAGGTCACGGACTTTTTTTCGAGCAGATACATGCGCTCAACCGAGTGTTGGCTGGAAGGTAGGCCCCTATCAGGCAATAGTATTTCGAGATGAGTCTTCTTCCGAGAAGTGCTGAGGCTCCGATTTTTTGTCTCTTCAAAGTAATCGAGCGTATATCGAAGGCACTGCACCAAGAGATCGCGAGCAAGATCGGCATCTACGCGTCAATTTTTAAGTTATATCTAGTGCCTTTTCTAAATGTCACTGAGTAGTTGAGACACTAGCAAGTTTGCACCAGACAAGATGCCCAATAATCGCTTAGTTTTTTTAAACAGGCGCCGTTTAAGTTCTCTGCTCACAGTGAAAGCCTTTTATTAGTTGCTTGCAATGTCTTAGAAGACTTTTTGATGCTCAAGATACTCAAATAGCGTTTTGTCTCACGGCTAAGCAACGCAGGGAGGACAGTACATTGCGAGAGTCCCTACTAAGCATTACGGCAACGGACATTGCGGAGTTTATCAGGCACGATTCTTGTGCGCGTCGCTTCAAGCTAAATTTGGGTGACATGGAATTAGCAAGATCGCTACCTTTCTTCGATCGCCTTTTTAATCCCCTGCTAGATCTGGCACTTCAGCAGTCGGGGCGCGAGAAAGAGGAAGAATGGAAAGCCGAACTCGAACACGCAGGTTTTATTGACCTAGCTGCATCTGGGAACTCCGCGACGAAACTCAGTTCCTCCGAATGTCGTAACGGCACTGAGTGGGAGGACTTCGTAGCTCTCGTTAGTGAGTTAAATCCTCGTCAATCTGCGTATTGCCGGAACCTTTGTGTCAGCGCTGACATAGGGGAATTTCATTTGAGAGGAGCGATAGATTTTTTGTTGGTTCGAAGGGACAAAAGTGGCGCTCCTCGGCTAATGATTGTGGAATGTAAAGCAAGCCGTCGGGATCGCACTTACCATCGTATCCAGGTTGCGCTTTATTACATGATCGTTGGTGGCCTACTTGAAAAAAATCGACTAGCCATCCACGGAAAACCGGTGACGAAAGCAGATTTAGACTGCTTGGTAGTGCGGATCGATGAAAACACAAACGATATACAAAATATTTTGAAACTATCTCCGCTCGATCGGAATGATGTGGCACAATTAGTAGAAGATATAACCCATCTGCTAGCTAGTGACGGCAGCCTTAAGCAGATAGCTGCTAGCGACGTTGCGTCACTGGAGTACCAGCTAAACGAGAAGTGCGGCACGTGCATTTTTGACGTTTATTGTCTTCCTGAAAGCGGCATAAATCGTAGTCTGGAACTCTTAAGCATTGAACCCGCGACAGCGCGAGCGCTGCGGGAAGGCGGTGTGTCGGATATTGATCGACTTTCTGAGTTGGATTTGCGAAGCGCACAAGCGCGCAACATAAGAAGTAAACAAGGCTTCTCACGGAGCTTAGAAGTGCTAAAAACCAAGGCACTAACGCGGAAGTCGACTCTTCCGGGAGGAGTCACAACTGTGCCTAGTTACAATGTTCGATATTTGCCACTTTCAAATCAAGGACAGCTTCCGGAGCACTCGATAGACCGTCGTAGGTTAATTAGAATCTACTTATCGGTGGACTATGATTACGTAGAAAACAGGGTAGCTGCACTTGCTGCACATGTCACGAATAGCAGAGGGCAGTTCTACACTGCCTTCGTTAAGTCTTCAAACGGATGGCACCGTGACCCGCATGTGAAGGAAGCATGGCAAATTGAGGGTAATCGTGCAGCTCATTCTTTAAAACCTCTCGATTACAAGTGCAGCAAGCAAATAGTTCGGTATAAAACAACCCCGTGGACTGGGCGATATGATGAAGACACTGAGGCAGAAAGGCGAGTTATCGAAGACTTTCTTCACGAGCTCGTCGACGCGATCATCGCGGTGGCACAGGATGATTACGCTCCAATTCATTTTTACGTCTGGTCTCGGTCGGAGATGACCCGCCTTGTTGAAGCCTGCTCTCGTGCTAGCACGGCGCTACTGAGTCACTTAACCGAGCTACTTGGCTGCCGTGAAGGGCTAGATCAGCTGATCTTTTCTTGCGTAGGAGAGGAGGTTGACAATCGGTATGCCTTAGGATGGACCAGTCGGGGGCTTATTGTGGCCACATCTCTTTCGTGGTTTGGTTCGCGTTTCCATTGGTTTCGACACGTCAGCGGCGAAGATGTAGACCTGGAACGGGTTTTTGCGCAGGATCTTTTCAATTTCAAGACGACGCTTGCAATAAGAAAACAAACAGCGCAGGCTACAAATGCAGGCAGCACTATGTATGAATGGGCGCCAAGGGAGCGCACAACTGCCGAAAAACATCGTTTTGAAATTCGTGGTCGATCTGACGACTCTTTGCCGGCCCCGTATTGGCGCGCAGCTTGGAAGACGCTTCAGAAGTCTGAGGATCGGGACGATCCCAGGATTGCAAATGCCATAAAACGCTACAATGAAGCATCCAAACCCAGCTATTTGAGGGCTTATCTTGCCGCTAGAACAGAGGCCCTGCGATGGATTGAGGAGCGGTTGCGAGATAAAAACCGAGAGATATTTAAGCCAATTTTGGATCTCGGTAAATTGAAGCAATTTTCGCTAGGCGTTGACAGTGTTAGCCGTGCAGCTATAGATTTCCTGAGATTAGACTCGAATGTTAAGATGCGCGATTGGACGGCTGCTCACTTGATAGCTCCGGCCTACAGAGTAGCTTCAGGAAGCAGCGTCCCTATAAAAAATGTTCAAAGCAAATGGAATTCAGACAGAAAAAAACAGGAATTAATTGCACAAGTCAACTTGCAGGACTTTGATATCGACCCCGACACATTTGCCGCTAACTGCAGTTTCAGCGATGGAGATTTTGTCCGGGTTACCCCATGTAGCGGAGATCCAACTATCGGACAGCGGTTAGGACAACTTCGTTTTGAAGGAAGCACTTGCGTATTGCGAGCAATTGACTGGTCCTCGCTAAGCGTAGTTCTAGACATAATCCCGATGCGTTCCGACCGATATAGGTTGGCCAGCGCAAGTCATCAGACAGAAGGCTTGGCATTTGACTATGCTACGATAGACGAGAGCCCATCTGATTTTGTTGCTCAAAGGGTTGAAGATGCCCTTTTGCAAAATGAAAGAAGCCCGGTCAATCAATGGCTCGATCCTGTGAGGCCAACAATACCAAGTCAACGCAAGGTGAAGCCGCGAGAAAGGGCGGAATACAATCGAATTCTTAAGTCTAGCACCTTTCCGGACGGAGGGAAGTTGAATCCTTATCAGAGGATAGCTTGCCTCAGTGGGCTGGACTCTCGAATTCAATTACTTCATGGACCCCCTGGAACTGGCAAAACGATCACAACAGCAGCTGCGGTTTTGATTCGCATTCTTGCTCGTCTAGAAGTAGGCGATATTGTGCTGCTAACTGCGAGCACGCACACGGCCGTAAACATCCTTCTTGAAGATATGGCCGACTTGCTTAGGTGCTCGTTTGTAAATGACTCTTTCTCGGAGGAGCGCAATCTGCCGTCAATAATGCTTGCAAAAGCCTTATCATCTCCGGATAGCCCGCGGCCTCGCAGCGATATTAGCGTCATTGATTCAAAATGGGGTACGCGCCTAAGCGAAATGTTGTCCAATTCTGTCGCAGTGGTGGGGGGCACTATCTCATCGATCCTCAAGTTATGGAAAGCGAAAGGCGCACGTTTAGCGAATTTGCGAGCCGCTTTGCTTGTCGTAGACGAAGCCAGCATGATGGTGTTCCCAAGTTTTCTAGCACTAGCAACGTTGCTCGACCCTCAGCGTGGGCAGATTCTGCTCGCCGGCGATTATCAGCAGTTGCCACCAATAGTGGCGCACGACTGGATAAATGAGGACCGTCCGCCTGTTGTGCTGTACCAACCGTATAATAGCGCGTACGTGGCAGTTCAAAACATAGGCACACAGCATCCAGACTTAACAAGAGTATGTCAGTCACCATTAATCTACACTTTCCGGTTGCCATCTGAGATACGAGAACTCGTCAATCGCTTGTATGGCCAAGAAAGAGCGCTTGCCGGGAGACCTGGTGAACCATATCAGCCGTCATCGGTGCCATCAAAAAATGCGTGGGCAAGTGTTTGGCGCCGAAAAACTGGTCTCTATTTGATAACTCATAGTGAGAAGCACTCCAAGCTTAGTAACAGCGTTGAGGCTTATATTATCGAACAGATTTTAGGGAGCTGCACAGGCTGCTCGCCTCAATCAATCGCTATAATCACGCCGCACAGAGCACAGCGCGGCCTTCTGAAGGTGCGATTGAAGCAATATTCTGAGCCATCTGGCTTGGTATATTCGATAAATACAGTGGAAAGCTTTCAAGGCGGGCAGCGAGACGTTGTTATTATTTCAGCATCTGAAAGCGACCCCGCGGCTATCAGTACGAGCACAAAATTCATTCTAGATCTCAAACGATCAAATGTCGCCTTTTCACGCGCGAAGCACCGACTGATTGTCATTTGTTCCGAAACGTTGTTAGATTTCATACCTCCTGAAGCCGCCGACTATGAAGCAACCTTGCTATGGAGATCGCTAAGAAGGCTTTGTTCGCGCGAGATTGCACGTGAGATCATAGAAGTCGATGGCACCGCTTTTCAGTCGAAGATATTTAGTTATGAACCCTAACTGAGATCTGCAGATAGCTGTGAGAACGGGGGGGCGATGAAACACGCGCCAAGCAAAAAATCGAAGAGGCAAAAAGCTCCGACAAGACTTTTTACGCACCATGGTTGCCTTCAAAGTCAAAAAATTTGAGCGATGACCGATTCTCGGTTCCGACGGTCTTGGACAATTATGATAGGCTAAACGGTTACGACGCGAAAATTACCGCTCTTATCAGCTTTATTTGCGGCTGTGAACCTTTAGAACGCGCAGGTTAATTTTGTTTCATCTCCAGTTAACAAGTTCATAAATGATTAAACGCAGCTCACCTGCAGCACCCAGAAAAGCAGGAATGCGTAGCAGTCGTTGAAAGTAACTTCACAATATCCGTTGTTCCTAGAGATTCAGCCACAGACTGGAGTGGTTATGGGTGGGAGACACTCGCAAGTTGCTTTCCTAGTTTGCTCAAAATCGGCTGTTTTTTAGCCGCAAAGCCGATTGCCTTAGAATGGCGCATAGACCACAACAGCTAGCGATAATATCTTGCAGTGTGATCACGCTCTTCTTCTTTTTGAGGACTTTGTTTTGACGAAGCTCGAAAAAAGCTAGTAGTTTATAACGTTGAACTACGGGGCTTGTATCGCCATGAATTTGTTGTTTTTAGGGACTCTGGCGAAAGGTTGGTCAAACCCGATGGTGAATCTGCGGTTGGTGAAAGCCGTGAAGCATAGCAACTGTTATTATCCTTGAGAAAATGAGTAACATGTTTCCAGAGCCTTCTGCGGCGACAGGAATCAGATAATGGTGAATGTAACCCACACCGATAAACTAGGACGGGTCGCTGAAGACTTAGTCGTTATTAAGCTTTCCTCGCTTTTTGAAGATTGCATTGTAAGTCAAGTCACTAATAACCAGCTGCATGATGTAGAAATACGGAAAAGCGACGAGAAGTTGACCGAGCGCATATGCAAGATTCAGGTGAAAGCAACCAACAGCAAGCAAACGAGAGGGGCGCGTGAAGCCTACTTCATTACGATACATCACGGCGCCGGTATGGGAAGCGGAAAAAAGGAGAACTATAAGCGCGGAGACGTCGATTTTTTCATATTCTACGTGTTTCCGCCAGCTGCGCACTACGTGATTCCTGACGAAGCGATACGCGGTAGTCTCGGCACGACTCTTTACGCAGGATTGCCGAAGCCACACGGCGCCAAATATGAGAAGTATCTAGACGCGTGGCCACTAATCACAGACTTTTTAGGGCTTCCAGCAAAAGAAGAGAAAACAATAAACAATACGCTACACAGTACTCTCGACAGGACACTAGCTAAGTTCTAAGACCCAATATTTAAAGGATAAACCCAATCAAGCTTTTTTTGGCCTTTCACTAGATTCGCTTGCAGCTTTCAAAACAGAAATCGCAAGCTTTTCCGCTTCGTGTGCACACGTCACCTGCTGCAACACTTCAATGATCTCGCGGAGCGGCGGCTCAGCCGTTTCCATATCTAGGTGCCTACGCGGCTTAGTCAGAATCGACATAACGAACGCAGTAAGGGTCTGGGCGAGCTGCTCTTTCAACTCAAGCGCAAACGTTCGCAAGTAAGACCCTTCAAGCCGCTTTGCTCTAGCGAGGCAGTAGCTGCAAGCCGCGCCGTAGATCATTACATATCTAAGCTGCGCGTCACGCCGCGCTCGTTCCACGCTTTCTAACAGTTGTTCGAGCGGCATCGTGTGTGAATGTAGGCAGCAAACAGGTTGTAGAGAGCCTGTCTTATCTCGCTTTTGTTGGTCTCGGTGTATATTGCTTGCACAATGGTGCATTCATGCTGAAGGAGATAACCCCGCTGCAAGAACGTGTTGAAAGTGAAAACCGAAACCTTTCAACGGACACGTGACGCTCTGCCCGTTCCTTAACTCCCAAAGGGTTGCTTCTGCCTTCCGTTTCCTTTGTTTTTGGGGCTGCTTTGAAAGCTGTCAGCGACCGGCAGCAATCGGCTATATTATACGAGGACGACTTCCGAAAATCGTGTGGGGCGCTAGATATTCTAAGATTCTAATTCTTAGTCTCCGGCTCGGTTGACCTCGACGGCTTCCGTAGTTCCGATGAGACTCTCCAAAATCGGCAACGGAGCGAAATATACGGAGCTACAACGCAGCACCGTGTAACTCTAACATGTTAGGGTATAAGTTACCCTTCGAGGGGTCAATATCAGAGAAAGGTTCATATCAATCTAGGATAACTGGACAACACATGGAAAGGACGAAAATATTAGTCTCTAAGGAGGCGCGGGAGCTGTTGATCGGCTTTCAGCTTGAGGAAGCGGCGCGGCTACATAAAAGAATCTCGCAGAGCGACGCGCTAGTTATAGCGGTTGAGCTTGCGAAGAAAGCGAGAGACACGGAGAAGGGCGATTGATAGGAAAGGTTGGATAGATAGATGTGAGATGTCAGATAAATCGGTGAGATTATGCAACTTGTAGGAAGATCGAAGGTAACCAAACTAAAAGCCAATGCTGGCATTGTCTACCCCCTCATAAGGTTGCCCAAAACCTACACAGACGAAATTGGGAAGACTGCTGACATATTTGAAACCCAGCACGGGAACAAGCGAGCACTCGTCGTCATGTTCGGTGAGTTATCAGAAGACAGTTCTAAGGTTATACAACTTACGCCTGAAGTTATACAACCAAATTGTCAGAAAGACTTAGAATCTCGTCTCTCTGCTCTCGAATCCCAAATCACAGGGATTAAATCACTTATTTCCCCAAGAGCAACATTCAGCTCCATTGAAAGCAAAAAAGGAGCGCCCGAGTCGGGATTTGAACCCGAGTCGGAGCCTCGACAGGGCTTAACGGGCACTTCGCGCCCGCCGGCCACACGCCCTTCGGGCAGTGTGTCCCCATGATAGGCCGCTATGTGGTTTTGGTTATCGAATCTAATGATGAATGTGGGTTCGCCTTCACGTACGCTTAATTCGTAAATACTAGCTTTTTTACCGGCGAGTTCCGCGTACTGACTCGGCAGGCGCAGCTGAGGGTAAATCTTACTGTTGCCTTTCACCTTGCCAACTTTTACGTCGGCGATATGTGTGTATTGGTTTGCCATAGAAATTTGCACACTCCCTCTCATTTATCATACGGAAAATTGAATTAGACTCTTCCTCTTTTTCGATGATAATTCTTTAGTTCGTTGATATGCAGCGAGAACTGCGCGGACATGTGGCGGAACCAATTAACCATCCAGCCATCGGGGTCGATTAACCGCAAGTATATGGTCGAAACGCTTACTTCAATGATTGTGTAACGTTCGCACGAATGGACGCGCTGCAGCAGCTGTTTGACGGTACTAAGCCTGGTATTAAGCCTAGCATTCGATCATAGCGTTCAAAAAGGAGATCGCAAGTTGTTTTCTGTAGCCTACCAACAAGATCTGTTGAACAAGGTGTAGGCTTGAGCGATCTAGTTGGGTTGCGGCGAGGATCGATCAAGATTTCTTGTCGTATTGTTAACAAGGTGGTTAATCAAAGGCGATATCATCGGGCAATCCAACCCTCATGAAAAATCGAGCAAATTCTTGAGATAGATGCTCTCGATATGGAGGTAGCAAACGTAGGCGCACGCCATAAGTGCTCATAGAATTTATCAACCATCTGAAAGGAAGACTGTAGACCTCGCGAAAGCTTGCTACTACAGCTTCTCTCTTAAACTGTGGAATGTCACATTTGCTCAACAGACGATAGCCAACTGTGTTCCCCCGGCGCAACTCTTCAAACCCATCGTCCTCTCCATAATATGGGTACTCCTTTTGAAAAGAGCTTAACGACCAATAAGGACAAACAACGATAAATCGAATCTTTTTGAACTTTATGTCACAAGATTGGCTCAGTACTATAACGTTATACCGTTCTGGCTTAACCTCGATATCAGATTCATCCACTATTTCAAACAAAGGGATATCTTCAGGAGGGGGGAAAAATAGGCACTTTTCAATGAAATCGCCTTGCTGTAGATCGTCGGTGCTGGTGACGACACCGTACCAAGGATAATCTCTCGTCAAAAGTCGCCAAGGATAGTCTCTCATCAAAACTTAGTCCGGCTTTATTTTGAATGGCTTGGCGTCCGATATTTCCTTTATTCTAACACGTACGGTCCATTTATCGATAGGAGGCAGGTCGACAAAGACATTGTGCTCGATTAGCTCCCGAGACACTCTGATTTGAGCACGCTTTTTTTTCAAAGATGCACCCTCTGTGTCCGTGATAATATGCCACTCATCAGAGGACGCAGTCGTTCTGGCACCGAACATGCCCGTAACGACTGGGTTATAAATTTCCCTTACCTGAATCTTACGGACTGTTGACGTTCCTTCAACGAAAGATTCCCCCGTCTTGCGCTTTCCTTTGTGGGGTGGAACATTCCATATCTCGCGCATGCGGCCGACTACGTCGACTCCGCCCATCGACTGTGGGCTTTGGTCGTTAAAGAAAAACTCGCTCACACCATTAGGATCCTTGTAATCTTGTGAGTGTTTCATTCAAATGTCCTCGGAATTTAGCAGCTTGGCAACTTAGAGAGCCAATCATCTGTTAGATCGTGGGCTTGATCTACCCATTTCAGTATGTCGCTTTTAGTTTTGGGAGCATCATCATCAATTGATTGAACTGTCGTTTCCCAAATAAAAGCGTCCGTAGTATTTTTTTGTCCTCGAGCTAACCTGAGGTTTATCGCTCCAGCAGGTTTTGACGATGGAAATACAAACCGCAAATCAAGAGCTAATGCTTTATCTTTCACTCCGGCATCAATGAACAGAGATGGACGCACTTTCACTTCAGTCCCCATCATATCGCCGAGGAACGCAAATATGTCATCCTCTTCATAGTTAAATTCTGTCGCATTCACACAGCGGAATATTGCTCTATTGACAGTGAGTTCGCCTTTTGGATATGCCTGAATAAGTGCATCTAGCACCTGCGGAACTCTTGCTTTGAAATCAGCCCAATCACATCTCTCAGTGTCATTGAGCGTTATAATTCCCGGTCCAAGTTGAACAAGCGGCCAACTATTCGCACTCTGTCTAAATCTATGTTGCACGACGTAAACTGCGATCTGACCCGGCATGGTTGAAGCTGGCAGTGGCTCGTGGAAGGGATATCCTTCAAGTTTATCATACACTCTCCCAACGAGTAAGTCGTAATGTGGATCTAAGAATACGCCTGGTGCGACTTGTTTAAGTTGCCACCATATCTCAAATATTACCTCTTCAAGGTATTTGTGAGGCTGCTTGTTCATTCTCTGATAACATCAATTCTGCTTGTGGTAAGGTGCTATCTCTAATGACCTAGTTATATAATCATTGTCCTTAGTTATTACGTGTCGTTGTACTCCGCTTAACTCCACTAGTTTTGCGTCACCTTTTGAACCGATCCCTTAGATCGCTCCGAATCGAAAAAAGAATGGCCCTAATTACCGTTGAAGAAGCCGCTCGGCCCGATTACTCTAACCGGGATATTTGAGCGTCGCTCTAATTGGACTTCTTTGCGGCTCTGAACTCCTTTTCTAGTCTTTCGTAATCGAACTTTGACTTGTGGAATTGAAGCCACTTTAAGAATGCTAGTTGGTCTAAAAATTCCTCCGACTGATATTGTTGGATCAACCAATTGATCAACCCTCCTACCAACAAACTGAGCTCTCCAAGCTCTCTGTCGAAGATTTCTATTTTGCCTCCGTGTGTGATGTGGCTGCGCTTGCCATACATGTCGAGCACCAATTTTTCCGCCGCTCCGCGTATCCTATCACGATTTTTCTGTTTTGGTGGCAAATTTGCAGCGTATGCAGTAGCTACGCTTTCAGCAATGGCATGGCTAATGCCCCCTTCTGTGCTCCGCTTGTCGAATTTGTCCTTACTTGGGATGACGCTCTCCAAGCACGTGATGAGGCTCAGCAGTTCGTTCTCTTTCTGTAGCTGGGTCAGGGAATCAGCAAACCAATGCACACCCAAAAGAAGCGCTTGTTGAAAGTCGGTCAGTACAGGGCATTTTAGCAGTTCTGCCATCCGAAGAAAGCCGCTTTCTCGCAGAGATCGTATATTTTCTGCGTTCCAATCAAAGCGAAACAACGGCCCTTTTGCGGCATTGCGAAGCGTGATCCTAGTAGATGAGGAACTCATTATCAGCGCGGTTTCAGGAGTATAGGTAATTACCTCTCCAAGCGGGCCGAGGCCAGCTGCCATTTTTTTCCCCTTCTCTCTACTGTATAAGAAAAAGGTAGCACAACGCAGCCAATCGAGAGAGCGACGAGTCTCATCATATGCGCGCTCAATAGCTCTTTCCGGTTCCGCAACGACGCGATACTCGGCACACACCTGGCCCTTTATTCGATCGAGGCTGTTTTGGCGAAGCATATCCACAAGTTGTTCTTGTTTGGGCGCTTTTTTGGGAGCCTTCGCGCGGATGTTTTCAAGCACGTCAATCGTCTCGCGAATTCGCGTATCGTTCATATACATCAACGTGAGGTTGCCAATGGTAACTCTAGCATCGGATGGCGCGGGATCGCTTCTAAACCCGGCGATTGGCACTATAACTATGTTTTCGGCCGAATAGCTGTCGAGACGATCAACTAATTCATTAAAAAAATGGGAAACGCAGCCCTCAATAGTCCTCTCATTTGCTTCCTCTTTTGCTGCGTTTGCTATCAATTTTTGAAGTTCTTTGTCAAGATATCTCTCTGAAAACCTATCGCTCCAATTGTGAAATTGAGAGAGGCCTTCCAGCACTTCGGTATACAATCTGGCGGTCTGGTCGATCAAAGTGATCGCAATGCCATCTTCGATAAAAAGTTTGGCATCGCTATCGCTTTTGAGCTGTCCAAGATCGCCGCGATGACGAATTATAAATGAAATTTTTTTTATGAATGGCCTCTTAGATTCCTGTGAACCCATAAAAATTCCCCTCAGCCAATTCAGTGCTTGTTTCGGAAACTGTTTGACTGCACATGGGTCACGATACCTTTTTATATCCTACTTATTTACATCGACCAAGCTATACTACATGATGAGCCAACCACGAAACAGGTTTATCAGTTCGGTGGCCAAAAATTGAGTGTAGTGAGGCATTTCCGCCATAGATGATCTTGCGTTCGATGCACGAAACAGTATTATGATGGGATGCACCGCTGAGAGAATAGATGTCGAGAGGGGCTTTGACTCGCACCCCGTCACCTCGAACCTGCAGATGTATCTGAGGGCTGCTCCTCCGGCCCCACAAGTAGGTCGAGTAATTAGAAGTCATTCCAACTCTAGGTCGATCTCCCATCTTGTCGGCAGTTCGGGATGATCGAATGCCGCGTCTATATCCTCAGCTTTGAATACTGATTCTTGTGCCTCCGCAAAGTGGTTATAATATTCTTGCTTGAATTCCCAATCGAGCATGCGCCGCTTCTCCTCAATGACAAACGCCTTCGTGAATCTCGGACACTGATCGGCATTGATCTCAATGCCTTGCCAACCCTCGAAGTTCTCATGCTGAAAATCATTCCATGCTTCCCAATAAAAGCCGCGTTTTCCATGCGGAGTTGAGAGCAGAATGATCCGGCCATTGCTGACAGCCAGCATAGGTCTCGCATTTGTGTACGATCTCTCAAGAACCTGCGCCGCTTCGTCAATAATCAGGAGTGAAACCGACGAGAATCCCCGGATGCTATCGGGCGCTTGGCCGGTGAGTGTGACGACCCGCGAACCGTTTTGCAGTTCAAGCCGGTGAACAGTCTCGGTGATCGAGAGAACCGGCTTGGCGATCTGCCGATAATAGTCGTGCACCTTGCGGAACGTCTCCGCGGCTTGTTGGAGCGTGTGACTGATAATAATGACCATCGCCTTCGGAGTGTAGAGGGCTTGGTGAAGGGCAATAATCGCCACGATTGAACTCTTGCCGGTTTGCCTCGCGCAGTTGAGGATTATACGCTTAGAGTCAGACCTGAGAACGTCCTCCTGCCATGTGTCGGGATCAATGCCGAGTGATTGCGCAAATTTGACGGGATTAATCGCGCGAGACAGCTCGCGGAATAGGTTGCCCTCACTAGCCGCCATCGTTTGACTCCTCGGCAAGTGCATCGAGGGCATCAGAGAGCGCTAATCGGGCTTCGGGATACGGGAGCAACTTCTCAACAATCACTTGCTTTAGCCGGACAAACTCAGGATTCACCACGAAGTTCATTTGTGGCCCGGTGTTCACCTGGCCCGTTACTTTCGCGATCAGATCGAGTTGCCTGATCTCTGTTTGCAACGCAAGGAGTGCGTGTTTCCTGTCACAATCCGCAAGAGAATCACGTAGTATGTCGAGTATTGTTTGATGTGATGTCGTCAACGCATTAACGACGTTCAAGTCCGCAACCTCGGCGGGTTCGGGCTTCATTGACTCGCGTATCCGCGCAGGGACGCAGTTGCGCACGTGCCTCGACACGGCTGATTTGTCTCAGCGGAGCATCCTGGCAACCGCTGACATGCTTAGCTCCTTAGACGCAATCTTTTGCTCAAGCTCCGCTCGCTGTGGGTGCTTGCACATAGTGCAGCGTGGTCTCGGTTGCGACGGTTGCGCTTTAACTGCCACGTTTTTGTTTACTCCTTTCGATGATAAGCGCGACGTTTTTCAATCGATGCAGACCGTTCGCTCCGCTAAAATCGATTGTATTTCAGAATCGCACTCATTGAGCCGGTTGATCTCGTACTCGATATTGCGACCCAGCCATTGAGGATATCGCTGACGGATGTGTGCTGCGACCGCGGCAACAAAATAGTTGCAGTTTGGCTTCTTTCCATGCTGCGGAGAAGGCCACGCGATCATTGTCTCATGGATAGTTCGAACTAACTCCGCATGATCAAAGACAGTTGGGCAGTTAGGCCCCTCTTTTCTTATTTCTCCTTCATGCAAGGAGGATTCATTAGAACTTTTCAGATTTGTGCTCTCTAACTGTCCATCTGTCCGGAGTGAGAACACCTCATCAGGCTCCTCATCCTCTTTGAGCAAGCGCAGTCCGACAGAATAACGGACGTCTTTGACTTTTTCCTTCCCAAAACCGAGCCCTTTCAAATATCGTCCCAGCGAAACCGGGGTCTTGACCTTTTTTGTGTCGTACCCCTTACGGGCATCACTAAACAGATCCCACAAGTCCCGCACTGCCACGCGATAGGGTTCCCCGGTAATTGCATCCTTGCCCACTCGGCACTCATTTTTCAGAAACTCGTAGATAGGACTCTGAGCGGCCTTGTAATCGAACCGAGCAGTTATTATCGCAGGCGGCGCATGTAGGCCGTTAATACGCCCTCTGTCGCTGAGGTTGTACCACTCAGTAGCGCCCTGAAGTATCTCGGCCAGTATCGCAGCTCGCGCGTCGGGATCCGTCATGAAGTACTGTTTAAGGCCCTTATCTTGTTGATCCTCGGGGATTTCTACCTGAAACGGGATCGGATAAAGCCGACGCCAAAACCCGTCCTCCTCTTCCGGGTTGTAACGCACTTTAGCGCGATGATTCGCAGCGCACCACAACTTAAACACCGGCACAAATTCTATGAGATCATTGCTAAACAGCGCGCGCGCTGCATATGGCTCTCCTGAGACGAGCGTGTTTAAGAGCGCTGAGTCCCATCGCATATTTTCACTCACTTCGATGCATCTGATAAGGCGGGCCCCCCGGAGTCTCAATAACTCCGGACGCGGCCGGCCCTGAGAACCGTCTCCCTGTATCAAAAACGTGCTAAATGGCTCCCCTTTGCCATAAGAACCCATGGCAGAACGTATGGCCTCTAAGAAAGTACTTTTCCCCGTTTGAGGGCCTCCAAAACAGTAGAACAGCGCCTCCTCGTTCGTGAGAGCTGTCGCGCTATATCCCACCGCTACTATTAGAAATGCCCGTACACGTCCGTTTGGTTGCACTTTTTCTAAGAAAGCGTCCCATTTGGAGTTTTTCGCTCCCTTGACGTATGGCCCGGTAATAAGCGTACAATAATCCTCGGGATTATGATATGGGCGCAATTCTCCCGTCGCTACTTCATACGTCCCGTTCTCGCAGTTGACAATAAGTGGATTGGTGTCAAATTTTAGAGCGCTGATCTCAAGATAGCCCTTTGCCCGGTCTACCACTGCATCAAGGCGAACTTTGAAACTCGATGCTCGCGCCCAGCTATTGAGTTCGGCGGCTATTCGTTGTTTCTTCTTCGCCTGCTCCTGTGTCTCCTTGCCCGCCAGTCGCCCGGCCTCGGCTGCTTCGTAACGAATTATTGTGACGACTTCTCTTGCTCGATGTTTGATCGCGGTCGTCGAGATCTCTGTCCAATATTTACCGTTGTACTCAAGCCATTTTCGCGTCTCCGTACAGTAGCGGAGAGTATCGCCATATTTTGAGCAAAATCGCTCTGCATTAGCAATATCGTCACAACCGCGAATCTCTATTTTTATTGCGCTCCCGTTAGGTTCTATAACGACCGGCTTGTTATCCTGCGGAATCATGCCTTCGTGGCGCAGCACTTCCAAGCACCGTTTGACTGCGTCCTCGTCGAGCGGGCCTGCATCTTCACATGATATGAAGCCCTCACGGACTGCGATCCACGTCAACGGATCTCCGCCCGTGTGGTGCCGATAACAGCACCAAAGATTGAGACCAGGATTGACGAACAGGTTGCCGTCGCCTGTTGCATCGTGTATCGGGTGTTTGATTAGATAGCCGTCTCCTACCTTTCGCGCGTTGCTCGGCAAAGTGAGCACATCGCTCATGGTGATCCCATACTCTTCGCAGATAGATCGTCCCGATCCTCGCGGCCGCAAACATGCCCAATCTTCGGGGCTCGATTGTTCTTTGATACAGGGTTCTATCCATCGAGGAGGCAATTCGATCCGGCCTATGTCGGTCACGATCACGTACGGCCGCCCGTTGACGATGCTCGGAGGCGCGACGACATAACCCTTGACTTTCAAGTCAATGCCGTTCGCTAGTTGCCCTTTGAGTCGCGCATCGTTGAACGCTGACGGGAAATTGAAATAGTAATGAAGTCCGCCGTTCGCTGTCTCAATAGTGTAGGTCGGCGGGAGCTCTCCATATTCGGCTTCCAGTTGAGAGAACGATCGCTTGCCGTCGGAGTCATGCATATCGACGTCAATGACGAGGAGGTTGCTTTGGGACCCAGTCAATATGCCGATGTTGGCTTTGGGACTCTGAGCCCACCATGCTTTGATCGTCGTTGCGTCGTTTGTCGCGTCTTTGAATCCGTGCGGAACAAGGTTCGTGAGTGGTCCCTTTGAGTAAGGTCGCAACGGGATAACCTGCAAACCACGCGCAGCGTAGTTTAGAGCCGCATCGAGCATTTTGCTGTCAGTCGTGCCCGAACCCCCCTTCCGTTATTTCCCGTAACTTCTCTTTGTCAGCACGTTCAGCGCGGAGTATGTCCTCGTAAATGGACACGTCGTAAAACTCGAAAAATGCAGCTTTGTAAAGTTCCCGGAGTATATTAGGAGGAAGTGCGTCGAGTTCTACCTGCATGAGCTGACCGTAGTCTCGAATGAAGCCTGCTGCACGTGAATCACTTTTTTTTCCCGGGTTTACAGGCAGATTATACGCTCTTACCTGTTCAGCATTGAGCGCGATGCGCTGCACGCAGTCAAAGCAGCTGCGTCGCTCTTCGAAGTCTCTCAATATATCTACGCCACTCGGATCGAAATCACCGGCATAGATAAGCACAGCCTCACGCTCATTATTCGAAACATTAGCAATGATTTCGTCGACATACGTTTGCGATGAGTATCCACCAAGCGGTGTGATTGCGACACCATATTTGTCAAACCACTGCCTCAGCTGTTGCACCATTCCGTGCTTTACAACGCCGAAATAGACCGAATACTCCTGCTTTTCATCGCGGTTGCGTGCGTATCTCTTGGCAAGCCCTTCCAACGCATCCTGCGGGCTATTGAACCCTTCAAAGCGGTGAATATCGCGCGTATGATCAATTAGCTGCGGAAACTCCCCATTTCGACGAAGTTCGGCGGTGACCTTACTGAGCGTTTTGTAGGCATTCTGACTGTTTGGTATCGCCCTTTCAACGACCAAGCGGTAAAACAGCTGTCGGAGAGTAACACCGGTGTCATAAGAACGCACGATTTCAGCAGCTCGGGCAGTTATCGACGCCATGAAATGCTCATAACCTCGCCTCCATCAGCATATCAAACCCTGAGATCAGCGCGGCGAGTTCGTCGGCTCCGTTCGACAGCAGCAAACAGTATTCGTCGTCCTCGGGATCCGCAGAATCGAGGGTCCTGCACACGTGTGCATAGACTCGCCGGATATTCTCAATCAGGACGTAGTCGGGAGATGCTCGTCTAACCTTCGCGTCAGCGGATGCCTTTTTATGGTTCGAATGAGTTTTGCTACTCGACATAACGGGCACCACCATTGCTTCGTATGTCTATTCCCATTCCGTTCCCGTGTTCCCGCACGGCTTCTTTCTCTTTTTCTTTGCTCCCAGTTGAAGCGTCGTCTCTTACGAAAAACCAAACCTGATGATCTCTCGTTCTCTCTTGGCTCACGACTCCTTTTGCCATCAATTGAAGAAGGCGGACGCGAATTGAGGGAACGGTAATTCCTACTAAATCTGCCAGCTCTCCCGCCTTGGTTTTCCCGCGTCTTGCCATGAAGTCGATCATTTCAATATCGATCTCGTCTATCTTCATTTTTAGCCCCCGTTCGTGTTAATAACAAAGAAACACTTATTGACTAACAGGCATATGGGGTAACATAGGCGAGCAGGCCAAGTTGTGCTTTGAACGCGATTCAGTAGATTTGAGCTTAATTAAAATGGAAGAGAGTAATATTAGGAATATCGTTTCTCAATTGGAGGCCATTATCGGCGTTAAAATACCAGAAGGGACACTGCGTCGGTGGGCTTCAGAAGGACTGATCCCGAAACCTGAGTTGGAAGTAAGAGGAGACAAACAGGACCGCTTGTGGCTATGGCCCCCAGCTACTGTTGAGCAAGCCGCTGTCGTCTACACGCTTCGCAATAAAGATTTGCCTTGGGGTAAAACGGCGAAGGGTTGGCCCAGAACGAAAAAAGGGAAAAACGCAACAATATCAAGAAACATGCTTTTAGAAGCGAAAAAAATGGTACAGCACCTTTACGCGTCAGTCAACAAAGGCAAAATTGAATCTGCAGACGTGAGTGACATGTTTCACCTGTTAAAGGCCGTCACATTATTGCCAAATGGCGGGTGCATGTTCGGTGGCTATGCGATACATCCTGTTTTTACCGCGTGGGTAACCACGTTAGAGAAGATAAGACGCGGTAAACCCCTTGTTGAGCCATTGAAAGTCCTCTTTAGCTGGCGCGTCGACATTGAACAAGAAGATGATGAGGAATCACTCAAGTTGAAATACATGGGCATTACGGTCGAACCTTCCAAGTGTGAAATTGTCGGCTTCTCCATTGGAAAGTTTACTGCAGGGGCTTGGTTAAAGAAGTTTGGTACAGAGCCGATTGATTGGGAAAACGCGCAACGCGAAAATCTTGTTTTGACGTTAGACAACTTGGCCCAGGTGCAAGAAGATGCCCAGCATCAACAGATTATCGTGACGGATCCGTTCACAAGAGTTACGATTGCAATCAAGAGGGCCGATCCTGCAGAATGGGGACCGCCTCCGTGGGAAACGTGATTATTGACGGAAAAGTTGCTTCGCAATGCTTACACGCGAACGTGCGCCAAGATTGAACTGAGCGCTTTGCATTGAGTTGGGCTGACGCTGGCCGAACTTAGATGGTGTGTGGGCCACACTTCGCTGCACAAAATGTGTCGATTATAGGCAGGTTAAAGACGTTAACTGTCGACTTACGAGAGTTTAGGCGAAGTATGTTTTTGTCGCCGAACCAACAGAGTGCCGTCTCTTCACAGCAGGAGGGTTTAAGTGACTCAAAGCCGTAAAAACAGACCGAAAACATCGCAACACAATGATACCAGTCAGACAAGGTTGCGTGAAGTCGACGTCGAGAAAGAACTCGACACATCGACAAATCAATCGTCTAACCGTCAGCTGTCTGAAACCACAATATCAACCGCGCAACTCAGCGGCGAGAGCCTCGACGTGTCAGCCCTCGAAACGTGGCTGTGGGAGGCTGCCTGTACCATTCGCGGCGCAGCTGACGCCCCAAAGTTTAAGGATTTCATCCTTCCGTTGATCTTTTTTAAACGATTATCTGACGTGTTCGACGATGAATTCGCACAGTATTCAATGAAATATGGCAGCGAAGAAGCAGCACGAGAGATTATTGAAGCCGATCATCTCGATGCCCTCAAAACGGGCCATACTCCCATCGTGCGTTTTTATATCCCTTCTGAGAACTGCTGGAACGCTATTCGCAATCACCCGGCAGACGGATCACTCGGCGAATTTGTAACCGATTGCATGCGCCGTGTGGCACAACTTAACCCCGATCTGCGCGGTGTGTTGGATGTCAGAGACTATAACGAAAGGCAAAGCGGTCAGCGCACTTTGGATGATGACCGGTTGGCCGGCCTTGTTCAAGTGATAAGCCAACATCGGCTAGGATTGAACGATACTGAGCCTGATGTTTTAGGACGTGCGTACGAATATCTGCTGCGAAAATTTGCTGAGCCCGGACAGAGTGCGGGGGAGTTCTATACACCTAAAGAAGTAGGATGGCTGATAGCCCACTTAATCAACCCAGAGCCACATACCACAATCTACGATCCCGCGTGTGGATCGGCAGGGCTTCTCATTAAGGCACGCCTACTATTCGAGCAACGAAATCCAGATCAACGGAGTGCAGCACCCCGATTGTTCGGGCAAGAACTGAATCCAACTACGTTTGCAATGGCGAAGATGAATATGTTTTTGCACGATTACACTGACTCCTCATTTGCTATTGGCGATACATTCCGTAATCCGGGGTTTACAGAAGGGCACGCCCTCAAACATTTTGACTACGTTGTAGCCAATCCGATGTGGAATCAAGATGGCTATGACGACAGCTTTTATGATAACGATGCGTGGGATCGATTCTCTTACGGCGCCCCGCCGAAATCATTCGCGGATTGGGGATGGGCGCAGCATATGTTGTCCTCGTTGAACAAGGACGGACGCGCAGCTATCGTTCTCGATACGGGGGCGGGATCCCGGGGCTCGGGCAGCAAAGCTTCCAACAGGGAGAGAGACATCCGCATGAGCTTTTTGGAGAACGACTTCGTAGAGGCGGCTATTCTTCTACCTGAGAACCTTTTTTACAACACGACTGCGCCCGGCATGATCATGCTGTTCAACCGAAATAAGCCGCCTGAGCGCAAACAGCAGATTTTGCTCGTTAATGCATCGGCGTGCTTTGTCAAACAAAAGCCGAAGAATGTCCTAACCGACGAAGGAATTGCTGCTATTTCCAAGGTCTATAACAAATGGGAAGCGGTTGACAAGTTCAGTAGAATCGTCACATTGCAAGATTTAGAGAGGGTCGACTATAATCTAAGTCCATCGCAATTCGTTAACATTGCTGACGAAGTCGAGCACCGACCACTGAGTGAGATACTAGTAGATTTGACTGCAGCAAGTTTTGAGCGAGAACGAGCTGATGAAGCGCTTCAGCTCGTATTGCAGACGCTAGAACTATACACTGAGAAATAGTGCCCGAAGATCGACGCGATCCGGTTACGGGACTAGCAGATCGGCCTCAGCTGACCGTAATTGAGTCTTTGCTAAACGAGCTGCCCCCTCATTGGAAGCGCATACAGTTGAAAGACGCGCTGACTTACATACGCAACGGGCTCACGGTGGAGCAAAACAAAGATCGCACAGGTTATCCGATAACACGAATAGAAACAATAACAGATGAGTGTGTTGACGCAACTAAGGTTGGATACGTTTCAGGAGTTTCGTCTGCAGCTATTGAAAGCCATCGGCTGCAAATTGGAGATATCCTGCTCAGCCACATTAACAGCGAGCCCCAAATAGGCCGGACTGTAGTATTTGAGGGACGCCCCCCGTTGTTAATTCACGGGATGAACTTGCTGAGATTAAAAGTGGATGAACGCGTAGTTTTACCCTCGATGCTTAACTACATTTTAATTTTCTACAGAATTCACGGTGCATTTATATCAATTGCGTCGAGAGCGGTCGGACAAGCCTCTATAAATCAAGGTCGAGTCGAATCGATAAAGATTGCAGTTCCGCCGATGTGCGAGCAGCAAGCTATAGTCCAAAGATTGCGGTTGCTGCAAAATGCTAAGCAATTGCGAGAGTATGAAATGAAGCTCGAGGGTGAGCGAAAAGCTGCTATGCTACATCACCTTTTCACTTATGGTACACGAGGAGAGACGACGAAGCAGACTGAAATTGGCGAGATACCCACAAGTTGGGACATAATAAGTATCTCTAAGACTTTAATTAGGAAGCAATACGGCTTATCTTCGCGCGGCTATCCAAGTGGGCAGTATCCCATCTTGCGGATGAATAATTTAGAGGGTGGGAAAGTAAACACATCCGATCTGCAGTTCGTGAACCTCGACGATATCACTTATAGAAAATTCAAATTGGATAAAGAAGATCTGCTCTTTAATAGGACGAATAGCCAAGAGAAAGTCGGAAAAACGGCGTTGTTTGATATTGAAGGAGATTTCGTTTTTGCATCGTATCTAATTCGTTTAGCCGTAAAAAAAGATATTGTATTACCTGCTTACCTGAATGCCTATCTCAATTGGGATGCGAGCCAACTACGCCTGAAGCGGGAGGCTTCGCGTGGGGTTAGTCAATCAAACATTAATGCTACAAAACTAGGTAGGTTTGTCATTGCTGTTCCTAAACTAAATGAGCAAAATACAATTTCCGAAATCTTGCGATCTTGCGATGCTAAGATCGAAGCCTTAAAAAATGAGACTAAGTTGCTGAGCGAGCTATTTGCGACATTACTCGAAGAATTAATGAAAGGTAGACTCTCTGTCGAACCCCTTATGGAAGTAGCAACGTAATGAGCGAAAAAATCACTGTGCAATTCCCTATTCTAAAATATGTTGATCAGATTGGGTGGGATTGCATAAAACGTGCTGAAGCCCTAAATCTCCGCGGCGAAGAAAACAGCTGTTACTTCACAGACATAATTAACTCCCAGCTCTTGAATCTCAATCCTGACGTTATAAATGCAGAACGAGCAGAAGAAATTATTCGTCAGCTGAATTTGCTAAGACCGACAATTGAAGGCAATCAAGATGCTCTTTCATGGCTTCGAGGAGAGCGTTCAATTTTCGTTCCTGCAGAGAAGCGCGAGCGCAACCTCCGCCTTATCGACTTTGCCCATCCCGACAATAACATTTTTCAAGTCACCTACGAATGGCGTCAGAAAAGCCTTTTCGGGACGAATCGGGCTGACATAGTCTTTCTGATCAATGGTATACCTGTCGCTGTTGCAGAGACCAAATCCGCTACAAGGCCAGAGGGATTGGCTGAAGGTATCGAACAAATACGCAGGTATCATCGCGAATCACCGGAACTCTTCGTCCCGACTCAAGTTTTTGAAGTAACCCACCTCATTGACTTCTACTACGGTGTGACGTGGAGTACCAATCGCAAGAACATTTTCAATTGGCGCGAGGAGGAGCAGGGTGATTTCGAGCATAAGGTCAAAGCGTTTTTCGACCGTGAACGATTCTTGAAAGTGCTTCACGATTATATTATATTCCTTTCAAAAGACGACGTCCTGACAAAGGTAATTCTGCGCCAACACCAAGCGCGAGCGGTCGAGAAGGTTATTAACCGCGTGCATGACCCAACGAAACGACGCGGACTCATATGGCACACCCAAGGTAGCGGCAAGACATATACGATGATCACTATTGCCTCGAAGCTGCTTCGAGAGGTGAGAAGCGGGGAGAAGCCGACCGTGCTTATGCTGATCGACCGCAATGAACTTGAGGCCCAGCTCTTCAAAAACATCGACGCATACGGGGTGAAAACGGTCGAGATAGCAGATAGCAAAGCAGATTTGCAGAGGATCCTCAGATCAGATTTCAAAGGCCTTATCGTCTCCATGATCCACAAGTTCGAAGGCATCCCCCCTAACATAAACACGAGCGAGAATCTTGTTGTGCTTGTTGACGAAGCACATCGTACAACAGGCGGAGATTTGGGCAATTATCTGATGGCAGCTCTGCCTAACGCGACGTACATCGGATTTACAGGCACACCTGTCGACAACATCTCGCGAGGCAAGGGGACGTTCAAAGTATTCGGCGGAGATGATGAGAAGGGCTATCTTGATAAGTACCCAATCGCCGAGTCGATTGAGGATGGCACGACAGTCAAGCTCAACTATGCAATTGCTCCCTCAGACATGCTTGTGGATACTGCAACGCTAGAGCGAGAGTTCTTCGACCTAAAAGAGACTGAAGGAATCAGCGACGTGGAAGAGCTTAACGGCATCCTGAATCGAGCAGTCAAGCTTAAAGAAATGATGAAATCGAGCAATCGTATAGATAAAATCGCAAAGTACGTTGCTAACCATTTCACCGAAAATGTAGAGCCGATGGGATTCAAGGCGTTTCTTGTCGGTGTTGACCGGGCAGCGTGTGCGCTCTATAAAGAAGCACTCGATACGTACCTCCCTTCAGATTATTCGCAAGTCGTCTTCTCGCCATCTCACAACGATCCTGAGCGGCTCAAGCGCCATCATCTGACCGAAGATGAGGAGAAGGCAGTGCGAAAAGCGTTTATCAAGAAAGAGGAGGATCCAAAAATCTTGATCGTCACTGAGAAGCTCCTCACCGGATTTGATGCTCCTATCTTGTACTGTATGTATCTTGATAAGCCGATGCGCGACCACGTTCTGCTACAGGCGATTGCTCGCATCAATCGGCCCTATGAGGATGAAAGTGGACTTGTTAAGCCGTTCGGCTTTGTATTGGACTTCGTTGGCATCTTTGAAATACTCAAGAAGGCCCTCGCATTTGATTCCGATGTTGTTGCATCTGTCATTCAGAACATCGACGTGCTCAAGCAGCTTTTCGCATCACTTATGAGCGAGAGCGGACCCAAGTATATGGCCCAATCATCAGGATGGGACGATAAGGCGAAGGAGCGCGCAATTGAGGCATTTAAGACTAAGGATGTTCGCGAAGATTTTTTTAGGTTTTTCCGGCAGGTGCAAACCCTTTACAACATCCTTTCGCCTGATGCATTTCTCGGGCCCTACATTGGGCAGTACCTCGCGCTTTCTGAGCTCTATGCGCTAATTCGGAACTTTTATTCGAGCCGCCCTTATGTTGACCGCGAAGTGACCGCAAAAACGAAGGAGCTTCTGCGAAAGCAGACCGGAATTGATTTCATCGATCCGCCGGGGGCCATTTATGAGTTGGGGCCAAAAGAGCTTGCTGAACTCAAGAAAAGCGATGCGCCGACAACGGTGAAAGTACTCAACCTAAGTAGGATCCTCAAAGAGACTATCAACAAGAAGGGAGAATCGAAGCCTTTCGTATTAAGCATTGGCGAGCGTGCAGCCGCGGTGGAGCAATCATATGATGCGCGCATGCAGTCGTCCGTAGAGGCATTAGACGAGGCAGAGCGACGTAAGTTAGAGGCGTTTGAACAAGAAACCTTGCATGAGTACGAAAATCTTGCAGAGGAATATATCGCTGCCGACGCTGAACGTCGCCGACTCGAGCTCGACGAGAATACGTATGCGATATATACCGTACTTAAGCTAGTCAATGAAGAAAATGCAGTCGCAACAGCTCAAACAATAAACGCATTGTTTCATGACCGTGCAGATTATCAATGGGATAACAAGCAAGAGATGCAACTACGAGCCGAGATCTTTAAGACCCTGCGGTCTATCGTGGGCACTGAAAAGATGATAGAAGTAACAAACACGCTCTTACGATTGAAGAGAATATGATGTTTGAACAACATGTGCGACTGTCCAATCCTAATAGCACATGGCACAGCGCAGATGATTTGAAAGCTGCAGCGTATGCGTGGGCAGAACGGATAAACATCAGGTTAATACAGGTAAGCGTCCGGAAAATGCGGCGAAAATGGGCATCAATCTCGACTGCTGGTCGTTTAACTTTGAGCTTAGACTTGCTCCAAATCCCTAGGGAGCTTGGGGAGTTTGTTATCGTTCACGAGCTTGTACATCTTCTCGTTCCAAATCACGGCAAGGTGTTCAAGAGTTTCATGCTAGCTTATTTGCCCGATTGGGAAGAGAAAAAGCGACTGCTGCAGAACTACCGATGACTGCTTGAGGTGAGCAATGAACAATTGCGAAGGCTGAATAGTGTGACAGGACTTTTCATTTGGCATTTCTTTTCTCAAGTTTTGAAAACTATGCGTCCCCAATATTGCATATATGCGTCGTAGACATTTTCAGGCAGCGGGTGCTTGTAGTGCTTCCAATCGACGCCACTGACACCATGCGTCATGATATACGCCCGGTTTGATTGATCCCACTGAACAATGTCGCCGTATTGTTCAGCAAACTTCCTTAGATCGCCCATAACAATGCGAACGTTGCTTCCCAAGAGTCGAACGTCGTGATACCGCAGGCATTGCTGAAACGATAATTGCTTAAAAGCGAGCGCATCGTCCGGTCGACCATCCAGCACAGGCAGTATCGCTTCAACAACTTGGGGATGAAGGGGGCAATAGTGTTGCATGCGAATTTTATCTTGCCACGGAAGGACGTCGACAACAGGCTTTTTCATCTTCACTGCCTCCCTAAATTGCCCAACAGAAAGTCTTGCAATCGTCGCTAAGGGTCGTTGTCCTGTGAATGCGCCAAACAATACCATCGCTTCATAGTTCAGGCAGTGATAGCCGTCAATGCCGCCGCTACGATATGCGTGCCCAATCGCTGCGAGTAAGTTCTCAACGTCTTCTTTGGTAACAATCCGGTCTGTCACGCACTTTTGCTCCTTGACCGACCGGGGGAGCTGCAAGAACAAGTCAAACGAGGCATATCGCTGATCGAGGCTGATCTTTGACATGTAGCGAAGAAATGCACGAGCGAACTGCAGGACTTTGCGTTTAGCGTCGATATCGCGATATTTTGCAAGGACGTGGCTGCGCAAGTAGTGCATTGTGGTTACACTCACAGTTCCTCGCGTAGCGCCCCACAACAACTCAGCTGACTTTTTCAACCACGTGACCGTCTTGGGCGACAGCCCAGCAGCCCGCAGTGTGAGGTATCCATCTAAGTCTTCTCGTGTGAACAGAAGCTTGAGATTAGATATGCCGGTGTGATTAGTTTGGGGATAGAGTTTACACTCGAGTTTACACTCGAGTTTACACTTTTTTCCTTGCGCTGAGTAGCTCCGCTGGTCAAACAGACGCAAAAAATGAGCGCCCGAGTCGGGATTTGAACCCGAGTCGGAGCCTCGACAGGGCTCCATGATAGGCCGCTACACTACCCGGGCTTGCGCACGCAAAGCGACCGCCTGACGCAGCACAGCTTACTAGCCAAGTATTGATAATAAAGCTTTCTGCGGCGTCATTCGTGCTTACATCTGCTTCTGACTGTTTCGTGGAATGTGGTGCACTTTTGGGAGGGATATCCGCCGAAGGGCATGCTACGCTTGCACATGGTTTTAAAACTTCTTCGCTCGGTTTTAAAACCGTGTCTTCTTTTGGCACACTATGTTCTGTCACGATGAGAAATGCTTGTTTTCCCTCGTGTTCAGTCTCAAAGACATCAGCTGTATCGCCGATTATTTCGAAACACTATTGAGGCAAGCGGAGTTGCGGATACCTTACGCCCTTTCGAGCAGAAAGAGAACCGATCTTGGATTTTCCTATGTGCTGCATAGCGATTCCACGTTTCAATCAACAATGAACGAGTATTATTCGGGCCTAGAATGGTAACTTATTCGGAAAAGCTAGCACATGGGATAATGCGGATTGTGCGTCGTGCGCTTCGTAATTGCTGATGCTGCGCGAATAGTAGGGTAGTCGCACGACAGCTTAGAGCTTTAGACGCTTATTCTTGCGCGTTCATCGGGGTGCAATTTGCGTGCCGCGTTGCGAGCGCATAATTCTTCTGTTTCGTCATATGCAACCACACGGGTCAGATACGGCGAACTTTTCTCGACTTAGAAGCCGTGCCCCGCCATTGTTTTTGATCTTCAATGAATAGAAGGGCTATAACTATTAATGGAATAACGATGCCAGCTGTGTAGCTCCAGTAAAATCCGTTCAGGTAGGTCAAATACCCGAAGCCAACCACCAAAATAAGCTGTAATATATATTCTAAGATCCTAAGCGGGCTCATCTCCCCCTCCTCGTATTCCGTTCTTGATTTCGTTCTGCCTAACTCAAAACTGCAGAGCACTTTGTCAACAGCGGCTTCTCAAGCTTAAGCTTATTGTTTAGACCAGAAGTCAGAAATTTATGACTACAATGAAATTAGCAGCATGGTGAATCGCGGCCGTGAATGGGTCGTGAATACATCCAGCTTTTTTTCTTTCACTTCAGCGCACTCTTGTGGTTGAGTTATCATCGCCAGCACAAAACACCTGTTGTGCAACGAATCCATCCCAAGACTGGCGCAGGCGACCAGAACCAGGCCCTCTATAACCTGTTCGATGCCTACATTCACACAATACCGGTCGAACAGCTCATAGAGAGCGTTGAACGGCCTGTCTAGACGTTAAATTAGGTATGTGGTGGCCCGCGAGCCTCAGAAGCAATTCAGCACGATTTAGCACTTAGCACACGCGGGGCACAGGATCGCCAAGTGGAGCATCGACAAACCGCGTTCCGCCAATACGCGTCATCATCAGGACTTTTTTGCCGGTTCTAACCTCGCCAATTATGGCAGCGTTTCTCCCGTAATTGGTCTCCTTGATCGCGTTGAGAGTTTCCTCAGCACTATCGGCTTCTACGCCGATAATCGCCTTCCCCTCATTTGCAACTTCCAGCACGTCAATGCCAAGCATTTCGGCCGCAGCCTTGATTGATTGATTAATCGGCAGAAGCTCTTCTTCGATAACGACCTCCACGCCGCTTTTGTGTGCCATGTCGTTAAGGGCGCTCGCCACGCCGCCCCTCGTGGGATCCTTCATTGCTGTTATTGCAGAAGAGTCAACGTCGAGCGCGGCCTTGACGGTGTGCCAGATGGGAGCGACATCCGAGCGCAGCTCCGTGCGAAAGTGAAAATCCTCTCGCTTGGCAAGCACTGCTATGCCGTGATCGCCGATCGTACCTGTGATGATGAGCTTGTTCCCGGGCTTAAGACCGCAGTCGCGCACCGGCTTCTCAACACAACCGATGCCCGCCGTGTTTATGATGATCTGATCGAGCGCACCCTTCTCCACGACTTTAGTATCGCCGGTCACAATCGCCGTGTCAACCTCCTGGGTCGCCTCGTCCATCGACGCCACAATCCGGCGCAAATCGCTGATCGCAAAGCCATCTTCCAGGACGATCGCACTCGTCAGCGCGAGCGGCGCCGCGCCCATCATCGCCAAGTCGTTAACAGTCCCGGATATCGACAGCCGTCCGATGTCCCCTCCGGGAAAGAAGATCGGCTTGACCACATGGGTATCTGTCGTGAGCACGAGATAGCCACCTTGTGCCAGCGGAATGGCAGCGCCGTCGTCCAACGATTCCAAGCCAATACCACCGACGTTCTTGTTGTTAATCTTCGTCAGAACGTCAGTAATGAGGGCGTTCATCATCTCGCCACCCGCCCCGTGGAGCAAGCTTACGCGTTCGTCGCCCTGTGTTCCTTGTGTTTGCATAATTCAGCTGCCTCGCCGTCTAGCTCTCGTCTTCGAGCTCGACCTCAAGATTCTTAATACTGATGCCCCGTCCTGAGAGCAGCTCGTACATGCCTCCGCACTTGGGACACACGTAGTCTTCGTCACCCAACGCACCCTCAAAGCCGCACTTGCACTTAGCAACGGCGGGAACCGTTTCTACCCTCATTTCGACGCCCTCAAACGGACCGCCTTCAGTAATCATCTCGAAGGAGAACTTGAGCTGCTCGGGGTTCACCATCGCGAGCTGCCCAACCTCGACGGTCACCGAGATCAGCCGTTTCACCG
>Ga0182021_10001049_pt1 | contig 31358 bp, 25 predicted proteins | sample 612E3MmetaG_FD_120493 | JGI IMG/M metagenome (GOLD analysis project Ga0182021, IMG submission 120493) | Permafrost microbial communities from Stordalen Mire, Sweden - 612E3M metaG (Illumina Assembly) | ecosystem: Environmental > Terrestrial > Soil > Wetlands > Permafrost | place: Sweden... | reverse complement strand
GATTATTTCCATTGTTCTGGGTCCTCCTGAATTGACGGTAAATTTCAGCAAGAGGTTGATGGAAAAAAATATATTTGTTTCGGCCATTCGTCCGCCGACAGTGCCGCAGGGAACCAGTCGCCTGCGCATTAATCTGATGGCTACCCATACGCAAGATGCTCTGGCGCGGGCTATTGATGCCATCGTGGAAATCGGTAAGGAAACAGGAATCCTAAATGATAAACGAAGTTAATTACAGAAAAACCATCAACGGAAATGGTGACGAAGAATGAATGAATGGCAGAAGAGGGATTTGCGTTATATATGGCATCCCTGTTCGCAAATGAAAGACTATGAAGATTTTCCGCCGATAGTTATCGAACGAGGCAAGGGCGCTTATCTGTATGATGTAGACGGAAAGTCTTATCTCGATGCTGTTTCTTCCTGGTGGGTAAATCTCTTCGGACACAGCAATGACAGAATAAATACGGCGATTTGCAAACAACTGGAAAAACTCGAACACGTTATTTTTGCCAATTTTTCCCATCAGCCCGCCATAGAACTTGCCGAGAAAATCGTTCGCATCACACCGGCAGGTCTTGACAAAGTATTTTTTGCCGACAATGGTTCTGCGGCGGTGGAAGTTGCCTTGAAAATGAGTTTTCATTATCACCAGCAAAACGGCCATCCCCGTAAAACCCGCTTTGTGGCGATTACCGATGCCTATCATGGTGAAACACTAGGCGCTCTTTCCGTTGGCAATCTTGACCTGTACAGTAAAATCTACAAACCCTTGCTGCTCAATACCTTTAAGGCTGCGGGGCCGGACTGTTATCGCTGCCCTTATGGCAAAAACCGTGATAATTGCGATACCGAATGTTTTGAGTCACTGGAACGAATTGTCGAGGATAATTCCGAGGAAATCTGTGGAGTCATTATTGAGCCCCTGGTGCAGTGCGCGGCCGGTATGAAAATCTATCCTCCGGTTTATCTGCAAAAGCTCCGGACGCTTTGCACAAAATATAATATTCACTTTATTGCCGATGAGATTGCAGTGGGTTTCGGCCGTACCGGTAAAATGTTTGCTTGTGAACATGCCGGAATCAGTCCGGACATAATGTGCCTATCCAAAGGGATTACGGCAGGCTATATGCCTTTTTCTCTGGTGGTTACGACTAGCCATGTCTATTCGGCTTTCTATGCAGAATATAAAGAGCTTAAAGCCTTTATGCACTCCCACAGTTATACGGGTAACGCCCTGGCCTGCGCCGTTGCCCGCGAATCATTGCGTATTTTTGCAGAAAACGATGTGCTTGTACAAAACGAAAGAAGGGCCAAAATCATTACCGATAAGGTAACCGCTTTGGCACAGGATCATTTGCATATTGGTGAATATCGTCATCTGGGAATGATCGGAGCGCTGGAACTGGTGGAGGACAAAATTTCCAAAAAAGCTTTTGATTGGCAAAAGAGAATTGGTTACGGAATATACAGGCTCGCGCTTGAAAAAGGCGTTCTGCTGCGGCCTTTGGGCAATGTTATCTATTTCATGCCGCCGTATATTGTGGAAGAAGATGATATCGACTTGATGGTTAGAGTTGCCTTTGAAGCGATAAATGAATATTTTAGATCATGAATCCCCAAGGATTTGATTCTTTATTGTGAGACTCAAATTTTAAAAGTGAAACGCATAACATAAAGGTCACACGTTAAAATTTGTAAGTCGAACAATCCCGCCAGAGGCGGAGGGTTTTATGCCCGTGGTTTCACTCTTTTCTTTTTTAAGAAAGCAAGTATTTTGTCGTGATAATAATAGGTCGCGATAAAAGTTGCCACGCCCAGAACAAGAATAACAACAAGAGCAATGTACTGTCCATTGCTGGCAAAAGCACCGGTAACAGAAAGCATGATTGTACCGAAGATGCGTCCGGCAGTGGAGATTACAATGAAAGTCCCCGTGGGGATAAGGCTGACACCCATGATGTAGCATAAATAATCCTTGGGAAATCCGGGGATGAGAAAAAGAAGGAAAGAAACCATGAGCCCTTTGTGTTCCATAAAGTGATTGAATTTTTCAAAAACCTCTTTTTTGACCACGTTTTCTAAAAGCGGCTCACCGAAAAATCTTGCCAGCATGAAAGCAATCCAGGAACCAAGCGTTAAACCAATTGTCGAATAAACGGTTCCCCAGAAAGGGCCGTACAGAATACCACCGATAATGCCGGTAAGTTCTCCCGGAATCGGCGCTGCCACAACTTGAATTACCTGAACAAAGATAAAGGTCAGTTCATCGTAAGGATGGTAGGACTTAATAAAATTCAATAATTTGTGTCTGTCTTCAAAAAATAGATACAGATCATAGTGGATGAATGCATAAACTGATAAGATGAGCAACAGGAGTAGGAAGAGAATCCTGAAAGTTAGACGTTTATTCATTGAGGAATTTGATTGATCCTATTTTTGATCTTTATTTTCAATTTTTTTTGTTTCGTCTTCCGGTTTTTTCTCCGGTTCATTCATCGCCTGCTTAAACCCTCTGATAGCCTTGCCGATTGAACCTCCCAGTTCCGGAAGTTTTCCCGGGCCAAAGATAATCAATACTATAATCAGTATGACGATGAGGTGCATCGGTTGAAAAAGTCCCTCAAACATTGTAATGCCTCCTATATCTTGTTCTATACTAACCTATAATATAATTTTTGTTTAGTCAAACTGATTGTCTTGGTTGATTATCGATTTTTACCACCTGGACTATAAGATAATACTTCTTTTAAATCATGATGTTTGACAATCAGACCAAAAAGGTTGACTTTAAAAAAACTATATGCAAAAAAACAAAATCTTTAAATTATTTCAACTAAAGTAAAATTTTTAATGAAGCAGGGATGGAGGATATTTTTATGGCTAAAGTTCCGCAAAAACTCGCAAGAAAAAAATCGGAAATTTATAAAGACGCGAACATCGCGAAGTTCGGCGAAAGAAAGCCGGACTTCACGATGATGGGCAGAAAAATAAAAAATCCGCATAAAAAATTCCGGGAAGTGGTTTGCGTGGAAGCCTGTCGGACTCCTTACGGACGGTCGGGCGGAGCGCTGAAGGATTTTTCAGCAATGGAGCTGGGAGCTCTGGCGATTAAAGAAATTCTGCGGCGCACCGAGGGCAAATTAACTCCCGCGGACATAGATTACATTTTCATGGGGCAAGTTGTCCCCGCCGGGTGCGGCCAGATACCGGGCAGGCAGGCCACAATTCTGGCGGGTGTGCCGGAATCGGTCCCTTCCATTACCGTCAATAAAGTCTGCTCCTCCGGCATTAAAACAATTGATCTGGCGTTTCAGATGATTCTGCTGGGGCGTGCCGAAATCTGTATTGCGGGCGGTCAGGAGAGCATGAGCAACTGCCCGTTTGTTCTGCCGGACATGCGCTGGGGCGCGAAGATGGCTCTGCCCAACGGACGCGTTGTGGATTCGATGGTTTATGACGGCCTGTGGGACGCTTTCTACAACCGCCATATGGCCATTCACGGATCCGAAGTGGCTGACGAATTCGGCTTCAGTAGAGAAGAACAGGATGAATGGGCTCTCAACTCGCAGATGAATGCGGTGCGCGCCATGAATGAAGGGAAACTTGATGATGAAATTTTTCCGGTGGAAGTTAAGCAGGGCAAAAAAGTGATTGTATTGGACAAAGACGAAGGCCCGCGTCCGGAGACTACACTCGAAAGTTTAACAAAACTGCCACCTGTATTCAACCATTTGAGCACGGTTACCGGCAAACCGGGAAGTGTGACCGCCGGAAACGCCCCCGGTGTCAATGACGGCGGAGATGTCTGCCTTTTAATGAGCAGGGCAAAAGCCGACGAACTGGGCTTGAAACCAATTTTTACCATAGTTGATTACGCCGAGGTATCACAGCCGACCAAGGATATCGCCACCGTTCCGGGATTGGCGATCAAAAAGATTCTGGAGCAAAACGATATGACGCTCAATCAGATGGACGTCATTGAAATCAACGAAGCCTTTGCTGCGGTGGCGCTGGTGAGCTGTCGATCAATCCTGGGCATGTCCAAGGAAGACATGTTTAAGAGAGTTAATGTCAACGGCGGAGCGGTAGCCTATGGTCATCCCATCGGTGCAACCGGTGCACGTATTTTAATGACACTGGGCTATGAACTCAGACGCCGCGGGGGCGGATGGGGAGTCTGCGGAATTTGCTCGGGGCACGCTCAAGGCGACGCGATGCTGATCCGCGTAGACTAAAAAGCTGGTTTCTTACGGCTACCTTTGTTGGCGGAGCCTGTCCCGCGCATGCGGGATCGTCGGAATCCTCAGCGTATAACCTGAAGGTCACACGTGTTCATATACGCCTCCGGTGCCTCCTCCTTGCCCCATTGTTATGGGACAGTTCAACTGACGAATTACAGTTCCATTCGTTCCCGTAATTCGAGTTTCACTGCCGCCTCGGTATCCTGGTGAATCCAACTTTTTTAAAAAATAAACAGATGTCCTAATTTCTATAATAGTTTGATTAACTGTTATTAATCAAACCACCGAGCGGTTTATGAGTGGCGGTGTTGGATGCATGCTGTTGTTAGCAAGCTTTCTTGATATTTCATAGCATTGACCAAGAGTTAAATCCTTTAGCTGCTTACTGTCAATTGAGACAGCATAGTGTCTTTGCATTTCTTTCACAAATATTTCGAGTTCTAAAGTGTCAACAGGCAAGAAACGGCAAAAGGCATGATAAATATCTATAGGTTTGTCATCTGGACACAAGAAAAAAATCTGACCATGTTTGATTAGAAACGCGTCAGCAAACATTTTCAAGAAGAATTCAATGAGTTCTCGATCATCATTCCCGTAACGAATCAACCAAGGATTGAATGGAAAGGAACGCTGCCTATATGAAGTCGGCAATCGTCTACGAAAAATATTCAGCATCCATTTCATCATGATGACTAACCTAACAATGTTTATACGGTCTGTATAAATCGGGAAACACAGAAAGTTGCTTTTTGCATAAGACGTTTCCTCACGGGTGTTGCCTCAAAAATATCTATTTGAGCGGCCATTGAAAGCGTTTTGTTTTATAAATCTTGGTGAAGCGTAAGATCAGCGATTACAACTGTTTGAGCTGAAAACGAGTTTTGTAATCGCCTGAAACGAGCCTTAGATTTATCCAAAATGCTTTCCGGCAGCGAAAAGGATTTTTGGGCAACACGTCCTCAAGGTGTTCATGAACTCGCTTGCTGCCATTGAAGCCAGTATCTTTTTCTCCGCAGCGGCTATCATTACTCATTCAGAAATCTTTAATAATCTTTCACTGCGCCAAACGCGGACGATTTTGATTTTATTTCCGTCGAGACGGTAAACTATCCGGAAAGGTGCAAAGATAATTTCCCGCAGATTTTCGATATTGAATTCCGGTACAACGCGGCCGCTTTCGGGGAAAGCAACGAGTCTTTCGACCTGAGAAATAATCTCCCTGATTAATCTATCACCAACATCAGGTGTTTGTTGATCAATATACCAGGCGCGGATATCTTCCAGATCATCAAATGCTGATATTGCAAAAGTGATTGATCTTTTCTTGGGCATGATTATTTACTCATGCCCAATCGTTTTTTAACTTCCGCCAAACTTATTTCCCGGCCTTCTTCAATATCCATCAAACCTTGAACAACGCCGCGCAGGAAGGCCTGTTCTTCGGCTTTTTCTTCGTAATCTTTTACCGATTCAACAACGGCAATACCTCTGCCGCGACTGGTCAGGAGCACCGGTCTGCGGGTTTTGTCAACCTGATTAAGAACTTTGCCCGGATTGATTTTTAGATCAGTGATCGGAATAATATCTTCTGAATATATAATATTTGATCGCATAAAAGCCTCCTTAACGATCTATTAACTGGTTGAGTAATAGCACCTGTTAAAAGACCTGTCAAGTGGACAGAATAAACAATTTTATTTTGTTTTATGCTTGTGTGCTAACAAGATAGTCAATTTCTTTAAAACAGGTAGCATTTTACTGAAAGGGCGATGAATAAAGGAAGTCCTGCCCAGCCTGCGGCAGAATGGCAAAACGGTAATATTTTTCTTTTCCGCCTGACGGTGGGTTGTACCAGCGGGTTTCATAAACTCCTGTTTTCCCCTGATTGATTATATTTCTGCAAAGCACAGCGATATCATATCCGCTGTCATCCAGAGGTTGTCCGCCAATCAAAAGTTGTTTCCATGTATTTCTATCGTTGCTTTCTTCTATTCTTACCATTGTCTGTTTCCACGAAACAAATTGAGGCGGCAGATCCTCCCAGACAAAAGACCAGTATGGTTCTTCATTGTTTTTCGCGGCGATAAACGACGGAGGTGTAATTGCCTTTCTTTGTGTTTCGTTTTCGGTTTCACCGGCAATAAATCTTTTCACCCGCAGATTATAGGACCATTTTTCGGGGAAATTATTTTCACTTTTCCCCGTTTCCATTTCCATGACGAGTTTGCTTACGTGCTTTGCCAGAAAGGGAAGAGTCTGAGGTCCATACAGTGTATGCCCGCCCTCATAACGCTGGATAGAATATTCTTCCGGCGTTGTAACATAACCAAAGTATCCGTTGGCGCAGCTTATGATATCAAAAAAACGTACGTCGTTTTCATTTTTAGACGCGAGTATATTTGCACATTGTTTGGCTATTCTGACGCCGGATTCTTTTGTCATTTCAAAGGGCAGTGGTATGAGCAGAATATCGTCAATCTGAATTACCTGCAGAAGCATTTGATGAGGGAAATCCTTTTTGGGAAGATAAATGTATTGCAGAGGACCGGCCAGAGTGCGTTTGTGTCCCTGACATGATTTTGTAAAAAACCATCTTGCAGAACCCTGTCTCAGCCAGGGGAGTTTGCTGATTATAGGAGATGGTCCATCATCAGCTCCCGCGGCAAGCGCGGAGCCGACAACAGGTCTTTCACAGAGGCAGGTTTCGTCAATACAGTTTTGAGAAAAAACATCTATCTCTCTGGCTGCGAAATTTATAGTCACATCATTTTTTAATTTCCCGTCCAGCGAACGGAAAAGTTTCAGTGCTTTTTGTCCGATGGATATTCCTATCCGGCGTGTTTCAATAAAGCCCTGTTTATTATAGTTTGGCGAGTTATCGGCATGCGTGCCGTTGAATGCTGCATGAATAGGCTCCCAAGGCGTTTTGTAACTTTTCTTTATGCCATATTCCACTTCCCGTTCGATGTAGGCGAAGACATCGCCGTTATAGAGATTATTTTCGGCCGGAACAGCCGTTCCATGAACAGAAAAGCTCGAAAGTGCCGCGAGTGGCCGATATTTTCCGTCATTATCCAAGCCGTCCACTCGAATCAAATACAAGTCGGGATTAATCGCTTCATAGATATCCGGCGGTGTTTGTGCTGGGACATTTTTATTGGCCCGATACGATTCAATACTGCGGTTACGGGTCATTTTTTGTATCTGCATTTTTCCTGTGGCAATCTTGGCAGGTCTTTTTTCTTTATATGCTTGGATTATGGCTTTTGCTATTTGTGTGGAAAGATAATCAAAATATCCGGGGTCGAATCCGGCCGCGTTGGAGGCATTATCGTTATAGAAATTATTTTCAAAAAAGTTGCCCGGTCCCGAATGGGTATGAGTTCCCGCTATCAGTAAACCATCTATACCGACATCAGTTTTTTGGGCTATAAATTCAGCCACCCGTTGATTAAGTAAAATAGAACCGGTTAAAAGATCGCATTGAACAAGAGCGACGGCCCGGCCTGAAGATGGCTTGAGATATAAAACACGGGTGGAGAGTCTGGTGCGAAATCCCTTTCCGTAATTCGCCCACATGGAATATCCGGCCAGGGGCATGCCGGGAGGCGGAGTAATATCTGCTTTAGCCGCTCCTGCCAGTAGATTTGTACTTTCCACGTTTTGCAAAGGAGTTTGTCGGGCTATTTCTATTTGAATATTATTGGTGAAAAAAGAGCATCCGGTTAATATGAATATGTAAGCAAATAATAAAAAGAGAGTTTTCCATATTTCCGTAATGTTTATGTATTTTTCTTTAGCTTTTTTCTTAATCATATTAATGTAAAACAATATAAATCAAAATTAATAAAATTGGAAATTTTTTGATTCGCTTTATTGCTGATAATAACAGAATAATTGTTGAAATCAATACCCAGTTGTGTAAATATAAGTATCGTCTTTTGTCCAATGATATTAAGTTTTTGCTTGTTTAGGCAGGCTGATTATTCGTGAAACTCCAATTCTGAAAGCGAATAACCTAAATACCCTAACGGGCACTATAGGGTCACTATAGGCGTAGCGGAATTGGTAAGCTGTAATGAGACTCGCTGAAAACGAACGAGTGAAGTTTGAAACGTAAGTCGAATTATCCAATAGCATTTGGATATTAGAAACAATCCCGCAAAGCGGAGGGTATAATACACCGCAGCTTGCTGCGGGATTTGTTTAGAATATTGAAACTAAAGACTTTGATGTCAAGAAAACAGGCTAAGGGCAGACATTAATTGTAAAGAATATGATAATTCGTGAATACAAAAAAATTAATGATGTTTTTGTTTTTGACGATGACGTGTGTGAAAATCATCCTGATTATTATGCTGATGGTTTGGATGGTCACATTAAACGCGAGAATGAACATTTCTGGTTTGTCGTCCGCAAGGAATTTCTGCTGAGTCGTTTAAATAAGCATATTGATAAACAAAGCAGGGGGATTGATATTGGCGCAGGCACAGGAAATGTAACAGGGTATTTGATATCCAATGGCTATGAAAATATATGTGTTGGCGAAATGCATAGCAATGGCCTTGAATATGCCCGTCGTTATGGCAGCAAGGAGCTATATCAATTTAATATATTAAAAGTTACTTTTGACGATGAATTTGATTTTGTGTGTTTGTTTGACTTATTGGAACATATAGAAGACGAAAATATGGTGTTTCAAAATGTTCACCGAATGTTACACAGGGGAAGCGGAAAAATAATTATAACTGTTCCTGCGCATCAGTGGTTATGGAGTCTTTATGACAAAGTTGCACACCACAAAAGGCGGTATACAAAAAAAGATTTGAGAGAAAAATTAAGAAAAAATGGATTTGAAGTTTTAGAAATGAAATATTTCTTCATTTGTATCACACCGCTCTTATTTATTCGTGGAATTTTTAAACAGGATAAGGGAGAAAATTATGCAGGTTATAGAGCAGAAGACTCCGTAAACAACCGCTTTATTGATAAAAATTTCCTTTGGCTTTGCCGGATCGAAAACAGATTGATTGATTTTATTCCGAACTTTTTCGGAGGAAGTTTGTGTGTAGTTGCCCGAGTGGCAAATAATCATAAATCATTAACTTAAACATTCCAGGATAAAAAAGTTGAAATTTAATGATTGTTATGTAAATATTTAATTATATGAGAAAAAATAACAAAATATCGGTAGTAATACCTTGTTATAATTGTGCCGGCTTCCTTATTGATTTGCACAGACGGTTGGTTCTTTGCTTGGAGCAGATAACTGAAGAGTTTGAAATTATCTTTGTAAATGATGCCAGTCCGGAAAAAGACTGGCAAATTATTGAAGAATTGACAGGTAAAGACAACCGTGTCACAGGTATTAATTTATCCCGCAATTTTGGCCAGCACTATGCGATAACCGCCGGTTTGGATTATTGTAATGGTGACTGGATTGTGGTTATGGATGGCGATTTACAGGATAAACCGGAAGAGATTAAGAAACTTTTCAACAAGACATCTGATGGATATGAAATTATAGTCGGTAAAAGAGAATATAGGAAAGATTCTTTCATCGTGAGAATGACATCTAAACTTTTTTACATGGTTTTCAATTATCTGACAGGTCAAAAATTTGATAACAAAGTGGCAAATTTTGGTATTTATTCCAAAAGAGTTATCGATAATATCAGAAAGCTGAAAGAGGCGGATAGATCGTTTGGCTTGCTCGTAAGTTTGGTCGGCTTTCCAAAATTAGAGATAGAAGTTGACCACGCTAAAAGAACAAGTGGTGAATCGGCATATTCTTTTAAAAGCAGATTAAATCTGGCGTTTGACCATATATTATCACACTCCAATAAACCCCTTATTCTCGCTGTTCAGGTTGGTTTTGTAATATCATCATTGTCTTTATTTTATGCTGTTTGGTTAATCATCAGGTATTTCATTAACTCCCATGTTACAGATGGGTGGACAAGTCTCATGGTTTCCTTATTCTTTTTGTCCGGGCTGATAATTATTGTTACAGGAATGGTGGGATTGTACGTTGGAAAAATATACAATGAAGTGAAAAACAGACCTCTCTATATTGTCAAAGAGATAACTACGAATAATGAAAAATAGCCATTTACTTGTATCAATAAGAGATGGAGAAGATAACAAATGGCGCAGAAAATGAATATAATAAAAAAGTTATCTCAAAGCTTCGTTCTGGATAAAATCCGGGAAACAGATTGGACGATAGGGACAACGAATCCTTTAGTAGTGGAATTAGATGCTACTGAAGCCTGTGATTTGGCATGTCCCGGTTGTGTAAGTGAGGATATAATAGCTAATAAAGGCCGTTTTTCTAATGAACGATTGCTTTCATTAGGTGTTGAGCTCAAAGATGCAGGAGTAAAAGCTTTGATTTTGATAGGCGGAGGGGAGCCGTTAATGCACCCGGCTATCGGGGAATTTATGAGATATCTGGGTGAGAATGACATTCATCTTGGTATTACTACAAATGGAACATTAATAAATAAGTATCTGGATATCATTGCTGAGTTTTCCAGTTGGACACGGATTTCTTTGGATGCGGCTAAAGAAAAAACATTTAACAGATTAAGACCATCAAGACATGGAGAGTCTAAATTTCATCATGTTGTTAATAATATGAAAAACCTCGCAAAAATAAAAAAAGGTAAATTGGGATTTTCCTTCCTTATTCGCACTGAGGCTGATGGATTTGGCATCAAACCAAATATTAACGAAATTTTTGACGCCGCTTTGCTGGCCAGAGATATCGGTTGTGATTATTTTGAAGTTAAACCAAGTTACAGTTATGCGGGAGGAATAGATCATGCTCTGGTAGTGCATAGCGAGAAACGAATGCAGGAAGCGCGAAAGGAGATAAATCGTTTAAATCCTCTGGTGAGTGATTCATTTAAAATAATGAAGGCAATTAATCTGGAAGAATCTCTGAACGGAGTAAAAAATATTCAGACCAAAAATTATAAAAGATGCCCGGTAGCCGAATTAAGAACACTAATATGTCCTTCGGGGGTATTTATATGTCCTTACTGGCGGGGGAAGGAGAAATTCCGTATAGGCGATGTCAATAATATGTCCTTTTCGGAAATGTGGAATGGAAAACGCCGTAAAGAAGTTATGGGGTTTGTTGATCCGTCTGAAAAATGTACATTTCATTGTTTGAGGCATGAATCCAATGTTGAGATTCTCAGAATTATCGAAGATTTTAAATGCGGGAAGAATGTCGATGTAATAGAAGAGTATGACAGGTTTATCTGATTAGATGTAAAATGAACAAAGGAAATATTTTGTCAGACGCTAAATAAATTATGATAAAAAATATAAGAAATAAAGTGGATAAATTAACTATCGAAAAAAGAGCGTTTATTAATGGTTCTTTTGTAGAATCAGTGAATGGCGAGATTATTAAAAAAGTCAGTCCGATTGATGGAAGGGATCTTTCCGGAATTTGCGCCTGCTCCGCTGAGGATATTAATAAGGCGGTTGAGGCAGCGAAAAGGAGTTTTGAATCCAAAATATGGCGTGATAAGAATCCTGACAAAAAAAAAGAAGTTCTTTTTAAGCTTGCTGAGCTAATGGAAGAAAACAGGGAAAAGCTTGCGATTTTGGATACGATTGAGACCGGCAGAGCTTTTAAAAATTATTATTATGATTCTATCCCCAAAGCAATTAAGGCATTGCGTTATTTTACAGAAAGCCTCGATAAGTATTATGATTATGCTGTGCCGCCGAGAGTCGATTCCTGTGCCGTAATTACAAGGGAACCTCTTGGTGTCATTGGTATTATAACTCCATGGAATGATCCACTTGTTGTCGCGGTGTGGAAATTTGTTCCCGCTTTGCTCATGGGAAATTCCGTTATAATAAAACCTGCAGAACAATCGTCTTTTTCAATATTGGAAGTTGCAGCACTGGCAAAGAAAGCAGGAATTCCCGATGGCGTGCTTAATGTTGTGCCCGGATATGGAGATATTGCCGGAAAGGCATTGGCGCTTCATAAAGATGTTACCGGCATTTTCTTTACCGGTTCATCGGAAGTTGGTAAATTGATTTTGGAATATGCGGGTCAATCTAATATGAAAAAAGTCGGGCTGGAATGCGGAGGCAAGAGCCCATTTATCATATCAAAAAATTGTAAAAATTTAAAAAAAGCAGCAGAAGTGCTGGCTAAAAATGTTTTTTACAATCAAGGCCAGATATGTTCCGCATCATCAAGAGTTATTGTACATAATGATCTGAAAGCGCGGTTAATAAATTATTTAAAACTTGAAAGTGTCAAATACATGCCAAATGATCCATTGGATATAAACTCAGAAGTCGGCTGTGTAGTAAATAAAGACCAGAAAAATAAAATAGAAAAATATATAAGACAGGGTGTTAAATCCGGCGCATCCTTGATAACCCCGACTCCCGGCGAATGGTTTCTGGCAAAGAAAAGAATGGCAGTTCTTCCTTCAATATTCACGGATGTTAATCTTGAATCAAGTATCAATAAAGAGGAAATATTTGGCCCTGTTTTGGTAGTGATTGGTTTCGATACGATAAAAGAAGCTATTGATATTGCCAACAACTCCAAATACGGACTTGCTGCATCGATTTGGACAAACGATCTGGATGAAGCATATTATGTTTCCCGTGAGTTGCAGGCAGGCATCGTGCATATCAACAGTTACGGCGATGATGATAATACCATTCCTTTTGGTGGAATAAAGGAATCCGGAATCGGAAAAGATAAATCAATCTTTGCCTTTGATGAATATAGTTATTTAAAAACAACCTGGATTAATTTTAATAATATTTAGATGCTTTTTAAAAATTTATATTTTGATATGTCAGGTAAATGATAAAGAATAAAAAGCTGCTTATTCTAAACGGAAGTCATTCGGAAATTCCTCTGATCAAATCTGCAAAATCTCTGGGATTCTATGTCATTACGACAGGTAATAATCCAAAACTTATCGGGCATCAATATTCGGACGAGCGTTGTTTTGCCGATTTTTCCAATCAGGATGCTGTTCTTGAGATTGCTAAAAAGTTGAATATAGATGCCGTCTGTTCGTGTTCCAATGATTTCGGTATTATAACCGCTTCGTATGTCTCAGAGAAAATGAATCTGTCCGGACATGATTCATATGAGACGATAAAAATATTGCATCAAAAGGATCTTTTTAAAAAATTTTCCATAGAAAATGACATTCCAACGCCTTATGCGGAAGGTTTTAATGATTTGAAAGAAGCATTATCTTCTGTGAGAAGGCGTACATTTCCTCTTATTGTAAAGCCGATTGATCTTAGTGGCGGCAAAGGAGTATCGTTGGTTAGTTCCAATCAGGAATTATTGGATGCAATAAAACTATCTTTTTCATTATCTCATTCAAAACGTATAATTATTGAAGATTTTATGGAGGGAACTCAACACAGTTTCAGTACGTTTATTTTAAAAGGCAGAGTGGTCTTTTATTTCAGCGATAATGAATATTCTTATCCTAATCCATATCTTGTTTCGACATCCGCCGCACCTGCTGTAAATGTAGATGAAGTAGCCGGCGATTTAATTCAAACTATTGAGAAAATAGCAAAAAAACTCTCTTTAAAAGACGGGATTTTTCATGTTCAGTATTTGTACAACAACCCCAAAGTAAATATTCTTGAAATTACGAGACGCTGTTCGGGGGATTTATATCCATATCCTGTTCATTATTCAACCGGTCTTGATTGGGCTGGTTGGATAGTTAAATCAGAGACGGGAATGGACTGTTCCGGCTTTCCTGAAGTTAGTCAAAAAGGATATTGCGGAAGACATTGTATAATGAGTACCGGTAATGGAATCATAAAAAATCTGTTTATTGACCAACAAATAGAGAGAAATATTTATGAAAAGCTTATTTGGTCGCATAAAGGCGATCGTATAAATAATTATTTAACGGATAAATCAGGAGTTGTTTTATTGAAATATAATTCAATGGATGAAATGCTCGATAAAACTGAAAGAATTAATAAATTAATTTATCTGGATATTGAATGATGAACATTGTTCTCATAAATCCTTATATCACAGTTCGAGAGCCTAACATTTTTCTTTCGGAGCCGTTAGGTCTAATTTGTTTAGCAAGTTACTTAAAACAAGTATTTAAAGAACAAATCAAAATTAAAATTCTTGATTTATATGCATTGGGCGCAAACAATCCGATAGCTAAAGACAATTTCTACGTACTGGGAAATAATGATGAAAATTTCATTAAAACAGAGCTTAAGAATATTAATCCTGATCTGATAGGAATAACATGTAATTTCACGGCTTATGCCATTGATTCATTTGAAGTCGCAACCATAGTGAAAAATATTTTGCCTCATGTACCTGTTGTATTGGGAGGAGCACACGCAACGATTGAAGCAGAAAATATAATAAAAAATAATAAAAGCATTGATTACGTTGTCCGAAATGAGGGAGAAATCACCTTTGAATATTTATTAAGGTTTTTACAGGGCGAAATCTCTGTCGACAAAATAAAAGGAATTACTTTTCGTAATTCAGACAATATTGTAATTACCAATCCGGAAAGAGAATTGATTACAGATTTGGATGTTCTTCCAATTCCGGACAGATTATTCATTGATATGGAATTTTATAAGAAATCTAATAGTAAATGTGTCTGGTACGTCAGAAAAGAACCTGTTGCGACAATAATAACATCGAGAGGCTGCCCGTATAATTGCATTTTTTGCAGTACGAAAGTTATGTGGAAAAAAATATGGCGGCCAAGAAGTTTGACAAGAGTCTTTGATGAAATAGAATTATTGGTATCCAATTATGGAATAAAAGAAATAATTATTAATGATGATCAATTTTTTACTGAAAGAAATCGTATCGATGAATTTTGTGAATATTTTATTAAAAAAAAACTGGATTTAACTTTTTCTGTTGATGCTGGAGTGAGTGTCTGGCTAGTAGATAAAGAATTGCTTAAGGTGATGCGAAAAGCCGGATTTTATTCAATCCGCTTTCCAATTGAGACTGGAAATGATGTAACATTAAAATTTATTCGCAAGCCCGTGGACCTGTATAAAACGAAGAAAATGATAAAGGAAGCAAATAAATTAGGATTTTGGACGTCAGCTAATTTCATTATTGGTTTTCCCTATGAGACAAGAAAAGAGATTGAAAAGACAATTCGATATGCTTTTTCCACAAAATTGGATTACGCATCGTTTCTTATAGCAAAACCAAATGCGGGTAGTGATCTTTATGAAATATTTAGGAAAGAAGGACTATTGAGTAGAAATGTTGTGCGTGCATCACATTTCTATAGAAGTGATTATGATACTGCTACTATGAAAGCGGAAGAACTTAATGATATTCTTGAAAAGGTAGCAAAAAGATGGTTTATTCATAAGATAGTTTTCTTTTTAAATCCAATAAACATTATTAACTACTTGTTCCCGAAATTGAAATCAGGTGATGATTGGAGATATTTTTTTAGAGTTTTCGGAGTTCTTTTTAAGTACAAGATAAAACCTCTTCTTAAAGAGAGGTGATGAACAAAAAATATATCAGTCATGTTAAAGTCAGATATTTTAAAGAGAGGTAAGCGTTAAAACTTATAAGCATAGCAGTAAGCGGTGTCATTTTTTTGCTTGTCCGCGCATTACATTATTAATTATTTTCATTGGTGTGTTGTTTTTAAGCTTTTTCACGGGAGTATTGGAAATGGCTACCCTGCAGGGCTGTCGTAACAATTATTATTTTCTAGATGTCTCGAACAAAGCCCTGGTTCATTTTACTGAAAGTGTCGGATAATAAATTTTACATTTATCTTTATGATTTATTATTTAATAGGAATAATTAAAATTATGAGATAATAGAAACAATACTCTGCAGCGTAAATAAGATGGAGGGTATATGGATATAAATAAAATTATAATTCCCTTTAATAAACCATTTATCGTGGGCAAAGAACTATCTTACATCGCTCAAGCTGTTATTGAGAACAGTAATACTGCGGGCGATGGTCCATTTACTAAAAAATGTGAAGCATGGTTGGAGGAACGTCTTGGCTGTCGTAAAGTACTTCTGACTAATTCCTGTACAGCGGCTTTGGAGTTGTCGGCGATTCTCACGAATGTTCAGCCCGGTGACGAAATAATTATGCCTTCGTATTCATTTGTTACTACCGCCAATTCTTTTGTTTTAAGAGGGGGAGTTCCGGTATTTATTGATATTCGCCGTGATACGCTCAATATTAATGAAAATAATTGAAAAAGCTATAACGCCGCGCACGAAAGATATCGTGCCGGTTCACTATGCCGGTGTTCCCTGTGAAATGGATACTATAATGGATATAGCCCAAAGGCATAAACTGCTTGTAATAGAAGATACCGCTCAGGGTATTATGTCCACATACAAAGGACGCCAGTTAGGATCAATAGGTCATTTCAGAGCTTGTTCTTTCCACGAAACAAAAGATATTATTTCTGGAGAAGGTGGAGCATTACTTATTAATGACAATAAATATTTTGAACGAGCTGAAGTAATTCGAGAAAAGGGTACCAATCGCAGCAAATATTTTCGCTGGCAAGTGGATATATACATGGGTTGATATTGGTTCGTCTTATTTACCCAGTGATATTATTGCCGCTTTCCTTTATGCCCAGATGGAGAAAGCCGATCAGATTATCGCCAAACGTAATCTGATTCATATATGGAAACTTTGCAGCCTTTGGCTGAAAAAGATTATATACAACTTCCGAGCATGCTTAATGATTGTTCAGTTAACGGTCATATATTCTACATAATAACAGGATCGTTGAAAGAAAGAAAAGAACTTGCGCAGTTTTTGCTGGATAAGGGGATATTGGCTGTTTTTCATTATGTTCCTCTCCATAGTTCGCCAGCTGGTAAATTATACGGAAGGACTTACGGGAAATTAGATATTACGGATATGGTGAGTGATGGTCTTTTGCGCCCCACTATTTATTATGGAATGACGGATGAAAATGTGCGTATGGTTACAGATAGAATCGGAGATTTTTACAAGATATTTTGAGTAAAGTAGATAATGGGGAAATATAAGCACTTGTTTTAAGAAACAGGAGAAATAGCCGGACTATGGTTGAGCAGGAAAAAGACGTAAATAAAAATAATTTTGAGGCAAATATTGCACAGGCGAATTATGAGGTTAATGCCGAAGGTTATAATCCATCCAAGATATCTTCATTTTTTGCTTTTTCGGAAAAGCTTTCATCTTTAGAATACCTGAGATGGTTGATAATAGTTCTTCTTCCTGTTTTGATTTTTCTTAGATATGCGGTTGATTCAATGGATTATGATTTGTGGTGGCAAATGGCACACGGCAAATATTATATTACTCATCATACTCTAAGAATGGATTTGTCAATGTTTTCCTGGACGCCCACAGACCCATCTTGGATTTATAATACCTGTTTGGGAAGTATAGCTGTTTATTTATTCTACAATTTTATGGGTGGTTTTGGCTTGTGGCTTTTTCAGTGGCTAATATTTTTGGGAGTTTTTCTTTCTTTTTATCTCTTTCTTTGTTTGATTAAACAGCGTCTGGACTTAAACAGTCTCACTATTATTGCGGCCATTGGTATTGCCTGCTCTTTGGCCTGTCGTTACTATAAGCCGGAATTGTTTTCTCTTCTTCTGTTTTCCTGGATTGTATTTATCTTTTTTCACGTCAAGATAACTCGTAGGAAGTTTCTTTTTTATTTTTATCCGCTGATTTTCGTTTTTTGGGTCAATTTGCATGGTGGTTTTATTGTCGGCTTGGTTTTTCTTGCCATGGCTTTTATAGGCGAAATTTTAAACAGAATTTTATTCTCTAGAGAGTCATTTACCACTGAAGAACTGGTTCATTTGGGAATTGCGTGTGTTTTATCGGGAGTTGCAACGTTGTTTAATCCTTACGGAACAGATTACCTGATGTTTATTTATAAAGGGATTATTTCTGGAAACAGCTCAATGGCACAACTGCACAACAGAGTTGTTATGGCTTATATGAGTCTGTGGCCGTATTTGAAGGTTACGGACATTTCATTTTTCGGCGGGGGGCTTACCGCATGGATAATGACTTTAATGCTTTTTTCTATTTTAGGTTTTTCTGTTTATGAGTTAATAAAAAAGAAGTCATGCGATTTTGCTTTGTTGATATGCAGCACTGCCTTATACTGGAAAGGCATGGAAACGAACCGTGCGTCATACTTCTTTTCCGTTGCATTTTTCTTTATATTTTTCTATTTGCTGATTAGTCGGTTAAAACTCAAGAACGTTCTCAACAGGGCAACAATCTTTTCTTTGCTACTTTTTCTTTTCTTTTATGTCAGTATTTTTTATGTTCACATAATAAGACTTGCAGATAACAAATGGCTTGGTATCGGACTTGATAATTTAGTGCCGGTTAAAGAAGTGGAATTTCTGAAAAAATACAAGCCGGAAGGTCTGATATTCAACGATTATGTCATAGGAGGCTATTTGGTGTGGGCTCTTTATCCTGATTACAAGGTCTTTATTGATCCCCGCGGGGGCTTATACATGAATCAGGTTTTCTATGATTACATTGAATTCACTACTAGGCATGTAAACATTGATGACATAAACAGCTTCAGAGAGAAATATCCTTTTAAAATTGTGATACTTCGTTATCAGCAGAAAGCACTCATTATTGATTTTCTGCAGGCTGGTGACAAAGAATGGCATCTAATGTACTTTGATAAGAACGCAGCTATTCTGATTCACAAATCACTTATTCCGGCCATTCAGTCAAAGATTCGCAATGTTGATCTTAGCCCCTTGCGTTTCAGAGAAGTAAATAATTACCAAACATTGCTCAATGTTTTTGATTTTTATGTTCGTATGGATCCGAAAGCAGGCCGGTACATATATAATGTATTTAAAAAGAACGTGAGAGATATCAATAAGCAGAAGCCGGAATTTCTAAGTAAAATGGACATCGAAATCCGGCGTAGGGAAATGGGTCTTCAAAAACAAGGCAAATAGTTTTTGCGGAAAATATTTTACGCACCTGCTTACAATATATAGTGAAGAAAACAGAAAAAGGATAAAGCAGCTATGAGTGCAATTGAAAACAACGGAAACAAAAATGCTATTTCGTCAAACAATCTTTATAATATAAAAAACAATCATCAATCAAAGATATTTTCTTTTCTTAATTCAGTTGAAAAAATCTTATCTTCGGAACACGTGAGAAAGTTGTTTATTGTTCTTCTGCCTGTTTTAATTTTACTAAAGTATCCGGTGGATATTGTGGATTATGATTTGTGGTGGCATATGGCTCTGGGCAAATATTATATAACCCATCACACTCTGATAATGGATCATTCTATTTTTTCCTGGACGCCTATAGATCCAACATGGATTTATAATACCTGTCTGGGAAGCATAGCCATCTATCTATTTTACAATTTTATGGGTGGTTTTGGTCTTTGGCTATTACATAGTTTAATTTTTTTGGGAGTTTTTCTTTCTTTTTATTTATTTTTACACCTGGTTCATCAGCGTTTGGATATAAACAGCGTGACTCTTATCGCTGCCGTTGCTATAGTCTGTAATCCCTCATGTCGTTATTATAAGCCGGAATTATTTTCTCTCCTTCTGTTTTGCTGGATTTTAGTTATCTTTTTTTATGTCAAGATAACTAATAGAAAGTTCGTCTTTTATCTTTATCCTCTGATTTTCGCCCTGTGGGTTAATTTGCACGGAGCTTATGTTGTCGGACTGATTTTTCTTGCCATGGCTTTCACTGGCGAGCTTTTAAATAGAATATTCTTTCCGAAGGAATCATTTACTAATGAAAATTTAGTTCATTTTGGCATTGCGAGTATTTTGTCTGGGTTTGCCACGTTAGTGAACCCATACGGAATGGATTATCTTGTGAGTACTTATATCGGGATTACTTCAAAAATTTACACTGAGATGTATAACAATTATATTTTAGCTTATGCTAGTCTATGGCCGTATTTAAAAAATATTAAGCTAGATTTTTTTAATGGTCTTGCAGTATGGATAATGACTTTGATGATTATTTCTCTATTTATTCTTTTTGTTTATGAATTAATAAAGAGAAGGTCGTGTGATTTTACTTTACTGATAATCAGTTTTTCCCTGTACTGGGGAGGTATGGAAGCAAGCAGGACATCCTATTTTTTTTCAGTCACCTTCTTCTTCGTCATTATTTATTTGATTATTCACCGATTAAGATTAAAAAATTTCTTAAACAGAGCGGCCACATTTTCTTTGCTTGTTTTTGTTTTCTTTTTTATTACTGTTTCTTATCTTAATATAAGATATGGAGAGGATAACGAATGGTTCGGCAAAGGCCTTGATAATTTCGTGCCGGTGGAGGAAGTAGCTTTTCTGAAAAAATACAAGTTGGAAGGACCAATATTCAATGACTATGTGATTGGCGGTTATCTGATGTGGGCTCTTTATCCTGATTATAAGGTTTTTATTGATCCACGTTGCAGACCTTATATGAAACAGGTCTTCCCGGATTATATTGAATTTACTACTAAGAAAGTGAGTAAAGAAGACATAAGGCGCTTCCGGAGAAAATATCCTTTTAAGATTGTAATGCTTCATTACAGACAGATGGCTCTTATTTTTGATTTTTTAAAATCCGAGGGAGACGAATGGCGTCTTTTGTATTTTGGGAAAAATGCGGCTATATTGATTCATAAATCACTTCTTCCCATTGTTCAGTCGGAGGCGGGTAACGTCAGTCTTAGCCCTTTACGCTTCAGCAAGGTCAGGAATCCGAGTATACTGAGTAATGTTTTTAATTTTTATGTTCGGTTAAATCCGAAAGCGGGGCGATACATTTATAATATCTTTAAAAAGAATGTCAGTGATTATTACAAGCTAAAGCCAGAAATTCTAAGCGCTATGGATTTTGATATCAAGCTTAAGGAGAAGGAGTTTCATGACAGGGCAATGTGGCTATCGCCTTGACACTGAAACATAAAATTTAAATTGGTAGTTGGGAAAATATCTGTATACATATAGTTGAAACTGGTAATATTTTGTATAAAGATGTGAGTAAAGAATACAATGTATCCATATTCCCAATCTTAGAGGTTTAATGAGTTTTATCTCGCAGGACATATTTATTTCAGATGTTGATACGGAGAGATTCGGTATTATAACAGCAAGAGTTGTGGGGCTGAACACTATAAGTCTACCTTCTGTGCTGGATTTTTGCTATGAAAAAAAAGTAAGACTACTCATTGCACGTTGTGATATGTCGGATCTTGATGCGGCTCAATCGATGGAAAGAAAACGTTTTTTGCTGATGGACACTCTTGTTTATTACAATCTTGATTTGTCCAGAAAAACTGTCTCTGCCGATAAAGGAGTAGTACTTGTGAGACCTATACGTATTGAAGAAGAAAGAGAAATGATATTCGTTGCCGGAGAATCGTTTCATGATTATTTAGGGCATTATCATGCAGATCCAAGACTGGATAAAAATAAATGCGATGAAGCTTATACGGACTGGGCTCGTAAAACCTTTGCTTCCAGAGAATCCGATAATTTTCTGATAGGTGAGATAGATGGAAGGATAGTAGCTTTTGGTGTTTTGAGAATTAATAATCCCGATGAAGGCGAAATGTTTTTGGGCGGTATTCATCCCGATTTTCAGGGTCAGGGTATCTATCATTCTTTTTTGTGCAAGGCGATGGAATGGTGCCTTTCGAAAAAAGCTAAAAAATTGATTATTTCCACGCAACTCAGGAATATTTCCGTACAAAAGGTTCTAAGCAAAGTCGGTTTTGAAATTTCCAGAGGATATTACACCTATCACAAATGGTTTTATTAAATTGCCGTAATGCATCGAGAGTAAATAAAACTAGGATATATTTTTATAATACTATAATAATGGTGAAATAATAAGCAGTTTGACATTTATGTCATTATCTGTTTGGTAGCCAATGTATTGGGTTTTTTGTTGTGCTTACAGTTTCCCTCAGCACAAAATTACTGTGCGTTTAGGAGTCATGGCATAACGATTCCTAATGAACATAATTTATGAAAAAAAATAATTATGAACGAAGAAACAACAAAGGAAACCCAAAATATACAGTCGATCAATGATTCGATTTGTAACCAAGACAAACGACCTAAAATAGTTTCTTATTTGCTTGCTGTCTTGGAAAAATTGATTTCTTCCGCACCAGTATCTTCTTCTCTTGCCTTCTTGGAAAAAATAATGTCCAGCCGAATGGCATCTTCTTTCTTTGCCCTTTCGGAAAAATTGGCTTCTTCACCGTCTTTGAAATGGTTGGTGATAGCTCTTCTGCCTATTACAATACTGTTGATATATCCTGTGGAGCGCTTCGATTATGATTTTTGGTGGCAGATGGCCCTAGGCAAGTATTATTTGACTCATCACACTTTAGTTGTTGATCATTCAATCTTTTCTTGGACACCTACAGACCCTTGGATTTATAATACTTGCCTTGGGAGCATCATTATTTACATTATTTACAACTTGTTGGGCGGATTCGGCCTTTGGATATTTCAGTGGATCATATTCCTGGGAGTTTTTCTTGCAATTTATTTTTTTTTCCGTCTGATTAAGCAACCATTCGATGTTACCAGTATCACCCTCATTGCCGTTCTTGGTGTCGCTTGCTCCATCTCCTGCAATAGCTACAAACCTGAATTATTTTCAACCCTCCTGGGTTGCTGGATGGGAGTTATCTTTCTTTGTTTCAAGTTGACCCGCAGGAAGTTCCTCCTTTATCTTTATCCCTTCATTTTCGCTCTTTGGGTCAATTTACATGGCTCTTTCTTTTTAGGACTCGCTTTTCTTGCTCTCTGCTTCAGCGGTGAACTGTTAAACAGAATTTTCTTCCCCCGAGAATCCTTTACCATTAAAGATCTTACTCATTTCGGGGTTGCGTGTGTTCTGTCCTTTGCAGCCACACTGTTGAATCCTTACGGCATAAAATACCTGTTGAGCATTTATAATGGGCTGACTTCCGAGGCCTATAGCCTGAACAGCAAATATATCCAAGCCTATGTGAGCCTTTGGCCATATTTGAAGGATAGCAGTATCTCATTTTTTAGAATTGACCAAACTGCCTGGATAATGATTGTAATGATATTTTTTCTTTGCTGCCTTGCTCTATATGAATTAATTAAAAAGAGAACCTGGGATTTTACAGGGGTGATTATCTTTATTACATTTGCGGGAAGTATGAGAGCAGCCCGGGGAAGTTACGTATTCCCTCTTATCTTTTTTTTCGTATTCTTTTACCAGATCCACCAGATGAAATTAAAAAGTATCACCAGCAAGGCAACCATATTGTCTTTACTGGTTTTTATTTTCTTTCTTATCAACATTTCCTATTTCACCTTCAGATACAAAGCTGACAACAAATGGTTCGGCGCCGGCCTCGAAAGTTTCGCACCGGTGAAAGAAGTGGCCTTCTTGAAGAAATACCGGCTGGAAGGTCCGATCTTCAATGATTATCTCATTGGCGGCTATCTGTTATGGGACATTTATCCTGATTACAAGGTTTTTATTGATCCGCGCCACGTGCCATATGGAAAGCAGGTTGCCTCTGATTATTGGGAATTAGTAAGTAAGCCCGCAACTCCTGAAGATATTATCCGTTTCAATAAAAAATATCCTTTTAAGACAGCCATAATTCATTATAGAGAATTGCCTTTGATTTTTGATTTTTTAAAAGCAGGATGGCGGCTTTTGTATTTTGAAAAAAATGCGGCTATATTGATACATAAGTCAATGCTTTCCAGGATTCCGGCAGAAGTTCAATTTGTTGATCTTGGTCCAATGCGTTTCCAAGATGTGAAAAATCCTGAAGTTCTGCTTAATGTTTTCAGTCTGTATGTTAATTTAAATCCGCAGGCGAGTGTGGTTATTTATGATATTTACAGGAAAAATGTCAGTGATTGCTATGAACCCAAAGCCGAGCATCTAAGAGTGATGGAAGACGACATAAGACAGAAGCAACTCCAACTGAATGCTAAATCATGATTACTCCCATTTTATTCTATGGATAATTAATTGAATGATTTATAATATTACTCGCTGTTTTCTATGAAATAATATTTATTTTCGAATCGCATATTATCAATCATACTTGCAGATGAATCCATCGGTTTTTTGAGTTCCAGCACTTTTTTGCCTTTTTTGAACGACAATAAATCGAAAATTGGATCGGTCAAGACATTCAGAGGCATGGTGGCCTTAATTGATCCTATATAGATTTCTGTTTTATTGTCATAATTCAAACCTCTGTAAGGGGTATTAACTCCTGCTCCCAGCACTCTTGAGTTCAGGTTTACACTGCTTCCGGCCGGAATCGTGTTAGTTTTGCTGATCATGTAACCGATAGCAAGATCAATATCTATATTTTTCCACTTGATTCCCAATCCCGCACCGAAGTAATCCATCGTCGGAAGATCATACAATAGATCGTAATATCGTTCCACAGTGGAGGTTTTCCGGTTTTCATAGCCGGCTCGGAGTTGCAGCCAATCCAGTAATTGATATTCTACGCCTACTCCCCAGTTCAGCGTGTCCTTGAATTTTCTTACCATGACCATATTATAATCTCCTTCACTGTAGCCCATAAACTTGGACAGCTGGAGAAGTTGAATTTTCTGATCAAATCGAATGTTATCTTGTTTGATGGAAGACCATTCTGCCCAGTGCAGGTCGCCCAAAAGAGAAAGTCTTGATGTCGGTTTGAGCTTGATACCAAAATCGACGATATTCGGGAATTCCAAATCTGCCGTGACGGTTCCAGTCTGTTGTTTCTCAACAGTGTAAGGCAGGTCAAAAATCATCGAAGCAATTTGCATCACGGATGTGCTTCCGCTCCAGGCAACCAGTTTCTGCCAATCCTCACTGTACTGAAGGGTAAAATTACCGGACAAGTGTGATTTAATGGCACTCTGATAACAAAGGCCGAATGATATCCAGTCCCAAGGGTCCCATAAAGCGCCCAAATTATAAGAAGGGGAAAAATCATCTCGCATATTCATTTGTAATGTCCCTATAGTATCGTAAATCCCAATCCCACCGCCGAACAAAGGCATGGGAACTGTGAGATCGAAGAGAGGATTCGACATACCTTGAGTCGCATCGCCCAGAATTTTAGTGATGTTTACTATTTCATTGGGCGCTCTCATATCCAGAGTCACGCCCATTGCCGTTTGTCCCAGTCCGAAAGAAGCGCCGATTGAGAAATTGTTATTGACCCTGTAACTTACTGCCGGAGCGGCGTAAATCAGGTGCTGCATATAAACCTCTTTCGCGCCGTAAACTGACGGGTCGTTATCACCGTATTTCCAACCACCGGCATACGGGGCATAAGCAGAATAGCCCCATGTCCAGTTGGAACCAGGCTCTCTATAAGAGACTCCGAATAACGGACCGAGCAACGGACCTTCGAAGGTGTCATCCAGAATAGGAATATATGTCACGCCAGTGCTGCTGTGTCCTGATCGGCCGGCAAGCGGATCCTCCTCCACATCCCCCCTGAAATCGTGGAAAGCTTCTTGACTGGTATCTTTTGTAAAAGTTCCTGATTTTTTCATAACCGCAGTAATAAGTCCCAAACTGATGTAATATCCGTCACCCATCAAAGAAAGTCCCGCGGGGTTGTAATGAATTGACGCGATGCCGGGTGGATCGGCTGTAACATTATTGGCCAGTGAAATGGCTTTGGTATCAATGGCTATTGATTCATTGAAAGCACCTTCTGCTTGAGGAAGATGGAAAAATAAGTTCGTGGCCAATGTTAGGCAGATAGCGCAGAGAGGTATGTTAATAAAAATTGATTTATTTAAATTAAAAATCTTTCTCTGGATAAAGGAAAATACAGATAATGGTAAGTGGACAATAAACATTATGATTTTTAAAAATATTGTCATTTTTACCGCTTCCCCTTTGCCTACATTATAAAAGATCTTTTAAATTTTAAAGAACAGCTTTTAAAATTCATACGGCAATTTTATAGCTACAGTCACATCGGGGTCATTATTTGTCAAGCCAATACCTAAACTTGCATATATGGATCTTGCCGGAGTTATCCTCCATCCGGTTCCTATATTAAAAGTGGAAGAAAGGGAACTGCCTGTTTTACTTTCAGTTTCTCCACTAGCAGTCCCCTTATTCTTATATTTACTGCCGAAAGAATAGCCAAATTGAGCGCTTAAATTCATAGAAGCCTGGTAGGAAAGAGCATAGCCGAATCCAAAGGCTAATCCAATGCCGCTGCCTGGTTTAACTTCTGTTAGATATATTTTTTGCGATGGATCCGTTGAATCTTCATAAATTATTTGAGACAAGCCGCTTATAGGAAAAGCGTAAGAGTAACTTAAATTGCCGAAGGCAACAAGAGGATCTATAACCTTGCTTAAAGAAACTGAGCCGTTAAGTGAGTAACCACCTGCACCTGTTGACAGCTCTTTAGCGTTATTGATTTTATAAGGGCTACTTCCGGTAGGCAAAGATAATCCGAGAGTGAATATCGTTGTTGGAATAAGTCCTCCTGCCAGAAATGGCTGCCAAGACGCACCCAAACTTATATCTCCTAAATCCGTTACATCAAGTGCTTCAGAAGTTCCCACCTTGTTGTATTTATAGACAAAGGGGAAATTAGAACTAATAGTTAGATTATTCAGCAGGGCGTATTCAGCTGAAATGGAATTAGTTATATTGTGATTAACCCGGCGTTCAACTACAGTTGTTGCATCAATGGCATCTCCAGAATAATATGCGTAGGCAAATTGATAGGAAAGTGAGATAGTTCCCTTTCTTAAGAGAGAGTATTGACGGCCGGCGGCGGAAAGAATATCTTCTACTGACTGACTTTTCTCCTCTTCAGGCACTTCCAACTTTTTCCGTGCTTCATTTTCGCTGCGAATTTTTTTAATTTCCTTTTTTAACTCATTTAGTTCTTCTTCGATGCTTTTTGGTGAGCTGTCTTGCTTCAAATCTTTTTCTTCCGGCTCAGGAGTTTTTACCGAGTCAGCCACTTTTGGTTCTTTCGTTTCCGCTTGAATATTTTTGGACGAGTCATCTACTTTCTGTTCTTTTACTTCCGTATTAGCTTTTTTAAGGTTATCATCACTCGCTGAATCTGCATTATCAGCACTGACTCCACTCAAAGCAAGTTGTGTCCCCTTGATGGATTCGTATGCCATAATAGGAGAGGCCACAAAGAACATAAATGTGGGGAAAAATACTGACAACAAAACAATAATAATTTTTCTTCTCATCAAATCATTCCAGTTGAAGTATTTACTATTTTTAGTTTTTAAATTTTTAGGTAAAAAATAGCTAAACTCAATAAGTATTTATACCGCATTGTAATTTGTTACAAGTTACTTAAATTCATTTAATATAGAAAAGAATAATTATAGTTTTTTGAAAATATATCGAACGGTTAAGAGTAATATCAAACAAAGTTACCCTCTTAATATTATTTTAAATCAAACAGCGGCATTTTCTAGTAATAATACAAAGAAACGGGCGTTTTTAACGTTTCGATGAATTAAAAACTTATTTTTTCAAACCTTGCGAATAATATACGAGCAAAACCCTGTTGTCAAGCAGAAACAGTGTTTTATTAATTAAATATAAATGTTTTTTAGGTACTTAAGCGTTATCGGATATGTTTATTTGATAAAGTATTCATATTTCGGTCAGTCCAGAAACTGGATTAATATTTACAAATTTTCTTGTTATTCTAACTATTTAATATTAAAAATATTATTTTTTTATTAAGTCAATTACTGTTATTTCAGGCGGCGCGAGAAAGCGAATAGGAGGGCCCCATGTTCCGGCTCCATTGCTTATGTAAACTAATTTATTATCGCTTAATTTATGATATCCGGAATGTATAGGGAAAAAGATTCGTGTAAAGAATATAAAAGGGAAAATTTGCCCTCCATGGGTATGTCCGGAAAGCTGCAAATCAAAAATTACATCTTCTTTGATTATCGGTTGATGTTTTAATAATAAAACAAACTCATTACTTTGTTTCTGCGGGAAAAGATTCGACAAACTCACACTTTTTCTTATTAAACCCTGCTGTCTCCCGGTTGGATCTTCAAGGCCGATAATATTTATTCCGGCTACTTTTTTGCTTTCATCACGCAAAATTTCAAATCCGGCATTTTTCGTGAATTCCAAAGATTTTTCTATTCCCGCATAGTATTCATGGTTACCGGTTACTGCGTATTTGCCGTATTTTGGTTTTATTTCAGCAAATTGCCCCGCCTCAATTGTTACATTATCTACTTCGCCATCCAGCAAATCGCCCGTGGAAACCAAAATGTCCGGCTTTGCGTCTTTCACACTTTTTAGAATAACTTTCAAACGCTTGTCCCTGATAATTAATCCGATGTGTACGTCGGATAATTGGACAATCCTTAATCTTTCATTGTTTGACGACAATTTTTCGGTATAAATTTCCAGCTTTTTAATTCGTATTTTTTGAGCGTCAAAAAATCCGAAAACAACAAAAGAAAAAGAAAGAAAAACTGCCATGAAAAAGAAAATGTTTCTCGTTTGAGCGTTTCCCAGTTCTTGGGAAAAAAGTTTTAATAAATATCTGGCTATGTCAAATGAAATATTAACAAAGAAAAATAAAAAAATAAAAGCCATCCAGAGATATCCGCAGTAAGCAACTGATCTTGCCAGTATCTCTAAATTAAGCTTTTCCGCTAATCGTATTGTAATCGGAGCAAGAATAAGAAATATAAGTAAAATTATTATTATGATTTCTGTTTTACCGGAAAAATTGAAAACATCCTTTGCCCTGAAAAAAGCGTAAAAATTAAGACCACCGTAAAGACTCAAAAAAATTAAAAGGAAAATAATCATGTAATTTTCACCTTTTGCCGGACGATGTAAAAACTTGACAAGCAATTACCCATAAGATAAATATTGTGCCCCTCTAAGTGTTGATTAAAGTGCGGATGCCGATGTAGCTCAGCCGGTAGAGCAACTGATTCGTAATCAGTAGGTCACCAGTTCGATTCTGGTCATCGGCTCCAGTAAAATATTTTTAGAAAAAACAGCTTTTATACATTCATCTACAAATTATCTAGAGTCATTATAGCGTACAAAACGCGTAGGCGGTTGTATAACATCACCCCAGCGACTATTTCTAAATTCCCGAAACCGGCCAAACAGGAACATCACACAAGCCACGGCAATTTGAAAAGTATTAGTTGGCCCGAAGGATTCTTCTACCTTCCGCCGGACATTTCTGACCATTTCACGCATTTGGACGGTGGGTACAAGGTAATCCATCGCTGCGAGCGCTATCTTATAGCTCCACATCTGATGAGCGAGTAAGTCGGCTCTGGCTCTTAAGTGAGGTTTATCCGACTGGCGAAGGTATTTCCATCCCTCATAATCCGTTTCAATGGCACGTAGTACCGATGGGCCAAGTTCATGAAAATCACGCTGGTATGCTTCTTCTTGTATGTCTTTCCCTTCCTTAGTGGTGAAGTTGGAATGGAAATACCATGGTTCATTAAACGCATGCATATCTTCCCATGGGATACCGGGTATTAGCCTGCCTTCCTTGCACATTCTGTCCCAAAGAGGAGTGCCGGGGATGGGCGCATAGTGCGCAAATTGGCTGAATGTTGGGCGGCAAGCAAGATGATAGTCAATATCTTTCCGGATATTTTCTTTTGTGTGCTCATCAAGGAGCAGGATGGAGCTAAGTACAGTTTTTATACCGTGGCGTCTCAGATCGTCTAACAGCGCCTTCATATCAATTCCCCTGTTTTTCGGATAAGAGGAAAAATCACTTTCCCGACCGATCCAAACTCCATCTACCCCCATTTCGGCAAGTTTTTCCGCCCCGAAATCTGCCACCTTGTCCGCTGAACCGAAAATTAATATCTTAAACACCCGACCGCTTTCCACCATGCAGCGTCTCAATTCATCCGCACGATCCAGGTCGAGAAGAAAATTGTCATCGCCGCCTAGGGATATTGTGTTTTTCCCGTATTTCTTGGATGCGCGCAATATTTCCTCAAATAAAGCATGCCCTGTCTTATAAAATTTGATGTGCTTGTGTCCGAAGAAATGACTCGGACTGCAGAAATCGCAACTATAGGAACACCCCAGACCGACTATTATTTGGGGATTTTTGAGTATTCCGAAAGCCGGCACTCCCAGTAGTTCACGTAAATCAAAGCTCATGTCCGGATTTTTAAATTCGAATTCGGCTGGCAACCCTAACAACTCGCGCATGAAGCTGATTCCCTCGCCTGCGCAAATGTAATCAGCATCGAGCAAGCTACGCAAGTCAGGAATATCAGCGCAGAAACCGCCAAGTACGATCTTGGATTGCGGTGATATTTCCCTTATCTTTGCCGTCATCCATTTAACTTTCTGAAAATTAGGTGTAATTGCACTTATACCGACATAATCGTATCCTTTTGCAATTTCGCGTAGAAATCTCTTCCTGCTCGGGAAATCAAGTACTGTACATGGTATTCCAAGATTGTTGGCAATAGAGTGAAGGCCGAACGAAACATAGGAATGGCGTAACGAGAAAATGCCCTGCACTTTGGTTATTTGATTGTGCCAGAGTTCATGAATAGATTCCTTGCGGGAATACATATCATTGACTGCGAATGGTTTGAAAACAGATGAAAGAAGAACTCGTGGCGTCATTAAAAATTCTCCATAAAATGTTCAAATCAAAAAAACTATTTTGATAAAAAAGGGATTATTTAGTTTGATAATGTTCTGTCCACTTTTTAGGGAAATACTTAACTTTCAGTATAATGAACATATATCTAGTTATATATAACATGAAAATTTTTATTCGAGGGCTTTTGTGCTTGTAACCCAGATAAAAGATAGAATAAATGTAAAAGAGAACTTTTATGAAATAAGGTATTCTCTTCGAAACATTGTAAGTCAACTTCTTTCTTAAAAAGACCGGCAGAGCAGGAAGGATTTTAAAAATGAAATAATACTCGCCGTGAAAATCTTTAGATCCCAGGGCGCTGGCAAAATAACTATTAGGATTATGTCCCTGATTGAT
>Ga0182021_10001048_pt1 | contig 31368 bp, 27 predicted proteins | sample 612E3MmetaG_FD_120493 | JGI IMG/M metagenome (GOLD analysis project Ga0182021, IMG submission 120493) | Permafrost microbial communities from Stordalen Mire, Sweden - 612E3M metaG (Illumina Assembly) | ecosystem: Environmental > Terrestrial > Soil > Wetlands > Permafrost | place: Sweden... | reverse complement strand
GCCGCATTCGAGCTGTTTGTCATCGACCTTGTAATCGCAAGCTTCTCTAAATGTTGTAAACTCCTGTTGCATGGGTCTCCTCGTTGCGGATATAGCACATAATCCTATGAAGTTTCGATGCTGTCAACCGATCGTTATCCACAGGCGGCAGAAATATGTCCAAGGCAACATCATTCCGCACCCACGGGCCAGCCATGAAGAGTCAGCGCCAGCTGCGATCGGACGTCGCACGCATCTGGACAGCGGCTTTGCGCGCGGCCGACCCGGCAGCCGCCGTGCGCAAGTTCGTCAAGAGAGACCGCAATGAGCTCGTCATCGGCAGGCGGCGCTTCGATCTCGACAACGCGGACCGCGTCTGGGTTTTAGGCGCGGGCAAAGCGGCCGCGCCGATGGCCCAGGCGTTGGAGAAGATCCTCGGCGACCGGCTCACCGGCGGCGTGCTTGTCACGCGTTACGGCCACGGCCTCCCATTGCGCAAACTGGAGCTGATCGAAGCCGGGCACCCGTATCCGGACGAGAACAGCGCCGCCGCCGCTGCACGCATCGTGCACATGGCGCGGAACGTAATCTCTCCCGGCGATCTGGTCTTCTGGCTGCTCTCCGGGGGCGGTTCGGCGCTGATCGTCGCGCCGGCGCCGGGCATTCCCTGGGAAGACAAACTCGCCTGCACCCGAATCCTGCTGAATTGCGGCGCCACCATCCGGGAGATCAATGCCATCCGCAAGCATTTGTCGATCGTCAAAGGCGGCGGGCTGGCTCGACTCCTCGCGCCGGTGCCGGTCATATCGCTGGTTCTTTCGGACGTTGTCGGCGATGCACTGGACTCAATAGCCTCCGGGCCCCTGGCGCCGGACACAACGACGTTCGGCGAGTGTGCCGAGATTCTGCGCAGGCTCCGGATCGAGGACCAGGTCCCATCCACTGTCAAACATCGTATTGAGATGGGCGCGTCAGGCAAAATCCCCGAAAATCCCAAGCCGGGAGACCCGATCTTCCGCAAGAAGCTGAGCGTCATTGTGGGCAGCAATTCCCAGGCATGCGACGCCGCCGCGCGCGCAGCACGGCATCTCGGCTATCGAACGATGGTGATCACTTCTCGCCTCGAGGGGGACACCTCTGAGGCTGCACGCTTTCACATGAGCATCCTGCAGGAGATCATCGCGGAAGGACGGCCCTTGCGCCGTCCGGCTTGCCTTATCAGCGGTGGAGAAACCACCGTCCGTGTGGTCGGGAACGGACGCGGCGGCCGCAACCAGGAATTCACTCTTCAGTGTGTCCGCAACCTGGCCCGCCTCCCCGCACCTGCCCTGGTTGCGGCGCTTGCCACCGATGGCACGGATGGACCAACCGATGCCGCAGGCGCGCTAGCGGACAATACCACGTTGGCGCGCTCCCTCCGGTTGGGTGCGAGTTTTCTGTCGGACTGCCTGGCTGAAAACAATTCGTACGAGTTCTTCACACGCCTTGGAGATCAGATTATGACAGGACCGACCCGGACCAATGTCATGGATCTCAAATTCCTGCTGGCCGGGTGAATCAGACCTCAGCATTCGGAACTTGTCGTGGGTCGCAGTGTCTGAATCGCAGATATTCCCTTTGAACTACTGACTCGTGCTCTTAGTCTGCGATTTGGCGTGTGGGGTTTGGCGTTTGTCGCGCAGATGGGCGTGGAACTCCTGCCGGTAGAAATTCAGAAACGCGACGAACAGAGCCACAGCGAGCGGACCCAACACGATTCCGAGGAAGCCGAAGGCCTGCAGGCCGCCGAGAACGCCGAGGAATACCAGCAGGGGATGTATGTTGGTCTTGCCCCGAATCAACATCGGTTTGAGCACATTTTCAATCAAGATAGCCGTCAGCATGCCCAGCACGAGCATCACGAAGCCGCGCGTCGTCGCCCCAGCCAGCATCAGGTAGACTGCCCATGGCACCCAGACCAGCGCCGCCCCCACGAGAGGAACCAGCGAAACCAGGGAGACTATCGCTCCCCAAAAAAGCGGCGCTGGAAGGCCCAGAATCAGGAACAACAGGCAGGCCGCGAATCCGTGCACGACCGCAGTCAATAAAGAGCCGTAGAAGGTCGCATAGGTCACGCCCCGGATGGTCCGGATGATTTCTGTCTCATAAGCCTCCGGGAGGGGACTCGAGGCTCTGATGATCTCCATCAAATACGGCCCGTCCTTCAGCAGAAAGAACATGGTGATGAAGATCAGGAAAAGGCTGAAGAGCAAGCCGCCCAGCCCGGTCAGCAGCGTCGCTCCTTTCGCCATCAGAAATCTGCTTACCCCGCTGGCAGCGTCGCGGAGATACTGCTGCAGATCCAATGCTCCGGCGCCAAGCCACTTTTGCGCCTGCAGCACAAGCCACTCCATATGAGGCCGATTCTCGAATTCCTGTAGCCTCGCGGTTACATCTATGAGCGTGCCCGGGTTCCTCTGGATGTTTTCATAGAGTGCGATCGACTGCTGGGTCATGAGAAAGCCTAGATACGTGACCGGAAGCACGATGAGCGACAGAATCAAAACGCACGTGACGAATGCCGCCAGCGTCCGCTTTCCCCGCGTGAATTTGAGAATGCGGCCGAATAAAGGGAGGAATACCATGGTCAGGACGACCGCCCAGACGAGGTCGGAAAGAAAGGGCGCAAAAACGCGATACAGGAAATAAATCACCACCCCGAAACAAGCGACAAAAAAGACAGTCGCAAGTCGGGACAGACGCACATCGCTCGTTCCGTTGAACATTGCCACGTACCTCATCCAGGGAGCGCTCTCCTCCGCTGGCTGCCTTGCTGCCGCATGCGCCGCGTCAGGAGGTCGCACCCAGTGCCTGGTCAAGATCCGAGATGATGTCGCCGGCGTCCTCAATCCCCACCGAGAGGCGCACCAACCCGTCACCAATGCCAATTTCTGCCCTCTCGGCAGGTGACAGCGCTCGATGAGATGAAGATGCCGGATGCAGGATAATGCTGTAGATGTCTCCGAGCGTGGTCGCCGGCATGATGAGTTTGAGAGTATCCATGAATCGGAACGCGGCGGCTTTATCGGCGCCTCTGATCTCAAAAGACAGCACCGCACCGAATCCCCGGCCCTCAAACAAACGATGGGCGAGTAGATGCTGCGGATGCGCGGGAAGGCCGGGATAGTTGATGTGGACGATCCGAGGATGTCCGCTCAGCCATTCGGCGATGCGGGAGGAATTCTCGCACTGCTGGCGCATTCGCAACGGCAAGGTTTTGAGGCCGCGCATTGCCAGCCACGCTTCAAAAGGTCCAAGGTTGCTGCCGATCATCTTGTTCAGTTCGTACATCCTGCTCCGGTTTTTCTTCGATGTGACGATGACTCCTGCCAGGACGTCGCAATGCCCGGCGATGTATTTGGTAGCGCTGTGCATGACGTAGTCGGCGCCGTAGGAGCAAGGGTTGAACAGGTAAGGGGACGCAAAAGTGTTATCGATCAGCGTTTGCGCGCCGTAGCGATGCGCGGCTTCAATCAGGGCCGGCTGGTCCGCCACCTTCAACAGCGGATTGGAAATCGTCTCCGCCACGAGGATGACCGGGCGCGTCTCCTCGAGCGCCGCCTCGACCGCTTTCATGTCGGTTACATCCACCAGACGGCATTTGACCCCCAACTCCGAAAACAGGCGGCGCAGCATAGTGTAGGTTGCACCATAAACATCCATCGCGGCCACCACATTGGATCCCTGCCGCACTCCTGCCGTCAGCAATGCCACGTGAATTGCGGCCATGCCCGAGGAAAATGCGTACGCCGCTTCTCCTCCCTCTAGGTCTGCCGTGGCAGCCTCAAACGCCGTAACAGTAGGGCTCCCATAGCGAGGATATACAAAACCTTCCCTCGTCGCGCCCAACACTCCGTCCAGATCATCCATGCTGTCGTAGACGAAGCCCACAGTCGGATGGATAGGCCCGACTACTGGAACAAAATCTGCAGGCGGAAGATGCTCCCCGGCATGAACGGCTCGAGTCGAGAATTCCTGGTTCTTCTTTTTCATTTTTGCTCCCTTTGGTATCCAATGAAGCTGACCGAGTTTAACTAGCCGCAAGATGCCTATTATACTCGCAACATGCTGGATCTCCAGATATGGACTGGGCTTGTGCTGTCCAAGCAATTAACTTCTCTCAGCGCTCCTGTTATCGGACTCCTGGTTTCTGGTTACCTTTCTTTTGGATTTCACGTTTGACATTTGATTAACCAAGTGCTAAATATAGGATTTGCAATAACTTATTGGACACAAGGAGGCTATATGGCTGAAGAAACGAGAGCAGGCGAGAAGGCTCTGTTTTTCTTACTCGGAGGGTTTATCGGTGCAGCCGTCGCGCTGCTATTGGCTCCTCGCAGCGGGGAGGAAACCCGGAGGCTGCTTGCCATGAAGACCCGCGAAAGCGCTGATTACGTTGCCAACCGCACGAAGGACGTTTCTGATAAGACCACCGGCCTGATCGATCGCGGCAAAGAGATTCTCCAGCAGCAGCGTGACCAATTGGCCGCAGCACTCGAGGCTGGGAAGCAGGCATACAGGGAAGAAAAAGACAAGGCGAAATCCTAAATGACTGAGACGCAAGCTACCATCCTCATTGCGTTTGTCGGACTTATTGCGCTGTCGTTCCTCCTTCAGGCTTTGGCGCTAATAGGGCTGTCTCGAAAGGTCCGCGACCTTTCTGTCCGCCTGGAAGCGGTGAGCACGAAGCTGACCAAGCAAATTGATTTGTTGGGAGTGCAAGCGGAGGGCTTCCTTGCGGTCGCGAAGAGCACGGCGGAAAAAGTGCACGCGATGCAGGAGCATGTGACCGCCATCAGCAAGGTAATTCACGGGCGCGTATTGGAGGTGGATGCCTTCGTCGCGGAAGCCACCGACACGGCCCGTCTTCAGATTGCCCGATTCCAGGACGTAATCGAGACCGTTTCGCAGAGGTTCGATGAAACGATCGATACCATTCAAGACGCGATCGTAATGCCGATCACAGAGGTCCAAGCCATCATCCGGGGGGTTCGCACCGGCCTCGATGTCCTCCTTGCCTGGCGCAGACGATCTGGAAATCGTTCTCATCAGGACGAGGAAATGTTTATTTGATTACAGAAAAAGGGATGTACCAATTTTCCGCCACAGGAGAACTACTGCAAGGCTGTGGCGGAAAATTGGTACATCCCTTTTTCTGTTAGAGATTCCAGGATAAGAGAACGCTGCCCCAGGTAAATCCCGCGCCAAAGGTAGCCATCAACACGACATCGCCGCGCCTGATTCTCCGACAATCGTACGATTCTGAAAGGCCGATGGGGATCGTCGCGGCCGTGGTATTGGCATATCGATCGATATTGCGCACTACGCGATCATTGGCAATCCTGAGCCTCTCCACGGCGGCATCGATGATGCGCATGTTGGCCTGGTGGGGAATGTAGAGACTAATGTCCTCGGCCGTCAGGCTGTTGCGCGCGAGTATTTCAGCCGAGACATCCGCCATCCCCTGGACTGCAGACTTGAAAACCGCCCGCCCATCCTGGTGCACATAATGCATTTTCCGTTCGACGGTTTTGTGTGTGGCAGGATGCAAGCTCCCGCCTCCGGGCATGCGCAGAAATTCTCCTCCGGCGCCGTCGCAACGAAGGATGAAATCGAGCACTCCCTTTTCGCCCGGTTCGGTCGGTTCCATGAGGACCGCGCCGGCGCCGTCGCCAAAGAGAACGTACGTGTTGCGGTCGGCAGGATCGAGAATGGAAGTCATGACATCGGCACCGACCACCAGAACCGTTTTGTGGGCGCCTGAATGAATAAACTGTGCAGCCGTCGCGACTGCAAACACGAAGCCGGCGCACGCGCCCGAGAGGTCAAAACCCCAGGCGCGGCTTGCGCCGATCTTGTTTTGCAGCAGGCATGCCGTCGAGGGGAAAAACATGTCGGGGGTCACGGTAGCCACGACAATGCAATCAATCGCAGATGCCGGCAGGCCGCGTTGTTCGAGGACCTTTCTGGCAGCCACGGCGGCCAGATCTGATGTGGCCTGCCCTTTTGCCGCCACGCGGCGCTCGCGTATTCCGGTGCGTGTGCGGATCCACTCGTCGCTGGTTTCGAGCGTTTTCTCAAGATCGAGGTTGGTGACAATCTGTTCGGGCACGTAATGCGCCACGGCCGTGATTTTCGCGTCGAGCAACTCTGCACACCTCCACCCTTGTCAGGCTCCGAAGATTGGAGCACAATCTCTAACTTTGCTCCACGGAATGGAGTCTGTACAGGGAAGATCTTCCGAATCGAGCAGTTCTGGTTTCGGGAAAAGGCAAGGCGCATTGATAACCTCGCCGTTACATATTCCAACGCACTACAGGAGAAGACATGCTCTCATCACATAGTAAAGCAACGTTCCAAACGCTGTTCAGTTTGCTCATCTTTGCCGCTCTGTCCTGCATCGCCCACGCGGCTGATCATCCCTGGCAGATAGCTTCACAAGATGGGAAATCATCGATAGCGTTCGGCTTCCTTGCCCAGGGCCAGGCGGAGTGGTTTACGAATCCCCTGAGCAAAACCACATCCCAGAACCTGTTCTTGCGGCGCATACGACTGATCGCCGGCGCGCAGATCAACGACAAGCTCAGCTTTTTCATTGAGAGCGACAGCCCCAATCTCGGCAAAGGCCAGGCGGATGGAACCAAGGTAGCCGGGAACGTGTATCTCCAGGATGTCATTTTCACCTACAAGTTCCGTACGGAGTTCCAACTCGATGCGGGGATGCTGCTCGTGCCCATATCGCACAACACGGGTCAAGGAGCAACTACTCTGTTGCCCGTCGATTACAGCCCATACTCATTCGTCGCATCAGACCCGGCTGATTCCCGTGTTGGCCGCGATTACGGCTTGCAGGCACGCGGTTATCTGTTCAATAAGCACATTGAATATCGAGTCGGCGCGTATCAAGGCCGCCGCAATCCCAATGCCAATGATTCCTTCCGGTATACCGGCCGCCTGGTTTGGTATCCCTTCGAATCGGATACAAACTTTTTCTATACCGGCACCACCCTGGGAACCAAAAAGATACTGGCCTTAGGCACGACCTATGACAATCAAGGCAGCTACCATGCACAGACTGTCGATTTGTTTTACGACCAACCCCTGTTCAAAGGAGATGGACTGACAGTACAGGCCGATCTTACACATTACAACGGCGGAACGATCTTCTTGCAACTACAGCCTCAGAATGCGTGGATGAGCGAGGCCGGCTATTACTTTCACCATGTTAAGGTGGGACCTTTCATGCAACTATCCGGCGAGCACTTCACCCAAGTCACTGGCAAGAATCAAAGTAAGTATCTGGGCGGGTTGGCTTGGTGGCCGGAAGGACATAAGTTAAACATCAAGCTGGGCGTGGGGCAGACAAAGGCCGGCGCCGATCCCCGGCGCATTCAAGCCGTAATTCAAACCCAGTTTTACATCTACTAGCCGACGTGGAGAGCTGGGGGACTATTTACCCAAATAAATGAAACTCCGGGGCCATGCGACCATCAGGTATGTTTTAGGAGAGTACATCTGGTCGGAATTGGAGATTCTGTTTTGACGAAAGGCAGGACTTTGAAGGTACCAGCTGAAACTCTGCTGCAATTCAATCTGCAGGATGACCTTACGATTGAACTGGGGCGATAGGTTCATTCACGCAAGCTTCGGCTTAACGCGTCCGTATGGGATTGAAACGAGATCTGTTTTTGGCTTATTCTTCCTGCGGCCCATGAATGAAGGTAATCACTGAAAGCATCGTGAAATGAATCCATCCAGCGCCAATCGGACCTTCGAGGAACTGCGGCCGGAGATTCAGGCCTTGATTCAGGATTACCGCTTTCAGTGCCTGTGGTTCCTAATTCCGGAATTCGTGCCCGCCAATCCGGAGCAAGCACTGCGAGCGTTGTGCAGCATCGAAAGATATGGCGATCGCAGGGCCTTCATCCGGGCTCGGGAGCTTCGGGCATGTCTATTACAATCTTCCAACGCGACCTCTGTCGCATAATTGCAGCAAATCGCCGCGGTTCCGGAGAGAGTTACATCGCGGGGGGCGTGGCCCTGAACACGTTCCTTAACGCGCCGCGGGTTTCGTTCGATATCGATCTCTTCCACGACACCGAAGAAGCACTGCAGGCAACTTGGGCCAATGATCGTGCCCTCCTCTCATCCCAGGGATACGAAATCCAGGTTCTCCGTGAAGCTCGAGCGTATGTGGAGGTCATCGCTGCCAGAGGCACGGAGCGCGTGATCCTACAGTGGGTTCGTGACAGCGCATTCCGTTTTTTCCCGCTCCTGGAGGATGAGCTATTCGGACTGGTTCTGCATCCCTTCGACCTCGCAACCAACAAGGTGCTGGCTTTGGCGGGACGCCTGGAGGTGCGCGATTGGGTGGATGTGCTGGAGTGCCATGACCGGATGCAACCTTTAGGATATATTGTGTGGGCGGCCTGCGGCAAAGATCCTGGCTTTAGCCCGGACTCACTGCTTGTCGAGGCCCGTCGTAGCGGCCGGTACAGCCAACCGGAAGTAGATGAGCTTGCCTTTGAGGGACAACCACCTGACGCCAGGGCTTTGGGTCTCCGCTGGCATACAATGCTCGATGATGCGGCGCGCATTATCTCCATGCTCCCGGCTCCCGAATGCGGCAAGGCAGTCTTAACCGCATCCGGAGAATTGTACAGAAAAGAAGTTTCCAGCCTTAGTAATGACTTGAGCCTGGGGGAAATCAGATTCCACCAGGGCCGCATCCGTGGTGTCTGGCCGACCGTCAAACCGGTCAGTTAGAGCCCGCCGGCTACCGCTGATAATCCCCGGATCCTCCGGAGCGTGTCAAACCATCTCCCGCGCCAGATGCCCGGCTAGGAAGGACGAATCCTCACCAAGCGGTATTTATTGATTCGCTGTCGTCGCCGGAGGGAGGCCCCGCTTTTCGGAGTTGGTTGCGGCCGTAGGTCTCGGCAGGTGAAATAATCTGCCCATAGGACGGGCTCCTAGTCTGTCCCCAGGATTGGTGATATGCTTGGGGTCATTCGACGAGTCATATTTTCAAAAATGCAGTTGTTGCCAGGGATATAGGATGCGCTTCAATGCAGGAGGACAGGTTCCTGCGACCTAGCTCTTTGCCCCGATGAGCCAGCAGCGGCAAAGTGCAAGACAACAGAATTTTGGTGAAGGAGACAATATGCAAAAACCATTGTTGCGCTATGCATGGATGACATTGTTCTTGTGCGCATTTTCCGCAAGTGGCCAGGCTCCGCAAAAGAGCGCGGGGAACAGTCACTTCGTAGGCCGTTGGGAGATCCAGCTAAATCCATCCCAGGGAACGCCGAGACCATACGCAATCATCGAGATCCAATCTACGCCGTCCGGACTCACAGGCAGAGTGATTGACACGCAATCAGTATCCCAGGCAAAAATCACGGATCTATCTGCAAAAGATGATCAAATCTCTTTCGTGCTCAGTCTGGGCATGGATATCAAATTCAAGGGTAAATGGGCAGCAGATCATATCGAAGGAACCGCGGCTCCTGAAGGTCAGACGGAAATGCCATGGACGGCGAGCATCACCACGAAGAACAGCCTTCAAAGCGAGGATCAGAGGGCATTCAATACCGCAATGTCCAAGCCTTCGGCAGAGCGGGCCGCTGCGTTGAATCAGTTCTTAAAGGACTTCCCTTCCAGCACCTACAAGGAACAAGCGAATTACCAGATCGCTTATGGGACGCAGAACCCTGACGAGCGCGTCACCGCGTTGCGCAAATTTCTTGAAGACTTTCCGAACGGTTCATTAAAGGACCAAGCCAACCTGCAAATCGCGCTCGCACCACGCGACGTCAAGGAAAAGATCGCAGGTCTGCGCAAATACATCGAAGATTTCCCGTCCTCACGCCTCAAGGACCAGGCGGCTTACCAGCTGACGACGATGGTCGATCCCGGCGAGCGCCTTGCCGCCCAGGAGAAATTCGTCAAGGACTATCCGAAAACTCCCTATGCCGCCTCGATCTATCGCACGCTGTTGGACACCTACGCCCACAATATCTCCACCAACCAGGCAAAGTTGAACGAGGCCATCGACGGATTCCTGAATGCCGGCCCCGACAAGGTTGGCACATCCAATACCATCGCGGACCGGCTGATGGCGAATGAAGTCTCGCTGGACCGTGCCTTGGAGTTGATTCGCAGTGCCGTGGTCAGCATGCCGGAGAAGGCTCCCGCCTCCCAGAAAGCGGCGTATTTGACAACGCTCGGACAGGTTTTGTTCAAGTTGAAGGAGTACGACCAGGCGGAAATCGAACTGAAGAGGGCGATCGAAATCGCCGGCGGAGACGGTGACGGTGAGGCACTCTGGTATCTGGGAAAGATCCAGGAAGTGAGAAACAAACCCGATGCGGCAATCGATTCTTACATGAAGGCGATGCTTGCGAATGCCACTCGGGATATCAAGACCGACCTGGAAACCGCCTATCGCAAGAAAAACGGCAGCCTGGACGGTCTCAATGAAAAGCTGGACGCGCTCTATCGCTCCCGCCCCAAGCCTTTTGATCCCGGGCATTATGCACGCCCCGATTCAAAGGAACCTTCGAGGGTGGTGCTAGCCGAGTTGTTTACGGGAGCCGAATGCGGGCCTTGCATTGCAGCAGACTCGGCATTCGACGGACTTACAGAGCGGTACGATCGCCAGTCGCTCGCCGTCCTTGTTTATCATCTGCACATTCCCGGGCCGGATCCGATGACCAATGCCGACACGGAAAGCCGTTCCAAATTCTATGATGTGCATGCTACTCCCACCGCAGTGATTGACGGCATTGACCAGCAGGTCGGCGGGGGCGGAGCAGCTCAGGCGCCAAGCACCTTCAACAGCTACAAAGGGAAAATCGAAGCGCGCTTTCCCAAGCGGCCCATGGCTTCATTCACCGGGTTGAAGGCCACATTGAATGGCCAGACAGTCACCGTGTCAGGGCAGGTTGAACTGGCGAAGGATGCAGCGGACCGAACTGCTGACGCAAAGCTGCGCTTGGCGTTGGTACAGGATGAAGTCGATTATGCCGGCAGCAACGGAGTGCGTATTCACAACCTTGTAGTGCGCAAGCTGCTGGGTTCGCCGGATGGGAAGGCCCTGCAGAAACCGGGGACGAAGATGCCGTTCTCCGAATCGGTGAATGTCACCGACCTCAGCGGCGAACTCGCGGCGTACCTCGCAAAGTATGAGAAGGAGCGCTCGGAAAAGAACGGCTCCGAGTTTAAGTTTCACGACAAGCCCGGGGTCACAGACCCGGCCAAACTCCTCGTCGTCGCCTTCGTCCAGGACGACAAGACAAAAGAGATTCTCCAGGCTTTCGTCGTGAAACCAGGTCCGGCGAACTAAAGAGTATGGTGCCTGGTTATAGTGCCCCTTAACGCCAAGCGCCAGGGGACACTATAACCAGGCACGCTTCCCTATTGCCGAATAGAGTCCGCTTCCGCAGACGCCAGCCGCTTGTAGAATGCCGCCAGATTCACCTGATTGCCGTACAGACGCTCGCAAAGCCGGCGCCGGATCTCCATATCCGAGAGGCCGCGCGGCAGAGATGCCAGGATCATTGTGCGTGCCACCTCAAACATCTGGCTGCCCATGACCAGGCGTTCAGAACCAGTGCGCGCCAGCAGCATCCGCCGCATCATGGCGGCAATCTCGGGTGAAGTATCATCCATGGTGCTTTACCAGGTCCTCGAACGAGTCTCGCACGGAAAGCGACAGAGCACGGCTTCGCAGGTAGCCTAAGTCGCATTCGGGTGCGAGGAGATTGCGGACATCTCTGAGTTGGATCTCAGATCCGGAATCCTTGGCCCAGGCCAGTTTGGACAAGATCAGGTCTTCACGGCTGACGATCCAAGTATGAAAATCCTCCAGAACGATCTCTTTCCGGCGAGCGAATTCTTCCAGCCGGAATGCATCGTCTTTGCGGACTATGCAATCCACCTTAATCACGCTGTCGAGATGGATCAGATTGAACATGGATCGGCGCGCGATTGCATCCGCAACCACCTCCGAATCAAGGTAAAAGTCGGTTTCAAAAAGGCGTACCACTATCTCGGCATCGGCCGATGTCAAAGCGACCACCAGATCAATATCGCGAGTCATCCGCGGCTGGGCATAGTAGTTCATCGCGACCGATCCAGTCAGCATGAACGCTATGTTCGCAGTGCTAAGTCGCTGCGACACCTCCCGCAATATGTCCAGTTCTGTTTTTGCCATGCAGTCACATGCTACCTAAGTCGGACATTCGAATTTCTTGACCTTACTGCGTCAGCAGAGCATCTACGCGCTGCAGGACCTGCTCTCCGTGGCGGCACAGGCCGTTCGCGGCATTGCGGCAGGTTTCCGCGAAGGTGCGGTCTCCGAGGCCGGTCAGATTGATAAGCACGTTGTATTGGGCCGCCTTCAGTGCGGCAAAGGCAAGCTGAGCGCCGGCTGCCGCATCGCTCAAGGCGTTCTGGTTGCCGATCTCCGCAAGCAGAGCAAGCAAGTCGAGCGCTTTGCCGGCATAATGCGCGGTGCGCAGAGGGACCTCCGTGACGAGGCGCATTGCCTGCTCGAGGGTTGCCGCGCGCGCGAGCTTCTGATCTTGCGTCTCCTTCGGAAGCTTCAGGGCTTCCATCACTCTCTTGTAGGCGTCGCCGTCCTCCTGCACGAGCCGCTGCAGGGTTGTGCGCACCTCTTTGAGCTGTCCGTGAATTTCGAGGACTCGTTCCTCGACCGCTTGATATTTCTTTTTTCCCTCGGTGAGGCCGGCAACCATTTCTCCCAAGGCCGCCGCCAGTGAGGCGGCGAGCGCCGCGACACTCCCGCCTCCGGGCACCGCCTCCGGCGCCGCGACGCTCGCCACGAATGCCGAAAGCGGCGGCTCCTGGGGCAGGGCAGAACTCAGCCGGTTCTCAAGGATCTGATTAGGGCTGAAGTTTTCCAGGCGCAGATAGTACTCCGCGCACGCGTCCAGGGCTCGTTGCGGCAAGAGTCCCACAATCTCACTGGAAACAACAAAGACGCCGTAGCGCGCGGCTTCGCGCGAAACCATATCAAAAACCCGGAAGATCGGCGTGGATTCGTAATTGGTCAGGTTCATGGACACCTGAACCTGGCTTCTCTCCTTGATCTCGAACCCGAGAGCCTTCACGAATCTCAGGCCGCCTCCGGAGAAGCGCACGGCGCGCGCGATCGCCTGGGCGATTTTCACATCGGGAGTGTTGAGATAGATATTGTAGGCGACGAGAGGAAAACGGGCGCCGACCGCGGTCGCGCCGGCGCAAGGGTGAACCTCGCTCGGTCCGAAATCCGGCTTGCGTTCCGGGTTGGTGCGAATCTCCTCGCGGATTTCCTCGAACTCCCCTTTGCGGACATAGGCAAGATCCTGCCGCGCCGGCACGAGCGCGGACTGTTCATAGAGGTAGACCGGAATGCCATAGCGCGCGGCAATCTCCTGGCCGACTCGCCTGGACAGCTGGACGCAGTCCTCTATTCCCAAGCCGGCGATCGGGATAAAGGGGATGACGTCGGTCGCGCCCATGCGGGGGTGTTCGCCCTGGTGCTGCCGCAGGTCAATGAGCTCCGCGGCTTTTCCGACAGCCGCAATGACGCCCCGGGCCACAGGCTCCGGTTCGCCGGCTATCGTAATAACGCAACGGTTGTGCGCCGCGTCCATCTCGGAATCGAGAAGTGCCACTCCGGAGAATCCCGTCAGCGCGGCGATAAGAGCATCCACAACGTCTTTGCGCCTGCCTTCGCTAAAGTTGGGAACACATTCGACTATCCTGCTCACGGCCGCTCCAATCTGTTGATAACGATGTGGCCCTTTTTCACGGTCACCGCGCAATGATTCACGCCGAAGAAATACGGGATCTCTCTGTAGTCCGGCACATCCATCAGGACAATGTCGGCCTGCTTCCCTTCTTCGATACTGCCGAGCCGTTCGCACATGCCGAGCGAGCAGGCGGCGTTGATCGTAGCCGCGGTGATCGCCTCTGCCGGAGTCATTTTCATTTGGCTGCACGCGATCGACAGGATGAGCTGCATGTTCAAAGTAAAGCAGGAGCCCGGATTGAAATCCGTCGCCAGAGCCACCGGCACTCCGGCCTCGATGAGCCTGCGCGCCGGCGGATAATGCGTGAGCCCGAGGTTGAACGTGGCGCCCGGCAGCAGTGTGGCAACGGTCCCCGCGCGCCGCAGAGCCTCGATGTCGTCCTCGTCCACCCACTCGAGGTGATCCGCACTCAACGCTCCCAATTCCGCGGCCAGCCTGGCTCCGCCGCTGTGTGCCAGCTGTTCGGCGTGAATGCGGAGGCCGAGTCCTGCGCGCTGGGCGGCCTGAAGAATGGCGCGCGCTTCCTCCACGGTAAAATATCCGGTATCGCAGAAGACGTCGCAGAAGCGCGCCAGTCCATCCTGGGCCACCCGGGGAATCATCTCCTCGATAACCCGGCGGACATACTCCGCGCGGTCGGCACGCATTTCCTCCGGAACATCATGGGCGCCCAGAAAAGTGGAAATGGTCTCGAGCCGGTTCCTGCTGCGCAGCGACGCCAGCACCTGCAAACTCTTGAGTTCATCCTCCAGGCTCAGTCCGTAACCGCTCTTGGCTTCAATCGTCGTCGTGCCGTGCTCCAGGAACTGCTGGAAATGCCGTTCCGCGCGGTTCTCGAGTTGGTCGGGGCTCGCCGCCCGCAAGTGGCGCACGCTTGCTCGAATCCCACCACCTGCGGCGGCAATCTCCTGGTAGCTTTTCCCCTGGCAACGCAAGTCGTATTCGTCGGCTCGAGTGCCGCCGAAGATGGGATGCGTGTGGCAATCCACAAAACCGGGCAGCGCCACCAACTCCAGACCGACACCATCGAAAGTCTCATAGCGGGCGTCGAGCGCGCGCACGGGCAGCTCGCGGGTCGGTCCCACCCAAACGATGTGCTCCGCCCGGATAAGAATTGCGCCGTTCTCCACGATCTCCAGTTCTCTCATGGCGCCGGCGCAGCGTGGCGCCGTGCTTCCGTGAAGTGTGACAATCTGACTTATATTCTTGATGAGTAACATTTCGCCTCGAGCCTAAACAGTCCGACTCAGTGCCAAAATGGTAATATCGTCGTGGACGTCAGCGCTCCTGGTGAACTCGCAAATCTCTTTGTAGAGACTCTTCGTGAGCTGCGCGGCGCCCTCTGCCGAATGGCGCTGGATCGACTCTACGAAGCGGCGCTCCTCGAACATTTCTCCCTTTGGGTCCATGGCATCGGTCGTTCCATCGCTCGTCAGAATCAGGATATCTCCTTTTTCCATCGAAAATGGAAGTTCATCATAGGTTGTCCCTTCAATCAAGCCCAGAGGAACGCCGGAAACTGGAAGCCTCGACACCTCGCCCGCGCGCACCAGGTAAGGGAACGGCATGCCGCCGTTGGCCAGTGTGCAGGCGCCGCAATCAGGTTGAATCCGCAGGCAGGCGACCGCGATGTAGTTGCTGACCTGATAGCGAGCGATGAGACTCGCATTTGCACTGCGAAGTATCTCGGCCGGAGACCAGGGTTGAGCGAAGAGGGTGCGCAGCTGTCCGCTGAAGACGGCTCCGTACAAAGCCGCCGGAATGGACTTGCCGGACACATCGCCTATGGCAATCTGCAACAGGCCTGCATCGCGGTCCCATTCAAAATCGTAAAGATCTCCGCCGACTTCCCGCGCGGGATGGTAATCCACGGCGATCTCGAATCCCTCGAGCCGCGGACAACTCTGGGGCAGGATATAGCGTTGAATCTCGCTCGCGATCTCGAGCTCTCGGGCAAGCCGCTCGCGACGGATCAGTTCCTTGCGAAACCTGGCATTTTCGAGCGTCAGACGATATGCCTCGATCCCGCGCTCGACGGTCATCAGCAAGTCCGGAGGGTCCCAGGGCTTGACGACGTAACGATATACCTTGCAGCTGTTGATCGCCTCCATCAGCACGTCCACGTCCGTGTAGCCCGTGAGAATGATGCGGACGGCGTCCGGGAGCTGCACCCGAGACTGGCGCAGGAGTTCGACTCCCGTCATGTCCGGCATCCTCTGGTCTGCAATAATGACTCCTATACCCTCGTTCTTTTGGATGAGATCGAGCGCTTCCCTGCCGCTGGCAGCAGCCAGCACGGGATATCTGCCATAAAACGTGCGCTGCAGTTTTTGCAGGTTGGCATTTTCATCATCAACAACCAGAATCTTCAACTCTTCCATGGCGCTATTCAACCTGATTGACGCAGAAGCAGAGCCGCCAATGTACCTCAATTTCCGCCCGCTTCCAATGATCATGTCGAACGCAATAGGCTCGACTTGCGAAATTGGAGACACCACCTCTTTTCGCAGCGAGAATCTCCCTAGATTCGAGCAGGGAAGGCGAGAAGAGGTGGTGTCTCCAATTTCGTTAGAAGATCGCAAGGGCTGCGAAGCTGACGGACGAGCCTGCCTCTAAGTCTGCCCATTGCCGGTAGTTGAGCAGTTCGCCCTGCGGGTTTTCGAGGCAGCGCAGGGTCATATAGATCGGGGGATAGCCGCAGACGCGACGCCGGTCTCGCTCCGCGGCTATGAAGCGGAAGGTCTTTTCCGCTGCGCCTTGCTCTACGAATTTCAGAAATTCACGATCCGCTCGCGCTACTTCGCGCAGAGAAGCTTCGGATGGGCCTGCCGCATCGCCGAAATTGAGCCCGACGTGAGCAAGATCGGCACCTGCGATTATGCAATATCTGCCTGGAAGCTCTGCCATCGTGTCGCGGATCGCCGACACCATGACGGCGATTTCAGCATCCTCCGCGGCTGCTCTGCCTGTGACCAGAATGTCGTGGAACGAACCGACGAGGATTGGAACGATGGTAAACTGACGGCCTTTCCCCAGAACATAGCGCAGGCAGACCGCCTGAAACTCTATCGAGTGTTCGCCACGGTGGGCAAACTCATCTTCAAACGGGTCCCAGGGAAGTTTTTGCGCCACGCTCCGGATGAATTCGCGGTCGGCTGCGGCTGCGCCCAGGGGAGTTTCGTAGTCCTTTTCGGTGAGCGCGAAGCGTCTGCCCATCGGGTTGTGGCAAGTTCCGAAAATGATGAAGCGATCTAGTCCGGAATGTTCGGCGAGAGCCTTGTATGCCAGGGCATAGGACTGTCCGCCCCGGTGGAAATCGATGTGAGGCGCGACGAGACCGCGCAACAGACGTGGCGATAAGACCTCCGCGGCCGATCCCGGACCGCCGGCATTCGCGAAGAAGCCATCGATTTGAGCGCGCAGCTCGTGCTCGTTTCCCGCGTAGGCAGTGCCGGCGTGGCGCGCCGGCCGTGTGCGCGCGCAGCGGAATTCCTGAACCAGCGAATCGTAGTAGATCTGGAAGGAAGAGCTGTCCAGATAGTGGTGATCGTCGATCTGCTTAACCAGGTTTTCCAGAGCCTCGGTGGTCAGCAATTCTGACGTCTGGCGGAAGAAGCGCGCCTGAATGTCGCGCAGTGAGTTTGAGCCATCCATGAGCGAGACAAGAAATGCCTGCGGGCCATTGAGGAAGATCGGTTGCTCGGCAAGTCCCAGAGGATCGCGCAAACAGGTCAGATGCTTGCCTTCGACCTGAATCGGAAAGGCCTCTACGGAGCGGAGTCGCGGGTTGAGACCTTGAGGGGAATTCGACATGAAGCTAGGACTCGGCGCGCAACTCACGCGCAATCTCCTCGGCGATCCGGCGCGCCATGGGGAGATCCTCCGGCGCAAAGGAGATGGCGCCAACCACGGGGTGTCCGCCGCCGCCATGACGCTCGCATAGCGCCGCCAGATTGTGCGTGCGGGGGCGCAGGCTCCAAGGGTTCGACCCCACAGAAACTTTGGAACGGAAGTTCGAACGACTCACACCCACGCAGTAGGTCGCTTCTGGAAACAGATAGTACGGAATGAACTTGTTATACCCTTCCATGTCGCTGTGGTCGCTGATGTCAAAAGAGACGGTGCCGTGTGTACAAGTAGCGCTCTGGCGTATGATCTCTATGGATTTGATATGGCGTTCGTAGAGAGGCCGGAAAGCCGCCTGAACCCAGTCGAGCCCCATGATGCCGGCCAGTTTCTTGCTCTGAAAATCCTCGATCAGCCGCCGGCTGCAGGCAGGATCTCTCAGCCCTTCAATGACCATCATCAGTTTCATGGCGGGTTCGCGCAGTTCGACGGCTGCGCGCGCATCCGCAAACTGGGCGCTATCGATGACGTCGGCCCAGTGAATCAGCTCGCTCAGGCTGCTCGAATCAAAACCAAAATGTTCTCGGACCATTTCTGTAATGAACTTCGTGCAGGAACTGTAAGTAGGGTCATGAAATTTCCTGCCGCTTCGGTCGGCGCGGAAGTGCCTCTCGTCCTGCGCGTTCAGAAACGCGCTCTGATGGTGATCGAACCACCAGGTCAGACGCGGATCGCTGGAGTACTTGAAGTCGACGATCGCGTTGACGTCCCCGTCAAATTGCACATCCAGGAAAAGCTGCCCCGCGCGATGCGCCAGTCCCTCGTATGCGAACTCGGCGTCCCCGCGGATCTTCTTGCGATAGAAATCGCTGAACACCGCGGCTGAGGCCAGCCCGTCGAAGCAGCTATCGTGAAAGTATACCTTCGTCGTCATAGGTCGTTTACGGTCGCAATGCGCAGCGTGCGCTCCATTCCCTATGGTTCCACATGCAATCGGTCAGGGATGGGAGCAGGAAAGAATGGAACACACTATCACAGTGTGATTCGGGGCGCAAGATTGCGCCGCTTGGTGCGGCGGCATGCCGCCGCATTAAAAGGCGCCTATCGAGGAGTCGATAGGCGCCATTCAAACGTGAACCGATTGTCTGTCGATTCTTACCGGCGGCGGGATGGGCCGGAGGATCGGCCACCGCTCCCTGCGCGCGGAGCGCTGCCAACGCGGCCGCTCGAGCCGCTATTCGGCGCCGTCCGCGGAGAGCCACTGATAATCGGCCGGCTCATAATCAATGGAGGCCGCGTCGAGCTTGGAGGGACATAACTCGGCCGCCCGTTGTAGCTTGGCGCCGGTCCCCGGCCGTTAGACGGACTTCCTTGATATCTGGGCTGGGAAGCTGGCGCATTTCCACGCCCGACGGGTGCTTGAGCCGGAGGCTCCGCCGGACGCGGGGTGAAACGCTGCCAGCCATTCGAGTTTCCTCCAGTTCCAGAATTCCGAGCCGGCCCAGTGCTTTGTGCTCCGGAATTTGTCGGCGGACGATAGATCGGTGGGCGATAGGCTGGACTGCTGGCCGCGGGACTCGCAGTCTTGCCTGCTCCGGCCGCTCCGGGCGTCGGCTGTGCGGTTACCGATCTGCCGGCGGACGCGCTTGCCCCGGTTGCGTTTCCAAATCGCTGCCAGGTTTCCGAACTACTTGTTGCCTGGTCACTTCGATTAGGCACCGCCGCGGAGCTGCTTCCAGGACGCATGGAGCCGGCCGGCTGCGATCCTATCCCAGGACGGTTTACGCTTCCAGCTGCTGCCCCTTCACGCTGCATTGCACCTTGCGGTGCGGCTGACTTGCCGTTGCCGCGTAGCGCTTCCTGAATTCGATTTGCCTGATCGTTGAATGAGGTACGCGGCGCCGCCTGCGTTTGAGATCTGCTGAAGAAGCGCGTCCCTTGCTCGTTGCGGATCGTTGCCGGGTTGACTGCGCGGTTGGACGCCCCCAGGCTCTCGCGTGTGGGCACCGCAGGTACCCCTCCGGTCATCACGTGCGCGCTCTGGAAATCGTGAGCGGAAACTCCGATAGCACGTTGACCCGTGCCGTGGCCGAACTCTTCCGCGCGAATTGAAGCCACACCGCGCAGAAAATGTGAGTCTCTTTCTGCCATTCGGAAGTTGGAGAATCGCTCGTCAAATCGTGCCGCGAGCGGGCCAACCGCTCCGGGATAGCCGCGGTAGTAGTCACGATCATGGAACCTGAAAAAGTCCGAGAATCCGAACCGCATGCCAAAGCGGCCATACCACGGGAAGAACGGATCGCACGGGCCGATCGGCATCCACCCGATTGATCCGAAGCCGAACCCGAACCCGAAAGAAAGGCCGAAGCGTCCTGCGCCGAACCCAAAGAAGGAAACGTAGGCCGGCGCCCAGAGCGGCCGGTACCCTCGCGTGATTGGTCCAGGCCACCATGCCCACGAATTCCGATAGGAAAACCACCGGCCATAATGGTAAGGCGCCCAGCCCCACGGCTCATACGAGGCCCAAGTCCAGCCGTAGTAAGGTTCCCAAACCCAATTGCCGTCCCGATACGGCGCCCAGTCCGGCGCAACCGTCGGTACCCATACCCAACCGTAATCAGGAACGTTAACCCACTGCCCGTTGGCGTCCAGGTCGCTCGCGCCTGTATAGTAAGGATCCACGTGAGACCAACTCTGCGCGCTGCTGATGTTTTTGTCGCGGTCCTCGTTGTATTTGTCCCATGAGTCCTTGGAAGGAGCATCAGCTATCTGATACTGCGCGTCGGCCCCGGTGCCGCGGATTGTGATCATCTGGTCCTTATGAACCCGCGTGCTGCCCTCGGACGTGGTAATATCCGCTTCTCCTTTACGCACCATCACTACGGTTTCACCCGAAGGGTTCACCTGAATCCGGAATTCCCCCTCGCCGCGCGGATGAAGAGAGACGTTGGGCGTGTCGATTTCCGCGTCGGCTTCAGCGTCCTTGAAGACGGAATAAAACGCCAGACCCTGGGCTAACTGAACTTGAATGTGCGTGCTGTCCAGGTTTGTCAGATTGGCGACCGACTGGTTCGAGAGCCGCAAGATGTTGGCGAAGTCCAGTTGCAGTTCGGAGCTCGCGTTCTGACCCGTAGAGACTTTATCTCCGGACGTGACGGGCGTGTTCAGTGTCGCCGCCACCCAATCCGCGGAATCGCCGCGCTGAATGGAAACGTCCCCTTGAATCGTGCTGATCCGGGCTACACCCGGTGCCTTGTCCTGCGGAGTCGACTGGGGAGTGCTTTGCCCGGAGGCCCACCCTCCGGCAAGAGATGTCGCACCCACCATTCCCAGAATCCAAAACCATCTTTTCATGGCCCACCTCGATTCGGTTCCCTGCGACCGGCGGAGAAGGCTCGGTCCGGTAAACCAACCTGGCTGTAGCAAGGATCATGCCAAAACGGGGATTACCCAAAAACACGCCATAACTTGTTTGTAATTTGATATTTAACTCTCGCCGATAATCCGCGGGTGGCCTTCTCACACCTTCTGGCCGGTGGCTTTCAGCCAGCTGGTGGTGGTTTTCGGCCAGGATCACCCTTTTTCGTCGGATTCGTCGGCGACGCCGATTTTGGAGAGTCGATAGCGCAGTGCGTTGCGCGAAAGCCCGAGCAGTCGCGCGGCTTGACTCTTATTCCCGGCCGACCGTCGCAACGCTTCGCGGATCATTTCTTCCTCCCATTGATCCAGCGTCATTCCAGGCGGCAGAAAGCGCGCGGCGGTATCAGCCCCGCTTCCCGGTTCGGCATCCAGGTGGATGTCATCGCCATCGATCCATTCCCCTTGGGTCAGGGTAGCCGCACGTTCGATGATGTTCTCCAACTCGCGCACATTGCCGGGCCAGTGAAAACTCATCAACGCCTGCAGGGCCTTGGGGGTGACGCCGCGGATCTCCTTGCCGCTTTCCTTGCGATATTTCGCAAGGATGTGCGCGACGAGGCCTGGGATGTCATCCTTGTGATCGCGAAGCGGCGGAATGTTGATCGGAACGACGTTCAGCCGGTAGTATAGATCTTCGCGAAACGTGCCCTCCTCCAGCGCCGCGCGCAGATCGCGATTGGTCGCGGCGATAAGCCGGACGTCTACCTTGAGCGTGCGCGTCCCGCCCAGCCGCTCGAATTCGCGTTCCTGGATAACTCGAAGCAGTTTTACCTGCATGGCCTGGGGAACGTCGCCGATCTCATCCAGAAACAGCGAGCCCTTGTCTGCCAGTTCGAACTTTCCGGGCTTGCTTGCAGCGGCGCCCGTGAAGGCGCCCCGTTCATATCCGAACAGCTCGCTTTCCAGCAGATTCTCCGGGATCGCCGTACAGTTGATCTTTACGAACGGACCGGAAGCCCGGCGCGAGCGGTGGTGAATTGCGCGCGCAATCAGATCCTTTCCCACTCCGCTTTCTCCCCCGATCAGAACCGTGGAATTGGTCGGCGCCACGCGCTCAACGGCAGCCAGCACTTCCTGCATCTTCGAGCTGGTCGCCACTATGTTCGGGTATGAGTACCGATGGCCGAGTTCTTCCCGCAGCGTCCGGTTCTCCGTGCGCAGCAGGCGCACGTCCAACTCCTTGCGCACGACCAATGCGATTTCGTCCAGCGAGAAGGGCTTCAGGACGTAATCGTTCGCTCCGCTCTTCATCGCGTCGACCGCTTTTTCCACGCTGCCATAGGCGGTCATCAAAACGACAGGAAGGTCGGCGTGGGCGCGCCGGATTGCCTGTAGAAGCTCGATGCCATTCATCCCAGGCAGCTTAATGTCGCTGAGGACAAGGTCGATGGCCTCCCGGCTCAGAGTTTTCAGTCCGTTTTCCGCATCGCCGGCGGAAAATGTCGTCCACCCTTCTTCGCTGAGCTTCAATTCGAGCAGGCGGAGCATCTTTTGTTCATCTTCGACAATCAGAATATTCGCCATGGCTGCAATACCATCTCAGGACATGTATGTTGGGGCGTTCGCTTCCGGGGCATCCTCCGTCGGCAGAAACACGTAAAAGCAGGCGCCTCGTCCGGGCCGGCCATCCTCACGCAGCTGGCCGCGATGTTCATCCACTATTTTCGATACGATGGCGAGTCCGAGGCCGACGCCTGTTTTTTTCGTTGTGAAAAAAGGATTAAAAATCTGCTGGCACAGATCGGGCGGAATGCCGGGACCAGTGTCGCAAAACGAGACCTCGACGCCACGGTCGGTGCCACGCTGGGCGGGCGCGATCTCGACGCGGACCGTCCCCCCATCCGGTTGCATGGCTTCATAGGCATTGAGCGCAAGGTTTTGAAAGACCTGCTCGCAGAGACTCTCGTCCATGGGGACAGGTGGAAGAGCCGCTGCGTACGCGCGCTCGATGGTGACCTTTGCCTCGGGACGCTGGGCGGACACGGTGGCGAGCGCGCGGTCAACAACCGCGCGTACATCTGCGGGCGCACGTTCCAGAGCCAGGGGCCGCGCGAAATCCAGGAACCGCGCCACAAGCGCGCTCAGCCGGTTCACTTCGCTCGAGATGTATCCGGCCAGCTCACTTGCCAGCGGATTGCTCTGCTGCAGTTTCTGATTGAGCATCTCTGCCGAGCCCTTGATCACACCCAGAGGATTGCGAATTTCATGCGCCAGCCCGGCCGACATCTGCCCGAGCGCGGCAAGCCGCTCCGATCGCCTGGCCTCTTCCTGGACTTGCGCCAGCCTCCGGTTGGTCTCGGCCATTTGTTCGGCCAGTTGCCGGTATGCCATTGCGCGCTGCCTGCTCTCCACCGCAAAGCGATTCACGAGCATCGCCGCGAGGAAAAAGAAGAGGATGCGCGTGGCCAGCTCGGCGATTCCTTCTCCGGTGATTGCGTATTCCTGTAGCGCCGGGATCAGATAGGAGCAGTACGCAGCCGATGCGAGTCCTGTGCAGAACACCGTGCCCCACAAGCCGAAATAAGTCGCGGCGGTCGCCACCGGGACGAAGTAAATCGGCCAGTAGCGGCTGTTGATGCCCATCTCGCCCGTGTGCCCGAGCAGCAGCGTGGCGAGAAGGATCTTCAGCAGCACGGCATAGATGTGGCTCCTCGGCGGCAACCTGCCAGCAAGCCGATCCTCCAGCAATTGCACCGCGGCAATCGTAATGAGGATCAGTTGCTTGTGAGGTTCGCCTATCGGCGGGAGGACGGCGAGGCCCGCAAGAAACAAAAGAAATAGGGCTTCCGTCCAATTCAAACCGCCGAGATGCCGAGTTTGTGTTTGCTCGTGCGGCGCCGATCCGGTTTCAGCAGTTTTGCGCCGCCCTTTTTCGAACATGTCCGGATTATCCTCCATACGAAACGTGGCTGCCACGCGGAAATGTAGAAAACAAAGCAAACCGGTATCTCATCGTGTCGGCCTTTTCGATCTTTCTTCCGTAGAGGAAGGGTTCTTGACTGGAATTCAACGCGGTGGGACGGGCTCTCGGGTAGCGGTAGCTACCGACATCACATATTTGCTGACCAGGGTTTTGGTCTGAGGATCGAAAATCGGATCGGATTTCGTGATCTTGTAGGTTCCTCGTACCAATCCCGCCGTAGGACAACAGTGTCCGTCTCCGCTGTTCCAGATATAGAACATGAACTCCAGTCTGTTGTCTGACGCCGTGAAGCTCGAGCCGTTCATGATTGTCTCATCCGTTTTCAGCTTGTCTTTGTACCATTCGTCTGCCGGCTGAATCTGAACGGGAGCGAGCGTGTTGAACGGGGGCACGGCAAAGATCGTCTGCTTGACCAGGCCGCTTGTTCCGGAAAACTCCTGAGGAATCTCAACAAAAACATCGTCATTGAAACGGAACGATTTCGCTTTTCCGAACCAATCCCACCCTGCGCCACCGGCTTCCATCGACTCCAGTTTCTGGTACTTTTCGCCGACCTGCCTCCAGATGACCAGAAGATCCCCGCGGTCTTTGCCACGGTGCAGGGTCACGGGGAGTTGAACTCCATTACTCACTGTGAAAGGGATCAGGTACTCGAGCACGAGTGGATACTTATGGTCTGCATCCGCCGGTATCGAGGCTATGATTTCTTCTTTTGAATACAATCGGTTCTGGTCCACGTCTGTGCGGTTTTGCGCACGAGCAACGTTGTGCCCTTGCTCCATTTGTTTGAAACGCGCTTCCCAATCACCTTGAATGCCTGCTTGGCGCAGCAGATAGGCAGCTCCCTCCCGCACTTCAGTATTGCTGTCATCCACCAAGCGCGTGAGGACTTCGGCCGCGCCAGACGGCAGCGGTTTCATCGCCCGGAACGACTCGACAACAGCCTGGCGGACGTAAATATCTTCGTCCCGCGAGGCCCCGGCCAACCCTGGTGACGCGGCAGCACCAAATTTGGCAAGGGCATCTGCAGCAGCCCCCCTGACCCAACTCTCACTATCATGAAACGCCTGCAGCAGAAACGGAATTGCGGCCGTGGTATTGGGGGCGAATTGGCCCAACGTCCCCGCGACAGCCACCCGGAGGCTTCGATCACTGTCCTTGAGAACCCTCGCAATTGTCTCCAACTCCGAATCGGAAACCACCCCGATTTTGCCCAGAACGCCGGCGGCTATCGCGCGCGTGCTGGCATGCGCTTTTCCGGAAAGCAGGTTCAAGAGCAATGGAACAGCAGGTTGTGCCAATCGCCCGAATGATCCCAAAGCCACAAGGGCGCGGAAAGTCTCATTATTCCCAGCCGAGGACCCGGAGGCAGCCTTGATCAGAATTGGAACGGCCTGCGCCTGTCCCGGATCGACAGCAGCCAGCGTGAGTGCGGCCTGCATCTGAACCGGCAGCTCAGGATCTTGGAGCATGCTCACGAGATCCGGCACCGCCGGTCTGGCTGCTGATCCCATATATTCGAGGGCTTCGCCTGCTGCCCTGCGCAGCCGAGGGTCAGCGTCCTTCAGTGTTTGAACGAGCAGCGGCAGCGCCGCCGCTCCCTGATGACCGAGAGCGTGCGCAGAATACCATCGGACGTCAATGTCGCTGTCGCGAAAGGCGCCGATGAGGCTTGGCCATACTTTTTGATCGATACGAGATGCACTGCTAAAGGCCTCCGCAGCCCGCTTGCGCACCTCTTCGTCTTGAGACTGAAGGGCGCGATTCAGTTCTGGCAAGGCACGAGTCCCGGCGTTGACCAGGGCAATTGCGGATTGGAGGCCAACTACATCATCCGAATCCACTATCGATTGGAGCAAGGCTGGGATCGCCTCTGCCGGAAGTGTGGCCACAGATGCCATCTCGGTGGCCGCCCTCCTGCGCACACCCAAGTCATTGCTCTTCAGGTCTTCGATCTGGGATCGCTGAAACGCACCCGGGTCTGCTGCCGCACGGGTATGCCCGCAGGAAAACAGAAGGAGAAACAGGACTATCAGTCCCCGGTTTGAATGTACCCTGAATCTTGTCGAGTTCGATAAGCTTGCGCGCCATTCGTCCCATGATCTCTCGACGATTTCAGCAAACCATGCTCTTCGCGCTTTGCCAGCCGGCATAGCTCTACTATAACCAGAATTTACTTTGGCTTAAAGTAGATCCAATTCTTTTAATTCCCTCCTTTTCCAACTTTGACGGCAGTATTGACAAAGTAGCTACCGGTAGCTACCATTGGATCCATGAAGCGTTTAAAAACCGTTGGAGTAAAGGAACTGAAAAACAACCTGAGCGCCTACCTGCGCGAAGTACGCAGTGGCGCAACAGTTTTGGTGTCTGATCGGAACAGCATCGTTGCGGAGTTGCACGAACCGTACAGTCGAAGCGCTCTGGGCGAGGCCGTCAACCCGGTTCTCATGGTCTGGGCTGAGGCAGGATTGGTATCACTTCCCACGGTTAAGAAGGCGTCCTTGCCGGATTCCCCCTTGAAACTGCGCGCCGGAACCTCGGCCAAACTTCTCAATAGCGGTCGCGAGGAAACGCACGAATGACATCGGTCTATGTTGAAAGTTCGGCCCTCCTAAAGTGGCTGTTTGGAGAACCACGAGCGCACGATGTGATCTCCGCTTTGAACCAGGCCCAAATAGTTGTGACTTCGGTTTTATCCCTGCTAGAGGTCGAGCGAGCGCTGAACAGGGCCGAATACCAACGGATATTGACAGCCGGCCAGGCTGAAAGGCTGAGGGCCATGCTCGCACGCTGCAAATCAGGCTGGATCCTGATGGAAATCTCGGAAGAAGTGCGGTCCCGGGCGGGTAGGGTGTTTCCGGTCGAGCCGGTCAGAACGCTCGACGCCATCCACCTGGCAACCGTCCTGATTTTTATGAGAGCTTTCCCGGATCTACAGTTGCTCAGCTACGACGAGCGCATCCTCGAAAACGCCCGTCCGCTTGGAATCGACATCACCGGCTGAGTCATTCTTTAATTCCGGTATAGCGCAGATTGTTTTCGTCGAGCGATGGTTACAGCACTGTCAGCGCTTGGCGACGGCGGCTTTCGTCGCGAGGCAGAGCACGGAGTCGTACTCCGAGGGTGGTTGCGCCGGAAGAGTAATGGTCACTGTGTCGCCGCTGCTCATTATGGCCAGGCGTTTGTGCGCGGGATCTGCCAGCAGATATGCGCGCTCGACCGTATCCTTGATCCCGTGAAGTTCAAAAGTCTTCCCAGGCCACCTAAAGAGATGGATGTAGAGCTTGCCCGGCTTGATTGTGCAGCGCCAGTCTTCACTCACTGTGAAAACCGGCTTGCCGGTTTTGTCTTTCTCGGTCTCGCTGTAGGCGCCCAGTTCGGTGCCGAACGGCGTCGTGCCCGCCCCGTAGATCGCTTCTCCGTTGACCTTGAGCCACCGGCCGACTGCGCGCAGGTTATCCTGGCTGGCCTGCGGAATGATTCCCTCCGCGGTCGGCCCTACATTGAGCAGATAGTTGCCGCCTTTGCTCACGATGTCCACCAGCTTGAAGACCAACTCGGACGGAGGCTTCCAATCAGTGTCGTCCTTTTTGAAGCCCCAGGTGTGATTAAGGGTTGCCGGCACTTCCCAGTCTTCCTTGAGCACAGCTTGGGGGATGCTGTTGTCCCCCATCGAACGATAGTCGCCGACCGCGCCCAGCCGTCCATCGATCAGGCATTGGGGCTGGAGTGTGTGGAGCAGATCAGCGAAGCGCTGGGAGCGTTCGGCCGTCATCATGCGCGGCGTGTCGAACCAGATCAGGCAAACCGGTCCATAATTGGTCAGCAGTTCTCTGACCTGCGGTTCGGCTTTGCCGCGCAGGTACTGGTCGAAATCCTTTTTGTCATCAGCCCCGAAGTCCCAGGTGTTGCCCGCACCGTTAGGCTCATGCCAATCCTGAGCCTGAGAGTAGTAGAAGCCCAGGCGGATCTTGTGCCGGGCACAAGCTGCAGCCAGTTCTTTGAGCGGGTCGCGTTTGAAGGGAGTTGCATCCAGGATGTTATAGGGGCTGACCTTCGACCCGTACATGGCGAAGCCGTCATGGTGCTTGCTGGTGATGACGATGTATTTCATCCCTGCATCGACGGCCATCTGCACCCAGGCATCGGCATTAAACTTCGTCGGGTTGAACTGCGTGGCGAGCTGTTCGTACTCCTTCACCGGGATTTTCGCCCGGTTCATGATCCACTCACCGATGCCCGGGATCGCTTGTCCTTTCCATTCCCCCGCAGGAACGGCATACAGGCCCCAGTGGATGAACAGCCCGAACTTGGCTTCTCGGAACCAGCGCATCCGCGCGTCACGCTCGGGGGATTCCTGCGCGGCACTCTGCCCACGAACAATCTGCGCGGTCGGGACCCCCGCTGCAAAAACCACCAGTGGGAGAATTAGGATTATGAGAAAACGGCGTTTGAGCATGCGCGGCATAGTGACCATGGGATCCTCCCTTGCCTATTTGCGCTTCTGTCATGCAGTTTGCCGCGTAGAATACCACACATCTGCGGCAGCCGGAATCCACGCGCTTTTCGCAATTCGTTTGCAGCTAAAGTCCGGCGCCAATCGCAGGGAATCGGGGTCGGGAATCGGGGTCGGACCAGCCGAAATCGTTTAGATCTGATAGGATGAGTTTCGCGGATGACCTGAGAATCAGGCTTAGGTTCAAATTTGCGGCCAGTCTTCTTGTTCTAAGGATTGTGGCGGAGAACCATTCCATGATTGATGCATAGGACAGGAAGCACGCGAACCGTTTTGCTCATAACCATCGCTGGAGTGGAAGACCATGTATATTCAGATCGATCAACTTTCTACTGAGAACATCTATTTCACCATGACTCAGGTCGTTATCCCACGCCCGGTCGCCTGGGTGTTGACGGATAGTGGCAATCATAAATTCAATCTGGCACCGTATTCCTATTTCAACGCCGTCTGCAGCGATCCCCCTTTGATCCTCATCTCGGCTGGGAGAAAGCCGGATGACTCCCCTAAAGACACTCGGCTTAACATCGAAAGGCGTAGGCATTTTGTCGTTCACATCGCTCACCGCGAACTGGCCGAAGCGATGACTCAGACTTCGAGAACCTTGCCTCACGGGGAATCGGAACTCGACTGGGTGGACCTCAAGCTAGCCGAATTCACGGGCTTTTCGCTCCCGCGTCTGGCCGACTGCCGCATTGCGATGGCTTGCGAGCTCTATGAAATCAAAGAAGTGGGATCGCTGCCTCAATCCCTCATATTCGGAAGGGTCAAGTCTGTCTATCTGGACGACAGTGTGTGCGAGGAGGACGCCCGTGGCCGTCTCAAAATTCATGCGGACCGCGTGGATCCGATCGGACGCCTGGGCGGCAGCGAATATGTCACTTTCGGCAGGATCATCAGTATCCCGCGGCCGAAGTAACGATAGCGACGTGTCTTTAAGTGCGATTTCCAGCTTGAGCTAGCTGCGATCATGTCCTTCGGGCTCGTTGCGACAGGTTCGATTATTTTTTCATGAAAAGATTGACAAACAGTTAATGAATAATTATGATTACCAATCATGACTACACCTCTACAGATTTATATGGACGAGAGCGAGCTGGACTTGCTCGACAATTGGGCCCGCGAACGCGGCTGGACGAAGTCCCATGCGGTGCGCGTTGCGATCCGCGCTTTGACGCGGAGCCGCGACGAAGATCCATTGCTGAGGGCCTGCGGAATGATTGAGGGCCTGCCCGAAGATCTCAGCGGGCGCATCGACGACTATTTGGAGGAGAGCTTCGTTGCGGAAAAAGCGGCTTCGACCTATCGAAAGCGGCGCCGGCAGAGATAGCGTTTATGTGGACACCAGCGCCTGGATTGCCTTTTTCAGCGCACGTGATCAGAACCATGCCGAAGCTGAACGGCTGTTTCGAGAGGCGGTTGTCCAGAACGTACTCTTGACTACGACGAACCTTGTGCTCGCCGAAGTTCATCGTCTTATCCTGCACAGAGTCGGTGTGACCGCAGCGGCACTGGCGCTCGAACGGATCGTATCCAGCGCCAAAACCTCCGTCGTGTTCGCCTCAAGCACCCATCACGCAGCTGCCATGGCCTGGCTGGCCAAGCTCACCATGCACCGAATCACTTATGCCGATGCCGCAGGCTTTGCAATAATCAAAGATCTCAAGTGCGCCGGATTTTTGAGCTTTGATTCCGATTTTCTCCTCGCCGGTTTCCGCCCGTGGATACCGTCGTAACACCGCATCGCTTCGCCGGCCGCCTGCGCAATTCCCAAGGCTGTTAACTTAAGCGGAGATTCATCCCCAAGCGAAGTCTTTTGAACCGTTTTTGATTTCGGCGCATCTTTATAGAAGAGTGCAGGGGGGTGACTGTGAAAATCGGGTGCATGACGTGTGTTTCGATGCTTCTGGCATTGGCGGGCCACGCAATGGCTCAATCATCATCGCAGGCCGGACCTCCGGCAGAGGAAAGGCCGCGCGTCGAGGCCGGCGAGGCGAAAGCCCTGACTCCCGAAGAGATTATCCATGCCTTCTCCTCCAAGGAAACCGAGTTCTATGAAGCATGGATGCAGTACACCTACCATCAAAACGCGGACGTGCGCATCCTCTCCGTAAACGGCGTGCCGAAACACGAGGAAATGCAGACCGCTTCCGACATCGTCTTCAAGGACGATGGAACGAGGGATATCCAGGTGGTCCGGAGGGCCGGCGGCCTCCAAAGCGTTATCTACACCATGGAGGACGAAGAAGTGATCAACAACCTCCAGCCGTTTGCTTTGACGGAAAAGGAGTTGCCCCAATACGACCTTACGTACCAGGGGAAAGAAAAAGTCGACGAACTCAACTGCTATGTTTTTTCGGTAAAGCCCAAAATCATCAAGAGCGGAAAGATGTATTTTGAGGGGAAGATCTGGGTGGATGATCAGGATCTTCAGGTTGTGCGCACCGTTGGGAAGCCCGTCCCCCAAAAGAAGAACACTCAGTTTCCCGAGTTTGAGACCATCCGTCAGATGGTCGACAAGAAGTACTGGTTCCCGGTCTGGACTCATGCCGAGAGCCAGTTGCATTTTCCGTCCGAGACGGTCCACATCGATGAAACCATCACCTACGCCGACTACAAACTCTTCACTTCCAATGCCAGCATCAAGTACGTCATTAAGAAGCACTGAAAGGCCCTGTCCGTCCGCAACAGCTTCTGCCCCAAATACCAGCAGTCGACAACAGGATCATCTCCGAGGACTCGGAAGTTCTTCCGGCGAACGATCCGATCATCTAATTATTGAGTCTCGCCTATTATAGTGACGATCCCTCCTGGGACCGCAATCT
>Ga0182021_10001047_pt1 | contig 31369 bp, 29 predicted proteins | sample 612E3MmetaG_FD_120493 | JGI IMG/M metagenome (GOLD analysis project Ga0182021, IMG submission 120493) | Permafrost microbial communities from Stordalen Mire, Sweden - 612E3M metaG (Illumina Assembly) | ecosystem: Environmental > Terrestrial > Soil > Wetlands > Permafrost | place: Sweden... | reverse complement strand
CTGCGGCCTCACAGCCCGCCACTTGTGGGCCGCCCTTCGGGCCAGTCTTCGACCGGTGGCCCTCCGCTCCTGCTGCGGCCTCACAGCCCGCCACTTGTGGGCCGCCCTTCGGGCCGGTCTTCGACCGGTGGCCCTCCGCTCCGGCCTCTGCGCGGCAGGCTCCACAAAGGCCGAAGAGCAGAAGTTGATGACGCGTGATCCTGAAACCTGAAATGGCCTCCAGGTTCCGCAAGGAATCATCGAGTCCGCAGGCATCCACTTCCGCGGTGCGGCCACAGCGTTCGCACTGGAGATGATGATGATGGTGGGGCGAGTCGCATCGGACAAACCGCATGACCTGGTCGGTGCCGAGGATGCTCTCCGCCCAGCCTTCATGGACGAATCGCTCAAGGTTCCGATAGACCGTGGGCAGGCCGGACCTTCGTTCCGGCATGCGCTCCCAAATCTCCTCCACTGTCAGGGGGCGGTCCGAATCCCTCAATACATGAAGGATGCCCTCGCGTTGAGGGGTCTGACGCATGCCCGCGGCTCGGAGGGATGGTGTGGTTGTGGTGGCAGAGTCGGCCATGGCTCTAGGATGGCATATCGGGCACCATGGATGTCATGCTCCAACGCACATGGGGCAGGCTGGGTGCGTCGGATACAAGCGCCTCATTCCTGCCGCTTTCATTCCGCCTGTTCGCCAGCTTTGGCCTGCTGGTGTTGCATGGCGTGCTTCCCGTGGACGTCCGGGCCACGGGCCCGGGAGAGCCACTCTATCTGACTGCGCTGCTGCTGATGTTTGCAGAAGCCGCATGGGAATGCGGTCGCGGTCTGATGGCTTTGGATCAGCTCTTCCCGACCCCCCGCAGTGGCTGGATCCGATGGAACCTAGGCCTGGATCTGGCCCTGGTCAGCCTGGTCATCGCGTTCCAGGGCGTGATGCAGGAACGATTTGCGACCCTCTATATCTTCCCTGTGCTGGCTTCAGCCTTCTACCTGGGCACGGTGGAAATTGTCTGGGTGGGGGTTATATCCTCCCTCACCCATATCGCGCTGGTGCTTGGTTTCACGTTCGGACTGCTCCCGGCCTTCGGTTTGTCGGAACCCAACATGGATCCGGACCCAAGCCGCCTCTCCTTCCTTCTCGGTATCGCCTCTTTGCAGGTTTTTGCGACTACGCTGATCCTGGTGCTCATCCGTAGGAACCTGGACCGTCTCCGCTCAGACCTCTCCGTCAGCGAGGCTGCTGTAGACGAGCTGTCCGTCCTGCACCAGCGCGTCGTCGAGTCCATGCATTCCGGCTTGATCACTCTGGATATGCAAGGCCATGTGACTTCTGCCAACCCAGCGGCAGAATCCATCCTGGGAAGGTCTGTTCCCCTCGGCGTACCGATCCAGGATCTATTCCCGGCCGGTCATCCCTTCCCGTCGCGCAAGGGTCGGGAGCACCGTTTCGAGGTTGTCCTGTCCGGTCCCAACGCGGGCAGCCGTCGAATCCTCGGTGGGCACCTAGCCACTCTGCGGGGTGCCTCTGGACGTGAATCCGGCCAACTTTTGCTCTTCCAGGACCTCACAGACCTGAAGGCGCTGGAAGAACGCACTCGCATCAGTGAACGACTGGCCGCCGTCGGGCAGCTCGCCGCTGGACTCGCCCACGAACTCCGGAACCCCCTTGCTTCCATCAGTGGCTGTGTGCAACTCCTCCAGCGCAAAGAATCCCCTGAAGAGGTCCGAGGCCGGGTATTAGGCATCCTAGAGCGGGAAACCCAGCGAGTGGGCGCCATCGTGTCAGACTTCCTGGATTTCGCCCGCCCGGAACCACCAAGCGGATCCATCCTCTTTCTTCCCAGAGTTCTGGAGGAGGTCCGTTCTAGCTGGGAAATGGACCCACGGACTGAAGGACTTCCTTTCACCTTGGATCCTGTCCCTCCGGTCTTTCTCCTGTCGGATTCATCGGGCCTCCACCGGGCACTGATGAACCTTCTCAGCAATGCCCGCAAGGCCATCAAGAATGTGCCCACACCCTCGGTGCGGTTGGCCTGCCTCGTCACGGATGGCATGATCCGCCTGGCCATCTCCGATAACGGCTGCGGGATGACCCAGGAGCAATTGGACCTCCTGTTTGTTCCCTTTGCCGGCAGTTTCGAAGAGGGTTCAGGGCTGGGTATGAGCCTGGTCTATAAATTCATCGAGGCCATGGGTTGGCAGATTGAAGTGGAGAGCGCGCCTGGACAAGGCACTCGGGTCCAAATCTTCCTACCAGCTCACAAGGAATGAAAGGCGATGGCATCGGTGCGCAATCGGATGTAATCTTTCTGCAGCATTCAAGCATCCAATCAGGCATACACCCTTGCGGGGACCACTTGGCACCTGCCACAGTGGTTAATCCCTTTCCAGCGCGCTCAGTCATCCCCATGAAGGTTCGGCTGTCCAGGTCCGGATGGGGTTCGGCCAATGGCCGATGCCTTTGACATCCCCGCACCGCCCACTGGGCCAGGATCCTCCATGAACCGGAAGCTCATCCGACCAAACCTCAGTGAATTGAAGGACAAACTCGGCATCCCAGCGAAAGGTGGCGGAGGGGAGGGCATGACTCCCGCTCCATCGGCGGTGACCCCCGGTGGTGAATCCAACCCAGCGGTCAATCCAGCCGCAGCCACCGCCCCTCAGGGGCTCGGTAGCCCCAGACGCAAGATCGCCCCGCCCGAACAGACCAACGCCGAAAGCTTCTACTACCTCAAGCAGATGCAGTCCAAGACGCCAATGGTGATCGTTCTCCAGGATGACGAGAAGGTGCGTGGGGTCATCGAGTGGTACGACAAGCACTGCCTCAAGATCAATCGAATCAAGGAACCCAACATCCTCGTCCCCAAGCACAACATCAAGTACATCTACAAGCAAGAAGAGGAACCCAGGATCCGCCGCAGCCGAGCCACCAAGAAGGAAGAGCCCCTTCCCTCCGAGATCGATATTCCGGTCTACGATTGAGCCCTGCCGGTATCCTGCAGGGGATTCTATGGTCCGCCGTTCCAACATCGCCATCAGCCTGGGAGATCCCTGCGGCATCGGTCCGGAACTCTTAGTCGGGAGTCTGCCGGCCATCCATTCCAGAACGGATGTGACAGTCGTGGGATCCAAAGCCGGCCTGGACCTTCTCATGGGCCTTCCAGGTGCCCGGGTGGCCTGGCGCTGGGTTGAGCCTCCAGGACCGGTGCCAGCGACCTTCTCCGGCAAGGTCTACGGACTTCGGGTCTATTCCGTCGGGGAGCCCCCAGACCAAGTCCTGGGAGAAGCCTTGTGGCTGGATCCCACACCGGAAATCGGGGTCGATCAACTTACCCTTGGGAAGGGTTCCGCCGCCTCAGGTCGGGCCACGGTCGAGGCCATCAGGGTCGCGGCCTTGATGGCCCTGGACGGCGCCGCCGATGCGCTGGTCACGCTGCCCATGGCCAAATCCGCTGCCCACCTGGCTGGCTACCCCATCCCGGGACATACGGAATTCCTTCGGGAAATCTCCGAGGCGCCCATCACCCGGATGGCTTTCGTAAGCCCGCGGCTAAACGTGGTGCTTCACACGGTCCACCAGAGCCTGCGCTCGGTGGTGGAGGGCCTGGACTCCGACGCCGTGGCCGAGACGCTCATCTTCTCCGCCCGCCAGTTCATCCACTTGACGGGGAAATCCGACCTTCGGGTGGCGCTCTGTGCCATGAACCCCCACGCGGGCGAACAGGGGGCCTTCGGAGGGGAGGAACGCCTCCTCGAAGCAGCCATCAGGCAGGCTGAAGGTTCCTTCCGCGATGAAGCCCAGTCAACGCCTGTGTTTTCCGGACCGTGGCCTTCGGATAGCGTCTTCCAACGGGCTGCGCGTGGCGAGTTCGACCTGGTGGTGGCGCTGTACCATGATCAGGGCCTGATCCCGGTCAAGCTCCTCGAGCCAGCTCAGGCAGTGAATCTCACCTTGGGGCTGCCGTTCGTCCGCACAAGCCCGGACCACGGGACCGCCTTTGACAAGGCCGGCAAATGGATCGCAGATTCGGAGAATTTCTTGGCGGCCACGGCGCTGGCCATTCGGCTGTCCCAAGGAGCCGGCCCGACGATGCCGGCCCTCGACGGTAGGCCCGCTTGAACTGGGACTGGGTCTTTAATCCGTGGGCTGTTGTAGGCTGGTCATAGATGGAGGTGGCATGTCCACGGTGGCGGTGATCCTGGCGGCGGGCCTCGGAACCCGCATGAAATCACGACTTCCGAAGGTCCTGCACCCGATCCTCGGCGATCCTTCGCTGCTCTGGGTCCTACGGGCCCTACCCACCGGACTCGGCGGCGCCATCGTGGTCATTCACCATGGGAAACAGCAGGTTCTAGCCGCTCTTGAAACCTGGCAGAAGGCCGGCCTCCTTCCCTGCCCCATTTCCATCGTGGACCAGGGCGAGCCCCTCGGTACCGGTCATGCCCTTCAGGTCTGCATCCCTGAGCTGGACCGTCTCGGCACCACGCGGGTGGCCATCCTCTGCGGGGATGTGCCTCTCACTTCGGCCGCGACGGCCTCGCGCCTATGTGGGGCCGAAACCCTGCTCCTGGCCATGGACCTGCCCACTCCAGGTGCCTATGGCCGGGTGATCCAGCACCCGGATGGCAGCCTCGCGCAATTGGTCGAGGCAAAGGATGCCACCCCGGAACAGCTGGTGGTACGGCGTGTGAATGGCGGTGCCTATGCCCTGCCCTGGCCAATCCTGCGCAGAGCGCTCATGGGATTGACCAACCACAACGCCCAGAAAGAGTACTACCTCACGGATGCCGTGGTGGCGGTGGCCCGGGAGATCCCAGTGACCGTGGGCCTGTGCGACCCCGAGGAACTTGCGGGTATGAATTCACGCCACGACCAGGCGACCCTCCAGGCTGCCGCCCAGCGTCGGATCCAGCAGCACTGGATGACCGAGGGAGTGACCTTCTTACATCCCGACAGCACGCTGGTGGGGCCACGTGTCACCCTCCAGCGGGATGCTGTGCTGGAGCCAGGTGTGCGGCTCGAAGGTTCGGTCCAGATCGGTGAAGGTTGCCGGATCGGACAAGGCACGGTGATCACGGATTCCGTGCTGGGCGAGGGCGTGGAAGTCCGTCCCTACTGCGTTATCGAGCACGCCCTGGTGGGTGCAGGTTCCAAGGTAGGCCCCTTCGCACGGCTGCGGGAGGGCACCGACCTGGCCATTGGGGTCCACATCGGTAATTTTGTGGAGACCAAGAAGGCGAAACTCCACCGCGGCGCCAAGGCCAATCACCTTGCCTACCTCGGCGACACCGAGATCGGCGAGGGGACGAATATCGGCGCCGGCGTCATCACTTGCAACTACGACGGCGTGAACAAGCACCGGACCACCATCGGTCGGAATGTCTTCGTGGGATCCGACACCCAGCTGGTGGCTCCCGTGGTCATCGGAGACGGGGCACTCATCGGGGCCGGGAGCACCATCACCATGGATGTCCCTGCTGATGCGCTGGCTCTCAGCCGTGTTCCACAAACCACCCGGGAAGGCGGTGCCTCGAAGCTCCGGTCCAGGCAGAAGAAGGGGACTGCGTTAAGCTAGTCCTTTAGGTTCGGAGCCCCATGGTCCTGGCTGTATTCGACAAGATTGGCGCTGCGGTGCTGGGAGCCACGGATACCTTCGGGGACTTTGCTGTCCTCGCCGGTCGGGCCTTCATCGCCATCTTCAAGCGTCCCTTCGATGGCAAGAACCTCCTGAACCAATTCAATTCCGTGGGCGTGAACTCGATTCCGGTCGTGGTCCTCACGAGCCTTGCAGTCAGCATGGTGTTCGCCGTCCAGCTCGCCTTCGGTTTCCGCCAATTCCAGGCCGAGGGGCTGGCCTCCCAGGTGGAAGGGCTGGCCGTGATGAGGGAGCTCGCTCCCGTGATCACAGGCCTCATGCTCTCGGGCCGCATCGGATCCGCCATGGCCGCTGAGCTTGGCACCATGCAGGTCACGGAGCAGATCGATGCCCTCGAGTGCCTGGCCACAGATCCGATCCAGTACCTGTTCGTGCCGCGCCTGCTCGCCTCCATGCTGGTGGTCCCACTGCTGACGATCGTGTCCGTCTACATCGGCTTCTGGGGCGGCTACCTGATCCTGGTGGGCGTCGAGGGCCAGAGTGCCTACGTCTACGGCCACGAATTCTATAAGCTCCTGGCCTTCCGCGACCTCCGCATCGCCATCTACAAGGGTCTGGTATTCGGAATGATCATCGCCCTGGTCGGGTGCTGGAAGGGCTACAGGACTGAAGGCGGAGCCGAGGGCGTGGGCAACGCCCCCACCAGCAGCGTGGTGACGAGCAGCCTGTGGATCCTCATCTCCGACTTTTTCCTCACCAAACTGCTGCTGGTGTGACGACATGCCTGTGATCGATGTCGTCAACCTCTCCAAGGCCTTTGGGCCCAAGGTGGTGCTGTCCAAAGTGAACCTCCAGGTGGAGGAGGGCGAGAGCCTCGTGGTGCTGGGCGGTTCGGGCTCCGGCAAGACGGTGCTGCTCCGCAACATCATGGGCCTGCTGACGCCCGACTCGGGCCATGTGGCCGTCGAGGGCAAGATCATCGCCGAGTTGTCGCGGGAGGACCTGTTCACGGTCCGCCAGAGCATCGGGATGTGTTTCCAGATGGCGGCCCTGTTCGACTCCATGACTGTCTTCGAGAATGTCGCCTTCGGCCTGCGTCGGCACCACAAGATGACCGAGGACGAGATCCGTGCCCGGGTGGAAGAGTGTTTGGGCATGGTGGGCTTAAAGGACACCGACAAGCTGAAGCCTGCAGAACTCTCAGGCGGCATGAAGCGGCGTGTGGGCTTTGCCCGGGCCATCGCCCTCAAGCCCAAAATCCTGCTCTTCGACGAGCCCACCACGGGCCTCGATCCGGTGATGACAGATGTCATTGGCCGCATCATCCTCGACCTCAAGCATGAATTAGGCGTCACCAGCATCACCATCACTCACGACTTGAAATCCGCCTTTGAAATCGGCGATCGGATCGCCATGCTCTTCCGGGGTGAGTGCATCGCCTGCCAAGCGCCGGCAGACTTCAAGGCGAATCCGCACCCGGTCATTCAGCAGTTCCTGCGGGGGGACGCGGATGGTCCCTTCCTGCAGGATCCGCCGCCGCCAAAGAGGAATCCCCAGGAGGCCCACGCATGAAGCTGGAAACCAAGGTCGGCCTTTTCTTCACTGGCGCCATCATCCTCATGGGCGTACTGATCTTCCGCACGGAGAAACTTGAGCTCGGCGGCAAGCGCAACCAATCCAAACAGTTCACCTACTTCGACACGGTGGCGGGGCTGAGTCCGCAGAGCAAGGTCCTGGTCGCGGGCGTGTCGGTGGGCACCGTCCATGAGATCGCCCTGGAAGGCGGCCGGGCCAAAGTCACCCTATCCATCTCCAAGGATGTAGGCATCTATGGGGACGCCACCGTCTCCCTGGGCTCCATTGGCATCCTGGGTGAAAAATTCGTCGATCTCGAACCCGGTCACAGTGCCAAGGGCCCCTTCCCCAAGGACACACCGCTACCCAGCAAGGCCGGCATCAGCCTCGATAACCTCATGGAGTCGCTCTCTGAGATAAGCAAGAACGTGAAGGGCGTCACCCAGGCCCTGAATGAATCCATCGGCGGCGAGCAGGGGCGGCAGAAAATCGACGAGATCGTGGACAACATCCGCGTTCTCACCGCCGAGTTCCGCTCCATGGCCCAGGAAAACCACGGCGCCATCGATCACACCATGGCGAACGTGGAAGCCCTCTCCACCGATCTGCGGGACCGGCTGCCCAAGCTGGCTCAGCAGTTCGAGGCCGTGGGCAAGAACCTCAACGGCATCCTGGAGGAGAATCGCCCCGAGCTGAAGGGTGTCATCAGCGATATCCGCAAGCTGGCCCAGAGTTTCCAGGGGTCGGCGGAAAACATCAAAGTCCTCACCGACCGCATCAACAGTGGCCAAGGCACCATCGGCAAATTGCTGAACGACGAAACGACGGTCAAGAAGATCAATGATGCCGTGGACAATGTGAACAACCTGCTGGGCGGGTTCGGCAAGATGGACTTCCGTCTGGACATGAACGCGGCCCAGTGGTCAAAACGCGGTGACAGCCAATCAGGCCTCGGCCTCGAGATCGCACCCAGTCCGGATTACTGGTATGCCCTCGGTTTCGACTCCACCCCGGACGGCAAGATCAACCAGAGCATCCAGTTGATCACCCAGTTGGATCCCGTCACGGGCAAGCCGGTCACAGTACCGCAGAGCATCAAATGGGTCACCACGGACCGGACCTTCACCATGTCAGCCCAGTTTGCCAAGCGCCTAGGTCCCGCGGTCTTCTCCGCAGGCATTGTCGAGAACACGGGCGGTGGCGGGGTCGAGCTGCGCGGATTGGACGACCGACTTCGACTCGGAATTCTGGCCTATGACTTCATGAAGCGCGACAACAAGCCGAACCCCCGGTACCGCCTCACCAGCAGCTACCAGTTCTGGAAGGGCGCCTACATCCAAGCCGGCGTGCAGGACATCGACAACAAGGATCTCCGCACCGTCTTCTTCGGTGCCGGCCTGCGCTGGAAGGACGATGACCTAAAGAAGATGGTCGGACTGGCAGCGTCGGCCAAATGAAGAGTCCCCGGATCCTGCCCGCCCCCGGACCGCTGCCCGACGAGGGTGGCACCCTGTTCCTCTGGGTCCGCCGGGGCCTGCCTCTGGCCCTCGCGGCGCTGGCCCTGGTCGGGTCGACTCTGCATGGCGCCGGGCGCGGCTGGTGGATGCTGATCGGCGTCGCCGCGCTGGCCGCGGCCTGGCCCAGCTTTCTCCGGGGCAAGGCCTTCCTCCGCAATCGGACCGCCATCGTGCGCCAGGACAACCTCTGGGCCAATGCCTTCAGGCCCTTGGCGCGATGGCTGGGCCAGGAGGACGCCTGGATTCTTTCTTTCTGCGGCCACAATAACCGCCGGGTGCGTGCGGCCTTTGGCACCCGCCGCGCTCGGCGGGCCCTCATCCTGCTGCCTCACTGCATCCAGATGGCCCGCTGCAAGGCCGGCATCCTCGACGACCTCCAGGCATGCTACGACTGCGGCCTCTGTCCCGTGGGCGACTACATGAACGCAGCCCTCCTGAATCGCTGGGAAGGCCGGATCTCCAACCGCAGCCACAAGGCCTACCGGGAGGCGCGGGAGTATCGCCCAGACCTGATCGTGGCTGTGAGCTGTGCGGATCGCCTGCTCAAGGGACTGACCAAGATTCCAGAGATTCCCTCCTATGTGATCCCGTTGTCCCTGCCCCACGGCATGTGCGTCGACACGGATTTCAGCGTGCCCCACCTCTTCGCAGCCATGGAGACCCTGGTCGAACCCCGCCGCCCCTCCGGGGAGATCCAGCCTCTCCGCCGCGAAGGCATCGCATGACGGCGAACCGATTCCCGGTCCGCAGATTCTTCGAGAAGTGGTTGGGCGCCAGGGCCATGCCCTATCTGCTGCACCTCCGGCCGCTGGAATGGCCCATCATGACCGCCCATTTTCTTCTGGGCACACTACTGGCCGCCGGGTGGGGGCTGCGGGCCAAACCATCGATTCTCGGATGGCTCATCTTCGTGGCCCTGATGAACGGCGGTACCCTCGCCATCAACAGTGCCTTCGACAAGGACGAGGGTGATATCGGCTACCTGAAGGCGCCACCCAAGCCCCCTGAACACCTGTTGGCCTTTTCTTCAGTGCTGCTGGGGAGTTCGGCCATCCTGGGGTTCCTGCTGCCCCTGCCCTTCGCCTTCATCAACCTCGCCTGCGTGGTCATGAGCGTGCTCTATTCAGTGCCCCCCCCTCGGCTCAAAGCCCGTGCGGGTTGGGACCTGCTCATCAACTGTGTGGGTTTCGGTCTGCTCACGCCCTTGGCCGGGTGGGCGCTGACCGGTCGGTCCTTCAGCCGGGCAATCCTGCTGGTTTCGATCGGTTTCGCCTTCCTATTCGCCACCCTCTACCCCATGACGCAGATCTACCAGGTGGCGGAGGACAGCCGCCGCGGTGACCACACTCTCACGATCCGACTGGGTGTGGGACGCAGTCTGGCTCTGGCCTTGCTGGCAGGCCTGATCGCCCATGCCTTCTTCCTGGCAGGAGTCCTGGCCATGGGACGGGCCCCGCTCTGCCTACTGCCTTCCCTGGTGGCCTGGCTGGCGGTGCTCATTCCGTGGATGCGGGGCTGGCGGACCTGGACGGATTCCCGGCACGAAAGTGGCATGTATTGGGGCCTGGGAGCCTGGGCCGTCACTGACCTCAGTCTGCTGGCCCTGTTATGGCCCTGATCACTCAACCCGTTCGTCCATGGATCCGATAGACTAGGAAGAAGTGGTGACAGTCGAAATCTTCTGGAGCAAGCATGGGATTCAGCAGGGGCATGCGTTGGATGGGTCTGGTATGCGCTGGAGGCCTAGTCCTGAGCGCGGCCATCCCCTCCCCTGCCCGGTTGTCCCTGAAATCCGCCTCCGTGCTGGTGTTGGATCAAATTTCGGGCCAGACCCTGCTGGAAAAACAGGCCGGGGCCGTGGTTCCCATCGCCTCGCTGACCAAGCTCATGACGGCCATGGTGCTGCTGGATGCCCACCTCGACCCCAATGAATTGCTGACCATCACCAATGACGACAAGGATGACCTCCGCCACAGCCGGTCCCGTCTTCCTGTGGGCACCCGCCTGCCGAGGGAACAGGCCCTCCTGCTGGCCCTGCTGGCCTCGGAGAACCGCGCCGCCCACGCGTTGGGGCGCACTTTCCCAGGTGGACTGCCCGCCTTCGTCCAAGCCATGAACGCCAAGGCAACGGAATTAGGCTTGAGCGGCTCCCGGTTCGAGGACCCAACGGGTCTCTCCAGCGCTAATGTGGCCACGGCCTGGGATCTGGCCCGCATCATCGAGGCCGCCTACCACTATCCCGAGATCCGCGATTTCACCACCCGTCCTCAGACCATCCTCCAGAGTGGCCGCCACAGCATCCAGTTCCCCAATACCAATGCCCTGGTGCGCAATCCCCATTGGAACATCGGCCTTTCCAAGACCGGCTACATTGAGGAAGCCGGCCGATGCCTGGTCATGCAGGCCATGCTGGCGAACCGGCCCGTGCTGGTCATCCTGTTGGATTCCTGGGGCAAGTACACCCGTCTGGGCGACGCCATCCGCATCAAACAGTGGATGGAAGCCCGCCTCGGCCCCAAGTAACGGCATTGTGCTGATTCCAGATGTCCTGCCTCCATTCCCGCTGAGCTGGGGCTTTTCGACCCGCCATGATCCACCGGGGGCCCTTCCCACCCGACGCCTGAACCAGATGCATCGCTGCAGCATCGTGGAGGCTTCCGAGTCCGTGGTGGAAGGAGACGGATTGTGGACCACATCTCCTGGGCTTCGCATCGGTTTGCGGGTGGCGGACTGCGTGCCGGTGCTACTGGCCGGGCCGCTCATGGATGGAACACCCTGGGTGGCCGCCCTCCATGCGGGCTGGCGGGGGGCCACGGGTCATGGTGATCCGAAGCCTGGTGGTGGCATCCTGCGCCGCGGCGTGGCCCTCTACCGAACCCTGGGGGGTGTTCCGGGGGACCTGGTATGGGCCTTTGGTCCCGCCATCCTGGCCTGCCACTTCGAGGTGGGCGAGGAAGTCATCGAGGCCGCCCGGCAGGATCCCGCCTGGCAGGAGAGCCTGCGGACCCAGGGCCCGTCCACCAGATCCCACCTGGACCTGCATGGGTTCCTCCGGGCTCAGGCCCTGGACCTGGGGCTGGACTCCGCCCGGGATGGGAGTGTGGCCCTGTGCACCGTCTGTCGGCCCGACCTGCTTTATTCCTATCGTCGCGGTGAAACCACCGGCCGCCAGTGGGGCTGGATCGAGATCGGATAATCTGAAGGTCAGCCCCGCTCCTGAAGACTGAGGGCTGAAGACTGAGGACGCCCCATGCTCAACATCACCGACATTCGCATCAACAAGGTCGAGGGCGATGACAAACTCAAGGCCTTTGCCGCCCTGGTCATCGAGGACTGCTTCCTGGTGGGCGACCTGCGCGTGGTGGAGAGCGAGGACGGCTACTTCGTGGCCATGCCCAGCCGCCGCAAGCGGGACGGCAGCTTCAAGGACATCGCCTATCCGCTGAACAACACCCTTCGCGAGGTGATCGAAGAGAAGGTGCTCCTGGCCTACGAGGCCGCCACGGGCCACCGCGCCATCAGCCGGATCGAGCGCGGCGAGGCCGCCCAGGTGCGTCCGGACCTGCTGGGCGTCGAGGAGTTCGGGTTCACGCCCAAGGCCGGTTCCTGACTTCAGTGCGGCATCGTTGGGTGTGGTTGTGGGCTCTGTGTCCTCAGGGCTTGGGTTGGATGCGGACCCGCGCTATGCTTGGGTTTCCGCCTGGGGAGTAGCCAAGTGGTAAGGCAGCAGGTTTTGATCCTGCGTACCGAGGGTTCGAATCCTTCCTCCCCAACCAATAGGGCCACCGCAGGGTGGCCCTATTGGTTGGGGAGGAAGGATTCGAAGTCGCTGAATCCCTGGCCGTCTGACGAGGAACGATGTTCCTCGGCCCTCCGGGCCCGCCCTCACCCCTGGCGAGGCGGTCCTATCCTCCAGATATCGCATGCTATGCGTGCTCCCGCTCGCAAGCTCGCGGACCTGGAGCCTCCCCTTCGCCCCGCTTCGGTCGGATGGTGGCGCCCGCAGAGGCAGTCCGGTGGACTGCCGGAGCGGATCAGCGCCGGGCCAGGGATTCGCGCGGCCGGAACGTCACCCCGAGCCGCAGACGAGCGGGTGATGCGGAGGGAATCCTTCCTCCCCAACCGCCTGTCCGGCCCCGCGAGGGGGCGGTCCCATTCGGCGAGAGTGGCTTGGCACTCCAACTTATTGCAGCGCCAGGTCCGTCACCTGTATGCTTACTTCAAGTAAATCCAAAAAAACCATTACGGAGCATTCCCATCCCAATCTATGGGTGGGTCCGTTCATCACTTCCTAAAAGGAGGGAGTCCTGCCATGAGCAGCGAAATGTATGAGCGTATGCGAACCGATCCCAATTTCCAGAGGCTCGTCAAGCGGCGGGGACGCTTCGCCTGGATCCTGGCGTTCATCGTCCTGGCCATGTTCTATGGCTTCGTGCTGGTGGTGGCCTTCAAGCCCGCCCTGCTCGGCCGCCCCATCGTGGCAGGCGGGATGCTGACCATCGGCGTCGCCGTCGAACTGTTCATGTTCATTTTCTTCTGGGTCCTGACGGCGGTGTATGTCGTTCGAGCCAATGGCGAATTCGATGCCCTCACGCAGGACCTCATCAAGGACGCTCAGAAGGAGAACAAGTGATGCGCCGCCTGACTCGCATTGGCATCACCCTGGGACTGCTCTCTAAGCCGGCCATAGTCTTTGCAGGCCCTCCGTTGGGGGGTGTCATGGAGAAACAACCCACCAACTGGTCTGCGATCATCATGTTCTGCATCTTCGTGGCCCTGACCATGGGGATCACCTACTGGGCATCCAAGCGCACCAAGACCACCTCTGATTTCTACACTGCGGGCAGCGGCATCACGGGCTTCCAGAACGGGCTTGCCATCGCCGGAGACTACATGTCCGCCGCAACGCTCCTGGGCCTCAGTGCCATGGTCTACGGCCAGGGCTACGATGGCTACGTCTACATGCTGGCCTTCTGGGCTGGCTGGCCCATCATCCTTTTCCTGATGGCCGAGCGCCTTCGAAATCTGGGCCGCTTCACCTTCTCGGACATCACGGCCTTCCGCCTGGACCAGGGGTCGGTGCGTACCATGGCTGCGATTTCCTCGCTGACGGTGGTCTGCTTTTATCTGCTGGCCCAGATGGTCGGCGCCGGACAGCTCATCAAGCTGCTCTTCGGCCTGGACTACAACGTCGCGATCTTCATCGTCGGTCTTCTCATGATGGTCTACGTCATCTTCGGCGGCATGATGGCCACCACCTGGGTGCAGATCATCAAGGCCTGCATGCTGCTCTTCGGGGGCACCCTGGTCATGGTCCTGGCCATGAGCCAGTTCGGCTTCTCCTACCATAACCTGGTCGAAAGGGCCATGGCCGTGCACAAGCTCGGCCCCAAGCTGATGTATCCCGGCAGCCTGCTCGCCGATCCGGTGACCGCCATCTCGCTTGGCCTCGGCCTGATGTTCGGAACCGCCGGACTGCCCCACATCCTGATGCGGTTCTTCACGGTGAGCAATGCCAAAGAAGCCCGCAAGTCCGTGCTGTACGCCTCGGGCTTCGTGGCCTATTTCTTCAATGTGATCTTCCTCCTGGGGCTGACTGGCATCCTGATCGTCGGCCAGAACGGGTCCTTCTTCGAGGGCGGCAAGGTGGGCGGCAAGCTCATCGGCGGCGGCAACATGGTCGCCATGCACCTGGCCAAGGCTGTGGGCGGCAACCTCCTGCTCGGTTTCCTGGCGGCGGTGGCCTTCGCCACCATCCTGGCCGTGGTCTCCGGCTTGGCCCTGGCAGGCGCGTCCGCGATTTCCCACGACCTGTATTCCCGGGTCATCATGAAAGGGAAGGCGTCGGAGATCACCGAGATCCAGGTCTCGAAAGTGGCCACCATCTGCCTCGGCTTCGTTGCCATCGTTCTGGGCATCCTGTTCGAGAAGCAGAACATCGCCTTCATGGTGGGTCTCGCCTTCGGCGTGGCCGCGGCGGCGAACTTCCCGGTACTCATCCTCTCCATGTATTGGAGGGGCCTGACCACCCGCGGTGCCCTCTGGGGCGGCTATGGCGGACTGGTATCCGCGGTGCTCTTCGTCGTGTTCTCCAAGTCGGTATGGGTGGACGTGATCGGCCGCAAGGCGGCCCTGTTCCCCTACACCCAGCCGGCGCTGTTCGCCATGCCGATCGCCTTCCTGCTGGCCTACATCTTCTCCAAGCTCGATGGCAGTGCCCGCGCCAAGGCAGAGATCGAGGCCTTCGAGGACCAGTACGTCCGAGCCCAGACGGGTTTCGGCGCTTCCACCTCCACCAAACACTGATCCTTCAGCCACTGATTCGAAGCGGTACAAACCTAGGCCGGGGGGTCTCACTCCCCGGCCTTCCTTTTTCCTGACCTTCATTCCACCTGGGCGCTGCTTTTCACAACGGGAACCGCAATCCCTTGTCCCCGGCCAAATCCACGGTCTCGGTCTTGCTGCCCTTGGCCCCGCGCACGGTGATGGTGTGGCGGCCCTGGGCGACCTGGATACCGGTGCTGCCATCGCTTTCGATGCCGGAGTCCTGGCCATCCACCAGGACCTTGCCGGTGCCGGGGAAGGTCTCCACGGTGAGGGTGGCAAGGCCGGGCACCGTGAGGGTGGACATCTGACCGGCAACGACGGTGACGGCCCGGACATCCTTGTAGAAGTGCCGGGGGTTCGTCAATTCGAGCTGATGGGTGCCGGGGGACAGCGGCGCCTTTGAACCCGGGCTGAGTTCACCCAGATCCTTGCCGTCCGCTTTGAGGTGGATGCTGAAGCCACCGGCCAGCTTGAGGGCGCCCGGCGCATGGGGATCCAGGGACGGCTCCTGCCGTGTCTCAGCGGTGGTGGCTTCCATCAGTTTGAAGACCTGGCCGCCAGGCACGTCCCCGGGGTCGAAGTCCTTGGGGAACACGAGTTTGCCTTTGGTGAGAGTCAGTCGATGGTGCTTGCCCTGATTCCATTGGACAGAAAGGGGTGTAACGCCCTCGAGCTTCTTCTCATCCAGCACCACGGTGGCGCCCTGGGGAACGGAATCCAGCAACTCTTCGCTGATGATGGGTTGCAGCGGGAAGTCGGGTGGGGCCTCGCCAGGTTTGATTTCGTAGGTCACGGGCTGATGCCCTTTCAGTTCCAGGCGCAGTTTGTCTCCGGGAACCAGGGGCTGGTTCACGGGGGCGTTGCCCACGTCTAGACCGTTTACGAAGACCTTGGCACCTGAAGGCACCGACTTGATCTGGAGGCGCGTCCCTTTGGGGCCCTTGAACATGAACCAGGCACCACCGATCACCACGGCCAAGACCACGGCAGTGATCCAGGGCCAGGTGGCCTTCCGAGGTTCAGAACGGGGCACGACCATCGTTTCATCAAAGGAAGTGGATACGATCGCAGGTAGGGGTGCCTCGCCACTCATTCGCATGAGATTCAACATCTCGCGGCGGTCCTCCTTGCCCAGCTCCGTCACGGAGTCGAGGAGGTCGCGCACGAAGGCCGTGCAGGACGGATGGCGTTCCTCCGGCCGCTTGGCCAGCACCTTATCAAATACACGACGCCATCCTTCGGGAAGCATGCCTATCACGGGCGGCTGCACTTCGACGGGCGGCTCGTTCACGATGCGGTAGAGGATGGTGTTGATGGATGTTCCAGGGAAGGGAGACTGCCCACTCATGAGCTCGAAGACCAGCACACCGAAGCTGAAGATATCGGAGCGGTTGTCCACCGTGCCGTCCCTGATCTGCTCGGGACTGGCATAGCTGGGCGTGCCCAGGAAGGTGCCCGTCTGGGTGAGGCTGGCATCCTCCCGCTTGGCGATGCCGAAATCCATCAGCTTGGGGCGCCCATCCTCGGCCACCATCACGTTCCCGGGCTTCACATCCCGGTGGACGATCGCCTTGGCGTGGGCATGATCCAAGGCCTCGGCCAAGCCCACGGCAATCCGGAACTTTTCCTTCAGGGTCAGGGCGGGACCGTTCTTCATGATCCCATCCAGCGGCTTGCCCGCCACGAATTCCATGGCCAGGAACGGGCCGTAGCCCTCCACTTCACCCACGTCGTAGATGGCCACGATTCCCGGGTGGTTCAGCAGACCCGATACTTCCGCCTCGCGCTGGAACCGCGCCAGGTACTCGTGCTGGTCGGCCTCGGTCCTCACGGCGTCCAGCTTCATCAGTTTGATCGCCACCTTGCGTTTGATCCTTGGATCCTCGGCCAGCACGACACTTCCCATGGCTCCTGAGCCCAGGAGATGCAGCACCTGGTAACGGCCGATCATTCTGGGGAGGCTGAGGTTGTCGAGATCACTCATGTCAGCATCCTACCCAACCCACCGGAAATCAGGCGGTAGATTGTTAGGTTTTTCATGGTTTTACCAAGAGGTTGTGACACAATAAGCAAGGCTCGCCGACCCGGGCTGTGGGAGGTTTGTTTCGTGATGGAAGTCGTCAAAATCGTCGTACTCGTCACCTACTTCACGCTGCTCACCATCCTGAGCATCTACGGGGCGCATCGCCTATGGATGCTCCTTTTGTACTATCGCCACAAGAAAGACGTGCCCCAGCCCGTGGGCGATGCGACCTATCTCCCCGTGGTCACGGTCCAATTGGCCGTGTTCAACGAGATCAATGTCATCGAGCGGCTCATGGCCTACACCCTCAAGATGGACTGGCCCAAGGACAAGCTCGAGATCCAGGTTTTGGACGATTCCACTGACGACACCGTGAAGATGGCAAGCGCCGTGGTCGACCGTTACAGGGCCCTGGGCTTTGACATCCACTACCTGCATCGCACGGACCGCACGGGCTTCAAGGCCGGGGCGCTGGCCGAGGGCCTCAAGGTCGCCAAGGGCGAGCTGGTGGCCATGTTCGATGCCGACTTCCTGCCCACCGAGGACTTTCTTCGCAAGGCCGTTCCCCACTTCGCGGATGGGAAGGTGGCCTTCGTCCAGGGTTGCTGGGCCCACCTCAACCGCGAGTTCTCGCTCTTGACCCAGGTCCAGGCCATTCTGCTCGACGGGCACTTCGTCTTCGAGCACACCGCCCGCCACCGCTCCAAGGCCTTCTTCAACTTCAGCGGCACGGCCGGCATGTGGCGCGTGTCCGCCATCGCTGACGCGGGCGGCTGGGAACACGACACTATCACCGAGGATGCGGACCTGTCCTACCGCGCCCAGCTCAAGGGCTGGACGGGTGTCTACCTCAAGGATCTCGTCGTTCCCGCCGAGCTGCCTGTGGAGGTGAATGCCTTCAAGAGCCAGCAGCACCGCTGGGCCAAGGGCAACGCCCAGGTCATCCGCAAGCTCATGAAGACCATCTGGATGTCCAACGAAAGCCTGCACACCAAGCTGGAGTGCTGGTTCCACCTGACGGCCAACTGCAACTACATGCTGATGGTAGTGCTTTCCGTCATCATGGTGCCCGCCATGGTCTTCCGGGCAGGCACACCGGTCCACATCCTGCTCCTCACGGATGGCCCCTTCTTCCTGCTGAATGCCGTAAGCGTGGGCCTCTACTTCGGCCTCTCACAGAAGGAACTGACCGACAACACCGGTTGGAAGTCCCGCCTGAAGTACATTCCCGGCCTCATGGGCCTGGGCATCGGCTTGGCCCTGAACCAAGCCAAGGCTGTTCTGGAAGGTTTCTTCACCGACGACAAGGAATTCAAGCGTACCCCCAAGCTGGGCGTGGATGCAGACGGCAAGGCCATCACCAAGCGCGCCTACAAGGTGCCCAAGAGCCTGCTCACCTTCCTGGAACTGGGGTTCGCCCTCTACTACTTCGGCGCGCTCATCGTGGCCATCTACATCCGCAAGTGGGCCTCCGTACCGTTCCTCTGGCTGTTCTTCAGCGGCTTCTCCTACATGAGCGTCCTGTCCTTCGCCGACATGAAGCTCTTCCGCCGTCTGGCCATGGACGAACCCGTTGACGACGCCCAGAGCGCCTCGAACTTCGTCCAGTAGTCTGGCCGCCCGATAAGGGTTCATGGCCCATCCAGGATCCTCCCGCCCTCGAGCCGCCGCCCTACGGTACCGGCCAGAGTCGCCTTTCCGGGACGCGGCACCGCGTCTTGTCGCCAAGGGACAGGGCCTTCTTGCCGAGCGCATCCTCGACCTGGCCAAGCAGCACGGCGTATCGATCTCCAGGGATCCTGACCTCCTGGCTGCCCTTGAACCCCTGGACCTGGATCGGCTCATCCCCCCAGAACTCTTCCAGGCTGTGGCTGTGATGCTCGCCGCCCTTTATCGCGCCAACAAGAACCTGTCCCCACGGTGATCGACCTCCATTGCCACTCCCTCCATTCTGACGGCACCGACACGCCTGGGAGATTGGCCCTGCTCGGAGAGGAAGGTCGTTTGACCGCCCTCTGCCTCACGGACCATGACACGCTTGGCGGCATTCCTGATTTCCTGGCCATGCAGCCCCAGGTGAAGGTGCGGCTGCTCGTAGGCACTGAGCTCAGTTGCCAGTTCCTCGGGCAGTCCCTCCACGTGCTCGGGCTCCTGGTGGATCCTTCTGACGCCCAGTTCCAAGCGAGGCTGGTGGAACTCCGTAGTCGCCGAGAGGACCGGAACCGCCGCATGCTGGTGCGGCTCGCCGAGCTTGGGTGTCCTCTCACGCTTGAAGATGTACAGGCCCAGGCCGACTCCCCCCTGCTCTCCCGGGTCCATTTTGCCGAGGCCCTCGCCGCCCGTGGTTTTGTGCGCCGGGCGCCCGAGGCCTTCGAGCGACTCATCGGCGACGACTGCCCGGGCTTCGTGCCCCGGGAAGAACTGAGCCCATCGGAAGCCGCCCGCTGGGTCCGCGAAGCCGGCGGCGTGCCCGTGGTCGCCCATCCCGGCCGTTTCGCCAGGGGCGGTTTCCCCTGGGATGAAGCCATGGCGGACCTCCAGCGTCAGGGCCTGGAGGGCCTCGAGGGGTACTATGGCGAGTACCGCGCGGCCGAGCAGAAGTACTTCGTGGCCCTGGCCGCGCGTCTCGGCATGGTCGTCACCGGCGGCAGCGACTACCACGGCGCCCACAAAACGGGCCTGCGACTGGGGCGCGGACGAGGGGGCCTCCAGGTCCCGGATGATCTCCTGGAACACCTGGAAACGCAGCAAAGACTCGGTTCTCACCATTAGATTTGAACGGGGCGTTCCAATGCTTTTGGACAATTTGCCAAGTGTCGATAGGCTGGAGGCGTAGAGGCATTCATGTCCAATAGGATCCTCCTGGTGGAGGACGACCCCATCAATGTGAAATTCATCCAGACCGTACTCACCAAGAAGGGTGGATATGCGGTCCTGGTCTCGGAAGAGGTGGAAGAAATCCTGCGTCTTGCCCAGGAGGCGGATCTGGCTGCCATCATCATGGATGTGAGCCTTACCCGTTCGAGTTATGAAGGCCGCAAGGTGGATGGCATCTTCATCACCCAGTTGCTGAAGAAAGATGAAATCACCCGCCACATTCCCGTGCTCCTGGCCACGGCCCACGCCATGTTCGGTGATCGTGAGAAGTACCTGGAACTGACCGGCGCCGAAGGCTACATCGCCAAGCCGATCCATGACCCTGCCGCCCTGATCGAGGCGGTGAGGGCCCTCATCGGGTCCTGATCATGGCCATGAAACCACCGCCCCTGGCCTCTTTCCGGCTGCTGATCGAGTATGACGGAAGCCGGTTCCAGGGATGGCAGAAGCAGGGTGCCAGCCAGTCCCGGGAAGGGGTGCGCACCGTGGCAGGGAGCCTCGAGCACGTCATCCATGACGCGGGTCTGCGCCTTATCTACCTGGGCGGCGCGGGCCGGACCGATGCCGGTGTCCATGCCCTGGGCCAGGTTGCCCATCTGCACCTGGAAGCTAAGGGGGCACCCCGCCCAGGCGAGTTGCGGCGGATCCTCGACGGGGCTCTTCCCCATGACATCGCCATCCGCGACGTCCGCAGCTGCCCTCCCCGGTTCCACGCCCGCCACGACGCCATGGATCGCACCTATCTCTACCAGATCAGCCGCCGCCGCAGTGCCTTCGGCAAGCCATGGATCTGGTGGGTGAAGCGGAATCTGGATCTGGACCGTCTCTCCCAAGCCTGGAAGGCCTTTGAAGGGGACCAGGATGTGTCCGCCTTTGCGGATCTCGACACGGAGGAGGATGGCCGCGCTCGCATCTTCCGATGCGAGGTGGCGGAAGCCGGGGCCCTCATCCTCCTGCGGGTCCAGGCCACCCACTTCTTCCGCCGTCAGGTGCGCCGCATGGTCGGTGCCGCCGTGGCCTGCGCCCTGGCCGAAGAAGAACCCAGGCGGGTGCAGGAAGATCTGCGGAATCCGACGGAGGCCGCCAATCTCTTCTGGGGCGCGAAGGCCTCCCCTGCCTCGGGGCTCCTCCTCGCCTGCATCCGCTATCCCGGGGATCCGGAGCTCGGACCGCTGGAACCCACCATCAAAATTCCCTGAGGACACTCCGATGCTCACCCGCGATGAAGCCTGGCTGCTGCTTTGCGACTGGACCCCATCGGAAAAACTCTGCACGCATGCCCATGCGGTGGAACTCGTGATGCGAGATCTTGCTTCCGGCCTGGGGCAGGACGTCGAACGCTTCGGCTTGGCCGGCCTTCTGCATGACGCTGACTACGACCGCTGGCCCGAGGAGCACCCCAGGCGCATCGTGGCCTGGCTGGGGGAGCGCGGCGACGAGGACTTGGCGCACGCCATCAGTGCCCACTACACGCGCTGGAACGTGCCCTACGACAGCCTGCTGGACAAGGCCCTCTTGGCCTCCGACGAGATCACGGGCTTCATCATGGCCTGTGCGCTGGTGCGTCCCACCCGCACGGACGGCCTGGAGCCGAAGAGCGTGAAGAAGAAGCTGAAGGACAAGGCCTTCGCCGCTGGCGTGGACCGCTTCGAAGTGGCCGAGGGCCTGCGGATGCTCATGGAGACCGTGGGTGGCACCGAAGACGAGCACCTCGGCCGCATCATCGCCGTCCTGCACACGCATCGCCAGGAACTGGGGCTTACCTAGTCCCTAGCCCCCGACAAAGGCTTCGCCCACAACCTCGGCGATGCGCCTGCGCCGAAGGATGAGCGTGCGGAGGTATTCCTGCTTCTCCAGAATCGCCTTGCGACGAAAGACTGGATCAGGCTGGGTTCTGGGCCCTTCAACCGGATCTGCAAGGCGATCCAGCTCCGCGCGGACCCTGGCCTCGGCGGCCGCCACCCGGATGACGCGGATCTCCCGCCGGTCGGCGGATGTGCCCCAGTTGTTCTCGGTCCAGAGAGGCTCAACGGTGGCCTCGGCCAGCATCATATGATTCAGGCCATCGGACCCTCGTCTCTGCTCGAAGCGAATCTTCAGCGCAGCGCCGTCCCGGTTGTCGCCCCCGGCCACGGGAAAGAGGTCCGCACGGTACATCCGATCCTGGTTGCTGATGAAGTTGCCCAGCGAGTAGGCCACCAGGGCCTGGCGGCCATGGACCTCCAGAAGTTCGAGGGGCTGGAGCACGTGCGGATGGTGTCCTAGGAGCACGTCACAGCCCGCGTCGACCATGGAAAGGGCGATATCCTTCTGCCGCTTCGTGGGCAGGTGCTGGTATTCGTTGCCCCAGTGGACGCTCACCACGACCAGATCAGCCCGGCCCCGGGCCTCGCGCACGGCTGCCAGGGCCGGTTCCAGATCCAGTGGGCGCACCCAGGGTTCGGTGGCACGCCGGTTCAGGTCGAGGTTGAAGATATCCGTGAAACCCAGGAAGGCGACCCGGAGACCTTGCCGCTCGACGATTTGGAGCGCTTCAGCCCGGGGTCGGTCTTCGCCGCTGCCGATGGCCACGAGGTGCGCCGCCCGCAAGCGGTTCAGGGTTTCACTCACCCCGCTGGCGCCCTGGTCAAAGGCATGGTTGTTGGCCGTGGACAGCACCGTGAAACCGCTGGCCCGCAGCGCGGCCGGAAGGTCCTCCGGCGCGTTGAACTGGAAGGGCACACCCGGTCGGCCGGTGAGGGGTGCCACGGGGGTCTCCAGATTGCCGAAGGCCAGATCGGCCCCTTGGAACAGCGGGACCAGATCCGCCCACAGGGCCGGGAGGCCGGCCGGGTCCATCTCAGCGGCGCGCTTGACGTCCTGATGCATCAGAATGTCACCGACAGCGACCAGTCTGAGGCTGATGGGCGCTGGGAGTGTTGGGGGCATTGGTTTGGCGACCCGGCTACGGCATGCGCCCAGGTCAAGCACCAGCAGGAACGCCAAACCCGAGACGAACCGGCCCATCAGGCCCATTCCTCCGGACCGTAGTAGACTTCCACCGGCAGGCCCGGAAGGCGGCCCCGCACGCTCGCCGCGATGGCATCCAGCACAAGCCGCCGCAGAGGCTTGGCCTCGGGCTCGGGAGTGGGGCGTGCCACCGTATAGAGTTGGATCGCCTGAAGCTGTCCTCCCTGGGCAAGGATGCGTTCCAGTCGTCCGCAGTAAGCTTCCAACTCGGCTGCGCCGGGCCCCTGCCCTTTCCACTCGAGAAAGAGCGTCTGGATGAGAATCGGCCATCGGCGGGCGGTGGCGAGCAGGTTGTCCAGGATGCGCTCGAAGGGCACCTGGCTGCGGCAGATCTCGCGGTAAAAGGACTCCGTGCCCGCATCGAGCTTGGCCCAGACTTCGCCCTGATTCGCCATCAGGATTTCGAGTCCCTTCACCACCTCAGGCGCCTGAAGGCGGCTGGAATCCGTGATGAGCACGAGCTTCACCAGGTCGAGACCCCGCTGGGCCTTGAGGCGGGCCACCCGAGCCACCACCTCGGCGAACTCGCGGGCCGTCGTGGGTTCGCCGTCCCCGCTGAAGGCGATGTCGTTGAGCCGCCGCTGCTCGATCTGGGCCGAATCGAAGGGTGGATCCAGATAGATCTCACCGCTGGTGATCAAGTCCAGCAGCAGGCCCAGTTCCCGCTCAAGCAAATCCAGGTCGAGGTCCTTCCGCTTGGGCGGCGCCTTACGGTCCACCTCGCAGTAGACACAATCAAAATTGCAGACCTTGTCCGGGTTCAGGTTCACGCCAAGGCTCACACCCCGACTGCGGCGAGATATCACCGGGTAGCAGTAATCGAATTCCCGCCAGATGCGCCGATGATCCAGATGAGCCTTGATGAGATCCGCCATGGGATCAGAATACGCGGGTCAACACTGATCCGCCTGCAATCCTCTCCGCTTCAGCTGGGCTTCGGAGGCGGCCTGCACCATCTCTGGCTTCCAAATAATGAGCTCCGGATGCTGAAATTCGTCCACGGCGACCATCACGAACTCGCCGCTGGTGACATCCCGCCGGATGTCTGAGACGGGTTCGTAGACCTGGACCTCGATCTTGATGGTCAGGCTGGTGGTCCCCTGGCGGGCGATGGCAATGTGGAACTCGATGATCTCCCCGGCCCACACGGGGCTGTGGAAGAGCAGCTCGGACACCTTCACGGTGAGAAAGCGCCGGTTGCGGGACAGGAGCGAGGCCGTGATGCCCGCCACCTTGTCCATGCGCGCCATCATGTCCCCACCGAAAAGGGTGGCATTGAGGCCGATGTCCTGGTCCAGAACCATTTCACGCGAGATCAACATATTTCGTTCTACTTCAGCCGCTCGGCCAGGGCCTTGCCCATGTCAGCTGGACTCTGGACGACCCGGATGCCGGCGGCCTGGAGGGCCTTCATCTTTTCGGCGGCGGTGCCATGGCCGCCGGAGATGATGGCGCCGGCGTGGCCCATGCGGCGACCCGGAGGGGCCGTCTGGCCGGCGATGAAGGCCACCACGGGTTTCGTGACGTACTGCTTCACGAACTCCGCGGCCTCCTCCTCGGCGCTGCCGCCGATCTCGCCGATCATGATGATGGCGTGGGTGTCCGGGTCATCCTGGAACAGCCGCAGGGCGTCGATGTGGCTGGTGCCGTTGACCGGATCGCCGCCAATGCCGATGCAGGTGCTCTGGCCGATACCGAGGGCCGTCAACTGGCCCACCGCCTCGTAGGTGAGAGTGCCCGAGCGGCTGACCACACCCACGTGGCCCTGCTTGTGGATGCGGCCGGGCATGATGCCGATCTTGGCGAGACCAGGGCTGATGATGCCGGGACAGTTGGGGCCGATGAGGCGGCTCTTGGGATAGTCGGGGAGGACTCGCTTCACCTTCACCATGTCGAGGACAGGGATGCCCTCGGTGATGCAGACAATGAGTTCGATGCCCGCTTCCATGGCCTCGAGGATGGCGTCTGCGGCGCCGGCGGGTGGCACGAAGATCATGGTGGCATTGGCGCCGGTTTTGGCGACGGCATCCCTTACAGTATTGAAAACGGGGAACCCCTCGATCTCGGTCCCGCCCTTGCCTGGAGTGACGCCGCCGACTACGTTGGTGCCATATTCGCGGCACCCAACGGCGTGGAAGAGCCCTTCACGGCCCGTGATGCCCTGGACGATGAGTTTGGTGTGGTTGCCCACGAGAACAGCCATGTCATACCTCGCAAAAATGGATCCTGTCGGATTCTCTAGGTGGGGCTACTTGATGGAAGCCACGACCTTCTCGGCGGCGTCCTTCAGGTCCGTGGCAACCATGAGATTCAGGCCGCTATCGGCCAGAATCTTCTTGCCCTCTTCGAAATTGGTGCCCTCCAGGCGCACCACCACCGGCACCTGGATGCCGATCACCTTGGCGGCCTTCACGATGCCTGCGGCGACCACGTCACAGCGCATGATGCCTCCGAAGATGTTCACCAGCACGGCCTTCACGGCAGGGTCCTGCAGGATGATGCGGAAGGCATTCTTCACCGCATCTTCGGTGGCGCCACCGCCCACATCCAGGAAGTTGGCTGGGGAGCCGCCGTAGTACTTGATGATGTCCATGGTGGCCATGGCCAGGCCTGCGCCGTTCACCATGCAGCCGATCTGGCCGTCCAGCTTGATGAAGTTCAGGTTGAACTTGCTGGCCTCGACTTCCTCCTCGGCCTCTTCGTTGAGGTCGCGCAGGGCCAGGATGTCCGGGTGGCGGAACAGGGCGTTGTCATCGAAGCCCATCTTGGCGTCCAGGGCCGTGACGAACCCCTGCTTGGTGACCACCAGCGGGTTGATCTCCACCATGGAGCAATCCTTTTCCACGAAGAGCCTGTAGAGGTTCTGAAGGAATTTCACGCCCAGCTTGAAGGCATCCCCTTCGAAGCCCAGGGCGAAGGCCACCTGGCGGGCCTGGAAACCGCTGAAGCCCAGGGCCGGATCCACCACCACCTTGATGATCTTCTCGGGGCTCTTTTCGGCGACTTCTTCGATCTCCACGCCGCCCTGGGTGGAGGCCAGGATCGTGATGCGGCTGGAACCACGATCCACCAGGATGCTCAAGTAGAGCTCCCGGTCGATGTCGACGAGCCTGGAGACGTAGACCGTGCGGACCTTGCGCCCCTCGGCACCGGTCTGCTTCGTAACGAGCCGCATGCCGAAGATGGACCTGAACAGTTCGGCAGCCATGTCGGGATTGGTCGCGAGCTTCACGCCCCCACCCTTGCCCCGGCCCCCGGCATGGATCTGCGCCTTCACTACGCTGGCTCCACCGTACTCCTTGGTGATCATGCGGGCATCCTCGGCGTCTTGAGCCAATTTCCCCTCGGGGGTGGCTACTTTGTAGAGCCGAAGCAGCTCCTTGGCTTGATACTCGTGGATGTTCATGCTCACTCCGGGAAAGATGCACGACCAGTTTAACGGGCGCAGGGCCAGGACCGATCCCTGAAGACCGTGACCCATGGCATCCTTTGGGCTACCCAGAGTCATAGAGGAGTTCTTGACCATGGCCCAGTTGGATCGCCTGCTCACCCAGATCATCGCGAAAGCAGGCCGCCGCCTGGAGCTGAAGGCCGACCGGAAGCCCCGATTGGAACTGAAATCTGGAGAAACCATCGATCTGCTGCCAAACCCTTTGCCAGCCGTGATGGTGGATGTACTCGCGGGCGACGTGGTGCCCACCGAACTCAAGGCGGTCTGGCAGAAAGAAGGTCAGGCCGAATTCGACTATGATCTGGCCGGGCAGAGCTTCCACATTCGCCTCAGCCGGTATATGGAGACCTCCCAGATCCAGGCCGAGCACCTGGGGCCGTCGCCCACCCCGCCGGTGCAGCTTGGCAAAGCCGCGGCTCCCATCGAAGTGGCTCCCCCCCTCAGCATGGCAAGACCCGCTCCTGCCGCTGCAGAAGTGGTTCCACGGGAGACTCCGCGGCCTGGGCCTCGGCCCGGCCCCAGGAGGACCCAGGTCCATCCCCTGACGGAACGGCTTCTCGCGAACCTCCTGGAGAAGCAGGGCTCCGACCTGCACTGTACCTCCCACGAACCGCCCCTGATCCGGGTCCATGGAGACATGCTGGAACTGGATGGATTCGGCCCTCTGGATCCGGCCACCCTGCTGGAGATGATGGAAGCCCTGGCCACACCCAATACGTGGCAACGCTTCGAGGAACACCATGACGCCGATTTCGCCTATACCTACGAGGCTGGCGGATGCCGTCTTCGGGTGAACTTCTTCCAGGACCGGGTGGGACCGGGCATGGTCTGTCGCGTCATCCCCAACCAGCTGCCGGACCCCGACCGCCTGGGTATTCCGGATCCCATACGTCGCCTGGCAACGCTCTCCAAGGGCCTGGTACTGGTCACCGGTCCGACCGGCAGCGGCAAATCAACCACCCTGGCGGCCATCGTCGACCTGGCCAACCAGAAGCGGAAGGACCACATTCTCACCATCGAGGATCCCATCGAATTCGTGCATCCCCGCAAAGGCTGTCTGGTCAACCAGCGCGAGGTGGGCACCCATACGGACAGCTTCAAGAGTGGCCTGCGGGCAGCGCTGCGAGAAGATCCGGACGTGGTCCTGGTGGGCGAGATGCGCGACCTGGAAACCATCGCCATCGCCCTGGAGACCGCCGCCACCGGGCATCTCGTCTTCGGAACGTTGCATACCAGCAGTGCCATCGGGACCATCGATCGCATCGTGGACCAGTTCCCGAGCGACCGGCAGCAGCAGATCCGCGTGATGCTGGCGGACGCCCTGAAGTGCGTGGTGAGCCAGATACTGCTCAAGCGCGTGGGTGGCGGCCGGGTAGCGGCCCTGGAGACCCTCTTCATCACGCCAGCCATCGCCAACCTCATGCGCGAGGGGAAGAACTTCCAGATCCCCAGCGCCATGCAGACCGGCCGCGGCTATGGCCAGCGCCTCATGAACGATGCCCTCGTGGAGCTCATCCAGGCCCGGAAGGTCGAGCCCATGGAGGCCTACCTCAAGTGCCCGGACAAGGAGACCTTCATCGCCTCCTGCAAGCGGGCGGGCATTCCCTTCGATTTGAGGCTGGGGGAAGCCGAATCCTGAAGCAACGTGAGCTTCCGGTGAACCAGTCCGGGTAGCTATCAAATTGATGGAAATGTCACATCATCCTGATGGCGTTTGACGACATGGGCGCTTGAGCATTTTACGTAAATCATTCAGGTAATAAGTGGTAAGGCCAAGGCACGAAACCTGCCTCATCGGCCGTAGTTGAGGGCCTTCATGCAGAAGTGATTGGCAAGGAGGATTGTACCCGCAGTGCCCGTGGGGCTCAGTCGCGTGCCTGTGTCTGCCCTGATCCGGCTAGGTATGGATCACTGAGCGATCCAGATTCAAGTTGCCTCAGATACAACCCCAGATCCACCTAGGAGAGAAGCATGATGACCTTTCTGGAAGTCATCATCAAGAAATTGACCCTCGGAACCCCCAGCGGCAGCAGCTGTAGGGTCGGAGATGCCTCCTTCACGGTTCGGTACTGTTCGGATATTTGGGAGTGGGAATACCTGGGCGAGACCTTCTGGGATGTGCATGACCTTGCCAAAGCCATGGCGAGGGGAAGCACCGCAACCCCTCAAAAGGTATCCCTCTTGTCCAAAAAGACCAAAGCCGGAGGGCGGTCGCTCAAGACGAAACTTCTCAGGACGGGTTCTTTGGGGAATCCAGGGAGGTCAGTCGGTGAGGTGTTACCGGCTCGGCCTGTTTTTCGAATGAGTCGAGCTCCACGAAGTCTGGTGAATTCCCGGAGTTTACGCATGCCTTAGGGAGATCTCATGCATGCCGTGGTTTTCAAGCACACAGAAGAATTTGAGGCGCGGCCTTATTTGGAATTCGCAAAGTACATCCGGAACCACACCCATTTCCATGTGATGCAGGAGGGCCAACCCACGGCGTTCACTGTAGATCTAGGTTAATAAAATCAATCGCAAATGGTGACGGTAAATCCTCACCTGGAAGGACTGGGGGCCTGCAATGGGCAGATCGGTCAATACAATCGAACAAGCCGCAGAACTGCGTCGACGGGCCGAGGAATTGGCCCTGAGACATGCCTCCCCGGTCTCCGCCGACCCTGAATCTACTCTGCCGACTTGGGCTGTCGAAATGCTTCATGAACTCCGCGTGCATCAGATCGAACTGGAGATGCAGAACGAGGAATTGCGACAGGCCGAGGTCAAACTGGAGGAGGCCCGCGCGCGGTATTTCGACCTTTATGAACTGGCCCCGCTCGGGTATTTCACCCTGGATGAATCAGGAGTGATCCTGGAGGCCAATCTGTATGCCGCCTCGCGGTTGGGTGTGTCCCGGGTCGCCCTCGTGCAGCAGCCCTTCAGCAGGTTCATTTCCCGAGAAGACCAGGACAGCTTCTACCTCCACCGCAGAAAACTCTCGGAGATTGGCTCGGCGGAAAGCTGGGATCTCCGCATGGTGCGCCAGGACGGTACCCCGTTCTGGGCGCACCTGGATGCCGCGGCCGCCTGGGAGGCAGAGGGGCCCCCGGTGCTCCGCGTCACCATGGGCGACATTTCCGTGCAGAAACTCGCCGAGGACCGGCAGCGGCGCCTTGAGGCCGAGCTTCGACACGAGCATGGTATGGAAAGTCTGGGCACTCTGACCGGGTGTATCGCCCACAATATGAACAACGAGCTGGGGGTCATTCTTGCAACGGCTTCGGCCAATCTCGACCCCCAGCCGGACGGCAGTCCTGCCGACCGCGCCTTCGATACCATTACCAAGGCGGCGGAGCGTGGTGCCATGCTGGTCCAGAGCCTCCTGAGCCTCGCCCGTCGACAACCTGCCGAGGCAAAGGAACTGGATCTGAACGTGATCCTCCACGATGCTGTTCGGCTGCTTGAGCCCACCACCTTCGACAAGTGCCGGCTGGAGACAGCGTTTTCTGGTGCTCTCAACCCCATCCTCGGGGATGCGAACGCGCTATCCAACGCGTTCAAGAACCTCTTCGTCAATTCAGTGGAGGCCATGGCCCCGGGCGGCACCCTCACCCTCCGGACCCGGAACCTGGAGAACCATTCGGTCGAAGTCCAGGTGGAGGATACGGGGTCTGGGATGTCCGCGGAGACCTTGACGAAGGCACTGGAACCCTACTTCACCACCAAGGGCGTTCGCCAGGGTACAGGACTGGGCCTATCGATCGTCGAGAGCACCATCAAGGCCCACCACGGCCAGATGGAAATCCAAAGCGAACCCGGGCAGGGAACCCTCGTCACCCTTCGATTCCCAGGCATCAAGATCCTGAGTCAGGCCGACTCGCCCACCAGCGAACCCGGTGCAGACCACTCCCATCATCCGCAGAAGATGATCGTGGCGGATGACGATCCACTGAGCCGGGGATCGTTGCAGACCCCCCTGGGGCAGCCCTGGGCCACTCTTCGGCCATGGCAGCGGGCGGTGTGGGGGCCCGGACAAGGCTCGGAGCCGAGGTTGTCTTCCTCGGCTTGAACCTGCCCGGACCTTATGGCACTGGGACGCTGCTGCGCATTCGCGCCTGGCGGCCTACCCTGCCTGTCGAAAGATGAGGCCCCGGGCGCATTCCCGAACCCGGAGCCTTTCTCTCACTGCGGCGGTCTCTATTGGATCTGCTTGATCAGGAGCGATGCGGAAACGGCATGAGTGCCACCGGCAATGGGTGTCACCGTCAGCGCCGCTGCGTTCCCGGAGGGATTTCGGACGGTCAGGAGCGAATTCACCGTAGTCGTCATGAGTAGCACATGATTCGTGATCTGGGACGTCAGAGCAGCGCGTCCGGCCACAGAATAGGGCTGCTCCACGGCTCCCGAACCGCTGTCGAGCCCAAGGACGAGTTGCCCGGCTTCGCTGATGCTCACCTGCCAGAAGATTTCGTAGGTCCCGATCGCTGGCAGGATGAATATGCTGAAGCTGGAGCCGGACCGGCTGATCCCGTTTGTCGCGCCATTCCGCGGGAAGTCCAACGCAGCCCCGGGCGCGACGGTCGCGGCGTTATCGCCTGGCATGAGGGCATAGAAGTACCCGAAGGCCTTGAGGCCGGTCGGGCCCTGCAGGCCCGTGGCACCGGTTGCTCCAGTCAGTCCGCTGGGCCCCTGGGATCCAGTGGCTCCCGTCAGGCCCTGGGGCCCGGTCACACCGATGGGGCCCTGCGGTCCGGTCACACCGATGGGGCCCTGAGATCCAGTGGCTCCCGTCAGGCCTTGAAGCCCTGTCAAACCGATGGGGCCCTGAGGTCCAGTGGCCCCCGCGACTCCCGTGGCTCCGATCGGACCAATGGGCCCCACCATGGACACCCCAAGCAGTCCTACCCAATCCGCGCCCACTTTGGGTCCATAAAGCAGCTCGTTGGTCGTGTCGAGGTAGAAGTCCCCGACCGTCCCAGCAGCACCGGTAACGACAGGGCTTCCCATGCCATTGAGGGTGGTTTTG
>Ga0182021_10001046_pt1 | contig 31377 bp, 20 predicted proteins | sample 612E3MmetaG_FD_120493 | JGI IMG/M metagenome (GOLD analysis project Ga0182021, IMG submission 120493) | Permafrost microbial communities from Stordalen Mire, Sweden - 612E3M metaG (Illumina Assembly) | ecosystem: Environmental > Terrestrial > Soil > Wetlands > Permafrost | place: Sweden... | reverse complement strand
GTGAGAAGCTGAGAAAAAATGCGCCCGCAAGCGGGCGTTGGCAAGCTGAAGCATGCCCCACCATTGCAGACAAACAACTTGCGGCTTTGTGGGACAGGCGCTTTCGCCTGTCAACCGATTTTTCTCAGCTCCGTGAGGGAGCGATTGCCTCTTCGCTGCACGGCAGTTTCGCGACAGAAACTAATTAACCACCCGGGCGCCGGGGAAGCGGAGCATCAGCGCACCGCAACCGTTGTGTCACCCAGAAATCCGCTGGGGTAGTTGCCGATGTATACAATGATCGGGACGTGGTCCCCAGGGCTTACGTCCTGACCAATGCGCACGTTTACCTGTACCGCTCCCGCCACCAGCCCGGGCGCGGCGCCGGCATAGAGCACTTGGCCGAGGGAGCAAGCGGCGCCCAGAACCGGCACTGGAAAGGGTGCGGAAAGCGGCCCAGGCGATCCGTCCGATTGGGCGGGAATCATACGCCCGGCGCCCGTCATAAATACCGAAATCACCGATCCGCGCGCGGCGGGATTGGCGGCGGAATTGACGGTCTCATCCTGGTTCAGAATTGCCGCCTGGCCGTGGCCGGTTCCGTCCGCCGTGAACAGCGCGGGGACGGCATCGAACACATTCATCGTGCCAGGCCCAAACGTCTGCGCCGACGCCTGGAGCGTAATCCCGGTGGTTGGTCCGGCCACCCCGAAGGGAACGACGGCGTTGATCTGGTCGCTCTGCACGTAGAGGATGGGAGCGGGCGTGGCGTCGAAAAGTACCCGTGTACCGGTATCGAACCCGGCTCCAAAAATGGTGACGATCTCGCCTGGAGCCACATTGAACACGGGATAGTTCTGAGGGGTTCCGGATCGCATACCCGCGGCGTTGACCACAGTCGCGATGCGGGGGGTTGGCGGATGAACGAAGTCTATCTTCACCGCGGTAACGTCATAAGTCCCGCCGCCAAACTTATTCTGATACGCTCCCGCCGAGGGAAAAAACAGGTTGCCGAGCGTGGCGCCGGCAAGATACACCGAGCTTTGGCTATCCACCGCGAACCAGCCGGCGACTGTCGCCGTGTTCAGAATGGCGGAACCGTCCGGGCTCAACTCCGACAGGGTAATGGGAATTTGAGTCGACGTGTTGGGGTAGGCATTCACATAGACGTTGCCCTGGGGATCGACGGCAATGGCGGTAGCCCTCTCGTCTTGAGGGCCGCCGAGGAAAGTCGAGTAGACCACGAGGCCGGACGCATTGAATTTCACCACGAACGCGTCTCCCGCGAAACTCGGGATCGGGTTGCCGCCCTCGTAAACGCGCTGCAACGCTCCCGCTGTGGTCGGGAAATCGGTGGATTGCGTCCCCCCCGCGACGTAGGCGGCGCCCGCGCTGTCCACCGCAATGGCGAGGCCGACATCCGGCGCCGACCCGCCGAGGTACGTGGAATACAACAGCTTCCCCCCGGTCGGATCCAGTTTAGCGACGAAGGCGTCTCCGTACTTCAACGGCCCCAGGTCCACCTCACCGTGGAAAGTGGATTGCGCGGCGCTGGCCGTGACGGGGAAGTTCGGCGATTCCGTATCGCCCGTGATCCACGCGTTGCCTTGCGAATCGACCGCCACGGCGCGAGCCTGATCGGGGCCCGACCCTCCCAGATAGGTGGCGTACGCTACGCTTCCGTCGGTCCCCAACTTCATCGCGAATGCGTCCGTACAGGGGGCTTGGGAACTGTGGCCGCCGAAGGTCGAGTAGCACGTGCCGGGCGCCAGTGCCGGTTGGTAGGCGCCGGCGGTGGCCGCGAAGCTCTCGTCGGCGGTTCCCACCAGGTATACATTTCCCGCCGCGTCCACCGCCATGGCGGACGCCGACGCCCCGAGTGCCTTGGAGTAGACAATTCTGTCGGCGGCCGGGGTCAGTTTCGTGACCGTGCCGCTGGCCAGCACGTAGACGCTGCCACCCGCATCCAAAGCGATGGCGGCGCCCGCCGCATTGGCCAGGCATACCGACCAGGCGATTCCGCTTCCGGCGGCATTCAGTTTGGTGACGAACGCACAGGGATGGTCCTTGGACGGAACACCGAAAGCCGTGGAGGTCAAGGGAAAGTCGGCGGAGTAGGTTGTGCCGGCGATGTAGGCGTTGCCGGCGGAATCCACCGCAATGCCTGCCGGTTGCTCGTCCAGCGAGCCTCCCAGGTATGTGGCGTAGTTCAGATGATAAGCCGCGGGCCCGGCGGCTGGCGCGCCCACGGCAAGAACGAAAAGAACGGCAAGCAGGCGCATGTACGTTTCCAGTGTAGGGCGTTCTATCAAATAACCAGGCCGGCGACGACGGTGTCGTGTGCTGTTTCCCACTACCTAAGACCCTCAGCCAGCCAAATCAACTACAGGAGCGGTCCGCTGCCGTTGCCCACTGGCGTTCGGCCGCGCGCGTGTATACACTAATCGGCAGCATTCGTGGAACCGGAATGGAATCGGGAGCCCTTGGCGTATCGCCTGTGGAACTGATTTGACAATGAGAGTGAGGACATCAATGACTCGACCCACCGTTTGCGGTCTGGCGATCTGCCTGGCCGCCGCCCTGTGTGCGCCGCCGCTGCGCGCCCAGATAAACACGCTCACCAAAGAGCAGATGATCGAATACACCGCGCAGAATCCGTTTGAGCGGTTCCCCGACGGCCGCCCGAAGGTGCCCGATGCCCTCATCGAGCGCGCCAAGGGATTATCCGCCGAGGAGGTCGGCGGCCTCGCGGGGAAAGGGTTCCACAATCAGTACGAGGACGGATTTCAGATTCTGCATCCCGGCAAGAAGATGGTAGGCCGCGCCTTCACCGTGCAGTTCATGCCGGCCCGGCCGGATGTGGAAACGGTGATGGCCGCCAAGGCGAAGGAGAAGGGCGCGCGCACGCTGAACAATCAGTTCGCCATCGACATGCTGCAACCGGGCGACGTCCTGGTGGTGGATCTGTTCGGCAAAAAGGATGGCGGCACCATTGTCGGCGATAACCTCTTCTACTACGTCATGAAGGCCACCAAGGGCGGCGGGCTGGTTGTCGACGGGGCGATCCGCGATCTGGAAGGCATTTCGGAAATGGACATGCCGGCCTACTTCCGCGGTTCCCACCCCAGCTACATCACCGGCGTGATGCTCACCGGAATCAACGTGCCGGTGCGCATCGGCAGCGTGACCGTGATGCCGGGCGACCTGGTGCTGGGCGACCGGGAAGGCGTCTGGTTCATCCCCCCGCAGTTCGCCCAGGACATCATGGACAGGGCGGACGAAACCCATATTCACGACGAATGGACGCGCAAGAAGTTCGACGAAGGCAAGTACAAATCGAGCGAGATTTACAGCAGCCCGCGCGATCCCGAACTGCGCAAGGAATACCAGGAGTACCTGGCGAAGCGTCTGGCCGAGATCCGCGGCAAGAAGTAGCTTTTGGGGCGGACCCCCACCGCCGGTGCGGCTTCAGCCCGCCGGAGTCCCCAGGCGGCTCGGGCTTCGCGTCATTCCATTGTCCCGGCCGTGCTGTCCACCGCGGCTCCCGGCCGGTTGGTCCGCAGCATGCGCGATTCTTTGGACTGGAACTGGAAATCGTCCGCCAGCAGATCCTGCATGCTGTAACTCCCCTTCGCCACCCCGATCGCCCCGTGCCGCATCGTGTTGGCGAAGATATGGTACAGCTCATGGGCCAGCACGCGGCCCAGCGCACGCCCGTATCTGGCTGCCCGATCCTGGGGCCGGAACACCAGCAGCCCCGACTGCGTGAACTGCCGGACCCGGTCGCAACCGATGTCCGTAAACGGCAGAATCTGTCCGTCGCTCACATGCGTCCAGCCCAGCGCTCCTTCCAGCCGGCTGCGCGCCGTCAGGCCCGCGGTGTCGCACCGTCCCTTAAACGTGACCACCGCCAACTCCGCGGAAACTTCGCGTCCACCTGTCTTGCCCAGGTCCCGCCACTCGAATCGAAGTCCGATCGGCGCCATGATCGACGCCACTTCTTCTTGAAGTGCTTCGAGCACGTCCGCCGGCGGCGCCTGCTCGAACTGCGTGTAGAGTGCGATGGGGGCGAACCTAGCCACCCGCGTTTCGCTCCAGCCGGGAACAACGCCCGCCAGGAGGCAAAACAAGACCAGCTTCAATGAAAAACCTCGTAACGCTACATCAAAGGCCAGCGCGATGCCGGTCCGTCACTAGTTCAGGGTGCTCGGTGACCAGCCTATTCGCCGTGTGGCACGTGAAGCAGATCGGCAACGCGGCCGCCAGCGTCCCCACTAATTCATCGGCGGGAACCTGGTTCCACTCCACACTTACGCGGTCGGCGACCAGCACGGCGGGATGGCTCCCGGCCCAGTCGATTTCCCCGATGGGCTGCCCGCACGCGGCGCAGTCCTTGTCCTGGTACCATTTGGCGATGATGTTGCGGACCAGGCAATCCGCCCCGGAGTCCCGAATCTCGCTCAGGCACTGCTGCCCGCATGCCGCCTTTTCCGGCCAGCGCGTACACTCGCTCAGCCGCAATTGGGGAGCCTTGCCGAACCCACTCGCCGCCGCGTGCGCGGCGTCCACCACCACACCAGCCGGACGCTGGGTGTCCGGGCACGTCACGACACGCTGTCCCCGGAACTTCCACCAGACGCTGCCCAACCGCCACACCACCACCCCGGCCAAGAGAACCGCCGCCAAGGCAATAGACGATATCGGCATAAGATGCTCCAATATTACACTTGCACTACAAGCGCCGTTACCGCCGATCCGCCTAAGTTCATCTATCCCTTGGGATTTAGGACCAGTCCCCAGGCATCGCCGGCCGCGCCCGCCCGCCCCTGTTGGGGATTTCTCCACACTGTGTGGGTCTTTTTGCGCTATTCTCTGCAACCCCGGCGCTTCCGCCAGCGTTCAAACTATTGTGCGCCGCCGATTGTGGGTGGTTTCGATTCTGATTGCCGCCGGATCGCTTGCCGGTGCGTCTCATGACTACTACGCCTCCGCCAAACAGAAGTTCGACTCCATCGAGGCCGGCCGCCTGCCCTCCGGCTCGCGCGTTGTCCTGACACTCCCGGAACTGAATGCCTGGGTCGCCAAGGAAGCGCCCGCCGGCGTCCGCAATCCCCGGGTGCGCGTATCCGCCCGCGACCTGGCGAGCGGGGCAGCCCTCATCGATTTCGGCAAGTTGGAACGTTCCGCCGGCCGCCAGCCCGGCTGGCTCATGTCCAAGCTCCTCGATGGCGAGCGTCCCGTCAGTGTCACCGCCCGCATAAGGTCTTCCGCCGGCCGCGCCACCGTCGATATCGAGCGCGTGGAGATCTCCGATATCGTCATCGACGGACGCACGCTCGACTTCCTGATCCGGAACTTTCTTATCCCCATGTACCCCGACGCCGTCGTCGGCAGGCCCTTCGAACTCAGCCACCGCATCGACCGTTTCGACGTCTCCCCCTCGGCCGTGACCGTCCACCTGCGGTAGCTGGATCTGGTGAGAGGATAGTTCGCAGCTATGAATGAGTTCCCGGATTTCATGAAATGCCCCACCAACGGCGCCAATTGGACAGGGTCTGGGTTCCCCCTACTGCACCAGCATCACCGGAGCCTGCCAGAACGCCGCCTTCTGCCCCGTCGTGTCCACCACCGTCACCTGGCAGTTGTATCTTCCGGTCTGTAACTTACTCAGCGCCAGGCTGAATCCCAGCGGCACCGCCTTCGATTTCGGATCCATCCCTTCCGTCACCGGCAGCGGCGGCGTCTCGAACGCCTTCGTCTGCCCCCGGTAGAAGGTCACGAAGGCCACCAGCGGCTGCATCGTCAGAGCGCCCCGCTCGTAGGCCTGCAAGTACACGTACAGGTCGCGGCTCCGGCTGAATACCCGCGTCACGCTCGGAATCAGCTTCTGTCCGTTCCGGATCAGCGGGTTCACCGCCGGCGTCTTATCCTTGCCCGCCGTGTACAGCGAGTCCCGCATGTCCACCCGCTGCCCGCTCAATACCACCGAGCTGATCGGAATTCGCTTCTGCTCCTTATTCAAGTTAGGCACCGTGAACTTATTCAGATAAGTCCCGATTCGCCCCGTCTCGTCGTCGCGCGCCAGGAATTTCAGACTGTAGGTTCCCGGCAGCAGCGTGAACCCGGTGTCGTATTGAATCGGCTGCTTCGCCAGTTGCGCCGCCGTGGCCCCGCTCAGCTTGATATCCGCCTTGTCGCGCACATTGGCCACGGTGACGTTGTACTCGTCCTTCACTTCACCGATGAAGTCGATCAGCGTGTGCTCCGCGCCGCCCTTGCGCGCCAGCGCCAGCTCGCTCCCCGGTATCTTCGCCACCACCGGGACGAAATACTCCGCCGAGTTCAACTGGAAGTAATTCACCTCCATGGCGATGGTCAGCTCCGTGATCGGGTCGCCCAGCATCAGGGCATCGATCAGTTGCCGCTCTTTGTCCACCGTGGTGAACTTCTTGAACTCCTTGCCGGCATAATATCCCTCCCGGTAGTCCAGCTTCAGCGACGCGTCGGCGAGCGTAATCTTGATGCGCCGGAACCGCCCGTCCATCGCCGTGTTCGCCGAGTAATACCCGATGATGTAGTAACTCGAAATCGCTTTCTGCGCCTGCACGACGCCCTGCGACAGATCGTTATTATCCAGCAGCGCCTTGCCGCCCGTATCCGCCGCCAGCGCGTACAGCGTGTCCTGCGACTTCTGGAAATTGTTGGCGTTCGCCATCGCCGACATCCCGGAGTACATGCCCAGCCCGCCCGGCGACCCCCGCGTCGCGTCGCCCAGCGGCGATTGCGCCACCAACCCCCGCGCGTCCACCGTGTAGAACGACACGTTCGCCCGTTTCGCCGCGTTGGTCGTCGCCTGGAACTGCGCCTGGTTGTCGATCCCGTTCAGTTGCAGACCGCTGGCGAAGTACACCAGCACCTTCTTTTCGTTGAGCTGCCCCAGCATCTTGACCGCGGTCTGCAACGCCCCTAGCTGCCGGTCGGTGGTGAACAGGTTGAACTCGCTATCGTCCTCGCCGAACGCCGCGCCGGTGTCGGCTGTGCTGTCGTCGTTGGTGGTCTCCCCCAGTCCTTCTTCGACGACGAACAGCTTATTGATCACCGTCGCCAGGTCGTCCTTCTTGTCGGTAAAGTCCTGCAGCACCTGCACCGACGCCCCGTTAAACGACAGGATCGCCATCAGGTCCGCCGGCAACATCTGCTTTTGGATGAACTTCAGCGCCGCCGTTTCCGCCCGGACCTGGTCCGGCACCGGCATGGCGCTCATGTCGAAGTACATCGCCATCAGCCGCCGGTCGCGATACCGTATGTCGCCGGGGCGTTCCGGCATGATTTGGTGCGCCGTCACCCCCGGTACCGCCACTGCGGGCGCGGTGGGGGGCGCTGCTGCCGCGGGCGCCGCCGGCGGTTCCGCGGGCCCGGGACCCGCTATCAGTTGCGAAAAGTCCCCCTGCGTGTCGTCCAGCCGCTGGAACTCGCAGAAGCTGATGGTCTGCGCTACGCCGTCTTCGGTAATGGCGAAATCCTTGGCCGTCAGCCCCTCTACCGGCTTGCCGTTCTTGTCTTTCACCGACACCGTTTCAATCACCAGTTGCGTGTTGCTCTGAAACTTGACGATCCCGGTAGCGGGAGCGTTCGCCGGGGCAGGCACAGGCTGTTGCGCCGCCGCCAGCAACGCGAAAATGAGTGCCATGGAAATCGATCTCATGCTTTAGAACCTCCACCGCAAGGTCGCTTGCAGGCTGCGCATCGCGTTGGCCGTGGACGGCAGGCCGAATTGCGAGCTGCTCACCACCGTGTTCCAGCTCGGGTACGCGACGTGATTCAACGCGTTGGTGGAATCGAAGCGCAGGTCCAGGTTGTCCGCGAACGTGCGCGCCAACGACGCGTTCAGCGAGAACTGCGCGGGACCCACAATCGAGTTTCTCCCCGCCGTGCCCCACTGTCCGGCCTTTGGCGCGGCGAACGCCGCCGGATTCAGGTGCCGTCCCGGCGGAGCCGCCTGCACCGATATGCCCGTCGTGTCCGGCCGTATGCTCCCCGTCACTCCCGTCCCCACCACCGCCACGGCATAGATGGGGCTGGCCGGCAGCCCGCTGCCCGTGTTGATCTGGCTGCCCAGCGTCCACCCTTTGAACGCCGCGCCCTTCCAGCCGTGCAGCAGCGCGCCGCCGTGCACCCCCACGCCCGACGAATACTGCGTCGACAGACTGACCAGGTGCCGCTGGTCGAAATTCGAAGGACCGCGCTCCGCGCTCAGATTCAGCCAATTCTGCGCGATCACGCTGCTGCCTTGCCCCCGCCCACCCAGCGCCGCGTTGTCGAACGCTTGCGAGTACGTATACTGCGCCGTCGCCGTCAGTCCGTTGTGCAGCCGCCGCCGCAACTGCATCTGCCCGGCTTCCCGCGTCGAGTTGCCGTTCGACGTCATATACGCATATCCCGGGAGGCACGATGGGCAGGGGTTGACGGCGCCCGCCGGGTACGTGTTCGGCAGCAACACCTGCACCGCGCGCGTGCCCTTGATGCCGATGTACGTCGCCGTCATCACCATGGCCGCGGGCAGGTCCATCTGCGCCGAGGCCTGCCAGGTCTGCGCGTAGCCGATGCGGAAATCCGGGTCGATGGCGAAGGTACTGGGTCCCCCCGCCGCATTGAACCCGTTGGCCAGCGTGAGCGGATGGAGCGGCCCGTTTTGTACGCTCAGGCTCTTCGAAAGCGGCGATTGCTGCGCCATCTGAAAGGCGATCGTATTGTAGACCGATGTGTTGTAATTCATCCCGTAGCCGGCGCGAATCAATAGCGACGAGCCGAAAATTGGCCGCCAGGAGAGCCCGACGCGCGGCTGCACCCCATGCTTGTCCGGACGCACCAGCGAATCCGGATACTGCCGCCCGGTCAGCGCTCCGCTGGGATTGCTGCCCAGTACCGGCGTTTCCCTGGCAAAGCCCGGCGTGATATCCAGATTTACCAGCCGGCCGTACTTTTCCACGATCGGGCTCGAATACTCCCAGCGCGCGCCCGCATTCAGCGTGAAGCCCGCGCTCACCCGCCAATCGTCTTGGAAATAGGCGTCGTAGGAGGAGGAGCGAAAGTACTTGTCGGCGTTGCCGAAGGCGATCGAGCTGGTATCCGGAATCCCCAGCAGAAAGTCGGCGAAATCGCTGCCGGTTCCGGCCACGCCCACGCCGCCGGCCGTGGCCTGTGTCGCCGCGCCCGTGAAGCCGAAGCTGCCGCGCGCATCCTGCTGCCCTAGCTGATTGAGTTGGATCCGCCGTACGTCGCCGCCAATGGTGACATTGTGCGGCCGCTTCAGCCACATCACCGAATACGAAACCGCGCTGGTCTGATTGCGCAGGAAGCTTTCCTGCCCGTCGCTCAGCCCCGCATAGCCGCTGTTGAACGAGAGGCTGGGCGGCCCCCAATTCTGGGGGTCCTGATTGTTGCCGCCGATTCCCGCTTCGCCCGACACGTTGCCGCGGTAGGCCCAGTACGGCGTATTGCGCGCCGAGTAGCGGCTGAATTGCGCGCCCAGCGTGCCGTACAACGTCTTGTTGAAGGTGCGCCGCCAGCTCACGTTGAGGCTCATCCCCAGCGTATGGTTGCCGTCCACGAACTGGAAGAGATTCGGGTTCTCCGCGCCGATGCGCTGGAGGCCGAAGGTGCCATTCACCGAATTGCGCGGGTTGATCGCCTTGTTGATGCGCGCCTGCAAGGCATCCGCGTTGGACGTGCCTACCAGCGGGATCTGGTAATTGAACCGCGCCGACGGGTTGAAGTTGGGCTGCGGATAGAAGTTCACCAGCGCCACGGCCTGCGATGCGATCCGCGCCGCCGGAATCGCGTTGCCGGGGAAAGGCGCGCCGTTGGACGGGTCGATCACCTGCACCGGTTTGCCCAGTTGGCTCAAGGTCTGCGAGAAATCGCCGGCGCGCTCTGCCGCCGTCGGCATCAGGCTGGTTACGGTGCTGGCGTTGCGGTTGCGCGTGCCCTGGTAAGCCACGAAGAAGTTCCCGTTGCTGCGAAACAGGTGCGGGATACTCAGCGGTCCGCCGAACGTCGCGCCGTAGCGCAGGTGGTTGTAAGGAGACTTGGGCGTATCCTGGCCGGTGATGGAGAAACTGCGCGCGTTGAGCACGGAGTTGTCCAGAATCGCGCTCAGGTCGCCGCGATACGCCGAGCCCGGTCCCTTGCGGAAGTTGCCGATGGCTCTGCGTTCCACCCCGTTGCTCACGCTGCCGTTCACCAGCAAGGCGTCGCTCGCGCCGCTGCCAGCGCCGGCTTCATCGATGCCCGCGCCTGCCGGATCCGCCGAGGGTGGCTCGCCCGAAGCGTTCGAATTGGAAGCGTTCAAATCGGCGCGCTGAAAACCGGGCCGCGCGTTGGCAGCCGCCGTGGCGTCGGCAGCCGCCGTTGCTTTCTTGGACCCCTTCTTCGCCGGCGGCGTGGCCGCTGCCGGGCTGGCCGCCGGGGCGCCCGCCGCCGTCACAGCCGCGGCCGGTGCGCTCGCGGGCGGCGCCGCCGATGGCGCGGGCGGCGGCGCCGCTGCCTTGATCTCATCCAGCGGCAGCAGCTTCAGCTCCCACTCCGGGCTCGGCGCGTTCGGCGCGATGGCCACTTCGTTCTTCAGGGTGGCGAAGCAGAGCATTTCCACCTGCACGGTCCACACCCCGTCCGCCAGGTCGGCGAATGTATACACGCCCCCCGGATCGGTGATGGCCACCAGCTTCTTGTCGCCATGCGTGGCCGTCACCGTCGCGCCCGGCACCGCCAGGCCCCCGAACTTCACCACGCCGTGATGCTCCGATGCCGGCAGCAGCGCACACGCCGCACTGGCGACCGTCCAGTAAAACAGGGTATTGAGGATATGATTCCGTGCCATTCAGCTCTCTGTACTACGACGATTCGCGGGACACACTGTTAGCGTCCATGCCCCAGCCACAGCCGTTTCAATGTATGACGAAGTTAGACGCCATTCCGTTCGGAAAGTTTTGAGACTTTCGCGCCTGCGGCGCGATCGCAGTCTCGCGCTAGTTCTCCGTCGGCGTCTTCTCCACGTGGTCGATAACCAGTTGCTCCACCATGGCCTTGCGCGATTCCAGCTTCAATCCCATGGATTGCACCGCCCGGAAGAGCGACGAGGAGCCGCCTGGATCGGATGCCGCGCCGGCCGGCGTGGCCTCCGCGCCTGCCTCCGCGGGCAGATTCGGTACGGCCACCCCCTGAGCCCGCGCCATGTTCATCAGGTCCTCCAGCGAAAAGCCGATTGCCACCTGGTAGTTCCCTGTGAGGCCGGTCATGTCTTTCACTTGGCCGCCGCCGGTTAGCTGCGAGAATGAGCTCAGCATGTCGGCGAATCCACCCATGGTCACCTGGCTGGCTTCGATCGTCATCGACCGGGTGGCCGGGTCCATGCTGTAGCTTACGGTGCCCTTCGCTCCCATATTCATCGTGGTGCTGCCGTTCTTGACTGTCATGCGTATCGGTCCATCGGGGCCGTCCATTTTCCTCTCGCCGGGCGCGAGCGGCGCATCCGCGTCGATTGGTTTGGGAGCCTCGGGAGATTCCTTCATCTTCGGCCCTCCCTTGCCAACTACCAGCGCGAGCACCGGGCCCTCCTTGCTCTCGCGATGCAGCGCCAGTTTGAACCGGTCTTCCAGCAGCGCCTGCAGCATCATGGGAACGTCGTCCTTGGAAGCCCCGTCGGGCAATTTCGCAATAATGTCGAATCGCTGGCTGGCGATCCAGTCCGGGCCCGTGATTTGATAGGGTTTCACCTTGTAAGCCAGGACGATTAAATCCTTGAGCGCCAAGAAGATATACTCGGCTCTCGCCCCATCCACCCTCGGCCCGACTCTCGGCATCTCTCCGCTCTGAGCTTGCGCCGCCAGCTTCGCCATGTCGAGCGCCGTCGGCTTTACGGACGCCACTTCGAAGGTGGGCTTCGTCTGGGCAGGCGCTACCGCGGCCGCCAGGGCCAGACAGAAAAGAACTTTGAACCGTCGCAGCGCTCTACAGATGCTGTTTCCCGTGTTCAATGAGGGGGTAGGACTTACGTCGATCTTCATATTCGTCACTCCTGATTCGTCACTTCTTCCAACAATGGCATACCGGACCGGCAGCCGGCGGGCCGCGGCGGGAGCCGTTCTCCAAGGATCCGGCTACAGCGCTTCTTTGAGGTTTCGCCGATACTGTTCAAAGGCCTTGCGGCCTGCGCGGGTGAGGCAGAGCAAGGTCTGCGGCACCTTGCCGCGATAGGTCTTTGTTACCGCGACGTAACCAGCCTCCTCCAGTCGAGAAAGATGGCTGGAAAGCGTGCCTTTGTTCATAGCGGTTTCATGTTGTAGATACAGAAAGTCGGCCCGCTCGACGGCGAACAGCAGCGCGACAATCATGAGCCGCCCAGGTTCGTGAATGACCCGGTCAAGGTCTGCGATGGTGCGGATCTGCTGGTTCATTGGCCTTCCTGCGCTGGAACCGGCATATGGCGAAGATAGAGCCAAAGACTGATGCCGCCGGAAATCAGCAGCATCGTGCCATAAACCATCAAAGAAATGAGGATGGTCCCGCCGAGTTTGGCACGATCCGGGTGGGCGGCCGACGAGTCGCTGCCCAGCGCGCCCAGAACATCCGCGGGAAGGAAAGCAATCGCAAACGAGGCGACGGCCATGGCGCCGGCGATGACCAACTTCCAGCGAACTGCCATGGCGAAGTGGTAGCCATAGGCCGCTGCAAAAACAAGCCCGGCCAGAGAGGCAAGCATCGAGATGTCCCAGTGCCGCCGGAAGACGACGCCCAGACCGGCGGCTGCCAGCGCCCCTAATGCAGCGGCGATTGCCGCTGTTTGCTGTTGTCTTCGGTACTCGACAAACCCGGTGCGAGGGTACGTGATGCGCGTCTTCACGGCTTTGGTGCCGTAGTGAATCAGCAACATCAGGGCGACGAAGGCAAAGAAAGAAATCCGGTGCCACACGGAGTCCGCGGGCGAGTGGATCAGCAGCCACAAAAGGACCGCAAAACCCAGGCACGTGACGCTGCCACCCAACTCGCCCAGGCCGTCGATGTTGTAGTAGAGCCGAGGCCGATCCAAGAGGTCTCCGATCTGATCCATGTTCATCCTCCAATCGATAACAGCAGCAAACCCCTCGGGGCCGCTGTCATTTCACCTACTAGTTTGCACTGCCAACCAGTAGGTGTCAATATGGAAAAATACGACACTTCCTTCAGGCGCACGCAGCACGCCCGAGCGGCTCGCGAAGTTCCATGACACGCGCGGCAGGGGACTACAATAGTGCCCATCATGCCACTCTCGCGACGCCATTTCCTGGCCACCCCCGCCACCCTGCCGCTGTTCCTGGCGGGCCAATCCTCCCGCCCCGGACAGGCCTGGTACCAAAAAATGCGCCGCTGCGGCCAGGTCAACTTCAACGAGATGGACCCCGGCCGCCTGGATGTCGCGCAGTGGGTGGACTACTGGAGCAGCCTCAAGCTCGACGCCCTGCTGCTCAACGCGGGCGGCATCATGGCCTTCTACCCCACCAAAATCCCGGGCCACCACCGCAGCCAGTTCCTCGGCGACCGCGACCTCTTCGGCGATTTCACCAAAGCCGCCAAAGCGCGCGGCATGCGCGTGGTCGCCCGCCTGGACTGCAACCTCGCCTACGAGGAAACCCTCCAGCTTCGTCCCGAGTGGTTTGTGCGCTCGGCCGATGGCCAGCCGGTGAAGCATGCTGAATCGCCGTGGCTTTTCCAGACCTGCATGTTCACCAGCTATTTCACCGAGCAGATGCCGGCCATCATCCGCGAGATCAACTCGCTCTACGACGTGGATGGCTTCTTCACCAACGGCTGGCCCTCGGCCGGTCCCCCGCCTGCCTGCCGCTGCGAGGCATGCCGCCGCCTGGCCGCCCGCAACACTCCCGTGTTCGCCGAGCAGCACCTGGCGCGTGTGCTGGAAGTCTGGAAGCTGTGGGACAACGCCGCCAAGGAAAAGAAGCCCGACAGTGTCTACGTGGGCAATCTGGGGGGCGGCATCCGCGCCACCACCGACTTGCGCCGCCTCGCCTCGGTGGCGGGCTGGTTCAACGCCGACCATCAGGGCCGCAGCGGCGCCACACCCATATGGGACTGCGCGCAGCAGGGCCGCGTGGCCCAATCCGTCATGAAGGGGCGCTGCATCACCAACGTGACCGCCAGCTACGCCAATTCCAAGCCCCTGTGGCGGCACACCGCCAAAGCGCCGGCGGAAGCCACTATGTGGATGGCGCAGACCACCGCCAGCGGCATGGTGCCCTGGTATCACTGGCTGGGCGGCGAGCCCGAAGACCAGCGATGGCGCGCTCCGGGCCGCGACTTCTTCCAGTGGATCGCCAAATACGAGCCCCACTTCGTCAATCGCCGTCCGCTGGCCAGCGTGGGCGTGGTCTTCAGCCAGCGTATGAACGCACTCTACACCGCGCCCGGCGGCGGCGCGCCCAGCGACTTCCTCCAAGGCATGTACTACGCTCTCCTGGAAGGGCGACTGCTCTTCGATTTCGTCCATGAGGACGATCTGGACCCCGCCACGCTGAAAAAGTACGCAGCCGTCATTCTGCCCAACGTCGCCATCTTGAGCGATGCGCAGTGCGCCCAGTTGCGCTCCTACGCCCGCTCTGGCGGCGGATTGCTGGGCACCTTCGAAACCGGGCGCTACGATGGCACGGGCGCCCGCCGCGGTGAACTCGGCCTCGCCGACGTGTTCGGCGCGGCGCTTGCCGGCGACGTCGAAGGCCCCAAAGGCAATTCGTACTACGCGCGCATCGAGCAGCGCCACCCGATCCTCGCGGGCTTCGAGGAGACCAACCTGCTCCCCGGCGCCGAATATCGTCTGCCCGTGAAGGCGCGCGCGCCGCAGGCGATGACGGTGGTGCCGCCGTACCCCGCGTTCCCGCCCGAGATGGTCTACCCGCGCACCCCGAAGACGGACGAACCCGCCATCGTGATCGCCGAGGAGGGCGCGAGCCGGCGCATCTGGCTGCCTGGCGACGTGGAGCGCAGCTTCTGGCGCAGCGGCAACGGCGATCTCAGCCGCCTGTTACAGCAAGCCATCCGCTGGGTGGCGCGCGACCGCATGCCGGTGCGCGTGACCGGCGAGGGACTGGCGGAACTTTTCGCCTGGGAGACCGAGCCCGGTTTCGCCGTCCACATGCTGAATTACACCAATCCGAATTTCGCGTTGGGGTGGTTTCGCGAAACCTATCCGCTGGGCCCGCAGGCCGTCCGCATGGATTTGCCGGAGGGCGTGAAGGTGCGCAGGGTGCAAGCGCTGCGCGCGGGCGCGGAGTTGAAGTACAAGGTCACCGGCCAGACGCTGGAATTCACCCTGCCCGGCGTGCGCGATTACGAGATCGCGGCGGTGACGAGGGCGTAGCCCCGCGGGCTGCGCCCTCCGCAAAACCGTCCTATCGGGTGCTATCCTCGAATATCGAATCCTCCGTCATGCCACCTTCCAGGAAGGCTCGGAACCGTGCCACGAGACCCTCTAAGCCGCCGGCTATGGCACGGCCTTTCTTCCAGGATGCCACACACTGGCTGGCAGCCCATCGGAAGCTGGTCCTGATTCTGTTAGCGGCGTTTTCGGTCCTGATTCGTACTGGCTATTATCTCGAAGCGAGAGACAGCCCTCTTCTTTATGGGCACCTGTGGTCCCAGGCGGACATGGGTTTCTTTGACCACTGGGCGAAGGCGATCGCCGGTGGCGACCGCCTGGGCAGGCAGGTGATGCATCCGTTTTTCGAATGGCAAATTGCGCCGGCGGAGGGGCACTTCCGCGCCCATCCCGAACAGATCGCGGAATACGAGCGCGCCGGTGTGCCGAAGGGCGACACCAACGCCTTGTACCGGGCACTATGGAGCCGCTGGACTCACGGCAGAGAATATTACCAGGAACCGCTCTACGTCCATCTCGTCGCCTTGACATACGGACTGGTGGGCACCGCCGTTGGTGCGGTATTCGCGTGGCAGATGATGCTGGGCATTTGCACGAACCTGCTGGTCTACGTTCTCGCCCGGCGGTATTTTGGCGAGGTGGCGGCGGCCATCTCCGGCTTGCTCATCCTGCTGTATTCGCCGCTCTTCCTCTACGAGCTGAGCCTCCTTCGGACGACGCTCACCGCGTTTTTGGCCGCCGTGGTGGTAATTTCGCTCGAATGGTCTCTTTCCCATGACTCCTGGCGCCGCTGGTGGATCACGGGCGTGGCAGTTGGGATCGCGATGACCTGCCAGTCTACATTCATCGTTTTCCTCGCCGGCTGCCTGGGCTTGCTCTGGATGAGATTCCGCGAATCCAAGGGCGCCATGCTGCGCCTGGGCGCGGCGACGGTCTGCGGCGCGGCACTGGCCGTTTCACCTATCGTCGCGCGCAATATCGCCGTCGGAGTTCCACCCTTCTCATGGACAGGCGCGGGCGTCTGGACGTTCGTCCGGTTCAACACACCTTCCGCCGATCCGCGGATAGGGCCGGTTCTTCCGGACTTTCCCGACCACATTCGCGTTCTGGGAGCCAGCGATGCGAAGGCGATCCCGGCGGTAGTGGCGACGCTGCGCGAGCACACTCCCGCCAGTCTCGCCCGCCTGGTTCTGCTGAAGTTTCAAACCATTTGGCGCTGGTACGAAGAGGGGGATAATGTGAGCTTCTATTACTCCCGGATCTACTCGCCGGTGCTTCGTTATGCTCCCGTCACCAATACGCTCATCTCGCCCCTGCTCCTCATCGGACTGGCGCTTGCTCTCAAACAGTGGAAGCGCTACGCGCCCCTGTACTTGCTGGCTGCGAATGGCATTCTTGTGATGCTCCTGACCTTCCCCACGGGCCGATACCGAGCCGCCTATTTCGCCGTTCTCATCCCCTTTGCGGGCGCGGTTGTAGCGCAAGCCCTCACGTGGATCGCCTCGCGCCAATTCAAGAAGCTGTTGGTCCTCGCGTCCGCTCTGCTGGTGGTGTCCATTTGGACTTCCCTCCCGCTGCCAGCCTCTCGACCCCTAATCCGGACCGCGTACTATTTGGCCCCCTTTGAGTATTGTTGGAGCCCGTTGCTGGAAGCCGCGATCCGGCGGACGGATTGGCGCGAGGCGTCGCGGGTTGTCGATCAATCGATTCGATCCGAACCGCCGGACCTCGGCGCCGGTAGCGATCCGGAACTGATCCGGACGTTCTCGTCCGCCCACGCGATGCTGAGCGAATACCTGGGCAAGGCCGGCGATCCTTCAGCCGCATCCCGGGAACTCGCACGCGCCCGCGAGATCTTCGGTTTGCTGCCGCACTGAAGCCAGCCACCGCGGCGCGGGGAACCCTCTGGGGATGAGGCATCCCTAAACTAGTACTGTGACCGTGAGGAGAGGTTCGATTTCTGTGGGGCAGGATGGCATCCTGCGCGGCGATTGGCAATCGCCGCGCGTGCCGGTTGGCAACCGGCACGCAGCTTGCCAAGCTGCCCCGCAAGAAGACAGTTCCATGCGGTCACAGTGCTAGGGAGCCTCGAAGCTCTATGCGTCGCGGAAAACCAGCGTCCGCGAGTCGCGCGGGGTCGGGAAGGTGCGCGAGATGTGATCGTGCCAGGCCAGGCTTTCTTCATCGGCCAGCGACCACAGCAAACCGAGCAGGGTGCAGCGGCTCAGACACGAGGCGCCGAAGCGCACCAGGCGCTGCCGCCGGTCCGGCGGGAAACCGTCGAACGTGGTCAGCCGCAACTGCGCCCACCGCATCCCCGGTGTTTCCGCGCCCGTCCAGGCGAACAGCAGCCCATAGGTGAAGCCGATAAGCAGGAACATCGCGGCAAACGCCGTCACGTTGCTCCTGGTGAGATCGAACTGGCCGCCCAGCAGGTAGAACGCCGCCAGGAAGAGCCCGTAGCCCAGCGTCACCATGCTCCAGTCGAGTGCCGATGCCACCGCGCGATGGAGCGTGGTAGCCACCGGCGCTTCGCAGTAAATCACGGCTTCCACGGACGTGCCCAACCGGCGTGGCTTGGCGGGCGCCGGCGGCAGGAAATCCAGCGTGCCTTGACCCGCCGGTACAGGTTTCGCGCGTTTGGCCGGGGGCTTCTGCGATGGCGCCCTGCCCGGAACCTCCGCGCGAGCCCGCGGTTTGCTTTCGACCCGCGGCGGCATGGCAATCACGTTGGACGTCTGGAACAACGATGCCTGCACCGCCTGCGAGAGGTTCGGCGCCTGCCGCGGCGATGGCTCCGGCTGCGCCCGTTCCACTACCCGCATGCGCGGCATCGGCTGCAGTTGGGTTGCCAGCGCGCCATTCACCGACGGCCTCGTGTAGCCGCCGATCAGGGTATCTTCCGGCCTTCGCCCACAGCGTGTGCAGCGGTGCTCGCCATCGCTATTCCGCGTACCGCAATAACTGCAAGTCATGATCGATTCCGTCGCGGCGCCAAGCCAGGAGCCCACAACTTCTACCGCCTGAAGTGTGTTAGCTTCTTCAGTTGAGGCTCTGCCTGAAACGCTCTCTCATACTTAGTACCACAACTCCATTACCTTGTCACGCAAAATCTTCGAGTACTAGGTGTCATTTTTCTCTCAGCGTGTTGGCTGGACTGCTGTTAGTCGTATCCGTATCGGCTCAGGTGAATCCCGGATCTGGTACCGAAGCACCCCCCGCCGTGCCGCCCAAGTCCCTAGCCATCGGGGAGTGGAACGGGCGCTACCTCACGCAGGACATCGAGGGCCACGTCTACAAACTGCGCGGCTCGCCCGGCGCGCCCGCCGAAATCGAGAACTCGCAGATGATCTTCCGCGCCGACGAGATCGATTTCGACCAGGATACTGGCGACGTGCGCGCCTCTGGCCACGTCTTCTTCCACAATTTCGATCGCAACATGAAAATGTGGGCCGATCACCTCACCTACAACACCGACGAGGAGACCGGCAGGTTCTACGATGTGATTGGCGAAACCCGTCCTCACATCGTCGCCAAGCCCGGTATGCTGACCACCAATAATCCCTTCCATTTCGAAGGCCAATGGGCCGAGCGCATCGGCGCCAAATATGTACTGCATAACGGTTTTGTCACCAATTGCACGATGCCGCGGCCGTGGTGGCGCATGCGCGGCAAGACCTTCGACATCATTCCCGGCCAGCGCGCCATCGCCCACAACAGCGTGTTTCTGTTGCGCAGGATGCCGCTTTTCTACGCGCCTTTTTTTTACCACTCGCTCCAACGGGAGCCGCGCAAGAGCGGTTTCCTGCTTCCCATGTTGGGGCATAGTTCAAGCCGCGGCTGGATGGTCCATGGCGGCTACTTCTGGGCCATCAACCGCAGCTACGATCTCACCTATCGCGCGCAGTATTACACCGTCCGCGGCCTGGTGCATCACGTCGATTTCCGCGGCAAGCCGCGTCCCGGCACCGATTACGACGTCATCCTCTACGGCGTGCAGGATAAGGGTGTGCCAAACTCCGGCAATCCGCCGCAGAAGTACAGCGGGGTGAGCCTGCTGGCCGTGGGCCAGAGCGATATCGGCCACGGCTGGACGGCCCGCGTCAACATCAACTACATCACCTCGTTCCGCTTCCGCCAGAACTGGAGCGAATCCTATAACGACATCATCGGCTCGGAGATTCACTCCGTCGGCTTCGTCAACAAGAACTGGTCCAGCTTCACGGTGAACGCAATTTTCGCGCGCCTGCAGAATTTTCAGACTTCCGAAATCGCCATTACCAACCCTGGCGATTCGGCGCCCCACTACGTGGCCAACGCGGTCACCATCCGCAAACTCCCCGAGGTGGAATTCACCGGCCGCCACCACCGCATCCTGGAGCGGCTGCCGTTCTATTTTTCTTTCGAATCCTCGGCCGGTTTGCTCTATCGCTCCGAACCGATCTTCAATGCGGACAACAGCGCCCTGGTGGATAATTTTCAGACCGGCCAGTTCATGAACCGGTCCAACTTCGCGCCGCGCGTCACCGGCGCGTTCCAATGGGCCGGCATGCGTCTGGTGCCCAGCTTTGGCATTCAGGAGACCTACTACGGCGAAGCCCAAACCCCCTATCTCGACCGCTACCACTTGGTGGGTACCAACATTGTGCGCAGCTCGCGCGATTTTTCGTTCGATCTGATTTTCCCCTCGCTGGCGCGCGTCTTCAACAAGAAGACCATCTTCGGCGACAAACTCAAACACGTCATCGAACCGCGCGCCACCTACCGGTATGTCAACGGCATCGGCGACGACTACATCCGCTTCATCCGCTTCGACGAAAACGATCTGCCCGCCAATACCAACGAGCTGCTGCTCTCTATCGCCAATCGCATTTACGCCCGGCGCGGCGATTCCGTGGAGGAGATCTTCAGTTGGGAGGTGTTCCAGAAGCGCTACTTCGACCCCACCTTCGGCGGCGCCCTGGTCCCCGGCCAGCGCAACGTAATCGCCCCCACCGCCGACCTCACCGCCTACGCCTTCCTGGTGGGACCGCGCAGCACCTCGCCGGTGGTCAGCGTGATGCGCTTTGGCCCCGTCAACAGTTTCGGAATCCGCTGGCAGACCGATTACGATCCGCGCCTGGGCCGCATCGTCGACAGCAGTTTCGCCCTGGACTACCGTTTCGCCAAGTACTTTGTGTCGGCCGGCAACAACATGGTGAATACCGATCCGGCCATCACCGCCCCCGCCAACCAGTTCCGCGTGCGCGCCGGCTTCGGCGATACCAATCATCGGGGCTTCAACGCCGGCGCCGAAGCCATCTACGATTACCGCCAGCACGCCATCCAGTACACCACTTCCCAGGTCACCTACAATACCAACTGCTGCGGGCTGAGCGTGCAATTCCACAGCTTCAATATTGGCAACAACGTCGGCTCGCGCAGCGAGTTTCGCGTGGCCTTCACCGTGGCCAACATCTCCACCTCCCTGGGCAATCTGAAAAAACAGGATCGCATGTTCTGAATTGCGGAGATCGGGTGGAACTGGAGAGATTCACTTTTCCCGCGGAGACGCGGAGACGCAGAGGAAAGCGCGGAGAACGAATTCTCATAACAGCATCCCGTCACTGGTCCGCTTCCGGCCTCCCAACCCCACTCGAAGCCGGTCCGCCATTCTCAAGATATGTTCTCTGCGCTTGTCTCAGCGGCTCCGCGTCTCCGCGGGGAAATCCCCTCTCCAGTTTTTCCGCAAACCTGCCGATAAGCACCATAGTGATGAGTCCATGTCTCCGCGGCTCTATCCTCGCCTTGTTCCTGGTGGCGGCGATGTCTGCCCAGCGGTACAGCTTCAAGGAGTACGGACAAGATGCGGGCCTGACCAACCTGGATGTTTACTGCCTGATGCAGGACCGTACCGGATTCCTTTGGGTGGGCACGGAGAACGGTCTGTTCCGCTACGACGGGAGGCAGTTCCGCGCTTATACGAAGGCGCAGGGCCTGCCCTCGGTGCAGATTGAGGCGTTGCACCAGACAGCGGGTGGGGAGATCTGGGCCGGCACGTCTCAGGGGCTGGCGCAGCTTAAAGGGGATACCTTCGAGACGGTCCGGTCGGGTCCAGGCAACGGCGCCCACGCCATCGCTTCGGATGCGCGCGGCAATCTCTACGTGGGGACCAACCGGGGACTGCTGGTGGCGCCGCCGGCCGGCCCGCGGGGAAAGCGCGAGTTTCGCCTGCACGCGGTTGCCGATGGGAGCAACGGCACGCAGCACGTCTACGGGATTGCCGTCGAGTCCCCGGACCGCGTGTGGTACGGCTGCGGGGCCGGCATTTGTCTGCTGGAGGCAGAGCGCGCCCTGCCGCTGGCGGGATTCGACGTGCCGCGGGAAAGCTGGCGGGGCTTTCTGCTGGACCGGCAGGGCAACCTATGGGTGCGCAGCTATACGTCGCTGATCGTGCTTGCCAAAGGCGCGGGAAAATTCGTGCGGCGCGACGCGGGGCTGCCGCTCTCGGCGCGCAACCCGGCGGTGCTTATGGATCGGGATGGCGAGATCTATGTGCCCACGTCGCGGGGGTTGGCGCGGCGATCGGCGAGCGGTTGGACATTGATTCGCAAGGCCAACGGGCTGCCCAGCACATCGGTGACGTTCTTTCTTCAGGACAGCGAAGGCTCCGCGTGGATTGCCATGGATGGCGGCGGACTGGTGCGCTGGCTGGGCTACAAGACGGCTGAAACGTGGACCGAATCGGAGGGCTTGAGCCACGACATCGTCTGGTCGTTGGGGCGGGACACGCGCGGCACGCTGTGGGCAGCCACGCAAGCCGGCCTCAGCCGTTTTCTGGGGGAGCGCGCCCAATGGCAGGCGTGGAAACACCCGCTGTTGGGAATCGGCCAGGCCTTCGCGTTGGTCGCGGGGCGGGATGGGACATGGTGGATCGGACAGGCTCCGGGCGGCGTATTCCACATGGACCCCCGCACCGGCAAGGGGGAGCTTTTTGGCGCCCGGTCCGGGCTGTTGAATGAGTCGGTGTATACTCTGGCCGCCGATGCCAAGGGGCGGATCTGGGCCGGCACGGCCGCGGGCCTGTACCTGGGAAGCCACGGCGCGGACGGGTGGCGGTTTGAGCGTGTCAAGATCCCCGGGGAAATCGAAAAGGCAGTTCTGGCGCTCCTGGTGGACAGTCGCGGATGGGTCTGGGTGACTACTTCAGCCGGGCTCGTCCGGTTCGAGAACGGACACTGGCGAAAGTTCAAGATCGCCGACGGATTGCTGCACGACAACGTCACCTATCTGACCGAAGCCCCGGACCATGCGGTGTGGGTGGGATACCGCGACCCCATCGGCATCAGCCGCCTGGAGTTCGACGCTGGGCCCCCCGGCGACCGCCTGAGCGTCGGTCATTTCGGCCCCAAAGATGGGCTGCGGGCGGCCAAGCCCTATTTCCTGCGCTTCGATCGCCGGGGCTGGCTTTGGGTGGGCACCGACATGGGTGTGGACTACTACGATGGCCGGGTATGGCGCAATCTCGACAAGGCCGGCGGGCTGGCGGTAAGTGACTGCAACCAAAATGCCTTCCTCGATGACGAAGACGGCAGTGTGTGGATCGGAACCAGTAAGGGTCTGACCCACTTTCTGCATCCGGCGACGGACGCGCCGCGGCCCACGGACCCTTCCCTGGTGCTGACCCGGTTGCGGCTTGGGGACACCGCCGTTCCGCTGGCGGGCGGCGTGGCAGTTCCGTACTCCCGGCGATCCTTCACCGCGGGATTCGCGGCGCTGACATTTGCGAATGAGGATACGGTGCGATTCCGGTACCGGTTGCTGGGTCTCGATCCCACCTGGACGGAAACCCGCCAGACGGAGGTGCACTACGCCGGGCTGCCTCCGGGGCGGTTCAACCTCGAAGTGCAGGCCGGCACGGGCGGCGGCAAGTGGTACCCTGCAACCGCGCGGGCCTCCTTCCGCGTGCTGCCGCCGTGGTGGCTCTCCTGGTGGGCCATCTCGGCCGGCGTGCTCCTATTCGGTCTCGTGGCGCGCGGCCTGTGGGAGTGGCGCGTGCGCAGCATCTTGGGCAGGCAACTCGAACTCGAACGCGCCGTGGAAGACCGCACCCACAAGCTGCTGCTGGAGCAGCGCCACGCCCTCCAGGAGAAAGCACGGGCGGAGCGGGAAAAGGCCATCGTCGAGACGCAAAAAGTGGAGATCGAACACCTGCTGGTGGAAACCCGGCAGGCGGCCCTGGCCAAAAGCGAGTTCCTGGCCAACATGAGTCACGAGATCCGCACGCCGTTGAATGGCATCATGGGCATGACGGAGCTGGTGCTCCAATCCACTCTGACGGGGGAGCAGGCGGACTTTCTAGGGCTGGTCAAGGTGTCGGCGGATTCGCTCCTGCTGGTGATCAACGACATCCTGGATTTCTCCAGGATCGAAGCTGGCCGGCTCGACCTGGATTCCATCGAGTTCGATTTGGCGGACCTGTTGCGTGACGCCCTGGCGCCGCTCGAGGCGGCCGCACGGAAGAAGGGGCTTACGTTGTGGCAGCGGCTGGCGCCCACCGTTCCAACGCGCCTGGTGGGCGACCCCGGCCGTTTGCGCCAGGTCCTGCTGAATCTGGCCGCCAACGCGGTGAAGTTCACCGCCACGGGATCGGTTGGAATCGTCGCCGAGGAGGCCGTCATTTCCGATGGCCCGGACATGCCCGGCGAAGTACCCTCCGGGTCGCCGCCCGGCCAGGGGCCCAGCGGAGGGATGCGCCGGGTTCATTTCCAGATTCGCGACACCGGCATCGGCATCGCCGCCGGAAAACTGGCGCTCATTTTCGAGCCCTTCCGCCAGGCGGATGGTTCCACTACCAGGCGCTATGGTGGAACCGGCCTTGGCCTCAGCATCTCCCAGCGGCTGGTGGCGTTGATGGGAGGCCGGATTTGGGTGGAGAGCCAGCCGGGGGCCGGCAGCACCTTCCACTTCACCATCACCGCCGCCTCCGCCGCCCCGCCCGCGCCGCCGGCCGCCCCGTCCGCGGAAACAAAGATCCCCTCGCCGGCCGGCATCCACGTGCTGCTGGTGGAGGACAACATGGTGAACCAAAAACTCGCCCGTCGCATACTGGAGAATGTCGGGTACACGGTGGTCTGCGCCATGGATGGCCGGGAGGCAGTGGACGCCTGCGCCGCGCAACACTTCGATCTGGTCCTGATGGACTTGCAGATGCCGCACATGGACGGCTTCGAGGCGACGGCTGAATTGCGCCGCCGCGAAGCCATATCCGGCGGCCATCTGCCGATCGTCGCTCTGACGGCCAATGCCATGGCGGGCGATCGGCAACGCTGCCTGGCCGCCGGCATGGACGGCTACGTCACCAAGCCCATGAAACGGCCGGAGCTGTTTCAGGCCATCGCGTCCGGCCTCGAAATCAACGCGGCGCTCGCGCGGTAGCCGTGGGATGAGCCTCCCGCTTGTGCATCCGATCTCGCCGATGCAACCGCTCCCCTACGCCCGCATCTTCTTGTAGGTGGCCAGACAGCGCTCGGCGGTCTCCAAGCCTGGATAGCGGCTACCTTCCTGCTCGATCAGGTAGAATTCCACCCCGCCGGTCTGCTCCGCCGCCGCGAAGATCTTCTGCCAGGGCGCTACGCCTTCTCCAAACAGTACGCGGTAGCCCTTCTCTTTATCCGTCTCCGCGCCCGGAGCCCAGTCCTTCAGGTGGCAGCAATTGATGCGCCCCGGATTGGCGTTGATCCACGCCACCGGGTCGTTGCCCACTTCGACGCACGTGCCGACGTCGAATTGCAGCATGACATCCTTCGGCGTATTGGCCGCGATCACCTCGATGGGCCGCTTGCCCTCCACCAGTAGGAACTCCGCCTGGTGGTTGTGATAGCCGGCGCGCAATCCCGCCGGACGCAATTTCTCCATCGCCTGGGTGAGCGTCTCGCCGACGCGCTTCCAGCCGTCGAGCCCCGCCACGTCGCCGGAACTCGCCATCACGACATACGTGGCGCCCAGCGCCCAGTTGTAGTCGATCGCCTTCCGCAATCCTTCCGGACGGAAGTTCTTGGCGTCATTGTGCGTCGAGTTGCAGCGAATGCCGGTATCGTCCATCATGGAGCGGACTTCTTTGACGAACTCGGGAGTCCAGGAGTAGTAGGGGCCATAGAACTCCACTACCTCGTAACCCATCCTGGCAATGGCGCGCACCGTGGCCAGGGTGTCCTTGGTCATCTCGTCGCGGACCGAATAGAGTTCGATGCCGATGGGTATCTTCTTGCCCGCGGGCGCCCCGAGCAGAGGAGCCGCCGCGGCCGCCGCCAGAAACCCCCGGCGGGAAATGGAACCGTGAGATGTCATGCCCAAGACCTTAGCACGCTGCAGGTGGGACAGGCCATCGCCTTTCGTGGCCTGTTGAGATGGGCCTGCGGCCCGCGAAATCTCATGAAAAACTGAGTCGGCACGCTGGCTGGAAGTTGAGACCTTGCGGGGCAGGTTGTCAACCAGGTTGCCAACCTGCCCCGCATTGTCGGCACATTGGGTATTCCGGTGGTTTTTCGATCCTGTTTGAATGGGCCTACGGCCCGCGAAAGCTCATGAAAAACCGATGCCTTTGGTGGGGCATGCTTTAGCTTGCCAGCCGGCCGGAAGGCCGGCCATGCCGGTGGTTTTTCGACCCTGTCGGCCCTGACCAACCCGCGTAGTATCCTGTGGGTGACGACGTGGGTAACGCCGTGGGCAACGACGTGCACTTTCCAATCCGCCTCCGCCGGGCCGGAGCCATCGCCGTGGCAATGCTGGCGGTGGTCTCCGCCGTGTTCGCATTTCAGCGCCCGTTTCGCAAGTATCCGACGGTGGAAGGGTACGATAACTATCCCATCCCGCGCGATTTCCAGGAGCCCGGCGAATGGACCTTCGGCCGCCTGATGTATCCGCCGGTGGGCCGCATCTACGGCGGCTTCGAGATCGCCGGCGCCTGGACTAACGGCGGCTCCAACTGGGCGATGGACTATCCACGCTCCGACCGTCACCTCTCCGAGGCCGTGCGCCGCCTGAGCCGCATCCACGCGCGCAGCGTGGAAATCGTCATTAACCTGGACGATGGCGACCAGTACGACTGGCCGTTCCTCTACGGCGTGGAAGTGGGCCACTGGAACCTCACCGACGCCCAGGCCCGCGCCCTGCGCGAGTTCGTCCTCCGCGGCGGGTTTTTCATGTGCGACGATTTTCACGGCCAGATCGAGTGGGACGTCTTCGTCGAAAGCATGCGCCGGGTCTTTCCCGACCGTCCCATCATCGACATCCCCAACAGCGACCCCATCTTTCACACCATCTACGATCTCGACGAGCGCTATCAGGTTCCCGGAGCGCTGGTTCTGGAGACCCACCTCACCTACGAGAAAGGCGAGACCGGCAAGGTTCCCCACTGGCGCGGCATCTACGACGATCGCGGGCGCGTGATGGTGGCCATGTGCCACAACATGGACCTGGGCGATTCCTGGGAGCACGCCGACAATCCCCTGTATGCCGAGAAATACTCCTACCTGGGATTCCGCATCGCCCTCGACTACATCGTCTATTCGATGACGCACTAGTGGGATAAGGCTCTGCCTTGTCCATCCGGGCGCAGCTCGGACTCCGTCCTTTTGCCAGCACCGCGGCGTCACTATACCAGATGTCACGGCGTTCGTCGATAATGAAGTATTCTTCCATGGAGCTAGCTACGATTTCTCCGGTGGCTGAGAGCCGCGCGGCCAAGGTCCTTCGCGAGGTCTTCGAGTCGGGACGCCCGCTCACCTACATCCGCACATCGGAGGAGCAGCGGGCCGGGAGGGTGCTGCGCGAAGTGGGCCTGCGCCTGTCCGCCCCCACTCCGCTGCCGGTCTGGACCTGGAGCCTGACGGAGGGGATGCACCGCGATGGCCAAGCCGCCGAGGCGGGCACACTCGACGCCAGGGGCGCGCTGGATTTCATTGCCGCGCATCCGCATGCGGCCATTTTCCACTTGCGCGACTTTCACGAGCCGCTGCGCGAGAGCGCCGACATACGCCGGCGCTTGCGGGACATCTACGAAAGCTGCCGCGGCCAGCGGAAGTTCGTCGTGATCACTTCGCCGGTTCGCGCCATCCCGGAGGAACTGGAGCGCAGCCTGCTGTTTCTCGAGCTGCGTCCGCCCGATTTGACCGAACTGCTCGCCTTCCTGCGGGAGGAGGCCGGCGATACCCCCGATCCGCTGCTCCACCAACTCGCGCCCGCTCTGCTGGGGCTCACCCTGGATGAAGCCCGCTACGCGCTCAGCCGCGCGCTGGCCGCCACCGGGCACCTGGGGCCGGAGTCGCTGCCGGCTTTGCTCGAAGAGAAGCGGCTGCTGATCAACCGCACCGGCTTCATCGAGTTCATCGCCGACGGCACCAATATCGGCGAGGTGGGCGGTCTGGATGGCCTCAAGAGCTGGCTGCTGGAGCGCCGCAAGCTGTTTGAGTTGCGCGACAGCCTGAATACGGAGATCGTGCCCAAGGGGCTGCTGCTGATGGGCATCCCGGGCTGCGGCAAGAGCCTCGCCATCAAGGCAATCGCGTCGTACTTCCAGTTGCCGCTCTACCGCGTGGACATGATCGAGATCTTCTCGGGGAGGCACGGCAAGCCGGAAGGCGCATTCGTCGAAGCCTGCAAGCTGATGGAAGACCTGGTGCCCGCCGTGCTGTGGTTCGACGAAATCGAGATGGGCATCACCTCGGCCAATGCCGGCGGCGAGCAGGGCCGCATATTCGCCTTCTTCCTCACCTGGATGCAGGAGAAGGCGCGCGGGCTCTTCGTCGCCGCCACGGCCAACCGCATCGATCTGCTCCCCGCTGAGATGATTCGCAAGGGACGCTTCGACGAAGTCTTCTTCGTGGACCTCCCGTCGGACGAGGAGCGCCTGGAGATCTTCCAGATCCACCTCAGCCGGCGAGGCGTGGACACCTCGGGGATCGACCTCGGCCAGTTGATGGAGTTCACCAAGGGCTGGAGCGGCGCCGAGGTGGAGCAGTGCGTGGTGTCGGCGCTGACCAAGGCGCGGCTCACCGATACCGAGGTCACCGGGCACGATCTCGTCCAGGCGGCGGTGAAGATTGTCCCGCTCTCGCGCACCATGGAAGAGCAGATCAATCACATCCGTGGCTGGGCGTTCGAGCGCGCCGTGCGGGCGTCCCGGCGGCGTTAACCGAGCGTTAGCCGGCATTTCTCACACTCCGCCAGCCGATCGCGCGGGCGCTGCTGGGCCGTGAGCAAACCCGTGAGGGCAAAGACCAGGAGGTATGAAGCGTTGCGGAATCGTCTTGAAGGCACATTCTCTTATCGGCCGGGCGATTGGCTTCTTGAAGAATCCCTCCAGATTATTTCTACTTTTCCAGCGGCGTCACCGGATCCAGGAACTTCCAGCACACGATGCCCATCAGATAGATGGCCGCCGACACGTAGAAGGTCAGGTTCCAGTTGTTATGGGTCCAGTAAAGGATGAAGCCGATCACCAGCGGCGAAAGCGCTCCGCCCACGTTGCCCGCCATGTTCATCATGCCGGAGAGCGAGCCCGCGTGCGTGCCGCCGACGTCCATGCAGGCGGCCCAGGCGCCCGGCATCACCAGGTCGTTGGAGAAACTAGCCAAGCCGATGGCCAGCACCGCCAGCAACGGGTCGTTCATCCGGGTGGAAAGCAGCAGAAACATACTGGCGCCGGCAAAGCCGAGGTAGGCCATGATGCGCCGTGTCTGCGCCATGTTGCCCACCCAGGGCGCGATCCGGTTGGCGAGCCACACGCTTGCCGGGTTCCCGAGACCGCCCATGAACAGCGGCGCAATCCCGAAGATGGCCACCGACTGCACATTCAGATGGCGTGCCTGTGCCAGGTAAGTGGAGAACCAGGTGATGTAGAAATACCAGCCGTAGGAAAGACAGAAGTATTGCAGGCAGATCATCCACACCTGGCGCGAGGCAAGAAACCTGGCCCAGGGAACGTCGCCATGTCCGCGAGCGTTAACCGAGGATTTGCGCACCAGTTCCCTCTCCGCCTGGTTGAGCCGCGGATTCTCCAGCGGGTTGTTGCGATACCAGCGGAAGAAGAGCACGGCCCACACGACGCCCAGCAAGCCGAAGATTTCGAAGGAGTGGCGCCAGCCCACATTTCTCATGACCCACGCCACGAGCAGCGGCGTGAAGGCGCCGCCCCAGCGCGCGCTGAGCCACACGATGCCCTGCGCCCGCACGCGTTCTTTTTCCGGCAGCCAGGTGGTGAACGCCTTGGTCACGTTGGGGAAGCAGCCGGCTTCGCCCGCCCCAAAGAAGAACCGGGTGGCTAACAGAGAACTGAAGCTCCAGGCCCACCCTGTGGCGGCGGTGAAGAAACTCCACCACAGTACGATCCGCGTGAGCACGCTGCGCGGCCCCAGGCGGTCGCCCAGATACCCGCCGGGAATCTCGAAGAGGGCGTAGGCCCAGCCGAAGGCGGTGAAGACCGCGCCCATCTGGCGCGAATCGAGGCCCAGATCCTTGGAGATAAACGGGGCCGCAAACCCGATGGAAACGCGGTCGATGTAGGTGACCACTGCCAGGGTCACGGCGAATACGATCACCCAATAGCGTACGCGCGTGGGCGCTTGATCCGCGATCACGCGAGGTTGTCCTTGGCCAGCGCCATCCCGCCGTACTCTCGTCTGGAAAACATGAATGCTCTCTCCCGCGGCCGTGCGTGGCCGTCCACCATTCTATCCGAGCGGAACTCGGCACCCCCGCTAGTGTTCCGACTCGTTCAGAACCCAAGAACAAATCGGTTGGCAGGCGAAAGCGCCTGCCCCACTCAAGCCAGCAATCCCAGCGATTGTCTCACAACTTCTCACGGTCGCGGCTCTGATGGGTGCCGGGAACGCGCACCCAATAGCGGTACACCAGCGCTCCCGCGCCCACCGTGGCCAGCGCGGTCAGCGAGGCGCGCGGCTGCCAGATCACGCCGTAAACCATCATGCAGGTTCCCACCAGGATATACGAAGCGGGAATCAAGGGCCAGGCGAATTCGAGCGCCCTCAGCCGCTGCCATCCCGCGCGCCTGCGGCGATAGACAAAAATCGAGGCCACCGAGAGCACGGTGAACAGCGTCAGGCTGAACCCGATATAGACGAAGAGCTCGGGAAATGGTGTGACGGTCATCAGAATGGCGCAGAGTCCCTGGCTGAGGATGGCGTTCACCGGCGTGTGCCAGCGCGGGTCCACCTTGGCGGCGGCGGGGAAGAACGCCTTGTTCTTGGCCATGGCGTAGTACACGCGTGGGCCGATGGTCACCATGGCATTCACCGTGGAAAGGATGGAGATCGCCATCAGCGCCGAGAACACGCCCGCCACACGGGGGCCGAACAGGTTGGAGGCGGAGAGCGCTCCCACCGCGATTTGGCCTTTCAGATTCTCCAGCGGCGTGGCATAGATGAAGACCATGTTGAGCCCCAGATACAGCGCCGCCACAATCAGGCTGCCAACCGCGATGGCGGCGGGCAGCGTACGTTCCGGCCGGCGCAATTCCTCGGCCACATAGGTAGCGGCATTCCATCCGCTATACCCCACCACGACCCACAGCAGGCTGATCATGAACTGGGCGGGCAGGCTGACGGTGGAAGTGCGCACGGCATGTTGGGAGAAGTGGTGCCAATCGCCGGTGCCGGCGGCGAAGCCGACGATCACGAATCCGGCGATTACCACCAGCTTGGTGGAGGTGAGCACGTTCTGCACCTTGGCCGCGCGGCCGACGCCCACGCAGTTCAGGGCGGTGAACGCCGCAATCAGCGCCGAGGCCGTCATCTGGCCGGCGCCCAGGCGGAGGGTGAATGCGCCGCTGCCGATTACGAGCGAAGCGTTGGCCTGCTTCAGGGCGGGGAAGAAGTATCCCAGGTAGTCGCAGAAGGCCAGGGCGGCGGCGGCGATGGGCGCGGAGAAGCCGGCGAAAAACGAGACCCATCCCGTCATGAATCCCCACTCCGGCC
>Ga0182021_10001044_pt1 | contig 31390 bp, 30 predicted proteins | sample 612E3MmetaG_FD_120493 | JGI IMG/M metagenome (GOLD analysis project Ga0182021, IMG submission 120493) | Permafrost microbial communities from Stordalen Mire, Sweden - 612E3M metaG (Illumina Assembly) | ecosystem: Environmental > Terrestrial > Soil > Wetlands > Permafrost | place: Sweden... | reverse complement strand
TTTCTTTTGTTCCGTCATATCTTTCTCCTATGAATGGTGAGTTTGTTTATTTAATAAAGTTCATTTGAAAACTATTTCATAATGTGTTGACTAATATAAATACGAATAGATAGCCGAGCAAACATAAAGTAAAGGTACGAAGTTTCAAGTATGAAGTATGAAAAAGTTATTAAATTTTATTTAATCCCTTTGATTTTATCACAATACTTGCAAGGATTGCCGTTAATTCATTTGCCTCCTTAAGAAGTTTTTCGGCTTCCAAGAAATCTTTTAATATTTTTGATGTTATAATTAATTCCAACCAATAGATTGATTCATCAGCTTCCTCTTTAGCAATTTTAACTTTGTAAATAAAATCCGATTTTGACTTACCCCTTTGTGCTGAGCGATAATTAGCACCAACAGAAGTGCCCGATCTTAATAATTGATTACCGAGGACTTTACTTAATAGAATTCAAAGGAAAACTTTGAACAAAATGAATAATATTAACAGCAAATATTTTAGATCGATCTAACAAATCATTTTTCATTTCCCCTCCTTAATGCTATTTCACACTTCGAACTTCGTCCTTCTTTTACTTTGTACTTCATACTTCTAACTTCGCACTTCAAAATTTGAGTTTTCTCATTCCAATATGGCAAATTGCAAAATCATATTTTACCGGATCGTAAGGATCAAATTTTTTTAATCTTTCGGTTATTTCTTCAGCCATTTTCCATGATACTGTTTTTTGTTTTGTAAGTTTAAGTTTTTTACAAATCTTTGCTACATGTGTATCAACAGGGATTACAAGCATAGACGGAGAAATTTCCGTCCATAATCCAAGATCAAGTTCATCTTTACGTATCATCCATCTTAAGAACAAATTTATTCTCTTACATGCGCTTCCTTTATAGGGATCGGGAAACATAAATTTAATCCCGTGTGTTATTCTTCCCTTCTTAGAAATAATCTCCAAAAAGTGTTGCGAGAAAAATGATATTGCATTCTTGAGATTCAAATCTTTTTCGAAGTAGTAAAGGAGAAAAAAATATCTTAATGAACCGTAATTACTATAAATATGATTCAGTGCGAAAAATAAATTTGCAATATCTTCACTTGTATAAAAACGGTGCTTAATTGAACTAAATAGTTTCATTCCATTTTCGAAAGAATAATCCGCTACAAACTTATATGGTTGATCATTTATCAGTTTATGAATTTTCTCGAGTGAGTTGATAATTTGTTTTACATTTCCATATGCAAAGACAGAAGAAATAAACGCAGAGATTTCCGCATCGTAAAAATTTTTGTACCTGCGTGGGAATTCTAATGGATCCGGGGAGATTTTACTGCTGTCAAAATATTTATAATGATGGTCTAACTTTTTCTTTAACAGAATTTCTTTTTGCATGTCCGGGTTTAACGTGTTCTTGTTAATGCAATCATTTCTTTTATTGCTTGTTCAGCACCAACGAAAATAGAACGCGCTAGAACCGCATGACCAATACTAACTTCATCAATATCCGGGATTGCGACAAATTCTTTCATGTTGTTGTAGTTCAACCCGTGTCCGGCGTTAACACCAAGACCAAGTTTCTTTGCATGTTTAGCTGCGACACGTATGCGTTCAAGTTCATCAAAAATATCTTCCTCACCAACAGCGTTTGCATAATTTCCGGTGTGGATCTCAATAATGTCCGTATTAATTTCTGCCGCCGCATCAATTTGATTAATATCCGGTTCGATGAAAAGTGAAACTGTAATTTCAGCATCGTGTAATCTTTTAATTGCTGTGCGGATATTCTTAATATCATCTATTACATTTATTCCACCTTCAGTTGTTAATTCTTGTCTTCGTTCGGGAACAAGCGTTGCAAGTTCAGGCTGCACATCACACGCGATTTTAATTATCTCATCAACTGCAGCCATTTCAAGATCAAGTTTTGTAGTGATAAGTTCGCGAAGCAATCTTACATCGCGCTCGTTGATATGTCTTTTATCTTCGCGAAGATGAACGACAATTCCATCCACACCATACTGCTCTGCCATAAGAGCAAATGTTACAGGATCAGGTTGTGTTTCTCCGCGCACATTTCTTAATGTAGCAATGTGATCAATATTTAGACAGAATCTCATGTTTTACCTTTCACTTTTTTACAAATCTAATAAATTAGAGAACAGAATTCAGAAGAATCACGGGTCGAATATATTCGACCCCTTTAAACCATTTCACTTTTCACGTTTGACCTTTCACTTCTCACATTATAAATCGAATTTAATTCCTTGAGCAAGTGGAAGTTTTGTGCCGAAATTAATTGTGTTGGTCTGACGCCTCATATATTGTTTCCATGCATCCGATCCGGATTCGCGTCCACCGCCCGTTTCTTTTTCACCACCAAATGCACCGCCGATTTCCGCCCCTGACGTTCCGATATTCACGTTAGCAATTCCGCAATCACTTCCCCAATGAGACAAAAATTCTTCCGCTTCTCTCATATCTGTTGTAAAGATCGAAGATGATAATCCTTGCACAACTCCGTTCTGAATTTCAATTGCATTCCGAACATCACCTTTATACTTCATCAAATATAAAATTGGCGCAAACGTTTCTTCTTGAACGATCTTAAAATTATTTTCAGCTTCAACGATCGTCGGTTTAACATAACAACCGGATTCATATCCGCTTCCATTCAAAACTTCTCCTCCAAAAATTATTTTTCCGCCTTCCTTCTCCACTTGTTTTAGCGCATGCTTGAATTCTTCAACGGCTCCTTTATCTATTAACGGTCCAACATGGTTTTTCTCATCTAGTGGATTTCCAATCTTTAAACTTTTATAAGCGTTAACCAAAACATCTTTTACTTTTTCATAAATTTCTTCGTGAACTATCAACCGCCTGGTTGTTGTACATCGCTGTCCCGCAGTACCAACAGCACCAAAAACAACAGCCGGAACAGCAAGTTTTAGATCGGCATTTTTTGAAATGATGATTGCGTTGTTCCCGCCAAGTTCAAGAATTACTTTGCCGAATCTTTTTCCAATTACTTCCGATGCATGTTTGCCGACATTTGTTGATCCAGTTAATGAAATGAGAGGAACTCTTTTATCGTTCAAGAACTTTTCTCCGATCGTAGAACCTTTACCAATGATAAGAGAGAATAATCCTTCCGGTAAATTATTTTCTTTAATTACGTCAGCTAAAATATTTTGTACAGCAATTGCGCAAAGCGGAGTTTTGGAAGACGGTTTCCATAAATTTGAATCGCCACAAACTGTTGCGAGCGCTGAATTCCAAGCCCAGACAGCAACCGGAAAATTGAATGCAGTTATTATTCCCACAACTCCAAGCGGATGGTATTGATCATACATTCTATGGTTTTCCCTTTCGCTCATCATTGTGTTTCCGTAAAGCTGTCGCGAAAGTCCCACGGCAAAATCGCAAATGTCAATCATCTCTTGGACTTCACCCAATCCTTCTTGTAATGATTTTCCCATTTCATAAGAAACAAGCGAACCGAGCGGTTGTTTGTATTCTCTAAGTTTCAAACCTATCTGGCGTACTACTTCTCCTCGTTTTGGCGCCGGAACAGTTCTCCAATATTTAAATGCTTCATGTGCTTTCGATACGATTTCATCATAATCTTTTTCCGAAGCTTGAAAAACTTTTGCAATCGGTTTATTATCTGCTGGAGAGACGACGTTAATCACACCTTGATCTTTTGTATGAAACCAATTTAATCCGGTCGAAGCTCCATAATTTTCATCTTTTATACCTAATACTTTTAAGAAATCCATTTTTACCTCTTTATTTACAAACTAGACAATTAAAGTTAGACACGTTATAAATTTTCTTATACAAGTTAATCAGAATGGATTTCTATTAGCAACTTTGAATTCGGGTCAAAACTATTATCATTTGAACATTTACATCGGTTGAATAGAACCAACGGAAGATTTAATGGAAAGATCGGCATTCTCTAAAAAATCTTTAGGAATTGTATAATCAAATTGGATCATATCGCCCGAAGAATTTTCAAAGATAATTTTGTAAGAGATAAGATTTTCTTTCCGGAATTTTAATTGTGTAAAATAAATTTTTGAACGAACAAAGTTTCCTACCGATAGATCATTGTTTCTATACTTTGTGTTGAGCAAACCTTTGTAGTAATTCAAACGCGCGCTTTTTATTATGGTGGTATCACTCGTTTCAACTTTACCAACGCTTAATAACCCACCAGTTGTTTTATCGAAAAAAACATAGACTGGCTGATAGAAAAAATTATCGTTGGGGTTTGTAGAAGAACCACGTGATTCAACTTTCCTGGAAATGGAAGATTGTTTTAGGTCCCAGCCGTTCGGAGGGAAAAACTTTATTCCGAGACTTTGATCAGTTACTTCAATGCCGAGCTTGGATTTATCAAAAGCGATAAAATCGCTTAAATCTGTTTCGGCGTTTTTTCCTTTTCCGCATGAAATCAAGAACATTAGCGATGAAACAGAAATTAAAGCAAGAAGAAAAAAATAATTCTTTTTACAGACACTGCTTTTCATTTATAATCCATTTATCACAAGTTGTCAATAAAATTGAAAATACAATCAAATATAAGTATCTTTAGGGAGAAAATTGAAAAAGCTATGCATAAGTATAAAATATTTTCCAAAATAACCGGCAGAAAGAATCTTCGTAATTACGTTGCCTCCCGCTTCGAGCAAGTATTCTAATTAATATCCATCTTTTCTTTTTCACTCAACTATTTCATTCACACTTTATTTTAAGGTGGAATATGATGGATACATCAATTAATATAATAGAAACAGAAAAAATAGATTCAAAAATTACTGCACAAAATGTACACGATGTTCTTCGGAAGAAAATGCTCGTTGACGGTTTTAATTTTGTACTCGATCTTGAGAGAAGTCACGGATTAACTATTGTTGATAAAAAAACCGGAGATGAGTATTTAGATTTCTTTTCTTTCTTTGCTTCATCCCCTATTGGATTAAATCACCCAAAAATAAACACACCAGAATTCCGAGAAAGACTCGCTGATGCCGCTATGAACAAAACATCTAATTCAGATATCTATACTGTAGAAATGGCAAAATTTGTCGAAACATTTTCGCGAATCGCAGTCCCCGAATTTATGAAACATTTGTTCTTTATTGATGGTGGTGGTCTGGCGGTTGAAAACGGTTTAAAGGTTGCATTTGATTGGAAGGTAAAAAAGAATTTTATCCGCGGATATAAAGAAGAGCGAGGAATTCAAGTTATTCATTTTCGCGAAGCATTTCATGGTCGCACCGGATACACAATGTCGTTGACAAATACTGATCCAACTAAAATAGCACTATACCCAAAATTTAATTGGCCTAGAATAACCAATCCAAAAATTAATTTCCCTCTGAATGAGAACTTAAATCAAATTATAAATTTAGAAAATCAAGCAGTAGATGAAATACATACGGCAATAAAATATAACCGTGATGATATAGCTCTTATTATAGTAGAACCGATTCAAGGTGAAGGCGGTGATAATTTTTTCCGTAAAGAATTTTTTATGAAGCTGCGCGAAATAGCAGATGAAAATGAAATTTTATTGATGTTTGATGAAGTTCAAACCGGACTTGGTATGACCGGCAAGATGTGGGCTTTTGAACATTTTGTTGAACCAGATATTATCTCCTTCGGAAAGAAAGTACAAGTCTGCGGTATTATGGTTAATGATAGAATAGATGATATCTCCGAGAATGTTTTTAAAAAATCGAGTCGTATAAATTCTACATGGGGCGGAAATTTAACCGATATGGTCCGATCAGAAAAAAATCTCCAAATAATTGAAGAAGAAAATTTGGTTGAGAATGCACGTATTATGGGGAAATATTTACTAGATGGTCTTATTGGTCTTCAAAATGAATTTCCCGAATATGTTACTCAGGCCCGCGGTTTAGGACTGATGTGCTCGTTTAATTTACCATCTAAAGAAATTAGAAATAAATTTTTAGCTGAACTTTATGAAAATAAGATGATAATGCTCGGTTGCGGAGCTCATTCAGTACGGTTCCGTCCCTCACTTACAGTAACTAAAGAAAATATTGATGACGGAATATTAAGAATCAAAAATGTCCTGAATAAATTGCATAAACTCTAAAATGAAATTCATCAAAGAAAAACCCCGATTGTTACCGGGGTTTTTTTATTTTTGTAAAAAGAGTTTCAGATGGAAAACGGAAAATTATATGTTGTAGCTACACCAATCGGGAATCTTGGTGATATTACATTCCGCGCGGTTGAGACATTAAAATCTATAAATTTTATAATCTGCGAAGACACACGCGTAACAAAAATTCTGTTAGATCATTACCAGATAAATAAACTACTGCTTGTTGTAAATGCCCACAATGAATCAAAAAGTATAGAGAAAATTTTAGCAAAATTATTCTTAGGAGAATCATGTGCGCTTGTTTCAGATGCCGGTACACCATGTATATCAGATCCGGGAGTCCGACTTATAAATAAAGTAATATCGGAGAATATTGAGGTTGTTGGGATTCCTGGTGCAAGTGCGGCAATTTTAGCGTTAAGTATTAGTGGCTTACCAACTGATTCATTTGTATTCGAAGGATTTCTTCCACAGAAAAAAGGAAGACAGAAAAAATTAAAACAACTTGCCGAAGAAGAAAGAACAATTGTCTTATATGAATCAACATATAGAATTAAAAAACTTCTGGAGGAATTAAACACAAATATGCCGGATCGTACAATCGTAGTAGCCCGTGAATTAACCAAAAAATTTGAAGAGACGTGGCGAGGGACAGCTTCTCAAATTTTGCAAAACTTTGAGACCAGAATAACTAAAGGTGAATTTGTGATTTTGATAGCGCCTCTAAATTGGAAAGAGATTTAGTCTATTCTGAATCGTACTGAATTATAGAACGTACATCATAATTTTTTAATTTTTCTCTTCCTTTCAAGAAACTGAGTTCAATCAAAAATGAAATTTGAACAACCTCTCCGCCTAATCTTTCCACTAACTTACAAGCCGCTTCCATAGTACCTCCTGTTGCCAGAAGATCATCATGGAGCAAGATCTTCTCTCCTTTTTGGATTGCATCTTTATGTATTTCAATTTTATCAGTTCCATACTCGAGTGAGTAGTTTTCTGAGATGCATTCGGCAGGTAATTTTCCGGGTTTTCTTATTGGCACAAATCCCGCACCGAGTTTTTGAGCAACAATCCCCCCAAGTATAAAGCCTCGAGATTCAATTGCAACTACTTTTGTTATTTGCTTGTTGCAAAGGAAGTTAAGTAATTTTTCTACAGCATTGTTAAGTCCATTCGGATCTTTAAGAAGTGTTGTTATATCCTTAAAAATGATCCCTTGTTTTGGAAAATTAGGTACATCGCGAATCAAACTTCTTAATTCCATTTAAACCTCAACCGTTAGATAAAATTTTCGAGTTGATCATGATATTTAAGTTTGTGAAGATAGCTTAAGAGTATTTCTTCAATTGGAGCATATTCCGTTTGTTTGTAAAGTTCCTGCCTAATTTCTTTAGAATGATTAAGCCCTTTCAAATAACCGGTATAGTATTTTCTAAAAGGAATAATGGCAACTTTCGTTTCTTTAATTTTTAACGAATATCTAAGGTGGCGTAATGCTGAATTGATTCTTTCTTCTACTGTAACTTCAGATACAGATTTTCCTTCTAATAATAATTTTGCTTCTCTAAATATCCACGGATGTTCGATCGCTCCCCTGGCAATCATAACCGCATCTGCGTTAGTTTCATCAAAAGCTTTTTTTACATCTTCAGCAGTAAATACACCACCATTTAATGAAACTGGTATTTTTACAACTTCTTTTATTCTAGGTATCCAACTCCAATCCGGTTCTCCGCTATGTCCTTGTGTTTTAGTTCTGCAATGGATAGTCAATGCAGTGGCTCCTGCATCTTCAATTCTTTTAGCAACTTCTAATATATTAATTGAACCTTCATCCCAACCAATTCTAGTTTTAACAGTAACTGGAATTTGCACTGCTTTGACAATTGACTCAACCATTGTTTGCATATAGCATGGATCTTTAAGAAGTCCGGCACCGGCGCCTCTATTTGCAATTTTTTTTACCCAACAGCCTGCATTAATATCAATTAAATCCGGATTTTTCGATTCAGCAATTTTTGCGGCTTCAATCATAGGTTCAAGATTTCCGCCATAAATTTGAATCCCTACAGGGCGTTCCTCTTCGGTAATTTCAAGTTTTCTTTCTGTTTTTTTATTTGAACGAATCAAACCGTCTGAATTAACAAACTCTGTGTAAACAATATCAGCACCTAATTCTTTACAGAATCTTCTATATGCAATATCTGTTACATCTTCCATTGGAGCTAGAAGAAGCGCTTTTTCAATATTTATTTTTCCAACTTTAAACATTCTGAGGAATTTCCTCTTTATTAGATCTTAGCATTTTAATGGCAACGATGAATGTAATCATCGTGAATATTGCACCGGTGATAAATGGGTATTGATAACCAAATATATCATAAGCAAATCCTCCCCACAATGGACCTAGTACACGCGCAAATGCCGAGATAGATTGACTAAATCCCAGCGTCGCACCTTGCTGATGTTCGGGCGAATATTTTGAAATCATACTCGGAATAATCGGTTGAAGAATTCCTGACCCGATTGCCATAATAGAAATTACAATTGCAACACCTCTAAAATTACCGCCATAAGGAATAAGCACCAATCCAATAACCATAAAAAAGATTCCTATTAACACTATTATTTTATCGCTCAATCTCTTCGAAAGAGTTCTCATTAATCCTGCCTGAATTAATGCTCCCATAAGACCTGTTATTCCAAAAAGTATTCCGATTTGCTGATCGCTGAAATGATAGTATTTGAATCCAAGTATCGCAAACGTTCCATAAATATTTGCGATTGAAAAGATGATTAGGAAATAAAGTATAATTAAAAAACTTATTGAAGGATTAGTTAAAACTTTTTTAGCGAATTTAAAATCAAAAATTTTGATTTTAATTTTACCTTCAACTCGTTTCTCTTTTAATGATTCAGGTAATCTAAAAAATGTGAATATGAATGCCGAAGTTGTGAAAAATGCGCTGCCCAATCCGGCTACATGATATCCATACTTTGCTAGCAAAGCGCCAATGATCGGTCCAAAAACAAAACCTAATCCGAAAGCTGCCCCGATAACTCCCATTCCTTTTGCACGTTCTTCCCGAGTAGTTATATCAGCAATATATGCTTGAGCAACACCAATATTACTTCCGCCTAGACCGGCTAACATTCTTGAAAAGAAAAGAAGCCAAAAGGAATTTGAAAAAGCAAAAATTAAATATGAAATAGCGGTCATCAATTGTGTTACTAAAATTACCGGGCGTCTTCCAATTTTATCTGATAATTTTCCCAACATTGGATTAAAGACAAATTGCATCAGGGAAAACACTGCTACAATAGAACCAATACCAAAATCTGATATACCAAGTTCTTTACTAGCAAAAGTCGGCAAAATTGGAATTAAAATTCCAAATCCCATCAGATCAATAAAAATCGTTAAGAAGATTATGCCAAGTGTAGCTTTATTTTTATTAGCCATTAATTATCATTAAAAATTTGTTGCAAAGATAAAAAGAAATTGTGACTTAATTATACGAACAGTTTATTCTTCTTTTTTGTTCAATAAATTTTTAGAATGATTTTGAATTGCTTTCAAGATTTTGCGGGTATCTTTCTCGGATTGTAATAGTTTTAATTTATCACTTCCCGTCAAATAATTAGGAAGTAAATTGATTGTCGTTGAATCGACCGGAAGAATTACAAATTGATTTCTATTTTCTATTTTTCCTTTGAAAACCCAAGTAGGGATAATTGTCTCATTAGTAAGTTTGATTTCGTGTGTCAAAATATTTTTTGTGATTTTCAAATTAAGAATAACTCCCGCATCTGAATACCGCCATCTTTGGTTTGAAATAAAATTTCCAAGAGAGTACGCTATAAGTCCTTTGCCGATTTTATTTTTATTTGAATTGAAATATTCAACCGGCTGAATAACATGGGGATGGCTGCCGATTATTATATCCGCTCCGTAATCAATTGCTTGTTTTACTATTCCTTTTTGAAACGAATTGGGTTTGCACTGATATTCATCTCCAAAATGGAAGTAAATAAGAACTACATCTGCATTTTTGTTTCGTGCATCCAGAATATCTTGTTTCAGAAATGTTGTATCAATTACATTGACTAAAAATTTTTCATTCTTAGCAATGTAATTCCCATTCAATCCGTAAGTGTAAGAAAGAATTGCGATCTTGATCTCTTTAATATTAAATACCTGGATTGAGTCCCGATCTTGTTGCGAATGATAAGACCCGATTGATTCCATACCATTTTTTTTAATCAACTCTATTGTTCTAAGAACACCTTTCTTTCCACGATCAAGTGAGTGATTATTTGCAGTTAATAAAATATCAAATCCTGCATCTTTCAAAGCTTCTAGATATTCATTCGGCGAGTTGAAAAGTGGATAACCACTATATCTGCTTTCCTTACCTGATATGGTAGTTTCAAGATTTCCAATTGTTAGATCTGCTTCAGTAAAATATTTTTTTACTTCACAAAAAACCGGTTTGAAATCAAAACTATCTTTTGATATTTGCGCAAACTGAAATTGCGGTGAATGGCACATTAAATCGCCAACAAAAAAAATAGTGACAGAACTTGTAGAATCTTGATCAACTGATTTTTTATCAATTGGATTCAAAAAGTAATGCGATGAAAATATAACGGTTAAAAAAAGTATAACTGAATTTTTCATTTGTAACTTAATTTAATTATTTGTGCCTTAAGTAAGTGAATAAAAAAAAAGGTTGAGCTATTTCTAGCCCAACCTAAAACAAATCGAAAACTCAAAGATTAGTTTCCGCCTTTTGCAGCTTTGCGTTGTGCTTTAACTTCTTGCACTTCATTGCGTAAGTCTTGAGCTAACCTCTTTAGTTCGCTAAGACCTTTTCTTAAACGAGTACCGGCGGCTGACTGTCCTTTTTCGTAGAACTTTGCTACGTCAGGTTCGAGACCTTTTAAGAAGTCGATGAGTTTTAAATATTTTTCGTTCATGTTTCCTCCTGCTTTTAGTGAATAAATGATTTATAGAACAGTGTTCTCGAGAATTATTTCTGCTACATCTTTTACAACTACTGAATCTGATTTTTCAAATGACTTTATACCGTCCGTAAGCATCGTCATACAAAACGGACATGCTGAAGCGACTGTGTCTGCTTGAGTGCTAATCGCTTCTTCAGCTCTGTTATTATTTATTCTTGTGCCCTCCTTTTCTTCAAGAAACATTCTTCCCCCGCCTGCACCACAGCAAAATCCTTTTTCACGGTTTCTTTCCATCTCAATCAGTTCGGTTCCTTTTACCATCTTCAAAGGATCGCGAGGTGAATCATAAATATCGTTATATCTGCCGAGATAACAAGAATCGTGATAAGTGATTTTTGATTTAACATCTTCGTCTTTCAGTTTGATCTTTCCATCTTCCAGTATTTTCTGGATTAATTCTGTATGATGAACAACTTCAAAATTTCCGCCGAACTGCGGATATTCATTCTTTAGAGAATTATAGCAATGAGGACAACCGGTAACAATTTTTTTAACTGCGTAGTTATTAAGAGTTTCTACATTCTCATGCATCATCATTTGAGCAAGATATTCGTTACCAAGACGACGCGCTGTATCTCCGTTACATTTTTCTTCAACGCCTAAAATTCTGAAATCAATATTTGCTTTCTGCATTAACTGTGCAATAGATTTTGTAACCTTCTGATATCTGGCGTCGAAAGAACCAGCACATCCAACCCAAAATAAATATTCCGTATTTGAATCTTCAGCCATGGTTTTAATATTCATTCCCTCAGCCCAATTTGCTCTATCCTGTGCATTGAAAGCCCACGGAGTAAAATTAGTCTCTATGTTTTTGAAAACAACATTCAGTTCAGGAGGAAAGTTTGATTCACCAAGAACTAAATTCCTTCTCATATCAACAATAGAATCTACATGTTCGATCGTGACGGGACATTCATAAACACAAGCCATACAAGTAGTGCATGCCCAAAGTTCTTCATCTGATATGTAATTATGAACTAAAGTTTTATGCAATAATTCGTTTTCTTCACCGACTTTTTTAAGAAGTAACGGCGCCTTCTCTTCTGTACGATGACGAATACTAACAATAATTTCCCGCGGTGATAATTTCTTTCCTGTAGCTGCAGCAGGACATGATTCTGTACATCTTCCGCATTCGGTACATGAAAATCCATCCAGCACTTGCTTCCATGAAAGATTCTCAAAATCAGCAACACCATATTGAACTACATTCTCATCTTCTAGATTTAATTTCCTAAGTACGTTTTTATCATTGCCAATTTTTGAAAAGTAGACATTCGGTATTGAAGTAAATACATGAAAGTGTTTTGAGTATGGTAAAAAATTCATAAATCCGAAAATAATTAGGATGTGCGCCCACCAAAATACTTCGTACAAAATCTTTGAAGATTCACTTATACCGTTAAAAAATAATCCAGCTAGTTGTGATGAAATCGGTCTTACTTCATAATCAGTAAGTATAAAATTTGAATTAACAATGTGAGTGATGTTCTGACCGAACATCGAAACTACAACACCAAGAATAAGTAATAATATTATTGCAGCGTCCAGTTTATGTCCTTTAACATTGAGTCGCGGTACTCTTTGAATAAATCTTCTAAAAAGCGCCCATAGCACGGAAACAAATACAAGCAACCCAAAAACATCTTGCACAATTGTTATTGCAGTAAAAATTGGTCCCAAAAATTGAAGTGAGAATGCCGGAGAGAAACCTTGGACGATCGTTTCAACGACGGCAAATAGAAAAAGCATAAATCCCCAAAATATCAACAAGTGAATTATCCCAGCAATGGGTTCTTGTAATAATTTTGATTGTCCAAATGCAATCTTTAAAACATTTTTAATTCTTTCGCCTGGATTGTTAAAACGGTTTTCCGGCTGAGCAAGTTTAATGTAAGAAAGGATTCTTTTCAGATTATAGAAAAGAAATCCAAATGTCAGAAGAAATATTATAGAAAAAATTATCTGTTTCATTCGGCTATATATAACGCTTAAGGAAGCTTAGGATACTTTTTTGAAACAGCTTTATATATGCTGAATGCCGCTGTAATTTTTATAAGATCCCAAACCGAAAAGATAATTGCCCCGCTGAATAAAGCTTTATAGAAATCTCCGCCCATAAATAGAGTTAGATACAATGCACCGGAAAGAAGAATTAAAAGTTCTCCAGCTATGAATGCTAATAAAATTAAAAAAGAATTCGTCTTCCCTTCTAAAATATATCCTACTAAAAAAGCTACGAACGGAAATGAAAGCAGATATCCTCCGGTTGGCCCAAATAATTTTGCAAATCCAAATGTGAATCCTGCAAAAACCGGTAAACCCAATGTGCCAACAGCTAAATACAAAATTTGACTATATGCACCTTTACGCGAACCAAGAAACGCACCGGAAAGTAAAACCAGCATTGTCTGAACTGTAAAGGGAACCGGTTGTGTAGGAACAGCTAATTGAGCTGATAATGCTGTTAGTATTGAAAATGTTATTATCCAAAATAATTCTGAACTTCTTACATTAATGAGCATTGTTAGAAGCGGGTTATTTTTTATTTTTTCTTTCGAAGTCATAAATTCCTCTAGTTAAGATGATTTACGAAAAAATTTGTCGTTTTATCTAAAAGCTTTTCAAACTTATCAGACGTACCGTTAAACGGATGAACAATATCAAATGTGTGACCGGTACTAAATAATTTATAAAATTCTGTTTTTGATTTATCAGACCAATTATAAAGATGCTCAGCTTCTACGATTGGAACTGCAAGATCCTGTTCGCCATGAGTAATCAGTAATGGTCTATTTAGATTTTTTAATGCATATTCAATATTTAAAGAACTATTTGCGTTATTCTCAATATCATCGAGTAACCCGACATCTAATCTCATCATTTGATTTGTTCGAGTATTCAAAATTTCAAAAAATCCCTTTTTCCGCCATTCTTGATTTTGCCTCTTGGAATAGCGATCTAACTTCGATATAGCCGCCCAAGTTACAATTGCATCAACATCATTTCGTTGTGAAGCTGTTAAAAGAACTATTGCGCCCCCACGGCTATGTCCAATCAATCCTAACGGAGTATTTCCTTTTACTTCAAAATAATCATTTCTGAATGCAGTAATGATTTCATTTAACTCCCTAATCTCACGAGAGAATGTATTTTTAGCAAATTTTTCAAGTTCAATAAATTCTGTTTTACTTTCACCGACTCCATTATGCGAAAAATTAAAGGTAATTACAAAAAAACCTTTATTCGCTAAATATTCACCTAAGTATGGACCAAAGCCCCAATCTTTAAATCCTTTGAATCCGTGAACAAAGACTAGAGTTTTACAGAAGAAAAGACTTTTATTTAAATATGTTGTTATTCTAAGTTTTTCTCCATCGGAAGCTGAAAAAGTGTAGTCTTTATTCATACAGTGTCAAATATGAGGTTTTGAGGCGGGAAAGTCAAGAAATCATTGTAATCACTATAAATTGGACAAAAAATGATTTATCAACTTATTTTATTCACTGATTAAATTGTTTATACAATTATGCCATTGAATTTTCTTTTACCACTCATTTCCCTATTTTTCAACAGTTGCTAAAAAAAACTACGTATAAATGGCGAAAATTTTAGTCATACCATCGATTGATATACAAGACGGCAAAACAGTTCGCGTAGTTCAGGGCATTCCTGAATTAGGATGTATCGAATACGCAAACGACCCGGTTGATATGGCTATGATTTGGCGGGCAGAAAATGCAAAATGTATTCATGTAGTTGATTTTAATGCAGCACATGAACATTCACATACAAATTTTGATGTTATCCGAAAGATTTGCAAATCAGTTGTTATCCCGATAGAACTTGGCGGCGGAATTAGAACTTACGAAGATGCTAAAGTAGCTTTTGAGTTGGGTGTTGCAAGGGTAGTGATTGGATCAATGGCATTTGAAAACCCACGGGAGTTTATAAAAATTTTAGATGAATTTACTCCTAATAAAGTTGTTGCTGCTATAGATGTTATTAATGATGAAGTAATAACCAGAGGAAGACAACAAAGAACTCACTTACGTGCAATTCAGTATGCAAAATTCTTAAATTCATGCGGTGCAAAAAGAATTGTTGTAACCGATGTTTCCACCAACGGTATGATGACGGGACCGAATATTGAACTATCAAAACAAATTGCCGAAGCGGCTGAAACAAAAGTAACTCACTCAGGGGGTATTGGCGGTTTTGAAGATTTGATTAAATTGCAGTGTGCCGCTTCCGAATATGTTGATTCTGTAATAATCGGACGTGCACTTTATGAAAATAAATTTTCGTGTCAAAAAGTTTGGCGTGTTGCAGAATCCGGAATTTTTAACTAAGAGGTTGTTATGGAAAGCAATTATCAAGGTATGATAAGAAGCAGTTTTTGGGCAAACCTTTTTAAGACCCCTACTGAAAAAAGCGAATTGGAGGAAGTATTACTTTCCATGCCTCCATTTAAAAATTTGAGCAATAAAAATATTAAACTATTGATGAAAGTAATGCATAATAGAATTTATGCAGCTAACGAATATATTTTTTTCCAAGGAGACCCCGGAATAGGATTATATATAATTATCCGCGGCGAGGTATCAATAATGGAAGAAATTGATGGAGAGAGATTTGATATTGCAATGTTAACACGCGGCGATTTTTTTGGAGAACTTGCTTTACTTGATGAAGAGAAAAGATCTGCTTCCGCAATTGCATTGAAAGATTCTCAATTAGCTGTAATTTTCAAACCCGATCTTGATGAGTTCGTTGAGACTCATTCTAAAGAAGGGATACAAATATTAAGGGGTATTTCACAAATTGTTGCCACTCGATTGCGGAATTTAAATCAAGATTATTTTACTCTTTACAATAGAACAAGATCAAAGTAAGGAGAATGCAATGGAACAGATAAAAAAAATCTTAGTGCCGATTGATTTTTCAGACTATTCAAAAAATGCTCTTAAATATGCAACGCAGTTTGCAAAACAGTTTAATGCTAAGATCTACTTGGTATATGTTGTAGAGCCAATGATCTACCCTGCAGATTTCAGCATGGGTCAAGTTGCAATTCCATCAGCGGATATTGATCTTCATTCACGAGCAGAAGAAGAATTAACAAAACTTTCAAAGGATATTATCAGCGGAAATTTAAAAGTAGAAATTTTAATTAAGACCGGTAAACCATTCGTTGAAATTATTGAAACAGCTTCTGCTAATGATATTGATTTGATAATAATTGCTACACACGGACATACGGGCGTTGAGCACTTATTATTCGGCAGCACAGCAGAAAAAGTTGTTAGAAAAGCACCGTGCCCTGTTTTAACTCTGAGAGAACCTGTAAAGGGATTTCAGTATAACTCGAAGATGTAGACTTCTTAGATTAATTTGTTGACGATAAAACTATTTCTTCGGAGGCATTTGATCAAGTTGTTTAGCTAATTCACCTGCCATGTTTCCCACTTGAGTATTGGGATATTTTTTTGCTATACCAGACCAAATAGCTTTTGCTGTTTTGATATCTCCTTTAGCCTGAGCTAAACCGCCAAGATTGTAATTTGCAATTATGTTAGATCTATCAATATTCAAAACTTTATTGTTGTATTCTTCGGCTTTTTTCAGATCTCCTTTATTGAAATAAAGAAAAGTAAGTTCTAAAAGTATGTCAATTCTTTTGGATCCTACTTTTAGAACATTTTCATAAAGTCTAATTGCTTCATTAGGATCGTGAGCTTGAACCATTTCGGCGTATTCACGAACTTTTAAGGTATCATTAGGATTTTTTTCAACAGCAGCTTTTAAGGCGTTCATTTTTTCGACAGCTTCTTTCATTACATTAGATTTAGAAGGCATATCGCCATTTCCCTGCTGTGTCATCCCTTTATGAACGTCATCGTTGGGCATTTGCGAATTATCACCTGCTGTCTTTGAATTTTTTGTTGCATTCGAGAAGAAAAGAACAGCCGCTATAAAAATCACAAATACACCTAAATAAATGTATATCGGTTTAATTTTCATAAATTCCTCTTAAGTTGAAACTAATATGGATATTTTATTGTTGAATCAGTGGTTGCAAAAATAACTTTTTTTAATCAGCAAAAAAATCTTTATTTTATTAAGAGATAAAACGAAGTAGAATGAATAATATTCATAAAGAAATAGCTAAAAAGCTCGTCTTTTTTATTCTCTGTCTGCAATTGATTTTTACATTAAGCGGATTTATCGCAAATGTAAATCCATCAGATTGCTGCCATACAAAAAAAGTAGCAAAAAAAATTCATTCTTGTTGTGAAGAAATAACTGAAGAAAAATCTATGGATTGTGAATCCTCACAACCGTATCAAGGTCACAGCCTTTCTAATTGCGGATGTATTCACACCAATATTGATAAAAATTCCGATTACACAGTTCACAATTGTTTTGAGCTTCAGAAAGAAAATCTTGTGGCTGTAATTCCTTTTTATGTAGATCAACAAACACAATTATTCAAATCTAATTTCAAACAAAGAATAGAAAAAGAACACAGTCCCCCGCTGTTTTTACTCGACTCCACTCTTCTCATTTGATTCTTCACCAATCTAATTCCTATGGGAGTTTAATTACTTCCACGTGTATTTCTGTGCCTTCTCTTAGACTCTCTCTGAACTTATTTATTTCATAGAGATCTATAGAGTATCACTGAAAAGAATAAAATTAATATGAGATAAAATTATGATAGAAAAAATTATTGATTGGTCTGCCAATAACAGATTTATAGTAATTCTCATTTATGTAATAGTTATCGGTTTTGGTATTTACAGCGTTATTAATTTGCCGGTTGATGCGATTCCCGATCTTTCCGAAAATCAAGTTATTATTTACACCGAATGGATGGGACGCTCACCACAGATAATTGAAGATCAGGTAACTTATCCAATAGTTTCCGGTTTGCAAGGATTGCCCCGCGTAAAAGCTGTTCGTGCAAGTTCGATGTTCGGAATGTCTTTCGTCTTTGTGATTTTTGAGGATGGTGTTGATACTTATTTTGCCCGCACTCGCGTTCTTGAAAGAATGAACACCATTCAAGCGCAACTGCCTTCCGGAGTTGTTCCTTCTCTGGGTCCTGATGGAACTGGAGTCGGTCATATTTATTGGTATACAGTTGAAGGTAAAGGATTCGATCTCGGTGCGCTTCGCTCTGTCCAAGATTGGTATATACGTTATAAACTTTCTTCTGTTGATGGTGTTGCAGAGGTTGCAAGTATTGGTGGTTATGTTAAGCAGTATCAAGTTGACGTTAATCCAACAGATCTACGTGCTTACAATTTGTCTGTCTCCGAGGTTGTAAACGCAATTCAAAGAAGTAATAACGAAGTTGGTGGAAAAATCCTAGAGATAAGTGATGCGGAATATTTCGTGCGCGGACAAGGTTATATTCAATCCAAAGATGATATTGAAAATACAGTTATTAAGACTTCTTCCAATGGAATCCCAATTTTAATTAAAAATGTTGCCTCGGTTTCTTTGGGTGGCGATATAAGACGCGGCGCATTGGAAAAGAACGGTAATGGTGAAGTAGTGGGCGGAATCGTAGTTATGCGGACCGGCGAGAATGCACAAAACGTAATTGACCGCGTTAAAGAAAAAATTAAAGAAATTTCTCCAGGTCTTCCTCCCGGAGTTGAAATTGTGACCTCGTATGATAGAAGCACATTAATTAAAGAAGCAGTTGGAACTTTGGAAAGAGCTTTAATAGAAGCGTCAATCACAGTTTCAATAATGGTTATGATTTTCCTTCTTCACTTTAGAAGTATCGTAAGAATTTTAATTGAACTTCCAATTGCAATTCTTATCGCATTTATTTTAATGTATCTCTTTGGAATCTCCTCCAACATCATGTCTCTTGGCGGAATTATCTTAGCGGTGGGAGTGATAGTAGATTCCTCAATTGTGCTTGTGGAAAACGCGTACAGAAATTTAGCCAAGGCAATCGAGGAGAAAGGACACCTAACGCCGGAAGAATATAAACGCATTTCAATTGATTCGGCAAAGCAAGTAGGTAGAGCAATTTTCTTTTCTGAATTAATAATTCTTGTTTCTTTTCTTCCGGTATTTATGTTAATCGGACAGGAAGGAAAACTATTTCATCCTTTGGCTTACACAAAATCATTTGCACTGATCGGATCTGCTATTGTGGTTATTTCTCTTATTCCCGTCTTGATGACTATGTTGATGCGCGGTAAATTCAAACCGGAAGATAAAAATCCAACTACGCACTTTTTCATTAAACTTTATGCCCCGGTAATTCATTGGGTGCTTAAACACAGAAAAATTACAATTGCAATAAATGTAATAGCTTTATTAATAACTATTCCAATGATTCTTAATACCGGCAGCGAGTTTATGCCGCCGTTGGATGAAGGTTCAATTCTTTATATGCCGGTCACTTTGCCCGGTGCATCGATTGCTGAGGTGAACAGAATTTTACAGGAACAGGACAAAATTATTAAGTCTGTTCCTGAAGTTTATCACGTTCTTGGTAAAACCGGACGCGCGGAAACTGCAACAGACAACGCACCATTAAGTATGATCGAGACAATAATTTTGCTAAAGCCAAAAAGTGAGTGGCGTCCTGGAATTACAAAACAAGATATTGTTGCAGAACTCGATTCAAAATTACAAATACCCGGCGTACGCAACGGTTGGACACAGCCGATCATCAATAGAATTAATATGCTTTCCACCGGCGTTAGAACTGATATCGGTTTCAAAATTTTCGGTCCGGATCTCGATACTCTCGAAACATACGCCATTAAAACAGAAAATTTATTGAAGACTATAAACGGCGCTGCGGATGTTGTTGCAGAAAGAGTTCAGAATGGTTATTACTTAGACATACAAATCAAACGTGGAATTGCCGCACGATACGGTGTAAATATCCGCGATCTTCAAGACATTATTGAAACTGCTATAGGCGGCCAAAATCTTGGAATTGTGTTAGAAGGAAGAATGCGCTTCCCGATCAGAATGCGTTATCAAAAAGATTACCGTGATAACATTGGAGAATTAAAAAGTTTGATCGTTCCGGTTGCATTATCAAATCCAATGGCTGTTCAATCTTCTTCAAGTTCGATGGGCGGTGGTAAAAGCAATTCGGGCGAGATGTCTTCATCTATGGGAAGTTCAAGCCAGGCAAGCATCATTCCGCAAGCATCTAACACACAAAATGATTTTTCACTCACAAGCACAAATCAAAACGCAGTTACTTATCTGCCCCTTGCAGAATTAGCTGATATAAATTTAGTAACCGGTCCGCCAATGATAAGCAGTGAAAACGGAATGCTTCGTTCAATAGTTTTTATGAATACACGCGGACGCGATATGGGCAGCGTAATGGTTGATGCTAAAAAGGTTATCGAAAATGGATTGAAACTACCAACGGGTTACTCTTACATATGGAGCGGGCAGTATGAAAGTAAAGTTCGCGCACAACAGACAATAGAAATTATTATGCCTATAGTTTTCTTGTTGATCTATCTTCTTCTTTATTTAACACTAAAAAATTATGTCGAAGCAGGCGTTGTGATGCTTTCAGTTCCATTTGCTCTCATAGGTGGAATGTACATGGTTTACATTCTTGGTTATAATTTCTCTGTTGCTGTTTGGGTTGGATTTATTGCACTTTATGGAATTGCAGTAGAGACCGGTGTTATAATGGTTATTTATCTGCATGAAGCTTTGGATAGAAGAATTCGCGATCATCAAAAAGGGAAAAGAGGACCAATAACAGATGTTGATATTTATGAAGCAACTGTCGAAGGATCTGTTCTAAGATTAAGACCAAAACTAATGACCGTCTTCACAGCAATGGTTGGACTTGTTCCGATCATGTGGGCAACCGGTACCGGTTCGGATGTTATGAAACCGTTGACGGCACCAATGATTGGAGGACTCTTAACCTCCGCTGTTCATGTTCTTGTAGTTACTCCTATTTTGTTTGCAATTATGAAAGAACACGCACTTAAAAAAGGTACGCTTGAAATTTCAAAAATGGCTGATTGGATAAAGGAGGGTGAAAACAATGGTTAATGGAAAATGGTTGATGGTTGATGGGGAAAGTGTAGAGGCTAAAAGAATTTCGTTTAAAAACTTTGTGAATTCTTTGTGGTTTATATTTTTATTCGCAAGTTCTCTAACGGCACAATCTGTTGATTCTTTGGTTGTAGAAGCGGTAAAAAATAATCCGCAGTTGAAATCACTTCAATACAAAATCACTGCATCGGAGAAGAGAGCCGAGTCTATCAACACTCTCCCTGCGCCAAATCTGTCTGTAGAATTTTCACAAGTCCCGACAAACACGTTCGATGTTTTCAATCAATCCATTTCAAACAACTTTGCTCTTTCGCAGATGTTCCCACTTGGCGGAAAGTTAAATGCAATGGCAGAAGTTGAAAGAAAGAATACTCTCGTAGAAGGTAACAATTATGAGATATATAAAATCAATCTCACTGCCCAAGTTAAAATGTCTTATTACACTCTATGGTTGATTGATAGAAAAATCGAAGTCCAGAAGAAAAGTATTTCCCTCATAAACGATGTAATCAAATCGACAGAATCATTATACTACACAAACAAGATCAATCAAGCCGATGTGCTAACGCTTCAAAGTGAAATCGCATCTTACGAAACCCAACTATTCATTCTTGAAAAACAAAAAGAAGCTGAGATTTACAAACTCAATAAACTTCTTGGGCGTAATCTTGACTCGAAAAATGTTTATGCAGCTAAAGATTTTTCAGCGGATATACTTTCATCCTCTCAATCAAAATTGGAAGAACTGCTCGGTGATTTTAATCCTTCCCTTAAAAAAATGAATGGAATGATTGAAATGAACAAAGCAATGATCGACGCTAACAACCGTGAGTTAATTCCCGACTTGATGGTTCAAGGAATGTTTATGAGAATGCCGCACGGTATGCTGCTTACTTCCAAAACCGATCCAATGATGATTGATGGACAAGGTAAGACAGAACTGATGTACGGACTAATGGCATCAATAACCCTTCCCTTTGCCCCCTGGTCTATAAATAAATACAAAGCTAAGGAAGAAGAATTATATGCTGGAATTAGCAGCATCGAATATGAGAAGAACGATATGCAGCGCGAAATGACTTCACAATTAAAAGCGGCTCTTGTTAAATATAACACCGCTGTTGATCTGACTAAACTTTATAATGAAAAAGTTATTCCGCTTTATAGCAAAGCTGCAGAATCGCAAGTCTCGGCATACCAGAATAACAGAACCGGTGTTACAACTGTAATTGATTCTTACCGCATGTTGTTAATGCAGCAGATGAATTATTACATGTCGCAAACCGATATTCAAATGTCTCTTGCAGAAATTGAAATGATGGTAGGTACAACCCTCAAAAAGTTTTAGGTGATAATATGAAAAATTTAATAGGTATAAATAGAGGAACAAAAATGAAAATAGTCGGATATATATCCATTCCACTTATTGCTTTTGCTCTTTTACTCTCCGGCTGCACAAAATCGGCCGATAGCGGTAAGCAAGAAAAAACGGAAGTAAAACAAAAAGATTACTGGACATGCACCATGCACCCGCAAATTCACATGGATAGACCGGGCGTTTGCCCTATCTGCGGAATGGATCTTATTAAAAAAGTCGTTGACGAAAAAGAAGAAGCAGCTAACAATAAAGATATGGCTAACATAATTACGCTAAGCGGCAAGAAACAAGTTCTCGCGAATGTATCAACAGTTATTGTGAAGAAAGAAAATCTTCAAGAACAAGTTACCGCATACAGTTATTTAGATTTTGTTGAGAACAACCGCAAAACAATATCGGCACGTTCCAACGGAAGAATTGAAAAACTGTTTGTTGATAAAACCGGCGACTATATTAAACAGGGTCAACCGTTGTTTGAAATCTACAGTCCAGATTTAGTGCAAGCGCAGAATGAATATTTAATTGCTCTAAATAATTCGTCAAACTCTACTTCCCTTTTGAAAGCTTCAAAGAAGAAATTGGAAATTTTCGGATTGACTTCAGATCAGATTCAAATGCTTAAGAAGACACGCGAGATAAATCTTTCGCTAACATACTTTTCACCAATTAGCGGGACTGTAATTGAAAAGAAAGTGCAAGAAGGTGTTTATGTGAATGAGGGAACTGTAATTTATGATGTCGCCGAACTTTCCACTCTATGGAATATTGCCGAGGTGTATGAAAATAATTTGTCGAATGTAAAAGTTGGAAGTGCTGTTAAACTTCATCTGCGTGCTTATCCCGGAGAAGAATTTAATGGTAAAGTTTCCTTCATTTATCCGGTTGTTAACTCTCAAACAAGAACCATAAAAGTAAGAAGTACATTTTCTAATTACGGCGGTAAACTTAAGCCGCAAATGTATGGTGAAACTGTATTTAATAAAACTGGCGGACAAGGTTTGCTCGTTCCTTCGGATGCAATAATCATAGCTGGTAAAAGAGCGGTAGTTTGGGTAAAAACAGGTGACGGAATGTTTGAGGCACACAATGTTCAAATTGGCAATCGTTTCGGCGACAAATATCAAATCCTTTCCGGTTTAAAAGAAGGTGATGAAATTGCTACTACCGGCGGTTTCCTTATTGATTCAGAAAGCCAACTTAAAACCGGAATGCCGACTGGGCATCAACACAATGGAACTACTCAACCACAAAAAAAGAAATCTACTTCCGACAGTATTGAAGGAATGAAAATGTAATATCTAATTCATGAAGAACAAGTAAAAACAAAATAAATAAGGAGTAGCAAAATGAAATCAATAAAAATTCTTCTAATACTATGCACCATAGCTGCAATGTCTCCTATCGTAATTCCTGCTCAAACCCACATACATGAGCATTCCAAAATGGAAATGAAAAAAGATTCTACAACAACAAATGATATTGTTCGTAAAGGCGTTATTGATTTGAAAGCAATCGATAAGAATAAAGATGGTAAAGTATTTCAAGATCAGATGGATTGGAATGTAATTTCTGATAAGCCGGGCAAATGCCCGTTGTGCAAAATGACTTTGAAAGAGACAACTCTAAAAGAGGCAAAGAAAAATTTAAAAGAACACGGTTATAAAACAAAATAAATAAATTAATGGAGGAAACATGCTACACAAAAGTAATTTCACAAGTCTTTTAATTATCATTGCATTGCTTGCAACTTCTGCAACATTTGCACAGAACGAATCAATGCATATGCATATGAAAGAGATGAAGACTGAAAAACAATCTGCTGATTCTAATATTGTTCGAAAAGGCATAATAGATTTAAAATCTATTGATAAAAATAACGATGGGAAAGTTTTTCAATGTCCTATGGAAGCAAATGTTATATCTGATGAAAAAGGTGAATGTCCTTTATGTGGAATGGATCTAAAGGAAGTATCTCTAGAAAAAGCTAAAGAAAAATTATTAAAAAGAGGATTCGAAGTTTCTGAAACAAAATTAAAAGAAAATCCGGGAACTGAAAACAAATCAACTGAAACCAAAGTAGGTATTTGGAATAAAGTTTGTCCGTTAACAGGAGAAGATGTTGATCCGGAAGCTCCAACAGAAGTATATAATGGAAAAGTTATCGGTTTTTGCTGCGCCGGTTGTGATAAAAAATTCAAAAAAGATCCAGAAAAGTACATGAAGAATTTAAGTGAAGATGGGTCGAAATTTCTTGGGGAATAGAATTAGTTAGAGCCTAAGATCTTGTTCTTGGGCTCATTCTTTAAATGTTAATAATTGAACTATTTTAACACTTTTTAGGTTTAATTATTAGTTTGGTTAATGTTAATATGTCCAAGAATTTTAATACTAATTATGCTCTGTAAATAGACTTTTGTTTATAATGGTTAGATTTTGATAGACAATCAGCTATTTTTTTTTTATTTTCGAGCGGTGATTTTTATTAGCACATATCAAATAACTACTTATAATAATATTTTTTGTACTCTCTTTTCAAATTCACATCAGAGACAAATTAATTAATGAGAGAATATTCATAAGAGGAATATTTCCTCCTTTTAGGAACTTTATTGTTTAATAAGAGTCAAAAGTAAGTTTAATTCAATAAAAATTAGTCATCTGCAGAAAATTTTAATTCAAGGAGATGTAAGAATTGAAGATTACGAAGCAATTTACAAACCGCGAAAGTAAATCTTTAGATCAGTACCTACAGGAGATCGGAAAAGTAGATCTTCTTACACCTAATGAAGAAATTGAATTAGCAATTCGTATAAAAAAGGGAGATCAATTAGCTCTTGAGAAACTTACCAAAGCTAATCTAAGATTTGTTGTAAGCGTTGCCAAACAATATCAGAATCAAGGCCTTCCTCTCGGTGATTTGATCAATGAAGGTAACTTAGGTTTGATTAAAGCCGGAAGAAGATTTGATGAAACACGCGGTTTCAAATTTATTTCTTATGCTGTTTGGTGGATACGTCAGTCAATCATGCAGGCAATCGCAGAACAATCCAGAATGGTTCGTCTTCCTTTGAATCGTGTTGGTGCATTGAATAAAATGGGAAAAGCACTCAGCCAACTCGAACAAGAATACGAAAGAAGACCAAGTCCGGAAGAAATTGCTACGCAACTTGATATGGATGTTTCCGATGTAACTTATGCTATGCAGATAGCAGGCCGTCACGTTTCGATGGATGCCCCTTTCGCTCATAGTGAAGACAATAATAACAGTTTGTTAGATGTTATGCCTAATGACGATCAACCGGCTCCGGATTTTACTTTAATGAAGGAATCACTTAAAGCTGAAATTGAAAGATCACTATCTACTTTAACGGAAAGAGAAGCGGAAGTCATCCGCCTCTACTTTGGATTAGGTAAAGAACACTCACTTACGTTAGAAGAAATTGGTGAAAAACTAAATCTCACCCGAGAACGTGTTCGTCAAATTAAAGAAAAAGCATTAATAAGATTACGCCATTCTACAAGAAGTAAAAATCTGAAAGCATATCTTGGTTAATCTTAACAATTAATATTAAGCCCCTTGCATTGCGAGGGGCTTTTTTGTTTTAAACTGTCTATTTTTGAATAGTTAGAATTCATAATTAGGTATCAAGTGAAAACATCGTTAAAAATATTTTTCTTTTTAATTTTATCTTTATCACAGATCAGCGCTCAAAAAGAAATTTTAGGTTATTGGTCCGGAAAATTGAAAATGCTTAGTATCGAGCTTGATTTTCAAATTAAAGTTTCGAAATCAAATAAATCTTTAGACGGATTTATTAGCATCCCTTCTCAAAAAGTAAGTGAATATAAATTACCTGTCTTTACGTATAAGAAAAATCAAGTTCATTTTGAAATGCCAAGCTCAGCCGGCACTGCAAAATTTGACGGCAAATTAAAAGCAGATTCTATCAAAGGAACACTTCTTCAAGCAGGTATGAAAGGAACATTTTATTTAGTTAGAACAGATCAGCCGATTAAAGAAGAGAAAGTAGAAGTACAAAAGAAAGAACCTCTTCCCTATTCAGAAGAAGATATTGCATTTAAAAACGGACGGATACTACTGGCTGGAACTTTAACAACACCAAAAACAGAAGGCAATTATCCTGCAGTAATTCTTTTAACCGGAAATGGTCCGCAAGATAGAGATGAAGATATTTTCGGATTTAAAATCTTTCAAATTATTGCCGACTACCTAACCAAAAATGGTTTTGCAGTACTTAGATATGATGACCGCGGCGTTGGAGGATCAACCGGCAACTCAATGCAATCTACAACTGAAGATTTTGCTAATGATGCTTTAGCTGCAATTGACTTCCTCAAAAAACAAAAATCTATTGATAAAACAAAAATTGGTTTGTTGGGACACAGTGAAGGCGCACAAATAGCTGAGCTTTCTGCTGTCAGTTCAAAAGATGTTTCTTTTATTGTATTGCTTTCCGGAAATGGTGTTGATGGCGGCAAAGCTTTGATCGAGCAACAAAAATTAATTCTGAAAGCAAGCGGGTTCACCGATTCCTTAATTACACAAAATTTAGAATTGCAATACAAGATCAATAACGCGCTCAGTAATGATATCGATCTTAATAATATTCGAAAAGATATCAGAGCATTTGCCGAAAAAGATTATGCCGGCTTGAGCAAGGATGTAAAAAATTCTATTCAGGATAAAGAAACATATCTTAATTCCAATGTTCAATCACAAATAAATATTTTTAATAATCCTTGGTTTAGGTATTACGTTAAGTATGACCCGATTCCAACATTAGAAAAAATTAAAATTCCGGTCTTAATGTTATTTGGAGAATTGGATTTACAATTCCCACCTTCTCTAAATAAACAAAAGATGGAGGATGCTCTTGTTAAAGCCGGAAATAAAAATTTCAAGTCGGTAGTACTTCCAAAGGCAAATCATTTGTATCAAGAAGCAAAAATTGGAAGCCCATCAGAATATTCGGAATTGAAAAAAGAATTTGTACCCGGTTTCTTAGAAACAATTGGAAATTGGATTTCGGGAATAGTTAAATAATTTAAGTCTGGATATAAACTAAAATTACATGTCTCTAGAAAAATACTTTAGTAAATACAGAAATAACATAATTGGGAAAGACCAAGTTTTTGAATCTCCATACGGGGAGAAAAAAATAATCTATGCTGATTGGATTGCCAGCGGCCGTCTTTATTCACCAATTGAAAAAACTTTAGAAAAAAAATTCTCTCCCTTCGTCGGCAACACACATTCCGAAGCATCTGTTACCGGAACAACAATGACAAGAGCATATTCCGAAGCGAAAAATATTATTAAGAAGCATGTTAATGCCGGGAATGATGATCTAATTATTTTTGCCGGATATGGAATGACGGCAGTTGTAAATAAATTCCAGCGGTTACTCGGATTGCGTGTATGCGAACAGCTTCAAAGTTATACTCATATTCCTAAAGAAGAAAAGCCGGTTGTTTTTCTTACGCATATGGAACATCATTCAAATCAAACATCCTGGTTGGAAACTATTTGCGACGTTGTAATTATTGAACCTGATGAGCAGGGATTAGTGAACCTCGATCACTTTAATCATCTGATTGAACTTTATAATCACAGGAAAATAAAAATTGGTTCGTTCACCGCGTCATCAAATGTTACCGGTGCTCAACCGCCTTATCATTTGATGGCAAAAATAATGCACGAACACAGCGGGATTTGTTTTATAGATTTCGCAGCCGCCGCACCTTACGTTGAAATTAATATGCATCCGGAAGATCCTTTGGAAAAGCTTGATGCTATATTTTTCTCTCCTCATAAATTCTTAGGCGGTCCCGGTACTTCCGGTGTTTTGATCTTTGATTCTAAACTTTACAGTAGAAAAATACCCGATAATCCCGGCGGCGGTACTGTTGATTGGACAAATCCTTGGGGACAACATAAATATATTGAAGACATCGAATTACGCGAAGACGGAGGAACTCCGGGATTTCTTCAAGTAATTAAAACTGCACTCGTAATTAAATTAAAAGAAGAAATGGGCGTTAAGAATATTTTAGAACGTGAACATGAACTATTGCAGATCGCATTCAATCATCTGGAAAAAATTCCCTCTCTTCATATTCTTGCTCAGGAAATAAAAGACCGGCTTGGCATTATCTCTTTTTATGTTGAAGATATTCATTACAATTTGATGGTGAAATTATTAAATGACCGTTTTGGAATTCAAGCCCGCGGCGGCTGTTCTTGTGCCGGAACTTACGGACATTATTTACTGCACGTTGATCCTACCCGCTCGAAACGAATTACAGATAAAATTAATCACGGCGATCTTTCTGAAAAACCGGGCTGGGTTCGTTTGTCTTTACATCCGACAATGACAAATGATGAATTAAATTTTATTTTAACCGCGATCAGCGACGTGATTAAGAATGCTGATGAATGGTCCAAAGATTATAAATACTCATCTAAAACAAATGAGTACTACCACAATTTAAGCAGCGGTAAAGAATATGATGCGATTAAAAATTGGTTTGAAATAGATTGATATTCACTAAGCAAAAAAATATGCCGTCAACGAGTAGTAGTCTGTCCGGATACTGTCATTCCGAACTTGTTTCGGAATCTAAACAGTTGAAAACGAACGATAATTGAGACTCTGAAACAATTTCAGAGTGACAAGGTCTAGTTCTCGGACAGTCTCCCACACCTTGACTTTAACTATGATGCTTCTATCTCAGGAATCTATTACTTAAGATTTCTTGGATGTTTCTTCTGCCGTCAATTACGCAATGTATGTATATTATGTTTTTTTCAATTTCGTAGATAATTAGGTATGGTTTGTAATGGATTTCTAAATATTTTTTTATTCCCGTGTTTCTCAATTCAGACGGAATATGTCCCCGCTCAGGAATTTTCTCTAGTCTAGAACAAGTTTCTTCCAAAGCATCTAAAAGTTTATTCGCAGATTGAATACTATCGTTCACAGCAACGTAAATGAATATCTCTTTCAGATCAAGTTTGGCTTGAGGATCGATAATAACTTTATACTTCATACTTATTGATTAGACTTCAATTCATTACGGAGATCAGTAAAAGTTTCTTTGATTCCTTTAGCACTTTTGCTTTTATCGCGGGTCATTGCTAATAATTTTAGCATTGCCATAGTCTCTTGTGTCTTTTCATAAACTTTTATGTCTTGAACTATTACTTTCGCTTCACCATTTTGAGTAATAACATAAGTTTTCTGATCCTTATTGATTTCCTCAATCATATTAGCTGCATTAGCCTTTAAGTAACTTATTGATTTTACCGCTTCACTCATTCTCATAGCTCAGTCCTTTTTTAGACCAAATATAGTCTAACACTTTCATATTCTCAAATTATTTTTAGCCATATAATGGCGTGGCTATTCTTAGGTTGTCAAGGTCCATACCTTGACTGTATCAATTCTGTTATTTTCGTCAAGTAGTGGTCCTTGACGACCAAGTAATAATCACTTGCTGTCACGGTCGCATCGTGACAGCTGACTAAAAGATTGGTTTGAGATAGATTGACGTTCACTTAGCAAAAAGAATAATTCATTAAAGATTCTGATAACCTTATCGAAGAAGCGGTCGGGCTGAGACGCGAGTTAGCTCGTTACTTTCTTTTTCTTAAATAGATAAAGCATAATTGCCCAAACTAAACTCGCGATGAAAGATGCTACTACACCTAGACCAAAGCCGATCCATCTTTCGGATTGTACTTCGGATTTGAAATGCTCTTGTTGTACATCTAAAACTGAATTCACGAGTTTTCTATCAGCTTCAACTAAAGGAGCTAATTTTTCTTTTTCTTTTTGTAAGAGCGCAACAATATCTTCATTCTCTTTTAACTTGGCGCGTTGTTCCTTTATGAACAAAGTGAGATTGGAAAGACTATTTGCCATCTGGTCAAGTTGGATTATTTGCTGCTGATATGTTAATACCTCTCTTCTTTTTGCTTCTTCTTGTTCTTTTCGATTGGTTTCTTTTAAATATATTCCAATACCTAAACCTAGAAAACTAATAATTGTAATAATAATGGTAAGCCACTTACTCTTATTAAATGCTTTGAGCCAATATCTAAGAATTATTCTACTCACTGGTCCTGAAACATCCAATATATCCATGCCAGCAATTATTAATTTTTTAGGTTTTTCCATTTAAATTCCTCTTTGGGCTATGAGCTAACGGCATTACGCCTAACACGCTGCAAAGAACAACAATGCAGTTTTGAAAACAAATACCAATGATTTATAAATTACTTTTTAAAATAACCTATTTAAAAGAGCAATATGGTTTTGCAAACGCAACTTTACACTTACACAATTGCCGCACCTAAAAACTTTGTCTGTGTTGAGCGACTTGTTATGCATAAATCTAGTCTTCATCATTATCGTCCTTAATCTTATCTACACACTTTTTATAAAATAATTCAATTACCTCTCTATCATCTTGGTCTAATTTATCGATATCAATCAAAGATACTTTTGCTTTTATTGTTTCTATATTAATTATTGTTTTGAGCCATTCGCAATTGAATACAATATGTTTTCTACCAACCCGGTCACCAATTGAATGAGAATAAGAATTGGTTCGAAGAGATTTAAGTAATGTTAATAGATTTTCATTATTCTCAATATAATTCTTCAACCATTTTGTCCCTTCCTCACTATTACTCCATATATTCCATTTATTAATTAAATAAACTGAATGAGA
>Ga0182021_10001043_pt1 | contig 31459 bp, 24 predicted proteins | sample 612E3MmetaG_FD_120493 | JGI IMG/M metagenome (GOLD analysis project Ga0182021, IMG submission 120493) | Permafrost microbial communities from Stordalen Mire, Sweden - 612E3M metaG (Illumina Assembly) | ecosystem: Environmental > Terrestrial > Soil > Wetlands > Permafrost | place: Sweden... | reverse complement strand
GTTCCGTAACACGGGCCTCACTCCGGACGACATCGACGCCATCACCTACGGCAACATGCAGACGTTCGAGGGGGTCAACCTCCCGCACCTGTGGTCGAGCGATCACATTCGCGCGGTCGACAAGCCGACCATCCGCATCTCCACGGGGGGCACGACCGGCATGTCCACGCTGCAGGCGGCTTACTACTATGTGGCAAGCGGTCTCTATGATGTGGTCATGGCGATCACCTGGGAGAAGCAGTCGGAGGGTGACTCGCAGGTCGGTCTCGCCGGCATCGTGATGCCCGAGGCCATGACCATGGTCCAATCCGGAATGGACCTCTTCAGTGGCAAGGGAATGGGCTTCGGCGGTGGCGGGTCCACCGGCGCGGCTTCGTACCAGGCCATGAGCTATCTGCACCACTCCGGGGCCTCACCCGAGCACATCGACAAGATGGCCGCTCTCGAGCGCAGCAACGCCGCGCTCAATCCGTACGCGCACCTTCGCAAGAAGACCACCGTCGAGGACATCCAGGCAACGCCTATGGTGGCGTACCCGCTAAGGTTCGGGCACACCTGCCCGACCAGCGACGGCGCAACCACGGCGATCGTCTGCTCCGAGGAGATGGTCGGCAAGCTGACCGACGGCAACGTCGCATGGATACTCGGGCTCGGCAGCGCCACGTCCGACCCATGCACGGCCAACTTCCTCGAGGGCCAGATCACGGACCCCGCGGAGCAGGAACCGGCCAAGCTCGCCGCCGAGAAAGCGTTCAAGATGGCCGGCATCACCGACCCGCCCAACGAGCTCGACATGTGCGAGATGTACAACGGGTTCGCGCACCAGTCGCTGATGTGGCTCGAGAAGCTCGGCGTCTGCAAGGAAGGCGAGGCGCACAAGATGCTCGACGCGGGCGACCTGAACATCGACGGCAGGATGCCGACCAACGCGAGCGGCGGGGTCTTCTCGACTAACGCGATCGGAGCTTCCGCGATGAACCGCCCCACCGAATGCGCGCTTCAGATAATGCGCAAGATCGAGGGCGGACACCAGATACCCAAGAAGATAAAGAAAGCCCTGTCTCACGGATGGGGCGGCATGTTCCAGTACGTAACCGTCATGGTGCTCGGCGACGAGCCCCGGAAGCTGTAAGCGAAGGAGGTGGGATTGATGGCGTTTGAAATGGGACCCGAAACTCGCCAGGTCCAGGCTATGTGGGAAACATCCACCTACCACTACAGGATGGAAGGTGGGGGCGTAAAGCTCCTGACCGAGGCGATGAAAGAAAAGAAGATCAAGGGCATACGCTGCCCGGAGTGCGGAATGGTATACGTGCCCGGGCCCACCTACTGCCGCAAGTGCTTCATCGACATCGACGAGATCGTTGAGGTCAAAGACACCGGCACCGTCATGAGCTACACGGTGGAGATGGCTGACGTCCGCGGCAACCCCAGGGACGAGTTCCTCATCTCGGCCATGATAAAGCTCGACGGAGCCGACAGCTGGTTCGTAGGCGCCGTGACAGGCATCGACTGGAAGGATGCGAAGGTCGGAATGCGCGTCAAGTCCATCTGGGTCGACGAGCCCGTCGGCAGCCTGGTAGACATTGAGCGCTTCGAGTACATCCCGGATTAGACCGCAGGGCTGGAAAAAGTAGCACACAAAGAGAATGAAGGCGGGTCCGTTGACCCGCCTTCATTCTATCCAAGGCACCTCCAAGGGGTGCATATCAACTTAGAACAGGAACTTGAACACCCTCACCGTGTCCCAGCCCCTGATGCGCCTCAACCCCAGCGTTGCGCCGTCAAAGGGCACGCTGTTGGTGCCGACAGGCAGGTTTACCGACATGTTGCTGAAGTAGAGCACCAAGTCCTTCCTGCCATCGTGGTTCATGTCCATTGGGTTGCAGCCTATCGGGAACGTGCCCCCGAAAGAGCACCCCAGCGGGAACAGCGTCGTGGCGTCGAAGTTGCCCTCCGAGTAAACCACCACCGAGTCTATCCACGGCGCACGGAGCCATATTGCGTTGAACAAACTATTGGAGTAGACGTCGACGTGCGCGTCAACCGAGAAGTACTGCCAGTAAGAGACCCCATCAGCATTGCTGAATGATACGGTCCAGTCGGCACCGATATACGCGTTGGCAGGGATGGTGAAGTCGCCCTTGACCTGTGTCGATGACACCCACTTAACGTTCTTGGCTGTAATGACGTCCCCACCCCTTATCAGCTGCAGGGTCGTAGCAATGTTACGGAAATGGCTTCCTGTGAAAGTCATAGTAAAGGTCGTGTTTGGCCTGCTGTGGGTAGTACTTACTCCGGTGACCTTCGGCGGCATGGCCCTGACCGTGAAGTAATCCGCCTTCGTCGCTTTCCCGGCAAGGTCATCGATATGCCAGAAGCTCGTGTCCCATGTGCCGACCGTGGCATACTCGGGAATGGTCATCTCGGCGTACTCGAGGTTGCTCGCCTGGTAACTTAGGCTCGTAGCATCGATCTTCTGGCCGGAGGTGTTGTTGCTGAGCTCGAGCTTAGCCGCGACATCCCGGAAATTAAATCCGTTGACGTACATGTGATGGATCTGGTCGCCCTGCGTCGCACTATTGGGTACGACTCCGTCGAGAACGACGCTCGCCGGGGCGCCGGTGGCCTGGAATTTGGAAATCTTCGCGCCGGGTGTCCTGATATTCTCGTAGACCTGCAGCTTGGTAAGGTCCGTGTTGAAGCTCTTACCGACTTGCACGTACTGCCACGTGTTCGTATTCATGAACATGTTCTGCCTCTGGTTCACCGTGGCGAACATCGTCCCATCAACCAGGCTGACCGAACCATCTGTCAAGCGGGCAGCATGGAAGGTTATAGAAACGTTATAGATGCCTCCAGTATTCGCTGACGCCTGGATACCCGTCTGCTCCTGACTCGCTCCTCCGCGATCGAACCAGAGGTTGCTGTAAATACTGCCCAAATCATATGTGGCAAGCGAGACATCTCCAAATGTGTCTCCGGGGTATATGGTGTCGTAAGAGTACTCGTCTTTTGTTGGACCAAGTCTCGAACTGTTCAACACTAGCTTGTCGTTGAAGTCGAAGGCGCTTGGATTCTGCTGATAGCCGGCGCCTGTCCACTGATTTCCCGGTGTCCCTGCCGACAGCCAGCCGGCCGGCTGCCCGAGCGGGCCGGCAACACCGACCTCTGACCAGTCCTGGTTTGAAGCCGCGGGCACGTAACCGGACGTGTCAAGCGTGTAGGACACGGTGAGGTCACCGCGCGTCAGGTCCCAGACTGTGCCTGATGGATCAACAAGTGTCGATCCTGTAGCGCTCACATCCGGGTACGCTCTCGTTACGGCTATGCTATCGGCCAGCGCCAGCGCGCCGGCGAAAAGGGAAACAAGTATCGATGATAGCAACGCGAATACCATCAGAAGAACAATTGACCGCCTCATATACATTCTCCCTTCACCAGTGCCTGCCAGCGCTCCAGTTCATTTCACCACTGAGACCCGACCTCTCGAACTGGATTACAGAAAATCTAACATCCTATGACGGCTTAGTCTACTGACTTTCATGGTTTTTCATGCTAATGGGTGAGGGTGATTTTCATACTTTTGGAGAGCGAAATATTAGACCAATGGGTGACTCAATCAGACCAACCAACGGCAATATGATAAGTATAATAACCAATTGGAGATACTAACTATATTAAATAGGTGGTTTTCCACTCGTATGGGGGACCCGGGTCTAGTCGGCCAGAAGCGAGGCCTCGTAGGCTAGCATTGCCCTTGTCATATCGGGGTTGACAAGCCGCTCGGGGCGCTTGATCTCGTCGAACTTCGCGTACTCCCTGAAATGGAGCACGGGCCAGCCCCTGCCTCGTGTTTCCTGCCTCAGCTTCAACTGGGGGTTGACCATCACCGGGTGCCCGACGGCCTCGAGCAATGGAAGGTCGCTGGCGCTGTCCGAGTAGAACCAGCATTCTTTCATGTCAGCGCCCTTTGACTCGCAGTACTCAGCCGCCATGTCGAGCTTCCCTTCCATGAAAGCCATGGGTCCGAGCTCGTCGCTCGTCATATGGTCTCCGTCGGTCGGTGTGTAGCTCGCGATTATGTCGTCCGCCCCGAGTTGCACCCTCACCCGCTCGGCGATGTACTCCCCGGCGGCCGTGGCGATAACGGTGACATGTCCCTTGTCGCGGTGTTCCCGGACGACATCGACCCCACCCTGGTACAACCTCGGGATGACATGCGTCTCGAAATTGCGGTCCATGAAACCGATCATGTCGACGATGGTGTACTGGCCCATTATCTCTAGGACCCGCCCGAACACCTCTCGCCTCGGCAGACGGTTCATCTTGTAGAGAGCGGTATACCTGAGAACCTCGAGGAGCACGCGCGGGCCCATGTATCCTTCTCTGACCATCCGGAGCGCATAAATATTCCCGTTCGCGCCATCGAGCAGCGTGTTATCGAGATCGAAGAACGCCACCACTTTACTGTCATCCAATTTGATCACCCGGGAAGTATTGTAAGCGCTTTGCCGGTGGCGCGAAAGAAACCTTGCTGTGCAAGAACGAAAAGCGTGGTGACCCGGACGCTCGAGCCGAACGGATTACTCCGTGAGTGCGGTTCTCGCGGCGCGCTCTTTATAGACCTTTTTTCCGGCCCTGCCCCCTTCGCGCCGCAAGGAAAGAAGCACCGCTCCGCCTATGATCAGGAATATCGAGGCGAGGCGGAGAGAAGCCATAACGCCGCTCGTCGGGAACGGCTCGCGGAACGCGACCAGGCCCACGATGATAGGTATCAGGTTGCTGAAGCCGGTCACAAGTGGAACGACGACTATGGCCGAGCCCCTCTGTAATGCTATCTGGAATATCACGAGCGAGACCAACGTGGTCACGATGGCGATCCAGAAATAAGCGGAATAGACGAAGCCCGCCACCCTGAATTCGCCCCATCGGTTGCCGATATCCGTCCAGGCCATCTTCATGAATATCGCGGTCAGCCCTACCAGAACCCCGTTGCCGATGCCTAGCAGCGAGGAGGCACGGTCGTCCTCCCTCATGAAAGCGGCAGTCAAGCTCGCGACAACGACGCCGACCAGCAGGACGATGAAGAGCCACAGGATTGCGGGCCTGTATTCCGGAGTCTTGGAGCTGGACTGTACCAGCGTGACGCCGAGCAGCAATACCCCTACGATGATGGAGCCGATGCCTATCCAGTCAACGATGGATGCCTTCTCCTTGAGGCGGGTGACGGCAAGAAGCACCAGCAGGCAGATCCCCGAAGCGTTTATCGGTTGTATCACCGACAGAGGCGCGAGGCCGACGGCTATGCCGTGTCCGAAAGTCCCCATTATCTGGAGGCCCTGCGCCTGGAGCCATGGGCGGCAGTTCATGAACGTGCGAATGGTCTTGATGGCTGATTGGCTGCCGATGCGCGGCAGGAACTCGAGTTCCCTCTTCATGAGGTAGTTACTGTAGTTGACGAGTACTGTGCCGATCAGCGAAAGCAGCACTCCGAAAGCAAGAGCCATCCAGCCCCCTGGAATATTGTCGGGCCCACCAATGCATGTTTACGAGGATTTCGACGCCGTCAGGCCTCGGGCATTCAAGAAAGTATAACGCGAAAGGCGCAATGCTGTGGACGAGCGGGAAAACATGAAAGTTCCCGGCTGGGTCTTCCACACGGCGAATCGAGGCTTGCTACGAGGTGTACTGCTCCACTGCCTTGAATATCACCTCGAAGTCGCAAGGCTTTGTGAAGTACTCGTTGGCGCCCGCCTGAAGGATCTCGTTGCGCGACTTTGCGTCACTCAGCGCGGTCAGGACGATCACGGGGGTCTCGCTGTCGCCCATCTTCTCCCTGATGTGCCTGCAGATGCCGACACCGTCGATATCTGGCATCACCAGGTCGAGTATGACGGCGGAGGGGCTGGTAACACGGAGTTCTTCGAGTGCGCCCATCCCGCAGAAAGCGCACGTAACATCAAGCCCTGACAGCTTCAGGTATAGCTCCAGAATCCTGACGAAGTCACTATCGTCGTCCACAAGCAAGACATGCTTGGGATCAGAATCCACGGCCATCTTCGACTACCACCCTGCATTCCTCCGACCGCACCAGCAGCCTACCCTCGTATTGCCCTGATATTATACAGGCGCCCCTTCAATATCAACAAAGGGGGCGCCAGCCGTATTCTATCCACCCCGGTACCACCTCGGACCTGGTCCGACCCGGGTCTGCGCTACTCAACGCAGATGCGAATCGAGAAAGTCGGAGTCCGGAGTTGTCACATGCTCGACAGTCTTGAATATACGCTCTGGCTCGCACGGCTTGGTGAGGAACTCGTTTGCCCCCTCCATCAGGAGGTCCATGCGAGAGTTCGGGTCGCTTAAGGCCGACAGGATGATGACGGGCGTGCTGTCACCCATCTTCTCCCTGATGTAGCGCACGACGCGACGCCCATCGATGTCCGGCATCATCACGTCGAGTATGACGGCTGACGGATTGGTGATGCGAAGCTCTTCGAGCGCTCCAATACCACCGAACGCGCACGACACCTCGTAACCCGCGTACTTCAAGTACACCTCAAGGGTTTTCACGAAGTCTCGATCGTCGTCAACTACGAGCACTCGTTTTGTTTCAAGCTCGTTCTGCATCTTCGCCCTACCTCCGCTATCGTGGGTCCGCGTCAGCACCCATCATGATGCGCATAACATCGCCTTCGATTCTGAAACACGCGCCTGTAGATATGAATTATACCTGCCTCGCTCAGGGATGCAATCGCCGGTTGGTTGGATTGCTAGAGTTGTATCGCCACATAATACTGTCGGGTGATGCGGTCTTTGAAGGAAAAAACGGGCGCCCGCCGAGCACCGGCGGCCCGGAAAAAGATCTGGATTTCATCTTCTCTTGTTCAACCGGGGCTCTTGCCCGCCAGCGCGGCACGAGCGACTTTGACCATATCATCACAGACGTACTCTTTGCAGACGGTAGGCTGGAAGCGCGCCCTCAGCATACAGTAGCCGGACTGCGGGTCGCGCCACCTGCACGGCTCCGCCCACATCCAGTCACGCTTGAAGCCGAAGCGCTCTTTCTCCTCGTCCAGCAGCGCTATTCGTCCCTCTTCATTCGGCCGCTGGCAGCACCAGCCCTCGCACTCGGCACAGGCGGACTTGGCCAGCGCCTGGCACGAGCGGCACAGGTGCGGCTCCATGTCCCAGTAGACCTTGTAGAATTCACGCCCGCAGGCATCGCATTTAACCTTCACCGGGGTCGTCCCTCCCTTTGCGCCTACCGGCGGCGGCAGGCACGTTTCTTATCGGGTGAGATGTGATTTTACCCTATTTGGGCGGGGCGGTGTGCCACGCGGGCGCGAAAAGGAAGCTACCGTCGCAGGAACTCCGACCTCAGCGTTGAGATCTCCGCGGCCCGTGGGGATGCGGCGCCAGCGCCCGACCCGTCCACGTATGAGGCTATCAGCCCGAGCGAGCAGTGCGCGCCCGCTTTTCCGTCACGCGCATTTATATACATTGAGCGCTCGGCCACAACGTAACCATCGCTTTTCACGCGAGTAGAGACGTCTCCGGTGACATAATCGTTGACGTGAAAAGTCATGCGCGAAGCCGGGGGTAGCGACGCGCTGGGTCCCGGCACGACGCCTTCAGGCGTCATGAACGTGAGCTGGACGCTCACCGCGGTGTCGGGACTCGGGTTCATCACGAGCACCCACTCGTCGTAACCCGGAGAAGTGCACCCCTCGGGCAGGTACCAGCCGGTGCTGGAGTACTCCGAGGCGATCGAGTTGTGTGCGCCTAGCTTTCCGTCGGACGCCCTGACATACATGGAGCGTTCGACGACTACCTTCTGGGAATCGGCGGCAGTGAGCACCAGGGTGGAGACATCGGAGTTTGGAAGGTAGTCGTTCACCCTGACGGAGACCCGCTTTCGCGGCCCGACCTGCTTGACGGGTCCCTTCGTCACACCGTCGCCGGTCATGAAGAAGAAATACGCCGTAGCGGTTGTCGAGGTCGGGTTCTGCACGAGCACCCATTCGTCGTAACCGGGCCACGTGGCTCCCTCGGACAGCCCCCATCCGCTGCTGGGCTCGGTCGCCCCGATGGAATCGTGGCAGTCAACCTTGCCGTCGGCGGTCCGCATGAACATCGAGCGCTCGGCGACGATCCCCTGCCCCGAGGTCAGTGAGCGCACCTCCGTCGACACATCCTGGTTGGGTACGTAATCGTTGACGTGGACCGTCTTTCGCGTCTCCGGGCCGAGCGAGAGTGTCGGGCCGGTAATCTGTCCAGCGGGTGTCTGGAAGTAGAGCCTGGCCTGGACCGTTTGAGTGCCGGGGTTAAGCACCTGGACCCATTCGTCGTAACCGGGCCATGTCGCGCCCTCCGCCAGGTACCATTCCTCGGAAGCGGATGCGGCCCCTATCGAGTCGTGCGACCCCCACTTGCCGTCGGACGCATTGAAGTACATCGCCCTCTCGGCGCATACGCCCGGCCCGGAAATCACGCTTATGGCAGTCGATACGTCCTGGTTGGACACATAGTCGTTGACGTGTACTGATACGCGGCTAAACGCGGGTACGGAGAACGACGGCCCGGGCACCTTGCCACCCGGGGTCATGAACGTGACGGAGACTTTCGACTCGCTGCTGTTCGGATTTTGTACCAGCACCCATTCATCGAAGCCCGGCCACGTGGCTCCTTCGGCGAGCAACCAGCTCGGAACCGGCGTGCCATCGGTATTGTACTGTCTACCGTTCGAGCTCTCGCCGTCCCATGCGTAGACGTTTACGTTTCCGTTTGTCGCTCCTTTAGGCACCCTGACCTTGACCTGGGAGTTGGTCCACGATACGACCGACGCGCTCGACGCGTCATGGAAGCCTGCGCGGGCCGATCGCCTGTAGGCGCCGAAGTTGTTTCCGGAGATGGTCACGAGCGTATTGGCGCCACCGGCGTTCGGGCTCAGGTTCGATATTACGGGGGTGCTGTCGAGGTCGTTGAAGTACCACGCCTCGAGTGCCCACTTCTGGACGAACTTGTAGCTGAGCCATACCTTGCCGTTTCCGTTCCAGCTCGAGCCCCAGGAGTTGAGCATCAGGAAGCCCCCTTTGCCGGTGCCTCCCGCGTTGTCGTCGTAACCGGAGATGAACACGCCGTGCAGACCCATAAACTGGCCACTTGAATAGGAATCATTGGACAGATAGTAACTGGACTCGGCGTTTCCTCCGTAATCGGGAAAGTCCGAGAAGATCGGCATGCCCAGCACGATCGGGTGGCCGGCGCTCAACCAGGTCTTAAGCTGGCTTATATCGTTCGAGAATGCGTGCGGAGCGGTACCCATCGAGTTGACGAAGAAATAGCCCCAGTCGCTGGAAATCTTGTACTGGGCGGCGGCCTGCCTGTCCGTCGAATCAGGCTGCTTGGTGTAATTCGCGTCGTAGGGAAACTCCGACCAGTCGCAATCCCCCGAATCGGCGAGGAGCTGGAACGCGTCGTACAGGCTCGCGCCGCCATCTGTGCCTCCGTTTATCTGGTTATAGACAAAGGAGGGGCTGAACTGGTGTTGCTGGCTGCTTGTATCCCAGGACGGGTGCTCCGCCTTCTCCATCCACGACTTGGCGTAGTAACCGGTCGAGAAGGCCGCGCAACTCGAGAGTTCACCCTGGTCTTTGATGGGAGGCGCATAAGCCGACAGGTCGACCGAAGAGGCGATGGCCCTGCTACCCGAAGTGCCCCGGGATTTGAACCGACGGTCAGCAGGCGGCTTGCTGGGCTTCAAACCCAGTTTCCGGCCGGATACGCTCGCGCTACGGGGGCTTGCCGCCGCCAGGCCCAACGGAGCCAGGGCCACGACGAGCACAAGCGTAACCATCACCGCTATCAGCGTCATCGCTCTTCTCGTCATAGCAGTACCCGTTCGTCTTTCCGGTCCAGGCGTCGCTCCACTTTTCTCCCAGTTCTTTTCTCGGCTGTCCAGGCTACCGACATGAGTTTCCCGCGACAATTCACGCTTCGATGAAGTCAGACGCCTCCAGAGGCGAAGGAGTTCTTTGATGCGCGGCGTCGCATCCCTTTGAGATCGAGCTTATTCGGTCAGGGAATGCCTGGTGCTGTAAGCCCAACCGTCGAGGATCGCAACCCGCTCTCCGGACGAGTTGCGCACCTCCATCTCGTAGTGTAGCGCGCGCCCCGCGCGACCCGCCGCCTTTACCTCCGCCTCGAGATACGGGGTGTCACCGTGCGGACCGAGGAACTCGATGCTTATATGGAACGCCATGCACTTGTTGCCGTGCGAGTTCGCGGCGGCTCCAAAAGCGGCGTCCGCAAGTCCGAAGATCGCTCCACCGTGAACCGTCCCGAGAAAGTTGAGGTGCCTGTCGTCCAGGTTCATCCTGGCTATCGAATGGCCTTCCTCCACCAGGACCAGCTCCACCCCCAGGTGGGACGCGAAGTTATCCGTCTCTATCAACTGCCTCAACTCGGCATCAAGCATGTCCATCTCCATGTGTTCCGTCCAGGTCTAATATCAACGGGCGTATCTAATTATACAATGCATGTGCGTTATCCCTTGACGAGCGTCAAGAGATGATCCGGGGAAAGAGGCGGGACATCATGTCGAAAGCGAGGCCGGGCCAGGTGAAATCGCGCATGCGCCTGCCTTTGCCGGTCTACCTCGTTCTGCAGATAGGCCCGGCGTGTTTCACAGGGCATCAGGTTCCAATCCTGGCGTGTCGGATCTTCGAACCAGGCCCTCTCTTTGATAACAGCACCATGCGCCGGGCACCGCTGTCCTATGGGGATCGGCACCGGGCGCGGGTTCGGCGGCGCCACTTCGTGCAGGGGTCAGCCCTTTGCTTTATAGTATCGGTTGAAATCTACCGGAGGTTACACCTTCGGTCCTGATGAACATGAAAGGAGCCACATCCGGATGAAGGCCGGCGAAGACCTCGACCAACTGTGTGTCAACGCGATCCGATGTCTGACGGTGGACGCCGTCGAAGCGGCGAAGTCAGGCCATCCCGGCGCGCCTATGGGCCTGGCGCCAGTCGGCTACACACTATGGACGAGGTTTCTGCGACATAACCCGGCCAACCCCGGATGGCAGGGCAGGGACAGGTTCATCCTCTCAGCGGGCCACGCTTCGATGCTCCTTTACAGCCTTCTTTATCTGACGGGTTACGAGCTCCCACTTGACCAGATCAAACAGTTCCGCCAGCTCGGAAGCATCACGCCGGGACATCCCGAGTTCGGCGTGACCCCCGGTGTCGAGGTCACCACGGGGCCGCTCGGTCAGGGAGTAGCGAACGCCGTCGGCATGGCATTAGCCAGGGAGCTCATCGGCGCCAGGTTCAATCAGCCCGGATACGAACTCACCGATTATTTCGTGTACGCGATCTGCAGCGATGGCGACCTCATGGAGGGAGTCGCTTCCGAGGCATGCTCGCTTGCCGGACACCTCGGGCTGGGCCGCCTGATACTGCTTTACGACGACAACCGCATTACGATCGAGGGCTGCACCGACCTCACTTTCAGCGAGGACGTAGCCGGGCGGTTCCGTTCCTACGGCTGGAACGTTCTTTCGGTGCCGGATGCAAACGATATGGATTCAGTGGCGGATGCCATCGCCGAAGCGAGACTGGACGAATCGCGGCCGAGCCTGCTGGCCATCCGCTCCAACATAGCGTGCGGGAGTCCTAACCTCGAGGGCTCGGAAGCCTCGCATGGAGCGCCGCTCGGCCCCGAGGAAGCCGTTTTGACGAGGCAGAACCTCGGGTGGCCCGCCAACGGCGGTTTCTTTGTCCCCGAGGAAACGCTCTACCACATGCGCAAGGCGGTCGAGCTGGGCCGCCTCCAGGAACAAGAATGGAACGAGCGCTTCGAGGCGTACAGCAAAGACCATCCGGAGCTCGCCAGCGAGTGGACGCGTGTCCTGGACCGGAGGCTCCCGGACGAGTGGTCGGACGCCCTTCCTGTGTTCGAAGCCGGCATGAGCGTCGCTACGCGCTCGGCGTCAGGCAAGGTCCTCGAAGCTGTAGCGCCGGTGATCTGGGAGCTCATAGGCGGCTCTGCGGACCTGGGCCCCAGCAACGTAACCACTCTCAAAGGTTACGAAAGCGTTCGCAGGGGCGATTTCTCCGGGCGCAACATACATTACGGGGTGCGGGAACACTGCATGGGCTCGGTCATGAACGGCATGGCGCGCCATGGCGGCATCATACCGTACGGAGGCACTTTCCTGATATTCTCTGATTACATGCGCCCAGCCATCAGGCTCGCCGCCCTCATGAAGCTGCGAGTAGTCTATGTCTTTACTCACGATAGCCTCGGCGTCGGAGAGGACGGCCCGACCCATCAACCCATCGAACAGCTCGCCTCCTTGCGGGCGATACCGGGGCTCACGGTCATAAGGCCGGCGGACGCGAACGAGACCGTCGAGGCATGGAGGGTCGCACTCGAACGAGAGGGACCCACAGCCCTCATACTCAGCCGGCAGGGCCTTCCCGTGCTGGACAGGAACGGCTTCGCCCCCGCCGAGAGGCTTGCACGCGGAGCGTATGTCCTGGCAGAAGACGAGAAAGCCCGCATCACACTTGCGGCATCCGGCTCCGAGGTCGCGCTCGCTCTCGATGCGCGCGAAACCCTTGCCCGCGATGGGATCACGGCCAGGATCGTGGATATGCCGAGTTGGGAGCTCTTCGACGAGCAGGATGAGTCGTATCGCCTCGAGGTGTTCCCACCAGGGATGAAGACCCTGGCGATTGAAGCCGGCGTGTCTCTCGGGTGGCACAAGTACGTTGGCCGGGATGGCGCGATCATCTCCGTAGACCGCTTCGGCGTCTCGGCGCCAGGTCCCCAGGCCCTCGCTCATCTGGGCTTTACGGTTGAAAACGTGGTCGCTTCGGCAGCGGCGCTACTCGACTGACCTGAGATCCATGCAGGGCAGCCAGGTTCAAGCGTGGAATGATTCATTGAAAACATCACCGGGAGTTGCCATGCGTCGAGCCTTCAAGATATTCGTACTTGCGGCCTGCGTCCTCGCCTTGACGGCGTCGGCTCTTGCCATATCAGGCTGCGGCAAAAATACAGCTTCAACGAGCAGCGAGACCCAGCCGGTCGCCACCCGGGGACAGACCAAGTCGCAGCCCACGTCGGGAAATGCAACCAAGAACACCCAGCAGTCCGCGCCGAAAGTCCAGCCGATCTCACCGAGCAGCGACTCCAACGTAAACGGTGCGATAAACGCCGCGATGGCAAGCGCCCGGGCAAACAACCCCTCGATCGGAGAATTGAGCGTCCTCACGGTCAAAGTCGTCGATGACTGGGCCAGGGTGGACCTGCAGCCCACAGACAAATCTACTGACGTTGCTACGTGGCTTCTGAAGAAAGAGAACGAAAGCTGGACGGTAGTTGATTTCGGGACCACGGTGGTGCCTTCGGACCATCCAGATGCCCCCGCCGAAGTGTTCCAGTAGGGCCGGACGCAAGAAGAGCACCTGCCGGCGGTATGCGGCGTAGCTTTTTCAGGTCACTCGGGGCTCGCGTACCCGTTCTCTAAGAAATAAGCCGCGATCTTTTCCATCTCGGCTTCTAGTTCTTCGAACAGAGGAAGCGCCCCGTCTAGAGTTCCCTTGCCGCTCAGCTTCTCGAGCTTCTTGGCGACTTCGGTGGCATGCGGCGCAGCCATATTCGAAACCGCACCTTTGATTGAGTGAGCGGCAAGCCTGACTGACTGCGCGTTATCCAGTTCAAGTGCGTCTTTGAGCAGCTCGATGCGGATGGAGTAGTTTTTAACGTAGAGTCGCGCCACCTCCTCCATCAGCGTCCTGTCCCCACCCATCAGTTCGTAGAACGCAGCCTCGTCTATTGAGGGGCTTCCGTCATCTTCCGGCTTACCGGCGCCGTCGGGCTGTTGCCCGCCCGACGTGTTCAGGAAAAATTCGTTGATGCATTCAATCAAGTCCATTTGCTTCACGGGCTTCGGCAGGTAACCGTCCATCCCCGCGGCCTGGAATCGCTCCTTATCCCCTTTCAGGGCGTGCGCGGTCATTGCCACGATCGGAAGATGTCGACCTGCGAGCCTCTCCTCCTCACGTATTCTCGCTGTAGCCTCGAGACCGTCCATCTCAGGCATCTGAACGTCCATAAACACGATGTCGAAGCGCCCGCATCGCAGTGCTTCGAGCACCTCCGTCCCGGTAGTGACGCTGGTCACGTAGTGACCGTCTTTCTCCAACATGCGCTCGGCCACCAGCCTGTTGATCTCGTTATCCTCGGCAAGCAGCACGCGCAGCTTCCGTCGCGAGCCGGTGTCTTTGAGCGTTTCCCCGTCGCAGTCTCCGGCCCTCAGCATCACCGTCGCGTATTTACCCATCACTTTGACGATCCCGTCCAGAAGTTCGGATGAAGTTACCGGCTTGGTCAGCGACATGGTAACGCCGGCTTTCTGCGTCCGTTCCCCATCTCCCGGCATGACGGCGGAAGTCAGCATCAAAATTGCAGCCGAGCGGTGAACGGGATGCTGCTTGATCTTCTCCGCGACCTCAAAGCCATCGATCTTCGGCATACGCGCATCGAGCAGGATCAGATTGAAGCTCCTTCCGGAAGAGGCTGAAGCTTCGAGCGCCTCGAGCGCCTCGTAGCCCCCCTCGGCAAGCGTGGGTTTCATGCCCCAGCTCTCAACCATCCTGCAAAGCACGCGCCTGTTGGTGGCGTTGTCGTCGACGATGAGTGTCTCCAGGCTTCCGAGGTCTATCTTCTCCACCATTGGACGCGATTCGGATGGCGCAGGTTGCGAGCTGATCTCAAGAGGTGTCGTGAAGTGAAACGTGCTACCCTTCCCAAGTTTGCTCTCGAGCCAGATGCGTCCTCCCATGAGCTTTGCCAGCTGGGAAGATATCGACAGCCCCAATCCGGTCCCTCCGAACTCGCGCGTCGGCGATGAATCCACCTGGGTGAACGCCTCGAAGATCGATTCCTGCTTCTCGCGCGCTATGCCGATGCCCGTGTCCGATACGGTGAAGAGGACGGATGCTCGATCCTGGTCCATCGACACGAGCTCGACCTTGACGACCACCTCTCCCCTGTCTGTGAACTTAATGGCGTTCCCGACAAGGTTTATCAGCACCTGCCGCAGACGCCCGACGTCTCCGATGACGTTCTCCGGCACCTCAGGGTCGACGTCGAAGACCAGCTCCAGGCCTTTTTCATACGCGCGCGCGGCAAGGCCTTTCATCGTGGACCCCAGGCTCTCGCGAAAAACGAATGGAGCTATCACCAGGTCCAGCCTCTGGGCTTCTATCTTTGAGAAGTCCAGGATATCGCTGATCAGTGTGAGAAGGACGTCTCCGGAGTTGCGAACGGCTTCGGCGTATTCCCTCTGCTCGGGGTTGAGATCGGTGTCGAGCAGGAGCTCGATCATTCCTACGACGCCGTTCATCGGCGTCCGTATCTCGTGGCTCATGTTTGCCAGAAAATCGCTCTTGGCCCGGCTCGCGGCAAGCGCCGCCTCTTTTGCCCTCTCGACTGCTTTCTCCGCCTGCTTCCGCTCGGTTATATCCATGAAGCTCTCGACGAGGTAAGCGCGCCCGCCGATAGTCGCCTTGACGGCGGTCTTGATGATCGGCTTCCTTTCGCCCCTGGCGTTCAGCAGTATGCGTTCGGCATTGTTCAGCGTTTCTCCGAGATCCGTCACCGGGCAACTTCCCTCTTCGGTCGTGCAGATATAGTTGTGGCAGGCCGAGCCGATCAACTGCTCCTTGGTGTAGCCCAGCATACGGATCGCGGCGGTGTTCGCATCGACTATCACGTGGGTCTCCGCGTCGATCAGGAGTATTCCGGTCTGTATGGCGTATAGAATTGTCTTGAGCCTCGTTTCGCTCTCCACCAGCTCCTTGTCGAACTGCTTGCGTACCGTTATGTCCTTCGCGACCCCCCTGTACCCCTTGAGCGCCCCGTCCGCGTCCAGTACCGGTACGCCGCTCACCTGGATGATCGCCTCGCTGCCGTCTTTGCGCCGGGACTTGACCTCCAAGTCAATGATCGACTCCTTCTTGAGGGCGATCATCTCCAGCATCTTGCGAGCGCGCCGTTTCTCCTCGTCGGGCCACGCTACCGTGAAATGCCTGCCGAGCGCCTTTTCGGGGGGGAAGCCGAGCAGGTCTTCGATGCGCTCAGAGCAGTAAGTGTAGTTCCCACGCGCGTCCGTTTCCCACATGACATCGGCGCTGCTGCTCGCTATGTCCCGGAACCTTGCTTCACTGGCGAGCACGCGATCCTGTGCATCGTCGAGCCTGTTCAGCATCGAGTTGATACTATTGCCAAGGCTGGAGATCTCATCGTGGCCGGAGACCCACACCTTCTCGCTCTTGACGGGCCCGTCACCGCCACCCTCGCTGATGTGGCCTATCTGACTCCCCAACCCGGCTATGCGGCTCAACACGCTACGCTCGAGAAGGAGTTCGATCAGCACGAACGCGCCGGCTCCGATAATCCCGAAAGTCAGGAAGAAATAGAACAGGCTCTTCATGCCCTGGTTGCTTATGTCTCTGTTCGCGGTGACTTTCATCATGGCCACGGGCTTTCCCGAGACATCCTTGAGCATACCGTAACCGGCAAAGGTCTTTTTGCTCAAAGCTTTGGTCACCAGAGCATCTTTTGCGAGCGCCCTCTTGTCCGCCGCCGAAACGTCACCCGGCATCTTGCCTGCCTGAAGCGGGAACAGGTCGAGTTGAGTCCTGGTCATGGCGGCAAGGAGCCTGACGTCGACCTGATCGAAATACCTTCCCATCACCAGCGTGCCTTCGGGCGGCCCCGACAGGTCCGTCTTGAGGATCGATCGTGATGCAATCGTTGCCAGACCCTGTGGGAGTTGGATCAACCCGTTCTTCTTGCTCTCCACACGGGGCTCGGCGGGGATGACCCCACCAGCGCGAAGGGCTTCCATGGTCGCCGGCGATACCGCCTCCACCCGGTCAGTCGACTTGTTGTACTCGCCCGCGTACGGTGTGCCACCCTGCCTGTTGACGAAGATTATCAGGTTGATATTGAGCGAATTGAAAGAAGCACTGCCTTCCAGGTTCGCGTTGATGAACGCCTGGTTTCCGTTCTGCACGAATGCATAGGCGTCGTCCCAATTCGCCCAGTCTTCGCAATTGGTACCCTGCTGCATGCAGTAGAACTGAAGCGCGCTCTCGTTTCGCTCCACGTTCTGCCGCATCTGGTCCTCTTCGAGCTTCGAGAAACCACCCATTATGGAGGGATAGAACACGAGCGTACCGAGAAGCATCGCGAAAACCGCCACGGTACCGATCATCAATATTATCTTTAGCCTGATACTCATGTCCGGCCCCAGCCTAACCGAACCAAAGCAAACAGCCCGGTTCGATCTCGAGAACAAGAATGGCTGCACCTGCAGCCTCATTGCTAATATCGGTAATTAACCTGCGGGCACTAAAGCAATTTGCTATGATTGGGTTGTATTTGGATCTAGTGGCGGAAAGACGAAAACGAGGGTAGAGTGGCGGAAAGCGGCACACCAAAGAAAATCCTTGTCGTTGACGACGACGAAATAATCGTCGGGCTGGTTGCGACCATACTCAAGACGGCGGGGTTCGACACGTATGTTTCGATGAGCGGCGAGGAAGCCCTGGAGAAAGTCAATTCCGACAAGCCCGACCTGGTAGTGCTGGATATCATGATGCCCGGGATGAGCGGTCTCGATGTCATGCTCGAGATGCGCTCCGAGCCGGCTACACGGGACATCCCCATCCTCTTCCTTACCAGCGTCGACGACGAGGCGACAGTAGTCAAAGGGCTCAGGGGCGCCGAGGATTACATGGTAAAGCCGTTCAAGGCGCAGGAGCTCGAAGTACGTGTCAACAACATCCTGCAGCGAGCGGCAGAGATAAGGGACGAAGAGGAAAAGGGAGCCCCTCTTGAGCGCCTTCCCCTGAAGGTCGGTGGCGATACTTTCCTGCTACCCCTCGGACAGATCATCTTCTTTGAAGCCGCCGGAAAGTATTGCCGCGTCCACACCCGCAAGCGTGGATTCCTGGCTGACTATTCGATAGGCGACATCGAATCGCGCCTGGCCGATCGTGGCTTCATGCGCATCCACAGGTCTTTCATCGTCAACATCTCTCACGTCCGAAAGGTCGTTCAGAAAGCCGGAAAACGCATGATTATCGTTATGGGCGACGATGCCCAGACCCAGCTCAACGTCAGCGACTCCTACAGCCCCGAGCTCAAAGCCAGACTCGGAATGCGAGTCTGACCTCTCCTCCTTGAGGGAATGTGGATCAAGCAGGGGTTGCATTGAACAGGTCTGTTGAACCATCACTCAACTTCCACCCGTTCGGTAGGTACATTTATGATAGGCCGCACCCCGTTGCACTTGCATAAAGACAAAGGATACAACAGAATAACAAAGAAGCATCATTAAGATTTCGGTGCGGGGTGGAGCAGTCTGGAAGCTCGCTGGGCTCATAACCCAGAGGTCGCCGGTTCAAATCCGGCCCCCGCTACCAATGAACAACCGCCGACTCTCTCGAGTCGGTTTCTTGATCTACGGATTCGAACCGGCGACTGACAGTATTTCTCTTGCCCGTATTTCCTGAGCCCTGCACCGTAAGAGAACATGAAGAAACGCTTGAGCCGTGCCTGGAGAGGTCCGGCTCAAGAAGTGAAAACGCCAAAGTGTTTTTGACCCCTGTTTGCGTGACACCCCCGTACCTGGCCACGCTCACGCTTTCAAGCCACAAGAAACCAAGACCAAAGTCTTCTTATTGCCTTTAAGTGCAGGGCGAGGGGTACTTTTTTCCGTCGAACTCCGCAGTGGACTTAAATCTGAAACATATCGCTCTTTCCACGAGGCCCTCGAGAAAAAAACGTACCCCGAGCTTTCCGGCTCAGTAGGGGGAAGACTCCAGTGTGGTGGGGATCGTTTAACATCATTTTACTTTAGTAACTATATATATCACTAACAACAACGCCAATAATACGAATAGATAAGTAACAATAGTTAACAATAACTATTGACCGTTTACAGGGGGAAGCGAGATAATTATATGTTGCAAGCGAAGATGTGAGCAAAAAAGACAGATAGTGCGCTTCCAAGCAGCGTCTGAAAACGTTATATTTTCTGACACCGCAGGTTGATAGCCGACGGCAAAGGCGCGATGAGAAATAACCACGGACCCGGGACAAGCAGAATAGTATCGGTGCTCCTCACGCTCGTCGTAGCGGCGACGCTTGCGATAGTGCCCGCCGCGGCGGTTCGGGCCGTTCCCGGTGAGGACATCGCCTCAAAGAGCCAGCAGGCCGCACAGGTCGCCCAGGAGATAGATGCCCTCGATAAAGAGCTCGCTGTGGCGACCGAAGCGTACAACCGCGTCAAGGTCGACCTCGACGAGGTGTCAGCGAAAGTCGATGCGACGCGCAAGAAGCTGGACGAGATAAAGCAGAACCTGCGTGAGCGCAGGGGCGTGCTCAACCAGAGGGCTCTCGCTCTCTATAAGAACGGCCGCACGTCGATGCTCGAGGTTCTTCTGAACACGAAGAATTTCGCGGACTTCCTCGAGAGAGCCGATTATGTCTACAGGGTCGCCGAAAGCGACGCCAACCTGATCTCGAAGATAAAGACCACGCGCGACTCCGTGGCTGAACTCGACAGACAGCTCTCCGAGCAACAGCGCCAGCAAGAGGGCCTTGTCGAGCAGGAGGCAGCGAAGAAGTACCAGATCGAGGCAAAACTCTCCGACAGGCAGAACCTGCTCAACGGACTCAATTCCGACATCCAGAGGCTTCTCGCGGAACAGCAGCAAGCCCAGCGCGCGGCCGACCAGGCGCTCGACCAGCAAGCCCAGAACACGCTTGTGGACGCTCCTGAGGGAGGCCTTGCCAAGACCGCACTCAAGTACCTGGGGGTTCCGTACCACTGGGCCGGGGCTGGTCCCGGCCAATGCCCGACCGGAGAGCATGCGATATGCTTTGACTGTTCAGGGCTTACGATGTATGTCTACAAGCTCTATGGAATAAGCCTGCCCCACAACGCGGCTATGCAGTTCAACCGCGCGATCAAGGTGACACTCCAGCAGGCACGAGCCGGCGACCTCGTGTTCTTCGGCATGCCGCCTCACCACGTCGGCATGTATCTCGGCAATGACATGTTCATACAGGCCCCCCAGACCGGAGACGTAGTCAAAGTGAGCAAGCTGTCGAGCCGAAGCGACCTGTCGGGCATCGGCAGGTTCACCAAGTAGGGAGCCCCTGGTCTTGTCTCTCGTGAACATCGAGAATCGAAGTGCGCGTGGAAACACGTGCTCACACGATAAAAAGGCCGCGCCAGCTCTTTGCGGTACTATTACTACAGCAAGATGTACAGTGGCCGAAAGTGCGCTCGGACAAAGGAAAACAGCCATTTGAAGTTTCTGCACGGGCCGTCAGGAGCGTTCGCGCGAGGCGTCTGGGTTGTCGCCCTGGCATTGATAGTAGCGTCTATTGCCTTTGCGGGCTGCGGTAACGCCGGGGGGGCGAAGAGCTCGACACCCGCGAGAACCCGGGCCAGTGCACCTTCTTCGTCATCGGCCGCCACTTCTGAACATTTCCAGTTCATCGTGTGCGGCGACCCACAAAACGACTACGAGGTCTTCAATCGGATACTCGCGGCGGCGAAGTCCGTTGACTTCCTGATCGTCGCGGGTGACGAGACAGGGAGCGGCACCGCGACGGAGTTTCAGAACTTCCTCAACGACATCAACCCGACTGGAGTCATCTATTACTGCGTTCCTGGGAACCACGATGTCGCGACGACACCCGTGGGACAGAATTACACGACGTACCTGGGCGCGCCACACCGCACATTCGACCACAAGGGCAGTCATTTCGTCCTGATAGATAACAGCACTCAGGAGCTGGGCTTCTACCCGCAGGAACAGGCGTGGGTCCAGGCGGACCTGGCGGCGGCAAAGAAAAAAGGCTACGCCCATATCTTCGCTTTCTGCCACGTGCCTCCCGGTTATCCTTATTCCGCCAGCGCTACCTCCGCCCAGATTCCCGGAATCGACGCGAACCAGCAACTCGCGCCTATCCTCAAAGCCGGGAAGGTGGAAGAGCTCTTCTGCGGCCACGTCCATTCTTACCTCGAGGAGACCAACAATGGTTTGCCTGTCATCATCAGCGGGGGAGCGGGGGCGCCGCTTCTCGGCACAACGGGCGAATCGTACTACAACTACGTGCTGGTCGACGTGAACGGAAAACAGGTGACGAGACAGGTCGTAAAGATCTAGGGAAAGCGAACAGACACATGGCGGATAAGAAAATCGACAACGACATAGTCGAGCTCCTGGAGCAAGTCTTCAGCCGGCCACCAGGCTCCAGTCTCGCCAAACCTCTCAGGGAAGGCGCTGCTATCCAGGGAACCGTCGACGACGAGAGCTACTTCCTCGAGAAGCACAATGGCGCACTGCGGGTCTCCGCCGGACGTACCACAAGGCCCGACATCTCGGTAACCATGAACAGGGCTACCCTGGAATATATGGCAAGCGCCCAGGAGCTCCAGGACTTTATAACCCGCGGCCGCGAATGCATCGACGGTAGCCACGGAAACTGCAGGATGACCTACGTGATAAACGCTAGCCTTCCTAAGCTACTGCTAAAAGGTTACCTCGAATTCGCACGCACCTTCGGCCTCGTCTGAGCAGTTCCCCTCTCCCCCGGAGACCCACCCGTTTGAGGGCGGTCTATCAAGCCGCCCAGACCCGGGCCTGAGAGACCCGGCTCAAGCTGGAAGTTCTCTTCCTCTCCCTCGAGGGGGAGGTGAAGAAGCTTGGTTACTTGCTGGATGCGGCGAGTTGCTGGAGGACGCTGCTGAGCTGGTTGATCAGGTTGCCATATGTGGCCCAATCCCCCGTCTTCTGAGCGTTGATAGCCCTGTTGTACAGGTCAAGCGCCTGCTGTGCAAGGCTTTGCTTGGCAGGCGTGCCGGTCTGGGCAGCCTGTTGAACCTCCGTCGCGAGCGCCGAGGGCGCGCCGGCGAAAATGCGCGCGATCGCCCCATCGAGCGTCGGCTCCATCACCACCTGTTGGCCGTACACGACCACGACCCGTTTTACCTGGGGTATCTTTAGCTGAGTAGCCTGCAGGTACAGCGGCTCGACGTAAAGGAGCGAGCCCTGTATGGGAATTATCAGCAGGTTGCCCCTTATGACCTCGGAGCCCGCCTGCCGCCACAACGATAACTGCTGGCTTATTGTCGGGTCCTGCTCGATGCGGCCTTCGATCTGTTCAGGGCCGTACACGAGCTTGCCGGAGGGAAACACGAAGTTGATCATCTCACCGTAATGGGCGCCGTCCATGCGAGCGCCTAGCCACGCGATCATGTTCTGCTTGTTATGCGGAGTGAACGGGAGCAGCAGGACCATCTCCTCATGCGCCTCCCCCGGGATCCTGAGTATTACGTAGAACGGGCGCATGGCCTGCGTCTCGCCATTGATCGTCTCGTTCGGAAAATCCCACTCGTCTTCCTTGTTGTAGAACTGGTCTGCATTCGTCATGTGGAAAGACTGGAGCATGTTGGACTGCGCAACGAAGAGATCCTCGGGGTACCTGACGTGCCTTATGAGCTGGGCGGGCATCTCGCTCCGGGAAGCGAATATCTGGGGGAATATCTTCTGGTATGTCTGGATGACCGGGTCGCTCGGGTCGAACACGTACAGCTTGACCTTCCCGCTATAAGCGTCGATCACGGCCTTGACGGAGTTGCGCACGTAGTTACCGACGCCTGCCGACGGCTGAGAGTACGGGTACTGGTCCGTTGTCGTGTAACAGTCCACGATCCAGTAGAGCTTGCCGGAATCCGAGAGTACCATGTACGGGTCGGAGTCCTGCTTGAGGAAAGGCGCGCACTTGCTCAGTCGGTCCTGTATCTGGCGGTAGTACATTATCTGCGAGGCGTCGCGGATCTGACCGCTCAGTAGCAGGTTGACATCACGGAACCTGACCGCGTAGAGCAGTTTGCGCCAGAACGAGTTGACCTTGACTCCCCCGTCTCCCTTGTAGATCGAGTGAACTTCCTTATCCTTGGCCGGATAGTTGAACTCCGGCTCCGTCGTGTCCGTGACCACATAGTCGTTTGAGAGTTGCCCGAAATATATCTCGGGTTGGGTCACCTGCAGGCTTGTCTGTCCGGCCGGAGGGATGTTGCTTACGAGGTAATTCGGGTTTCCCTCGGCGGTGACGTCGTTCCCCGGGTTCATGACGACGCCGTATCCGTGCGTATACACGAGAGTGTCGTTGACCCACGTGCGCGCGGCGGCCGGCAGGTTGGACTGTACCATCTCGCGAGCGGATATCATCATCTGCCTGAAGTCCCCGTTCACAACGTACCTGTCGACACCGACGTCATTGAACTTGTAGTACTGCCGTATAGACTGTAGCTGCTCGTTGGTGTTGAGCAGCGGGTTCGGATCCCAGAGCCGTATGTTTCGGATAGTCGCGCTGTTTCGCTGGATTGCCGCCATATCGAGATCCTGGACGGCCGGATACTCCGTGGATTTCACCTTGTTGATGTCATAGGCGTCTCGAGTGGCGTTTATCTCTTTTGCGATATAGCTCTTTTCTTTTGCGCGTTCAGATGGCTTCACCACGTAGTTCTGGACGATCGCCGGGACGACGGTTCCCATGACGAGCGCCACAACCAGCAGGGCGCCGATTGATACCGCGGGGAGGATCCAGCCGCGCCTCCAGATGTTCACCAGCAGGACAAGCGCAACGACTATCGCCAGGGCCAGCATCGCCCAGAGACCAGGCAACTTGGCGTGGGCATCCGTGTATCCGATGCCGTAGACGACGCCGCGTTTAGAGAACAGCAGCTCGTACATGTTGAGGCGGTAAGACCATGCCTTGATGAGAAAGATAGCGGCAAGCAGGATAGACAGGTGCGCCAGGACATAGGGCGCGAACATGTCCTTGCCCCAGCGAAGCCGGATGCCGCCGTCGAGGATATAGACGACAGCGGTGATTATCAGGACGAACACGAGGGCGCCAATGAGCCAGTCCACCAGAGCTCTCTGGAACGGGTAAGAGAAGACATAGAACCCGATATCCTTGTGGAATACAGGGTCCACCTTGTTGAAGGCGCTATGGTTGATGAACTTGAGCACCAGGTCCCAGCGCCCGGACCATCCGATTCCGGCGACGAGAGCAGCCACAATGGAGAAGATCAAGAGCCCCCATTTGACGATCCTCTTCCATACGCCCTGCGCCCTGGTCACGAACTCCTCGAGCGGTGAGCCCTTGGCGTCGATATCCTGTCGGGGCGGCAGCCTGCGGGCAAGATAAAGGTTGCCGTAGAGCAGTATGAAGAAAAACACGCCGAATACTACGACCATGAGTATCTTTGCGATCAGCGTCTTCCAGAAGAGGTTCTGGAAGCCGATGTGGTTGTACCACAGAGCGTCTGTGTAGAACTTCGCGAAAGGGGTAATGATCGCAAAGAAGATGATAGCAAGGAGGACGATCACAAGTATGGCTATGCGCGGCTTGGTGAAGCCCGCCTTGAGCCTTCCTTTGAGTTCGCCTACCCTTATCTCCCTGAGCTTCCTGCTTATATCCTCGACGTTGTTGTTGCCCATTGGCATGTTTCGTCTCCCCAGTTAGTCGTCTTCCGATTCAATCAACGATCGATAAGCCTCTACCACCGACGGCATGGTCTCGCCCGCCCGGCCTTGAAGGATGATATCCGCCAGGTCGTCGAAGGCCGTAGAAGCAATATTAACAAATATCAGCATTGCCTGGTTTCTTCGGGCGTATGTCGGCAGCGATGCCGCGGGGAAGACCTCGAGCCCGCAGCCGATGACAATCATGAGATCGCAGTTGTTGGCCATTTCGACCGCGCGCGACAGGACCGGGGCGTTCAGTGGCTCGCCGAACAGCACAACGTCGGGTTTGATTGTCCCGCCGCAGTTCTTGCAGCAGGGGACCTGGCCCGCCCTGGCGTCGTCTTTTATCTCGTGGTACTCGTGCCGCGTCCCGCAGATGAGGCACGTACCGGTGCGATACGTTCCGTGGAGCTCGAGCACGGTCGTGCTGCCGGCGCGCTGGTGCAGGTGGTCTATGTTCTGCGTGATGACCGCGCCGCATTTCCCCATGTGCTCCAGCTCGCTCAGAGCGTAGTGCGCCGCGTTCGGTTCTGCGTCCTCGAGCAGTGGATTGAGGTCTTCGGCCATGGACCAGAACTTCGTCGGGTCGTTGACGAAAGACTCGAATGTCGCGTAGACGGAGGGGTCGTATCGCGTCCACAACCCACCTGGGGAGCGAAAGTCCGGGATGCCCGATTCGACAGAGATACCGGCGCCTGTCAGGACTATTACCTTGTTAGCGGCCCGGATCATGCGCGCTGCTTTTATAATATCCGTTTCCACCGGGCATTGACCTCCGCCCCTGAGAGCCGGCTCCCCTGACCGGTTGTGGGACACCGCTCTGATTGCAGTCGCCAGGCCGTAGCCATATAGGGGACTTCGCGACTAGTTTACCACAACGACATGCCCGAGCATGTTGTCAAGAAACACCCCACCGTGACGCGGCACGGAGGCCTTGAAGACCTCGAATTCTCGCATGTGCGCGGGCAGATGCGCTGGAGCTCAAAACTCGGGATACAGGGGAAAACCGGCTATTAGCTCGCGCGCGCCGGAGCGCACCGATTCCAGGACCGCCGCGTTGTCCTTGTTCTTGAGAGCGCGGCTTATGAGCTCACCCAGGGTGTCCATATGCTCGGGCTTCATGCCGCGCGTGGTGACGGCGGGCGTACCGATGCGGATACCGCTCGTGACGGTCGGTGGCAGCTCGTCGTACGGTATCTCGTTCATGTTGACGTTGATGCCTACAGAATCGAGCAAGTCCTGCGCCACGTGACCCGTGATGCCCTGGGGGCGCAGGTCGATCATGAACAGGTGGTTCTCGGTGCCGCCGGAGACTATCCTGAAGTCGTCGGAGGCAAGCCTGTCACACAACGCCCTGGCGTTAGCGACTATCGTCTCTTGATAGGTCTTGAACGATGGTTGCATCGCCTCTTTGAAGCATACCGCTTTGGCCGCGATAACGTGCATCAGGGGTCCACCCTGCGTGCCGGGGAACACCGAGGTGTCGAGACGGTCACAGTACTCGGCGCGAGTGAGGATGAAACCGCCCCTCGGGCCGCGCATCGTCTTGTGCGTCGTGCCGGTGACAAAATCCGCGTACGGGACCGGATCGGGATGGACCCCGCCCACGACGAGGCCGCCGAAATGGGCCATGTCTATCATGAGCAGGGCGCCGACACTGTCCGCTATCTTCCGAAACCTGGCGCAGTCAATGGCGCGCGAGTACGAGCTCGCACCCGCCATTATCACGCGGGGGCGCTCCGCCTCGGCAAGGCTCGCGATCTCGTCGTAATCGAGCACCTCGGTCTCGCGGTCGACGCCGTAGTGGACGGTCCTGTAGAGCTTGCCGGAGAAGTTGGCTGACGAGCCGTGCGTGAGGTGCCCACCGCACCTCAGGTCCATCGCCATGAGCGTCTCGCCCGGCTCCATGACCGTCATGTAGGCGGCCATGTTGGCCTGTGCGCCCGCATGGGGCTGGACGTTGGCGTGCTCGCACCCGAACAGCTCTTTCGCCCTCTCTATGGCAAGGCTCTCAGCGGCGTCTGCCACCTCGCAACCGGAGTAGTAGCGCCTGTCAGGGTAGCCTTCGGCGTACTTGTTGGTCAGAACCGAGCCCTGCGCCTCCAGGACTGCCGGGGACGCGTAGTTCTCGCTTGCGATCAGGTTGATCTTCTCGCGCTCACGCCGCACCTCGTCACGCACAACCTTGACCACCTCCGGGTCGAAGCGCTCCAGCGCGGACCAACAGCTCCCGCTATCGTGTTCCAAGTTACTGCTCCTTCATATACTTGCGCTCTACCTGTTCGAGCTTAAAGAGCCTGGCGGCGTGGCGATAGCCATCCGGCTCGTTACCTTCGTATTCTGTCTCGAGGAACGTCCTGGCGATGTTCCCGGCCTGGACCTCGTTTATTATCCTTGCCCCCATCGTGACTATATTCGCGTCGTTGTGCAGCCGGCAATACTCAGCGGCGTAATTGTCGTTGCAGGTGGCTGCCCGCACTCCGGGGACCTTGTTGGCTACCATCGTCATCCCCGCGCCGGACCCGCAGACGAGAACGCCCCTCCACGCTTTGTTACGACTGACAGCCTCAGCGACCGGCAAAGCGAAGTCGGGATAGTCACACGAATCCTCGGAGTCGGTCCCCATGTCCAGGACCCCGTACCCCATGCCCGCGATCTCTTCTTTGAGTTTTTCCTTGAGTTTGAAACCGGCGTGGTCGCTACCTATCGCGACCAACCGGTGACGGCTTTCGTCCGGCATCTTTCACCTCTTATGCGCGGTGGCTATGCCAGATTTTAACACGGAGGCGGGAAGGATACTTAATCGACCGGGCAAGTCCGGGGGGATAGGTCTCACATACCGTTCTTCAGCAGGACCCGCAAGATGTTGTCGATGGCCGGGGTGAGCCCGTCAGCGACTGCCTCGTATTCCGCGAACGGCATACCCACGGGATCGCGCACCTCGTAGTTGAAGTCCCGCAGCCGCCAGCCGTCCCGCCGGTCGATCTCATCGGCTTCATGCGCAAGACAATCCAGCGCCCTGGAGGGGTCCGGGTCTTGGCTACCGGAGTATTGCCCGCGCGGTGCGCTAAGGAGCTCTCCCGCGATCTCCCCAAGGTTGAGAAGGCGATAGACGTAGTGCCGGTTCGGCACTTTGACGGCCAGCACGCGACTTGATTGCATCCGTTCCATAGTCAGGACGAGATCGCTCTCCTGGAGGATTGCGCTGTCCAGTTGGCGCGCCCGGTGAGCGCTTATATCGATGCCTCGCCGGCGCATCGCCAGAGTACCTTCGAACGTTGCGGGGTCTCCGGAAAGTGCCGCTATTCCAGCAGATGCGACGCGCAAGCCCGCTTTACCCGCCGGGTCGAGCGCCACTATCCGTGAACGGGCTATGCCTTCAGCCATCGGGCTCCGGCATATATTCCCCGTGCACACGAAGAGTACCCGCAACGGTTCAGGCATCGACTGCGCCTTCATCAGGGGCAAGTGCGACCCTCTTTATCTCGTCAGTGGTAATCGCCCCGGCGCGGAGCACCTTTACCCCGTCTACAACTTCGACGACACTTGACTCGTTTCCAAGAGGACACACGCCACCGTCCACTACAAAATCGACTGCCTCGAGCAGGTCGCTTCTGACTGCTGAAAGGCGGTCCGGGGCATTTTCGCCTGGCGGGTTGGCGCTGGGAAGCACCAGGTAGCCCGCGTGCTCTATGAGCGATACGCAGAAAAGGTCGTCGGGAATCCTGAGTCCGATGTTGCCCTGCTCCTGGAACGCCAGGTGAGGACCTCCCTTCTTGCGGGGGACCACCAGGGTCAGCGCCCCGGGCCAGTACCGCGCCGCCAGCGCGCGTGCGCGGCTGTCCATAACCGCGAGCTCGTCGGCCTGGCGCATGGAGGCAACCTGAACGGGCAGGGGCTTGCCCGGCTCGCGCCTCTTCATATCGAGCACGCGTGACACCGCGGTGGCATCTCTCGCCAGAGCGGCGATGCCGTACACGGTGTCGGTCGGTATTATCCCTATTCCTCCGTCGCACAGCACTTTAGCCGCGCGCTGCACATCAGTAGGGTCGAACCCCGCCATTATGTTAATCCGGAGCATCTCCCCCACCTCCGGAAGCCAGCCTCGCCTTTACCACCCGGGGTCGGCCGGCGAGGTCGTCACAAACCTCGATATCCGACCAGCGGGCTCCGTCACGAGCGGGCTCCATCCGTGGTGTCGCGCTATCGCCGCTGGGCTCCAGCAGCTCAACCACTTTGTCAGCGTGGCTCTCGTCGACTTCGAGCAGGAGCCATCCTCCCACCGTCAGGTATTCAGGGGCGCCGGCTACAATCCTCTTGATGACGTCAAGCCCGTCGGGGCCCGCGAACAGTGCGCGGGTCGGCTCGTAGTCGCGCACTTCCGGCATCATCGATTCGGCGGCGCCGTCGGGTACGTACGGAGGGTTGGAGATGATCGCGTCAAAAGACCTTGCAGCTCCATCCAACGGCTCGAAGAGGTCGCCTTCGAGGACAGTCGTTCGCTCGGCAAGCCCGGTTCGCTCGGCGTTCCTGAGAGAAAGCTCCACAGCGGTTCGCTCGCAGTCGACCGCGGTGACCCTCGCGCCGGTGCGCTCCCTGGCGATGCTCAAAGCGATGCAGCCGCTACCACAGCCAAGGTCTAGTATGTCCATCTCGCCGTTCGGCAGGACCTCAAGCGCCTTCTCGACGAGCACCTCCGTCTCGGGCCTGGGGATGAAGACACCTGGCGTCACCTCGAGCACGAGGGTCCTGAAACCCACCTCACCCGTCAGGTACTGCAGCGGAGCACCGGCCGCCCGCTTCACTATGAGCTCGCGGTATTCCCGGGATTCCACCTCCGTCAGGGCGCGCTCGAAGCCGGTGTAGACATCGAGGCGCGAGATTCCCAGCATGCTTGACAGGAGGAGCTCGGCGTTGAGCCTTGGTGACGCGATGTCGTGCCGCTCGAGGTAATCGGTCGCCTTTTTGAGGTACTCGACCAGGTTCAAGCGCGATCCACTTCCTTGAGCGCTCTCGCGTGTTCGGCCTCGGTCAGGGCATCCGCCATATCGTCGAGGTCGCCCTCGAGCACGTCAGAGAGCTTGTGGAGGGTAAGACCTATGCGGTGGTCGGTTACACGGCCCTGTGGGAAGTTGTAGGTCCTGATCTTTTCGCTACGCTCGGCGGTGCCGACTTGTTTGCGTCTCTGCTCGGCTTCCTCCTGTTGCTGCAGCTCGCGTGCGGCCTCGAGAAGGCGGGCCCTCAATATCCTTATCGCCTTCTCCTTGTTCTGGAGCTGCGATTTCTCATCCTGGCATGAGACGACCATGCCCGTCGGCTTATGCGTCACACGCACGGCGGAATCGGTTGTGTTGACCGACTGCCCGCCCGGGCCGGTCGAGCGGAACACGTCGATCTTGAGGTCAGCCGGGTCGATCTGAATGTCGACATCCTCAGCCTCCGGGAGAATCGCCACCGTTGAAGTTGAAGTGTGTATACGGCCGCCCGATTCAGTGGCCGGGACCCGCTGCACCCTGTGCACCCCCGACTCGTGCTTCATATGGGGCCAAACGTCGCGGCCTCTCATCGAAAATATGACTTCTTTGAATCCGCCCACGTCCGACGGGCTCGTGGAGAGCGTCTCGACCTTCCATCTGTGTTTCTCCGCGTAGCGCGAGTACATCCGGAACAGGTCGCCGGCGAACAGCGCGGCCTCGTCGCCTCCAGTGCCCGCGCGTATCTCGACGATGACGTCCTTGTTCGCGAACTCGTCGCGCGGCAGGAGCAGTACCTTGATGCGCGACTCGAGCTTCGCGATGGCGGCCTCGAGCTCTTCGACCTCCGCGCGGACGAACTCGGCCATCTCGCGATCCTGCTCCTCGGTGAGCAGCGTGCGAGCTTCCTCGAGCTGGCGCTGGAGGTCGAGGTAGCGGTTGTAAGTGCTGACGACCTCGTCCAGGGCCACGCGCTCGCGGACGAGTTCCTGGTAAGCCTTGCGGTCGGCTACGACTGAATGCTCGGCCATCTTCTCGTTTATCTCGTCAAATCTTCTTTTAAGGGAATCGAGCTTTTCGAACATTCTCTTTCCTACGGTTCAAGCGTCTTGCCAGGCTCTCAGAATGCTCTTTCAGGTCTTGCCCAGCGCGGCGTTCAGCGATTCGATGGCGACCTCGAGTTGGCCCTCGTCCGGCTCGCGGGTCGTGAGTCTCTGAAGCCAGAGCCCCGGAGCCATGATTATCCTTACGGCCAGGTCGTTCTCGCGCCTTCCGGCAATCTTGATTATCTCATAGGAAAATGCGGCCACAAAAGGTATTACCGCGAGCCGCTCCAGCACCCGGATCCACAGCGCCGGGCGCCCCATCAGCGAGAAAACCAGGATGCTGATTATCATCACTATCACTATGAACGCCGTACCGCAGCGAACGTGCGCGGTACTGAATTTTGAAGCGTTTTCCGGTGTCAGCGGCAGCCCCGCTTCGTAAGCGTGAACTACCTTGTGCTCCGCGCCGTGGTACTGGAAGACCCTCCTGATGTCGGGCATCAGCGAGACAACCGCCAGGTACCCGACGAATATCGCTATGCGGATGGCGCCTTCGATGAGGTTGTAGACGACTGTATTGTGTATGTAGGGGTTCAGCCAGTTGGCTATGACCGCCGGCAGGACGATGAATATCGTTAGAAATAGCGCCAGGGAAAACATCATCGCGATGACAATGGCTATGCTCGAAAGAGAAGCGGTTGCCTCTTCGGCTGCCTCGTCTTGTGTCGTCACCTGCTCGGCCATGTCAGACGGCTCTTCACTTGCAGCCCCGGCTGGTTCGGCAACCACCGTC